>Ga0105239_10000700_pt1 | contig 47600 bp, 53 predicted proteins | sample KBSC44metaG_FD_92761 | JGI IMG/M metagenome (GOLD analysis project Ga0105239, IMG submission 92761) | Corn rhizosphere microbial communities from Kellogg Biological Station, Michigan, USA - KBS C4-4 metaG | ecosystem: Host-associated > Plants > Roots > Rhizosphere > Soil | place: Michigan, USA...
GCGCTTCAGAAGGATGGGGGGGAGGGGTGGCTAATTGAAGGTCATCGCGCAAGACATAAGTGCCTAGGCTTGGTCAGCCGAATGATAATGATCCAGGGAGGAGAGAATTGTACCTTCGCCTGCTTGGAAGGTATACTCTGGGCCTTCACGGATATGGAGAGTATTTGCAGTCTCGAGAGTGGTTGCGATCAAGCTAGCGTTGGTGGGATATCGTGGAGGAGGTGGAATCGCGCTGAACGGATTAAATTAGTGGAGGTTAGGTTGAGAGATGGGATTGTGAGCATACAACATAGCGCGTTGTCAGGGTCAGATTCTCGAGGGATAGAGGAGATTTATCCTGTGGTCTTTTGTTATGGAAGCCAAGAGAGAGTATGAACTGTGTGAAAGAAAGTGGAAGTTGGAGGAGGAGTCTTGAGGATTCGCTTTTGGTGCGGTATCTGGGGAGACCGTGTGGAAATGGTTGATGGAGGCAGCAGGCGGCATGCGGGCAGGCGCTAGGCTCAAGAGAACAGTCGGTTGGTGGGTGGTGGGAGTGGTGGTGGGAGTGACAGTGACGGACAGAGCACCGGGTGGTGCTGTCGTGGTAGCATGGAGTTTGGGGTAGAGGCGATCCTCCGTATCCCGCCAGTCGGCAGCTTTGATAGGGACGGACACGGAGTCAACCCCCCAAGCCACAGGGGTTCTGGTACGGAGAAATAGGCGGCCAAGCCCCGATCTTACGGTCATATCGCCTGCCAGTGGCTCAGTGCACGTCCTAGGGTCCCAAACTCCCAGCCATGGGTCCCTAACGTAAAAGCCTAAGAGTAAAAGCCACCACCTAACCTGCCAGTTCGAGGTCCCATGTTACACTGAACCTGATGCGGGGTTATCTAACAATGTTGGAGACTGTGATATCCGACGGGCGGGTGTCTTTGTGTTCGCTGCATGAGTGCTGGCAACTGTACTCCCCCGACGTATGCGACCACATGCTCTGAGATTGCAATCTGTGGTATAAGTGATATCGTCGAACCGTCCGTGGTGGTCGTCCCTAGAAATACTCGAGGGGCCCTATGAATCATAGTTTATGTTGGTGTTCGAAGCAATGAATGCAGCGGCTCATATAAATACAAAATGGTCGACGCACAATGCTCGAGGAGTAGCTCGTCCGTCTGGATGATGAGGCTCGAAAGACTAGGTGTCCAGATTCATTCTCGTCCCAATCCCAATCATATATCGTCGGGCCATTTCAGTGTAGCCAACTCTCCTCTCAAGACGTGTGCCAGCTCTTGACTGATAACCTCGAGATCGGTTCGGATCCGCTGTTGCTTGTCATCATCATCATCATCATCATCATCATGTTCTTCTTCTTCATGTTCCTGTGCCTGTGCCTGATGCACCCCTTCTCCGTGAGCTGGATCTGCCTCGTCCAGCGACCCTCCGTTCACGAGCTTTGGCTCGGGTCCAGTAACGGCAAGCAGGATATGGTCTGCGATTGGTGTAATGACAGAGATTGCACCCATGTTCTGAGCTTCAAAGACAAGAATATCTTCTGACGCGACCGTATACGCCGCGGTCATGGTTGTAGACTGGGTGCGCATTCTCTTGATCGAGGGAGTGGCATCCCGGTATGCATAGGCAAGGATCGAGCCATTGAGTGAGGAGACCATGACCGACGAAACATGGTCACTGCAGGAGATGGCATCTCGCAGGAGCGAGGAAAGACGATCTGAGTCGAGGAGACAGACCTGCGCCATTTTGTGACGTCTGCACAAGCTGGCAACGTTGTTGGGAACAAGAACCGCACGTTATTTATTTGTCCTGTGCCATGCAGGTCCCGTGGACGCCACAAGATGGAGAGGTTCATGTACGTCGGCGCAGACATGCGCTTAACGTAATGCACCTGGATACTTTTTGTTGCACCGTAACAAGCGACGCTAAACTCCTCCGGATCGCCATTCAGTAACTGCACCAGTTAGGAGATGCCGCTCACGACTTACTACTACTTACACCCTCGCAGCTCGCGCGCTTCGACTTGGTCCCGACCCATACCAGTTTTTATCCTACAAGACCAACTCTCCTGTTCAGTTCTCCTACATCCATTACCTCTACGGGCTTGATACATCATCGGGCCCAAACCATCTCGAGTCTTGACACTTCCCCCATCCAGACCACGCTCCCCGATCTTTCTTTCGCCGGTCGGCCGCCGCAACTGAAACTTGTCCATTACCCAAGCCCCGTGTCCACCCTATTCCACAACTCCTTTGACATGGCTAGATGAAAGTATTACGAGTCAAAGAGCGCCAGAAAGCGCACTATGGCGTGGCAGACCGGGGCCGGCGGCAGTGGTGTTGGAGGCATGCCCGCAGGAGATCAGAATGGCGTCCAAGCATACACTCTTCAGGGTTTGTCGTTCCTGGTCCACCGTCAGTATCTTGACTAATCCCCCCCTTCAGGTGTAATGCGCTTCCTACAGACCGAGTGGCACCGACATGAACGAGATCGAAACGCGTGGGAGATCGAACGCGAGGAGATGAAGAATCGAATAGCTAGCTTGGAGGGTGAAACGAGAACCAGCAAGGGTCTACGCACGTCGCTCGAACGTCACGTCAAGCTCCTAGAACTGGCACTGAAGAAGGAGCGGGAAAAGGTCAAGAAGCTGACAAAGGGGGAATTTGACGACGTCCGGAAAGATCCCAAAGAACTTGCCAAAGAAGAATTGAATGCCCTCGGGAAAGGTGAGACCCGCCCGCGAACAGCGAGCCCCATCGTCACTAACTACGTCCAGAATCCCTCTCCAAAGGCATCAGCCATTTTGACGCCGAAGTTGATCCTGAGAATCACCTCGCCCAAGGCATTCGCCAGGAGAAAGAGCGTGACAAATCCAAAGGTTACCTGACCAAATGTGCTTCGGAAATCACCTATCACATCCTCCCAACGTCGCATGTCCCACCTGATGTCAACGACATCGCCCCCATCAACAACACAAATCATGTTTATTCCGACCAACAGCCGACACAGCAAGAACTTCAAGAAGCCTACGTCCAGCTGCAACAACTCAAACAACAACACCACCGAGACGCAGCCATGGTTCGGGAAAATGCTGGCCAAACACTAAGCCCCTTTTCCGAACCTGCACCTCTCGCGCGGTCTAATACACAAATCAACCATGACGATCTGCAAAGGAACGCGGCGGAAAGAAAATCAGAACCCATGATCCAATCCCTCCCCGTGGTAGATCCCCGAAAGAATTTCTTCAATGAACAATTACCCGTGGCCGAGGAACGTGTCGAGTCTATCAGCCACAGTTTCGATTCCTATGGTCGCGAAATCCCGGTCAAAGATCAAACCGACGCCGCCCTAGTCGAAACCTCGAAAGAAGTCAATGACGGCTGGGATTTTGAAGACAGCCCGCTACCCCCCGACAAGCCAGTGGATCCACCCACCCAGCATCGACCTGACATGGAGGTCTTTCCTGGTGCCAACTTGATACCCTCCAAGTCACCGCCTCGTGCTCCGGGATCCTATCGACGAAAGAGTTCCGGGGCCAGACGACGGAGCGAAGGCAGCAATGATGCCCGTGAGTTGGCTGCCTCCAAGCCCGCCACGTCCCAGTTTAAAGTACGATTTGCGATGCGGGGTCATTTGGATGTCGTTCGGTCGGTCATCTTCACCGGAGGTGGCAGTCCCGCCGAGCCAGAATTCTGTACCGCAAGCGACGACGGCGGTGTCAAGAGATGGCACATTCCCGCGACATATACTCACGGCGTTGCCTTGGGCGATGATTTAGACCGGACGGCTCATTTCACGCATCGAGGTCACGTCGGTGCAGTGTGCTCACTGGCCGCATGTCCCGCGTCGACCAACTTCTCCAGTGGAGGTCGAGCTGCCGGGGATGGATGGATCTTTTCAGGTGGCGAGGACGCGACCGTCAAAGTCTGGGAACGAGGTAGGGTCGATGCCAAGGCCACGTTGGAAGGACACAAGGATGCCGTCTGGGCGTTGTGTTGTCTTCCAGCCTTGACCGGCACACTCCTTGGTGAACGCTGCTCGCAATATGGTGGACCAGACCGAGTGCTTTTGGTTGCTGGAGCCGCCGATGGCACCATCTTGATCTGGGCTGTCAGCACGCCACCCCAATTAAGTTCCCCACATGCCGGCAATCGATCAGCACGTGGTAATCGCAGAGCCAACTCGGTCTCGGCTGGATCGAATTTCCCCAGTTCACCTCAGCCGAGCGTCGCGAGCACGATTCCTTTCAATTACAGCCTGGTACACCGCATCGAAAGAGCGGACAAGCCTGCTCCCACATCTATCTCACCCCTGGGTCTACATGGAGAGAGTTTTGTCGTCGCCTACGCAGACGCGAGTGTGCTGATATTTGATACCCGGACGGGAGAGGAAGTGGTCGGGATGGCGAGTCAGGAGACCTATGATGGAACGCCGAATACCGGCGTCAATGCCGTGGCTGCGACTAGCACTGGATTTGACACGAGAGATTCCGTGACAACGGGCCGTCGTGGTTCCATGGGTGAGGACGACGTGGTGCACGGCGCAACTGGTTCCGAGGGTGGCGTCGAAGGAGTCGTCATTGCTGGATATGAGGACCGTTTTATTCGCTTCTTTGACGCTAATAGTGGTACGTTACCCCCTTCTCTTGACATGCCCGCAAGCTAACCCATTTCCCAGGGCAATGCACGTATACCATGCTTGCACATCCGTCCGCGATATCATCCCTGTCTCTCAGCCCGGATGGCAAAGAGCTCGTCTCCGGTGGGCACGACGCCAGTTTGCGTTTCTGGTCCCTGGAGAAGAGAAGCTGCACGCAAGAGATCTCCAGTCACCGAATAATGAGAGGCGAGGGCGTGTGCAGCGTTGTCTGGAGTCCCGACGGAAGATGGGTCATCAGTTGTGGAGGTGATGGGGCCGTCAAGGTATTTTCCAGGACCTGAGCGACAGGATAGCTAATGGTTTGTGTCAAATCTCTGTTACAACTTGATACGAGAACGGTCGATCAATTCCAAAAAGATCGACTCATGTGTTACCACGATACATCCATGAAACTCATTGAGCATGAAGAAAGGTGACTGCATCTTGCGTTGCGGGTTACTCTTTGGGAACTCCGAGATAGCGATCCCAGTGGCCTTGGGAGCCATTTTTGTACCTTAGCTTTTCATGAACAGAATATTGTTTGCCTCTCATGCATAATATCGAGTTGCGGTTGTCGGCTCGGTCCACTGTTTCTTGATCTTAGTAACCTGACAAGTTTGGATTCGTTGACGTTGAGGCTCCTGTGCTGTGCACCCTCGGTATTCACGTAGCTAAACGCGGAAATAGTTCACATGTTATCGTTTTCAGTATTAAATGACAGAACAGTCCTACAAGAGGCAATACGATTGACAGTATAGCATATCGAGGACGGATCACACTTCCAGACAAAAGATCCTTGCCTGTACGATGTGGCCAGGCATGATGTTGAAGCAAGATTGCGGTGACGGCGGCCGCCACGCGAGATGCCAAGCCAAGTGATGGGAGATCTACTCGCGCTTCATCCCGTTGGGAACGAGGCTGACCTCCCCTGTGCTCACCCATCACGGCCCGTTATGGGAGCTAAACCCCCGCCACTTGATTAGGTGAGAACATTTGGGTATGCATGAGTACGACTGGCTAGTATTGATCTATGTCCCTGTTAGAGATAGGAGCTTGGAAGTCTTCTGAGCATAAATATTTCTACTTCCATCCCGACGTGAAACCTTCACACAAGAGTCAAGTGATGGCCATGCGACCAGTGCGGATCGGCATAATTAGGTGATTCCACAGAGCAAATCCTGATTGCCGGAGAACCGGAATTCCTTGAATGCAAATGTTTTTCCACCTTGGACGATAAAATCTTCCAGCTCCTTTACCTCTTATTATGCCTTTGAAAACTGTTTCTGATGTAGTCAATCCTTTCGAGGGAGTTGAAGACCGAGTTGACATCGGCGTAAGAAGTTCGCGAATGCATTGACCGAACCAGTGCCGGATTCGTTTTGGTCGGTGCCCGTCTTGACCGTCTTCATCTTGCCGTGGTCGTCCACCGACAGCTCGATAACATCGTGATACCTCTTCTTCACAATGTCGGCTTCGTCTCGATTTTGCAAACCGCGGATGAAAAGGTGCACGACAAAAGTACTATCAACGGTGATCTTGTTGCCCTTGGTCTTTGGCAACTGCCGCGTCCTTGCATAACAGACTAATCGCGCCAGAACCACCTCCCGCACCAGCTTGATCATCGTCTTTGGTCCAGTAAGGAAGTTTGATCAGTCTTCCATCCGAATCATTGTCCAAAATTTGAGCGACGATCTTTCCGTCAGTTTTGCCTGTCGGTACGGTACCCCCCAGATGACATCTATTGGAGTGCTATCATAGTCTGGTTTACACGAAACCCATATTGTAAAACCGGCATCTTCCAGCCAGTTGTGGACCTTTGGATGAAAGCATTGTTGCTTGGCTTGATTGACAAGAATGCCACGGAGGTAATAAGCGAAGGTGGTGCGGATGATGGCCAGCCATACCAGCAAGCTTAGTCTTCGAATTATATCGTACTTACTGCTAATAGAGCTCGCCATGTGTACCATTTCATGGATCATACCTAAATTGGTCTTGTATTTCTGAACGCCCTTTGTCCTCGTAACAATGATGTGCCTACATTCCACTGCGGACACCTTGCAACTTTTCTAGTCCAACACTCAAGAACAGAGAGGATCCGTTCCGATATTCCATTGTACCCCACAATCCTGTCCCCATTGATGACCTCCACTCTAGAAAAGGCTAGGTGGGAGACCGAAAGTTCCCCAATGAGACAGCAGCTAGTGCCTAAGAAGCATGAAAACGGGGACTGGGGCCTGCTGTAGAACACGCTAGGGTGAGACACAGCCAATCTCTGGGAGATACATAGCCTCAACGATGTGATTATATCCGCAATCAAGACGCTACACGGGCAGGTCGTACGGCCCCATGAGGAGGCGGTTTGAGGTGTAGTTCTTGTGTGGACTTCATTCTATCCTCGACGTCTGTGAACTCGTGTGAAAGAAATCACCACCGACGATTTGGGGGTGGAGATCAGACGCTAGAAGCCCAAATTCTCGACCAGCCGGTTTCGCACCTGGGCAGTGTTTCTAGACAAACGAGGAAAAGGGTTCAAGCTGAGCTTTGTTTTGAAAGCTTTCCACCAACTCACGATTTGCGAGCTCGTAAATGCCCCCCTGCCTCTTACTGGTTTGCAGCTGGACTTTGGTGTACGTTCGGATTGCTTGACTGGGCCCGCGGTTGCCGAGAAGCGAAGTCCCTGCACATCCAATTGAACGGTTGAGGGAATGACAGCCACGCGAATCTCCAACTGCTAACCCGACTGGTCGAGCAGCCTGTCGGATTGTAGCTTTCCTCGTGGCCAAGACACCATCGAAGCCCTAGGAATATCGACACTTGACGCTAATCGACCCAAAGTCATCGTTCTTGATGGCTACATGCATTTTGATACCTTATGGTAGCTACCTACTAGTGGGCTGAAGCGGAAAACTCTACGATACCATTTGTCATTCCGAAACCCCATTGGAGCTGCTTCTGTCCTGGAATACTTGCAATTAGCGAAGAGCATACCTCTCATAGGTCACGCATCGACTGTCTGCTTTGGTCCTGGCCATGGTGCTCAGGAGGTGAGCGTGGCTGGCGCAAATATCGCGTTGGGGCCGTTGCTCTGCATAGGGGACGATGAAACCCGAATGCTCAGCCCTTGAACTAGCGCCTGACTTGCGAAATAGCAGCCTGTAAAAGCTACTTCTCACACCTTTCTCGCTCTGAATCTGTTGTTGGAAGGTTGTTGGCTTGCGCAGTCACGGTCATACCTGAGATTTCTTCCTCGAAAAGGAAAAGTTCGTCCGCCGCCGTCTCCAAGCATGCAGTCTGTTGACATAAAATTCAACATACTTGCGCGGGAGAGGATCCCAGATCATGGGTTCAAGGATCCAGGAAGCTGTCACGGATCAAGCATTGTCGGATGGAAGACAGGCCGAGTCTGGCAAGCGTGAGCCAGCGCGCATGCCTCGCCAGCCTATATAAAACAACGCCAGCCTGGGAGAGGTCAGTGCTCATACTGTTGGCACAACGCAACCTCCTACCCGGTTTTTCATCCTCTATATCCCTTAAGATGGCGACGATCAAGAAAGGTCTTCTGTTCTTGCTGCTCAATGTAATTGTGCTGGTCCCAGGAGCGCCAGTCGTGGAAGCTTCAGAGCTGGCGGCGCGCCAGGATCCAGACTTCCAATGCGAATTCAGAACCCTCGAAACGGTGATGTTGCAGAGCTTCAACATACATCGTGCGAATCATTCCGTGGGGCCCTTGGAATGGAACGAAACCTTGGCGACGGCGGCGCTGAACACAGTCCAGTTTGGTCCAGATTTAGTGCATGACAAGTAAGTGACAGACACCCTCCCCCGGGGTCGTTTCGGCAAAGAGCTCCAGCCATGTTGAAAGTCCATGTTTCTGACAATTTTGCCTCTGGGTGTTACTTAGCTCCGGCAAAGGTTGGGGCCAAACCCTCTACGCGTGGTACTGGAGTGACCCGAACTATCCTGGCCTTGAGCCCCAGGCAGCGGTTTCTTCATGGTACAATGACGAATTCCAACGGTACCAAGCATACGGCGAAGCGAGCAAACTGGATCTTGAACACAACCCCCGTGTAGACAGCCCGCCTGCGACACCTCCGGGCTCTGTCTACGGACACTTCACACAAGTCATTTGGAAGGTATGTGGCCAATGGATCCTTTCCTTACTCAGCAATGGTGGCCGGCAGCACCTCTACTGTACTTTCTCATTCGTGTGAATTGGCCAAGCGGTATACTAAGCCGAGTTCCGCAGGATACAAAGACAGTCGGCTGCGCCGCCTGGCCCAAAAAGTCGAGCGATGAAAAGTACTACGGCATATACGTAGCGTGCAATTACTACCCCGGAGGAAACTATGTCACGAATGACAACACCTGGGTTGACAATGTCCTTCCTCCGCGGGGGGACGATGTTCTTAAAATCCTTTGCGGTGGAGTCCCTATTTTGCCTCCAAACGTAGATGACCCTCCAGCGTAGATGCTGAGAGCGGGACGCTAGGAGGCAGCCCAATCTGTTGGTTTTTGCGCAGGGCTTGCGAGAGCGGATCTTCGATTCTGGTCCAAGCGAGAAATATGAAGTCATTGTCGTGAGTTCGTGGTGGCGAGTTCTCTGCATTCCTTGTCTCCTGTCGGATGTGGTCCGTTACAGTCCACACATTTGGCCTTTGTACCGGGAGGACAGTCTCGCCTGGGGTGCTCTCCACCGCAGTGTCGACAGCTCCGGCTGTGAAATTCGTATATTCCTAGCTACCTACTACAGATAGCGCTTCCGGGGCGGAGGCGGACATCTTCAGCGCCTAGGAATCCAACAGTTTGCCCCATAAGCACTCTTCCAACAGGCCAAGAGAGTAGTACGATAACAAAGGTGGTTCCAGTAAGTTCAGGTTCTCAGTGCGAGTGAGACAGAGGCGTCGAAAATATGCTGGGACGAAACCACTTCGCTTACGTTCCCACAGGCCGCAGTGTGCTTCACAGCTACCGCCTTCGCGTGCTCGCAACGGGCGTTACTGTACTGTATCTACACCAGTGGCACATAGTAGTCATTCTGAGGACGATATCGAGGGCAAGATCGAGCAAGCATGCACGAATGACCCATGGAGGCCCGGAGATTCAAATTCCAGGCCGAGAGCGACTGACCCTACGATATCAAATGGGGAATGTCCAAGCACCGCTCTACGGCGTGAAGGCCTCGGGCCGCGCCTGGCCTAGATATTTTGCCCACCGGAGATCGCGACACTAATAAGCCACTGGAAGCCGAAGAACGGATATTTCGGTATCAAGCACGGCCGTTGTGGCTTGCTGTCCGTTGGTCATGTCATGTAATCAGATGTCGACCTCCCGGAGTATGCGCTCGGATATATATCTACGCTTTCCCCTCATCTTGCTCCGATCTCATCATCAACATTTCCTCCTTGCAAACAATTATATTTAAAGTGACGTCAAATATGCTCCTCCTCAAACCCCAATGTGAACGTTGTCACACCAGCCTTCCTCCCGATGCAGAGGCATATATTTGCTCCTTCGAGTGTACATGGTGCCTGAACTGCGTCAATAGCTTCGAAAACCGGGCATGTCCTAATTGTTCGGGCAACCTCACGAGTCGACCTATTCGCCCGGCCAAGTTGTTAGAGAAGTATCCACCGGCACCAGTGGCCAACGAAAGAGGCTAGCCGGCTTCTTGGGCGTGAAGGGATCCGAAATGGGCGCTGGTCAAGCGGCTTTACGACCTCCAACAACAGTTGGCGGGCAGGTTCGGCACATAACGCGCGTATTCGCGAAGACGGCGCAGGGGCGGTGGGTCAGAGATCTCGGAAGGCTAAATTCGAGGGAGCCGCGCGAAAGCGAGAGAGAGTTGGAGGTTCTGGCCGGGTTGTGTGATGGTTGTCGGCGTTGGCGAGGATCACCAAGGGCCATACCACCAGCTTAGCTGAGGCAGTGAAATACCTTCTTGAAGACATTCTGGTTGGAGTCATGTCCGACCATGTTCCAGTGCTCACGTGGGCGATGCTTGTGATCTACAAACGTCTCAAGGCGATAAACAAAGAGTCCCGATAATACATCGCAATGCGGTGATAGAATTACTGCTAACATCGCTACAGAAGTAGGGCTGTGCGAAATGGTCAAGGCTGCAATCTACAGGCGTTGCGGGTGCAGATTGGCCGTGATACACGGGCCAGGAGAGGGATACCTCATTATCAACCGTGATATTATGAAGATAGCGCTCTGGCCTTGGGATAGAAAAGGTCCATTTCAAAGAAAGCTGCTCTAAGAAATGCGCTCACAGCCATCTCTTCTAAGCCTTTGAACGGCGATACGCTCAGCTCCACGCATATAGACGTATCAGTTGTTGTTGCAAGCTCTCTATGGGTGGTGTGCTTCGCTACCCAATTCTCAGCCCCAGTGCTGAATCTAGACCCACTTTGCAAGGTTCTCAAAGGTCAGACAATCGACGCGGCACCATCGACGCCACGGCCTATACCAGGGACCCAGACTTGCCGTCTAAGTGTTTGATCGACAACCTATGAAATGTGCTCAGGAGCGTAAGGTTAGCATGGAAATACCTCAAGGATTCCAAAAACCCCTACCAACCTTGTATATAGAAGCTCCCAGATACTCGATATCTGGCGTGCAGACAGATACACGCTTTCCATACACTCTCAGATATCTTCTTGACAAGAAACCGTTTGAAGTACCTGGAGCGGGCTTGCAACGAACTGAGTCTTGGTCCACGCGAAAGCTAACAAAGGTGGACAGAGGCGTTTAGGTGCCTAGTGGGCTGGCGGCGAAGGAGAGAATGAGAAGGAGAAGGAGAAGGAGGGCTCAAAGCCCAAGCTGCAAAGGCACGTTTTATTCAAAGGATGATTTCCCACAACATTCGTTGCTATAGTCCGGCACTGCTCATAAAACGTTGGAATTTCAACCAAGACCGTTTGTGAACGCAACAAATTACGAGACATTGTACTTTTCTACGCATCTACTCGTACCTATGAACCGAGTAGGCAGCTATCTTGAGCCAGTACGGCGGTGACAAACCCGATTAAGTTTATAATTCCACTTTCTAGACAATCTTAATGGCAATCTTGCCAATATGCTTTTGGGCCGTCTACGCAAAGTGTCAGCACTCATCTTTAAAACGCACTAATTCGTAACATTGGAGACTTACCAAGTATTCTAAACTGTCGCCGGAGTTCCTCGAGAGAAAAGACCCTTTTATCAACCACCGGCTGGACCTTGCTTGCCTCTATTCCCGCCAACAACGCACCCTTGGGATCATAATATCGCGAAAGTTGATAGCGGCAGGGTGTAATTTAACCAGAACTTGATGTGCATCTGGGAGCGCGACTGGTCCTTCCTCAAACTTGTATTCATCGAGGCCTCTGCTCGTACCATAGATGACCCATTTCTTCTGGGTCGAAGGGATGGCCATACCGAATCTTGGCATCTTCGTGAACAGACGAAATGACGACCACTGCCTAGTCTAGGTGCTGTTCTCTCCAGATTGAATGTTGTTTGCTGGATGTTGTGTCTCTTCCTAACAGCGAGGCGGCCACCTGTCTTTATAAGATTCTTCATCGCACAGGGACCAATTATCACGTTCAATGTATGCTCCATTTTGTGTTCACAAAGTCTTCCGATATCGTCGTTGTAGAGACCGAGAGCACCAGTCTTGATCCCTACATCGGTGACAAATGAATCGGGCTTGGTCAGGGATTCGATTCTCTCAATATCGAAGCTATGCTGCAAGTAGATATCTCTGACCTATTTCCACTTAGGTAGACATGGGCTTGAGTTACCTCACCTTCGTCTCTTTCAGGGTAGATCAACAGCGCCACCCCACGTTCACACGCTCTGCAAGCGTCTTTTTAGCTGCCCTGACCTGTCTGAAGGTTCACCTTGCATACGCGGACACAGAGTGATTTCCAAGCCAACCCTTACTGTCTCCAGTAATGTAGCTATCGAGCCGGGTGACAAAATAGTCGGCACACCTACCTACGGCACACCCCCTTGATTTCGCATCTACTATAACTCTATATTTTATCATCAACCATGGTCATTAGAAGGTACCGAGTATCTGTTGATGCCCTTCTGGAAGATTGGTAGTAGGACGCAGTGCGTGGCGGCTTTGCAGAGATCATCGCCTGTACAATCTTCTGCGAGGGTGTTTACTCCCTCGCCTATGGTAACAAATGGCGACTTTGAGAGCATCTAACCAGATTGAGAAAAATCTAGGATCCTATATAGGTAAAATCTCAAATGCTCCTCTGACAAGTGTGCCTTACTAGAATTGGCGACCCCGATCCTCGCGGACAGAGTATAGTACCAATACGAAAGTCGAAGCGAGCCTGTCCTCCAGGCTCCTTCTCCAGGATAGACTATTAGTAGTCAGATCTTGGAGACTCGCCCACTGGACCGTGCTTACCAGTAGGCCTAAGGTGCGGACCTGGGTCTAATCCTGGTCCGCACCAACCACGATCTTAAAATGCCAATCATAACTCGCGCAATCAATTTCCCCAATCCTTTCCGACAGTACAATCAATTATTAATTGACCAATGGACAGTATTCGTACCCGCCAATTCTGATCGGATAAGACTACCGTAGAGTTCCAGCCGAAACAAACAAGACCAATAACCAAGGCCTGTTCTCAGACATGTCAAGCCACTCTCAGCCTGAAACGGAAGGGATAATGGGCAAGGCTCTGTCAGCAGGAACACACTTGAACTCGACAGGCTTTTTCCATGGCTAGTTCAAAGTTGTTAATCGCGACTTAACCGTCAAAGTCCTGAGTGGTATAGTATAGAGGACTAGGAAGGCTTCTGGCTGAGTTTCGATTGCTTTGCAACTATATTGTGTACCGTTGATTTGCTGTCAATATCTTGACTAAGTTCTGACCCTGATGTTGAAAGTCAAAATACCAAAGAGGTTTCCCCGCCCCAGGGAAGTGGACTTGGTTAGAACACCGGCACTACTACGTTCACCATCGCAGCGCATGGGGACCGAGGTGTCGAGGGCGCGAGATAAGGTATATCCTAGGGCGATGGCAGTATCAGTCCTGTTTTCGAGCCGGGAGAGGCAAATTCCGTGGATCCGCGGCTCCCAACACACAGACTTCTGTAGTGCAGTACAAGTTGAACGCCACACGGGGCACCTTGAGCACTCCTCGTATTTTTATATCAGTAGGGTGACATGAGCCCACCACGGCCGTGCTAATCATCTTACTGTGTGGGAAACAAAAGGCTTCTCGCTCTTAGCAATCCCATTGCTGTTCCCAGCATGCTTCTGCTTCCTTCAGCCCTACAATTCGAGGACAAAAAATGAGTCTCTCACCAAGAAACTCTTCCGAGGCCTCCCTCTCCCGCGGTTCCGCCAGAGGGGAGCAGTAACAACACGAAACTTCTACTGTTTCGATGACTAATATCTACAACGAACTTGGGGTGGGATGTCATGTTGTGGATTAAGACCAGACGGTGAGGTGAGGGCTGTGGGTCGACAGGTCGATCAGTGGACCAAGTTAAAAGATTCTTAGCGACTCGGGTGGTGTTGTACCTATTAATCAACTGTGGCAAGTCTAAGTACTCATTTTCATTTGAAAGTCGAAATCTCTAAACATGGTCGTCGGTCATAGGTCCCAGCAGGTCGACTACGACGTGGTCATTGTGACATTGTTGGCGCTGGTATTTCCGGAATTGCCTTTGCATGCATATTGCAGGAACGAAACCCAGACCTAACTTATTGTATACTTGAGGCTCGCCATGAGACTGGCGGAACATGGAGTCTGCTCCAGTATCCAGGTGCGGCTCGGGTGCCATCCAAGTCCAAGAAGCCAAAGGTTAACATCGATGTAGGCATCCGCTCCGACTCTGACCTGTTTACGTTTGGCTTCCCCTGGCGGCCCTAGAAGGAGACAACAGCCATTGCATCGGGCGGAAAGATCACTTGTTATCCCAAAGAATGCGCAGCACAGGAGGGTATTGATTGGAAGATCAGGTACCGTCACCGCCTGAATCGAGTCCAATGGTCCAGCCTAGACAAAATTTGGACGCTCCACGTAGATGCGAGTCCGGCACAGCAGGTATTGCGAACGCTTTTTCTTCTGTTCGGGACCGGTTACTACGAATGCGATGAAGGTCAGAAAGTCGAGATCCTGGGTATCCAAAACTTCCGGGGTCCTGTTGTTCACCCTCAATTCCGGCCCTCAGAACTTGACTACGCTGATAAGCACGTCGTCATTATTGGCTCCTGTGCAACAGCCATCAATTTACTCCCGGTGACGGCCATTGGAGCTGCTCATGACACCATGCTGCAGCGCTCGCCAAGCTACATCGTATCGGTACCAAGTAAGGATAAGACTGAGACAGCCATTACATTCGTATTTCCGCAGAGACTGGCTTTGAACCTAATCCGATTCAAATGGATGTTGACGTCTTTTATGTTGGTTACTTTTTGTCAATGGTTTTCTAAAGTTGCCCGGAGGCTATATAATTCAGCAACCAAGGCGCAACTTCCGCCCGGCTTCGAATCGGATCCAAATTCCCCCCTCCCCTCCCGATATTTTCCCTGGGAGCAGAGGTTGTGCATCTGTCCTGGTGGAGACTTCTACGGATCCTTCATGGAGTGGCAAGGCCAGCGTGAAGACTGGGATAATCGACTGGGTGACGCCGACCAGCATTCGTCTCAAATCTGGGAAAGAGCTAGTCCCAGATATCATCGTCACAGCCGCGGGGCTGAAGTTACGTATTGAATGTGGCGTCGGGTTCATAGTTGACCACCAAAAGTTTCGGATTGCAGACCATTTCCTGTGGAAAGGAGCATTGCTCGAGGGATTGACTAACTTCATGTTCGCATTTGGATACGTTGATGCAAGCCGGACAATGGCGGCAGACGCAACTGCTCAGCTGGTTTGCAAATTATTGGCTCAAATGAAAAAGAGAATAGTCCGAATGATTGTTCCACGGCAAAGCAAGAAAGAGAATGCAAGAATCAAAGATTTGCCGTTCTTCACGCTCAGTTCGACGTATATACAGGAGGGAAGGGTCGATTTACCCAGAGTTCGTGATCGAGGTCCATGGCGTCGTCGATCTTACTATTAGAAAGACATTCAGGCCGTATGGTATGGGAACATCAGGACTGGTTTAGAGTGGTCGAAATGATTGTTAAAGCTAGACTGTAGAAGATAAAATGAAGACAAACTCGGACCAATCTTATGAACTCTACTCTTGCAAGTGTCGATGTTCACTTGTAGATCACATGCTCTCTTCCCTACGCGACAGGGGTCACAAGAGTGGTTTTGCTTGCGCCTGCGCTTCTTCCCCGAGGACGACCCCTGGACAAGCGATGTAGTCGGCAGTTCTGAACGAGAGTGAATAGTAACTGCCTGACTGAAAGATTGGTTTATCTCGCCTTGGATAAGGCCTGTATTCTTTTCGATGTCCGTTTCATAGCCTTCGTTGGGAACAAGAGGGCCTAGGTCATAAACCAGAGGGGTGACAAGGGCAGCCCAATTTTGGTCCGGATGCCCCAGCTGTAGCTGCAGTGCGTCGTCTGTCCAAGAACCTATGACATCCAACCAGACCCGATCGTCGTGGAACTATTGTTCCAGCTCTCCTCATATGGTGCTTGGTGCATATCGAAGGATTGCTGGGAGGAGGGAGAGACTGACATGTTGTTGGGTCTTACACTATGCGGCCTGAGTCTGTCTCCCTCGGTAGAACCCGGCCTCCTATTCGAGTCGTTCTCTCTAACCTCCAATGTGTTCCAGGATAGAGCTAGAGATGTTGGTGATCAACCTAAAATCCACCACATTTAACCTGGAGCCGCGGGAGCCAGGCCAGCTGTAGAGGAGTCTGATCCGTAGATATGGAGGCCCTCGGGTCAGCTGGACCCTGGCGATGAACAGATACGGAGAGCCCACGAGCAAACCCCAAACATTCAGTTCGAGCACTATCTCTCTTGCTTTACGGAGTGCGGAGATCTTTGCCGCCTTCGGTTAGCAATGCAAGTGGCAAACTACGCCATCGAGGGGAATTCGAGAGCAACCCTAGCTGGCTGATATCTTCAACCGCTTGTTTTCGGTTCAGCCGGGTCCGCGGCTCCAGAGGGTGTCGTATTCCTCACTTTATTTTCCCCCAGATTCAGTTGCGAAGAATAGAACTACCTCTGTAGCGCAATCATGAATATACCGTGCAGTAACAATTTCAATATACTTAATAAGTATGAATACAGAAGGGCACCCAGCTGTGTTGGGCAGGACACGAATCCTATTTCGTGTTGTTGCCTGACGATATAATCAAAATGTCGCTCGAGACTGAGCAGTATCTGTCCGACAAGAAAGCCTCGATTATCTCAAAGGACGACCTTGAGATGAGCATGGGCGCAGCAGAGCCCCAAGACCCCGTCGATGGAATGATAGTGCCGTCGCTAAATGGAGAACACACCTTTCCAGATGGCGGGTACAAGGCGTGGATGACGGTCCTAGGGGGTTGGCTGTCGTTCATCACAGGCATTGGCGTTTTGACAGGCTTCGCTGTTTTCCAGAGCTATTACAGCACTGTAGGACTGACCGGATACTCTGCCGACGACATTGCATGGATTGGGAGCTTGCAAACATGGGGATGCTACTTTTTCGGGATGTGGGCTGGCCGACTGTCTGATCGATACGGCCCCAAGGTGCCCATGTCCTTTGGAGCTTTGTTCATGATCGTGGGCACCATGACAGCTTCAGTGTCGACCAAGTACTACCAGTTTATTCTGTCGCAAGGTCTGTGTTCGGCCCTGGGCATCGGGTTTGCATTTACCCCGGCTCTGGCAGTCCAGTCTCAGTGGTTCCTGAAGAGAAGAGGATTTGTGGTCGGTATGGTGATGTCGGGCCAGAACGTCGGCGGTATGTGTGCAGCGTACTCCTTGTTGAGATCTCCTGGTCTCGTCCTACTAATGCCTTGTTCTCGTTTGTTTGTCTAGGTGTCATCTGGGCAGTCCTCGTGAACCAACTGGTCAATTACAGCAGCGTCTCATTTGGTTGGACATTACGCATTATTGGTTTCATGCAGCTGGCTTTGATGGTGGCTGCGGTTCTCCTGATTCAACCACGATTCCCGCGCGGAATGCCACGCGAACCCATCAAAATCAAGACCTACTTCACCGACAAACGGACCCTCCTCTTCACTCTGGCAAGTTTCACCATGAATTTGGGCATTTACATCCCTTACGTGAGGCGATCTTCTTCCCCCCTTGTTACCTCCCATGTACATGCTGAACACAGTTTAGACTTATATTTCGACATACGGCTACCAGCGTGGGCTCTCGGCACGGATGGTCTTCTATCTTGCATCGATCCTGAACGCTGGAGCCTTCTTCGGATGCTATGAATTGGGTATTGTAGCGGATGCTGGGTTGGGGTTTTTTGACTCCCTAATCATCACATCTTTTGACGCCACTATAGTCGCGTTTGCCTGGACAGCCGCGCGGACCCCGGCGGGAATTGTAGTGTGGACGGCGGCCTATGGCCTCCTTTCTGGAGCTATTCAAGCCATCTTCTCACCCTGCATCTCTCTCTTGGCTCCGTCGCCGGAAGTGATTGGTACCTTGAACGGTGAGTCTTTAGCTTGCAGCCGTCCTTTGTCTCTCCTAACGGCTCTATCTAGGCCTTTGCATCACAGCCCTTGCGTTTGCAGTCCTAGGTGGGGGCCCCATCGGTGGAAGGCTGCTCGAGCACGCAGGAGGTACGAATTACGTGCCCATGCAGGTATTCACGGGTGTTTGTATGGCCGTCTCAAGTTGCCTATACCTTGTCACCCGACTGTGGGTATCTCAAGACGTGAGAAAGAGAGTCTAGCCAAATGACTATGCGCATCATCAACCCAGTTGATGTGGGACGCGGAATCTCGTATCGTTGAGAAGCGCGGGGCTGGCAGTACAAATATCTTGCTATCGGTCGCGAAGTAGTACTGTCGGCTTTACCGCATGTATCAACATTGCCATAGACGCAGATCAGTATGGGGTAGTCGGTATCATATAGGATACAGGGAGTGCCAATAAAGCAGTTTCATGCTCATCTGAATACCTAGCAACGGTTCTTTCCGAGAAGCATAGTACCGTACCGTGTTTTCTATTTAAGAGTGCATGTTTGCCGGATCTAAGTTTGAGTTTTCAGTCTTCACCCAGCATCAATTGATTCAATTCAAGATCGACTTTAAGTTGACAAAGAAGATAGAAATCGCGCTTGGGGTACAAAACTACCCGTGACTCTTAGTATTAGACAATAGATAAGAAAGTCTTACTCCTAGCGTTTAGAGGAGCTTAGGTCTCTAGACTAGTAACAGGATATACAGTATAGCGTTGTCCACTTCTGACTCGACTAGCTCCTGACTCGCTCCTGACTCACTCCTAGCTCATTCGCTGATACAGTCTCTCCAGTCTGCCTCGGCCCAAAATTGTTGGCTTGCGACATCGTCACTGATGTTGGCTACCGGCTTCCAGTCCATATCCAGATATCGACCGGGATAGAACACTTGGTGTTGGAACTTGGCACTCCTCTGGGGTTCTGGCGTAAGACATTTAAAAAGCATGCGAGGTACCAATTCTTTCGCCCTACAGGTTAGATCCTAGCCCTGACGGCTTCTAGACTGTGATCCGGAAAGTTAGTTTGATAAAAGTACGGCAGCCCACCGAAAACAGTATGACTACAGGAAGTGGAAATCAGGAATCTATTATTCGGGCGTTAGCCTGCAGATTCTTTGACGCCATAGAGGCCGGCGATATCAATACCATGAAAAACTCATTCACGCCCAATGCTCAGATCTGGCATAATACCGACGAGCTAGTGGTTGATCGCAACCAAACTGCCGAAGTCCTGAGTGGCATGGTGCGGCGGATTAAGAATATCAAGTATGCCAATCGTCGTTTGACTGTGTTTCCCGGCGGGTTTCTGCAGCAGCACGTCTTAGAGGGAAGCCGGATACATGATGGTGAAAAGGTCCGGTTGCCATGTGCTTTGGTCTGCCTGGTCGAGAAGGATAAGATTACAAGACTGGACGAGTATTTCGACAGTGCTCATGTGGAGGCTTTCAGGAAATTTGCGCCACAGCTACATATTTGAAGGCGAATCTTAGCCTGGCTCTCAATCATATACTCGATGCTCAAGTTCGGTTGCCGAGCACCGAAATCTCGAACATACCGGTGGAGAGAATTCTGATAGTCAGTCCATAAACAAGACGTATTGTGCCTGAAACTTAAAAGCCTACGAGGGTGCTCAGCTGAGGATTATCCCGCGCGAATTCCTCCTCCTCTGTAGTGTCGAAGTTGTACCACTCGGGGTATGTAACCCCGTTGCTCATGAGGCCGGACGGACCGGGATTGAAGGTCGGAATGTCTCCTCGAAATTCGGGATATTGAGCAAGGAAGTCGGAATTCATAGTCCAACACCTTAAATCTCGTAGGTGTTCCAGGAATCGCGGAGAGAAACGAGACAGTCCGGTCTGTGGGTTGATATTGTACGCGGCTTTTAGATTGTGCGGCCACAAAAACTGGAACATTTCGTGCATAGCGCTGAGGAAGGTGTCGTTGGAGTATTGTGGACATACAGTGAGGCGTTCGCGAAAACCAGGCCTTGTCATGAGTAAGTAATCGTCATAGCAACAGTGAGAAGGGCGGAAACTACCAAACGTAGAAATCAGCAATAGCTGAATGGGGAATGGCCTCTTGGGATGGCCTGTTATGACAAGGCATTAGAAAGGTGGCAGTAGGAAGTAGAGTGCCGTCCTTCTCACCTAGGTTTCATAAATCGAGGGAGTAGCTTCGACCCCACAGAGTTGCTCAACTTCTGGAGAACATTACCATCAGCCTAAGCCGAATGATTCAGCGAACTAGGAAAGGTCTCTCACATCTCTATCCAAGAGCTGACTGGCGATGGTCAACACAGCGAGGCGCTCAACTTGCCCGTAACCACGGGAAAAGTACCTCTCGTCAAGTTCTCGAAGGCAGCTCCATCGCGTATCGATTTTGACGAATTGGGAGAATTGAGACCAGCCACGCGATACGGCATTGATAACAATGTGCATGTCGAGCTCCTCATTGTTCGCACTTGGGGAATCTGCAGGCCGTTTCGCTCGAGCCAGGAGCTGCTCAACTTCATCCCATAGCTTCCTCTGTCGTCCGGTGTGTTGAATAGTCTGATCAGGCAGAATAATCATGTCGTTGATCTGATCTGACCCGATCTCGTTGGCTTCTTGGTCCCACAGCAGAGCATCAGCTCCAGGTATAAGCGTTCCGCATTCCCCTACATTGAATGCTTGATCGACAGTCAGATCATCATCGCAAGAGAGAATGATGGCTTCATTGTTTCGTTCTGCTAACCTGTGATCCAGACTCTCCGGCTCACTGTGGGAGGAACCATCAGCGCCGCCACGTTCTGGATAGAGGTCGCTACTGCTGCCTTCCAGGATGGGCGTGCTGTCGCAATGGCCTAGGTCCGCCAGATCTGCTTGAATCAGTCCTCTCATCTGTAACAATCTTTTTCGGCGCCTCATATTTCTTTCTTCATTTTCTTCGGAACTTTTCATCAATTGTGCAAGTAGTGGATTTTGGCTGTTCTTTTGCAGAAGCTGTATCCGTTCCTCCATCCTTTGCATGTTTTCCCGGTCCCTTCTCCGCTTTCTCTGCTGAGACATCCGGTCCATTTCACGCTTCCTGTTTCGTTTGCATTGCGCAGGATCGTGCGAGGCCTCTGAGATGGTCTGAGTCAACATGATTGATACAGAGAGTGGTGTCGGTGACAGACAGACAGCCTTCGATGCTAGCACTCGATACGTGGGTAATTGAAGTGCCGGAGAAGGATATGTGTGGTAAGCAGCCATGATCGTCAATTGCGGGGTTGGCAATGTTTACCCCGGGAGCCTCGGCTACCTTCTTAGGGTCCTTTACCCCATGGGGATTCGCGTTTACCCCGGTGGCGTCCTTAGTTTGTCTCTAGAACGACACGGTGGGGTGAGACTCAAAATTGTTCTTTCAGAAATCCATGTAGCTACGTGTAGCGTATTAATCAGGAAACAAAGAACTATATGACACATGGCTCTCTACTTGTCCTTCTGGCTAGATCTTGGATTTGATGCCCTGGACGGTACCATTGGTCACCCCTTTCGCTTCCAATTGCTTGATCGCCCAGTCGGCTACCCGCAGAGGGCATTCAGTCTCCAAAAGAAAGATGGTAAAGCCTTCCGTGCTGACCTTTTGAGGAGCGGTTGCCTGTTCTTCTGCTTTCTTATGTGCGTCTTCCGGGGCACCATGACATGCCATTGCAGAGGACAGGGTCGCAGCATATGGCTGTAATTCCAAGCCCTGATTCCAGCTGCAGTTGTCATCTTGGTTGTAGATGATGGGACCCGAGAATTCACTCATGGTATTTCGATGATAATATGGTAGCCAATAGGTATTCTCCATCACGTTCCAACGAGGCGGAATGATCGCAAAGTCGACCACGCCAGTGCCTGGTTCCCGATATGACGGCGCCGTCAAGACCGTGAACAAGCTGGGATCTGGATGATCGTAGAGAGCACTGCCGAGCACGCAGAAGCGTGCGAGATCATATTTGTATGGGTAATATGTTCCGTTCCATGCTGCCACGTCAAAAGGAGTATGATCCTGGGTGCAGCTGAATAAGCGTCCTCCTAACCGAGAGACTATTTGCCACTCCCGATTGTTCCCACAGGCTCTCCCGTTCTGGAGCATCCCATCAAAAGCGGCAGTAGGTACTTGAAAGTCGCGAACGTTAGCTAATGAGCATGACCCTATCGGGCCAAGTTCAGGCAGTCGAAAATGTCCTTGGAAAAGTTCGCAGGTGTAACCTCGGGCTCGACCAGTGGGTAACGTCACCCGATGTCTAATTCCGCGCGGAATGACAGCAATTTCGTTCTGTCGGACGAGAAGGTTTCCCAATTCTGTCTGAATATCCAAAGCACCTTGTTGCAGGATGATCAGCATATCGCCATCAAGGGAAGAATATGCCTGGGCGGCTTTCATATCTTCAGTGATGGCAAAGATATAGATTCCTAGGCCGGTCTTCAAGGATGCGTCTCCCGAATGTGCGAGGAGATGAGCGTTCGTCCAGTCTTGACCCTGTTGGACAGGGAATGACATCCATCGATGGGCATCCGGAGTTAGATGGAAGTTGGCGCCATTTGCAACACTCGACCCGGGGCCGTAGGGTCTAAATCCACTGTGTTCTCGAGAAGAAGTGGCCCGGTACATCCATGTTTGCAGACAATGATCCCGAGGTGAAGTGAATGAGGATCCCGATAATCGTTCTGTCAATAGCCCGAATGGTGGTTTCTGAGGATTGTTGCAGGCAGTTGGATTTGCGCCTGGAAATGCTTCAGATCTACATATCTCAGCGGCCAGGCGATTTAGAGCTCAAACGAGAAGGATATACCCTCTCACCGATTAGGGTGGGAAAATCGTGCTCACTGGTGATGATTGCCAAATCCATCGAGATATTTGTATCTCTCTTCCACCTTAAAATTGGTCACAGGCATTCTGAAAACACAAACCCCAGATGCAAGAGTTAATCCAGCAGAGATGATGCTACCCGGGGATGGATGTTTGGAACTTCAAACATACACTTTGCCAAATTAAGTACACATGCAAACCCCTCACCTGAGATCCAGGTTCTAGACCCTGCAACACCCTTGAGTCAGGCCTGGTTCTGCCATAGGATAAAGGAAGGGGCCTAAGGGCTCTTAGGAGTACCCCACCGCATAAGCGATGTCAGGAGGTCCTGAGTCACGTCAGCGTCTGATTTGCCGGCATGATCGCGGGACAAACAACTCCAACTCCTCTAGTTAGTCGTTAGGCCATCGCACGAACCCTCCAGAAGAGGGAAGTCCAGCTTACAAAATGGTGAGCGGGCGTGCTGTAGGAAATCAATAGATCTCTCGATTCCTGACGACGACGCTAAATCACACACTGAAGTGACGGCGATAGCCAGAAGATGGATATGCACATATCCTCATCAACGGCGGCATTGCCCTCGGCCTGTACGCAAATGATCTTGCTCCGACTTCAGACTGGAGTCTCATTACAAGGAAGCTCCGAGGTACTAAGCATCTTGAGAGAGGTGGTTGAATCACTCGAGCAGCGTCCAGATGTACGCCGGGTGTATTGGGGCAGCGGACTGGAAAAGTCGGAGATGCTACATCTTCATATTGGTACGTCTGTCTCGAGTGCGTTCTCCGCTGCTATCAGACTCACGTGTGAGATATCTAGTCAGGGAGAGACTTCACCAGCATTACGACTTTCTGGCTTCGCCTCACTATGCGAGCTTGAAGACCAAATTCGAGTCTACAACTGAAGGCGAACCCACCGTGCGACACGCGTTCCTGGTCGAGTACACGCCTAATTGCGAATCGCTTGGGAGAGGAGCACCATTCACAGGGACAGCAATCTATGTTGATACCGACAGAGCATGGGACTTTGCATGGCAACTATGGGCAACCATTGTCCCTCGTGTCAAAGGTTGCATGGGTGTCGCAGGAGGATACATTGTTGAGCCGATAGATGGGCACGAAAGGTGTTTTATTGCTTGGGTAGGTTGGAACACGATCGAAGAACACCACGCATATCACCATACGAAACACTGGCAAGATAGACGAGCCATTCTTGAACAGGGTCACAAAGGGTACAGAGAGTATTACCATGTAGTGTTCAATAATAGCCCTTTGCCATTAAAGAGCTTAATTTAGAGCTCGAGGGCAGTGAGACGATGGCAACCTGGGGTAACAGAGGAGAAAATCCTCTCAGGATCTTCCACAGTACATGATCTTGATTTCTACCTTTCTCAACCGCAACTTGTTAGTCGGCTACCTTTAAGAAATGGATGTTGATATTGAAATTCCCAGATTGAACAGCTCCCGTGGCAGTGAAGGTGGAAACGCCTGTTCTTGCTCACTAAGGCTGACCCGTTGAGGAGGTGTGAGCTATCAAGTAGCCCCCTGGAAAGCAATTTAATGACTCGCATGCCGTGGGTCATGACCCCCAAAGCGCGAGAATGTGGAGATGGGTGTGTCCTCGCTTATGAATACTGGGTAACCTTGACTCAATCTCCCACATCCGTATAAAGGATCGGATACGGTGCGAGCCACGCCCACTTCACTACACATTCTGAGTACAAGAACACCAAGCTCTGACCTTGCTTGCGTATCTTTGTTCGTACGTGTGTCGTGTTGCTCAGGCTTGACTTAAAAATGATTCTCGACGAAGAAAAGACCATGGCCACTCCTGATGTTGATCAGTATGAGCAAGTCGCCGATCTACCTTCCAAGGAGCAGACTGGAGCCACTGCTACCGTAGATGATCTCGACCTGTCGAACTCCAAGGCATACAAAGGAGACGACTCAGATGGGAAGGTCGTTTGGACTCCCAAAACTGTTCTTGCGTTTCTCTCCCTGGCCGGCCTCAACACAGGTATTTTCTACTACAAGAATTGTGGAAATATCGTTTCTAAATCATGAGTTAGGCTCTCAGTTGATCCTCTATAATGTCGGTGGGTGCCTATCGTATATCGCCGCGGATCTCAATGCTACATCTTTAGAAGGCTGGTTACCGGTCTCCAATATTCTTGCTGTGGCGGCAGTCGCCCCCTTCACTGGATACCTTGAGGATCTTCTGGGTCGAAGAACTATTGCCATTGGTGGTGCTCTTGCTCTCTGCATAGGTTGTATTATCTTCGGTACTGCCCATAGTTTTGCACAGGCGGTCGTGGGTCTGTCAGTCGCTGGTGCAGGCGCTGCTGTCGGCGAGCTGACTGCGCTTGCTGGGTAAGCTAAACGTCCTCCGTTTGCATGATCGTGTTGACAATGCTGATTCATGCATGAAAGTACGTCAGATATGGTCCCTGTGAAGCATCGTGGGCTTGCAGCGGCCGCTGTGACGTTCCTAATCCTGCCATTTGCCCCAAGCGTTCTTTACGCTCAGCTGATGGCTGCTCGAGCCACTTGGAGATGGGGCGCATGGATGTCGTTGTGAGTAGACATAATACACAAGCTGATCATGTCGAGCAAGACTAACACCCTTCAAAGAATGGTCAACGGCATCGTCGCGGTTGGGCTAATCTTCACCTACTTCCCGAAAGCACATCCACGAACGCAAGGACAGTCCAAGCGCCAAATCATCAGAGATATCGACTATATCGGAGGTGTACTATCCATTACTGGGGTAACTCTTCTGTAAGTACATTCCGGTACAATGCAGGTTCGTTGTTATAGTCCAGTCGCTAAATGTTCTGCTCCAAAAGCCTCGTGGCTTTACAAGCCGGCGGCTATACCCATCCATGGGCAAGCGCCTACATCCTGTGCACACTCTTGATCGGCATGGCTTTGATCATTGCTTTCTTTCTGTGGGAGTGGAAAGGAGCAACTTATCCTATGGTCCCCAAAGAATTGTTTTCAGGCCAGCGAGTTGTGGCATTGGCTTACGGGGTCGCATTCATTGGTGGAATGAGCTTCTACTCACTGCTCAACATGTACCCCTTGACATATTCGACAGTCTATGACCCAGATCCTGTCAAGATCGGCGTACGTGCAGTGGGAGTCGCAATTTGCAATATTGCAGGAGCAGTATTCTTTAATGCGATGCTTTCGTTGACCAACGGTCGAGCTCGAGAGATACTTTTTACAGCTTCTGTCATCATGAGTAAGTCTTTCCTCCATCTAGTGATAGCATTGGTTGATTGAGTATTCGCAATAGCCGCGCTGGACGGAGCACTAGCTGTTGCAAATCCTTACAACGCCACCACCACAGTCGCCATTGGATCTTTAGCCGGCCTTGGTGTAGGTGGTATCTTGGTTCCAGCCGCAACTGTGGCCATGATTGTGGTGCCTGATTCCATCCTCGGTACCGCAGTCTCCCTTTCATTGTCTGTCCGAACTGTTGGAGGGTCGATTGGTTACAGTATCTACTATAACGTCTTTGCCAACAAGCTGAAGACTAGACTTCCTACAAATATTGCGCAGTATGCGATTGAGGCCGGCCTTCCTGTGGGAGATGCAGAAGCGTTTGTGGGCACATTCTTGACCAAACCAACGGAGATTCTCAAGGTACCTGGTGTCAATGCAACAATCATTGAAGCAGCAACCTTGGGTTCTCGATGGGCATATGCCGAGTCATTGCGCTATGTATGGTACACCAGCATTGCCTTTGGCACATTGGCTTGTATCCTCAGCTTGTTCATGCCGTCGATCCGCAAGTATTGCACGAACCGCATTGCAGTACAGGTATAGATGAGCTGGAGCGAAATGAACAGATAATGTCATCTGGGGCTTCGATCTTGAATCTCGGCCGAGAGAAGATGCTCAATCACCTGCACAGCATTCATGAACGTCTGACCGTCTGGCACTTAGCATGAATGAGAGACAACGCCGTAATGACCCGTTCAGCCGCGAGGCTCGTTAGATATCTACCCCAGGAGCACACCAGTCTTTGGTGGCCCGTGGGAAGATATGAACACCTGTCATACTCCCACGTAGCTTTCACCTTGGCTTCAGTATTATTTCTGGCTACTGAGCAGGTGGTTGGATATAAATGTACAAGTGCACGCTCGAGGCTTGGACGGTTCTCTGGAAACTTCCGTTGCAATGTCATGTTCGATGGTCAGGTACTCGAGATATCCCTCCTTGCAGCTGACCTTGCACCCGCTCGAGTCCAAGATTTTACTCCTGACCTGTATCTATACTTGTGGCGCCCAGGCAAAATTTCGAAGCACGCGGTCCTCAGTACTCGTACGATGTGGTCATGGTGGAAACGCAAGACATCCACAAGACCACCAAGGCAAAGCTTTTCTGGTGGCTTGAAACGGTTATGTCGGCGCCAGGCGAGATGCCAAGGGATTGGGCTCCTCCTAGCCTCCAGCCCAAGTGGAGAGTGTGACGATGGTTCGCCCACCATCCAGATTTCATTATGAAGGTTCGTATGACGATCGCAAAAACCAAACATCGTCATTCAGCTGCCAGGCGGGGAATCCCATTGCCTCTGCGCAAATGGCGTCTCTGCACCCTGTCCCTGGCCCGTTGCGAGCCTTGACTGTGCGTCATTGTGCAGAAAATGCTACACGGCCAAAAAAAACACACCTATGGCTAGACGAGCTGAGGGAGGCAAATTGTCGAGGTACTCCTGGTCACCGCGGTAGGAGAGGTAGCTCGTGCAACAGTATAATAGGCTGTGTGCTGCTCGTGTGCCCATCGTGTGGATGTGTATTCCTTCGACTTCTTGAACCTATGGAATTGACGAGGCGCGCAACAGGTTTTAAAACACCCGTCGGAGATTGTGCTACTCACAAACAGCTATCCCATGATCCGCACTGGGGAAAAAGCCTTTAGGCCACAGCATTAGTTCGGGTGAGGTTGCCGTACCAGTACCACTCACATCCACAATATCAAGGCCGGCGTTCACCCATTGCAGCTCTTCAAAATCCGACGCGTCAACTCTCAACCATTGCTCTCAGTGACTTCAACCTAAACGCCATCCGCCCAATATGCGCTTTCTAAACCCATTCAAGAAATATGATCTGGACGACTTCTCCAGCGTTGTCATCCTACTCAAGGGTGCTCCACGCCACCCAAGCGTAGTCGCCGAGAACAATCGTCGGTTATCGATGGCGTCAACGGTGGAAAACCGTGAGGGTGCCACTGAGAAGAAGATCGGCGAAAATTCAAGTGGTGATCTTACCGTTGAATCGCTTCGTGAAGAAGTCGATGCAGACATCGCAGCCTCCGGCCACGACTCGGTCTACGATCGGAAATCCAAGGTCATCAACAAGGCGATTGCCGATGTCGGCATGGGCAAGTATCAGTGGCAACTCTTCGTCCTCTGCGGCTTCGGCTGGTTGGCAGACAATCTCTGGCTTCAAGATGTCGCCCTGACGTTGCCTTCGTTGTCTGCCGAGTACGGTATCAGTGAGAGTAGTGTCAGATATACGACCCTGGCTCTCTTCACGGGTCTCTGCATTGGTGCCGTGTTCTGGGGTACCATTTCGGACATCATTGGCAGGCGACTGGCATTTAATTGCACCCTGTTGATTACCTCGATTTTTGGCACTGCTGTAGGAGGGACTTCCACTTGGCTTCAGGCCTGTGCACTGTTTGCCGCGTTGGTAAGTCACTACCCCCTTTCGTTTTGCAGCCTTATGAAGCAGGGTTGGACTTTACCAAGCTCAAAACACTCGTACGGATGCTGATTCGCACAGGGCTGCGGCGTAGGCGGTAATCTACCAGTCGACGGGGCCCTTTTCCTCGAATTTTTGCCGTTCGTCCGTGGTAACATGTTGACCATGTTGTCGGTGTTCTGGCCATTCGGGCAATTACTTGGGAGTGTCGTCGCATGGGGTTTCCTGCCCAACTTTTCGTGCGATGAGACTTTACCAGCATGCAGCGCCGTTTCCGGTGGCGACGCATGTTGTACAAAGGCCAGTAACATGGGATGGCGATACCTTAACTATACGATGGGTGCTTTCACCTTCATCATGTAGGCCACTCCACAAACGGAGTCTGTTCCACCCAACTAACACCAACAGGTTCATCTGTCGATTCTTCCTTTTCCACCTCTTCGAATCACCAAAGTTCCTTCTCAGCCGAGGCCGCCAGAGGGAAGCCGTGACGGTCGTGCACGCCTTGGCATATTACAACGGTGCGAAGACCTGGCTCACGGAGGATATCCTGAATGAAATCGGCGGTCGTCCAGAGGAGACGCCAGACACGAAGTTGTCGAATATGGAAATCATCCGACGACAGGCCGAAAAGTTTTCCACGCAGCGTATCAAACCGATCTTTGAGCACCGACGGCTCGGCATCAACACATGTTTGCTTTGGTTCATGTGGGCGACGATCGGGATGGGCTATCCGCTCTTCAATGTAAGTGACGCTGCTTCGAAACTGGGAGATACCAAGTGACCGATTCCACTCGCAGGCTTTCCTCCCACAATACCTGACCAGCGTCGACCCCAACGCGCCGCCTACACCTCCCAGCATCGTCTACCGAAACTACGCGATCCAGTCAATTGTCGGGTGTCCTGGAAGTATCATCGCGTGCTACCTCGTCGACGTTAAGTATCTCGGCCGCAAGGGAACCATGGCGATCGCGACGTTGTTGACTGGCATTTTCCTATTTCTCTTCACCAGTTCCACCGATGCAAGCTTCCAACTCGCCTTCAACTGTTTGGTGGCCTTCTTCCAGAACATCATGTACGGCGTTTTATACGCTTACACCCCTGGTGTGTAAACCTGTTTTGCTTTGTCATTATCATTATCATTTTCTCGCTCAAAGCTGACCCTCCTGTCTTCTCGCAGAAACTTTCCCAGCTCCCAACCGCGGCACGGGCACCGGAATCGCCTCGTTCTTCAACCGCATTGCTGGGCTCTGCGCACCGATCGTCGCCATTCAAGCTTCTTCCGCAAATCCCAAGGTTCCCATCTACATATCCGGAGCACTCATGCTTTCCGCTTTCATCGCCATGGTGTGTCTGCCGATCGAGACCAGAGGACGGCAGAGTTTGTGACCGATGTATCGGAGGTTGAACTCTTCGTTTTACGAAAGGAGGAGAATTTATGAGATCACAAGCATACGAGGCGCAATAATGGACCGGTGCTGACATGGGCTATTGAAGAAATCATGATCATGTGGGGGGGCTCCCCTACTTCACACAAGTAGTGTGTTATGTACCACCAGTAAATTTGTCGCTACACTCGAATTGACCGATGTACCCATTAGCATGATCTCATATAAAAGACGTAGGAGGGGCATCCATGTACTACTAAGCAAGGATTTTATTTCCCAGTTGATCTTCCAAATTTGATGCTGAGGAAAGGCTGCAGGTGTCAAAAGAACGTTCAAACAACAAATCTTTGATGAACTGCGAAATGTGCTTTACGGAATATTTGATACCCTGAAAGGCCCCTAGTCTGGAGCAGACCTTTCTGATTAAGAGTGTACATCGGTGGTCATTCTCACTTATGGCATATCTATACAGGATTGCCAGAGCGCTGACGTACGGTATGGTGCGGCGCGCGGACCGACAAAGAGAACTCTCCTTCCAAATAGCAATCGCAGCAATTAGTCAAACATGGGCAAGGATTCGTGCACGAATAATCTTTTATTTCTGTCTAAAGGAGTGATATTTACGTATTGTAGCTGTTCTTGAGACTACAGTCGACAGCCCAGCTGCAACAACGTACTCGTAACCCATCACTGATCGTCTCTCTCATTGCATGCATCAGGTTGACAACTAGGCGCACGTACCCGCTGCGACACCGCAGGCGCCAGGGCAAATCCAAAAGCACTATGACAAGGGCACGAATGTTAGTTTGAAAATAAAGCCGTCTTTACTTGTTGTTGGATAGCTGGAAACAGCTGTCCATTTTCACTTACAGTACCGCCACCACACCATCCAGGGCAAACCGACTGGGGAGAAACGTCGGCGACAGGAGCAGGGACGGGATTTGCGGCAATGAGGCAGACGACTGAGGTGATTGTGAGAAGAATCGTCTTGAGCTGCATGGTGGTTATATGGGACTGTGAAACTGGGGGTTTGGTCTATTGATGGAGTGTGAAAGCGGAATGCAGATGGAGGCTGGATGTTTCTGGATTGTGCTTGAAGGCTCTTTAGTGAGTTGAGTTTGAGGACATATCTGTGAGGCAGTGGCTCATTCTTATAGAAATATAAGCGGCTCATCGAAACGGCTCTCGGGCCTGCTGTCGATTCAAGGACGGAAAAGCTCTCATCTTTGGTGTATACACGCCGTGCCTGGATGAGAACTGGTGTTCCTCTTCAAAGCCAATTCAGCTGTTGGGCGAGCTGTATGGATTCAACGTGCTTGAGTTCGGTGTCCTCGCCTTCAATGTTGGAGTCAATTGACTGGCCTCGGCCCATGATTGATAATTCCCATGTAGCCTAACCATGGATGGCACAGCAGGAAGCCCATGAGGGGGAGACTAACGCGAGGCGTCATTCCCTCGGGTTGATGTGAGAGCACGGCCATTGCTGCTGCCCTCCCCCATGGTCGCCATGTTGGTCGATCGAAGGGCGTCAATGGAGTGTCCAATTCTATGCTTCTTTTGCTGAAATGGTACCGGAGGCAATTTTCGCGTACCACAAGGAATAAGGAGTCTGTCGAACTGTTACTTCCGCCCTCCCATTCCCGCTCCATTGAGACCCAAACACGGTCGTATGATGGATGTGAAGTTTATAGAGGTGGTTGAACTTAGCCCAATCAACCACGTATGCGCCGCGAGAGTGACTAGACACCTAAACTGGAAATCCACCTGGTCAGCCTTCGTATGTCGGACCTATGTCATGAAAATGGTTCAATTCAACTTCCCTAAGTGGAAGGCTGCTTGGTGATGTCTGTATGCACCCTGAAGATGCAGACTTCAGAAACTCCCAACCTTTCAACCTTTCAGGTCTAGTTGATCTGACTGCAGATGGATCGTTAAAGATTGGCCTTCAAAGAACACTCTCGCAAGCCCGACGAGGGACATTTCAGAAGAGAAAAACACAGTTCGGCATGTTCCCATTTTCATTCCCTTGATGTTGCTGTTGGGGGGTCTAACAGTTGGTCGTTAGGTGGTCGTATGTTTTCCTATTTTGGGGGAGGAACAAATAATTTTTAGATAGGCGAGGATATGGCACCTCTCATGCTGCTAAGACATTGCCTACCAGACCGCTTTGTTGGGTATCCACGAATCTCGTTAGGTAGCATGACACCAAGCATAGCAGCCGAAGTATTTCCCCAGAGGCGGTCATTGTCATCCCTCAGCTCAGTAGCCACTCATGGATGAAGTTATGATTATCTAATGGGGATAATGAGGAAGCCCCCGCTTTATACTCAATCAGCCTAAATGCACAAGGCCGATGCAATGAAATTCCGGCTTTGGAACGGCCGACGCACATCCGCGATATGGGATTTGTTGTATGGTCTACGTGAACATCGACATAGATTTGGTTCCAGATGCACAACCGTGGAGCTCATCAGGGCACCAGCTTGAACGTAGGAAATGCTGATGCTCTGCACGATCGTCCTTACGACTGACTCCTTAGATCCCATCCTATCGACTGATGGTGAAGCCACCATCGACCCTCAGATCCGCCCCGTTGATCATGCCGCTGGAGTCGCGACACAGGAACTCAATGGCGTCGGCGATCTCGGCGGGGACGCTGAATCTGCCCGTCGGGATCTGAGACAAGTGTTTCTCCTTCTTCGCCTCGTCTGCCCACGCCTTCGCCGCCAGCGGTGTCCAGGTCACCGTCGGACTGACCGTGTTGGCGGTGATGCCCTTCGGCGCCCATTCAGCAGCCATGCATTTGGTGTGCCCGATCAATCCTGCCTTGGATGCACAGTACGCACCGTGGCCATCGAGCGCAACATGCGCCGCCTGTGATGCAATGCTCACAATACGGCCAGGGGGGGCCTTTTCGCCATCACCAGCATCGACGAGCCGCGCCTTCCTTGCCTGGTAAATCTTGAAGAACGCGTTACTCGTGATGAACGGGCCCAACAGGTTCGGTAGGAAATTCTTCAATGCCTCTGCTGCCGACGTCTCCTCCAGAGGTTGCACCGACACATATCCCGCCGCGTTCACTAGAATGGAGGGGAACCCGTCGAGCCGCTCGATGTTGCTGAAGACGGCCTGCACGGACTGCTCATCCGTGATGTCGCATTCATAGGCCACGACACCGACGGGCATTTCGCTGCCGAAGACGGATTCAAGCACGGTGGGGACCCGGGATGCCTCGAAGGGCGCGTATAGTAGAACGAGTCTCGCACCTTGTTCGCGTAGTTTGAGCGCGGTCGTTGACCCGAGCCCGCCTACAGTGGTTTTGTTAATTGTCGGTATGGCGAGGGGCCAATGGGGAGATATTCAATTCCGGGATCCCTACCTATACCGCCCGCAATGATGGCTGTTCGGCCAGCATACGCCATTCTGACAATGCTTGGTACCTTAGCGGTTTGGAGTTGAACTTCGATACTGGCGGTGGAGGTATGTGACGCTGCCTCGCCCTTTCTAGATGACAATGACAGTCGTTGAGTTGTTTGGTGAAGATGATTGATGTGAGGCATGACAGGCCATGACAAAGCATGGCTCGCAAAGTCGGAAACCCCGCATCCCCCACGACACTCTCTCGCCTCTGGCTTCGCTTAATTAAATATCGCAAGGTGCTTGCTTGATAGATTGATCATCTAGAGGGGTGTCACCCTGGTCAATGGCACTGATATACATCCTGGAGCCACAGACTCATCCATTCAACAGAAAACAGCTATTGTCGAGGTAGGATACGTGCCGCGCTGCTAGACCTGAGGTGACATCGGATTCAAACTTGAAGTACTCCGTACTCTCTACTTACTAAGTGCCAACTTGGCCGCGCCTTTTGACAGGACGGCTGAGAAATTGAATTTATGCAACACGAGGTACTAAGATAGTAATCGAGAGCTTGACTCAGTACGGAGTATAAATAGTATAAGTTGAAGGTTGGATCTTGTCGCATACATTTTTCATCTTCAGTGACCTCGTGCAGGGTCTGGCAAAGATCCAAACACCAATACTTCAGCTTCTCAGCCTGCGAATAACGATTTTTCTCAACAAGGACTAGTCGCTGCCGCCTGGCAACTATCAAACAACCGTCCCTCGGCTTCTCATCCAATGGCGCGCACCATTTCCTACAACACCAGCGACGTCTTCACGGACACTGCATTCACGGGAAACCAGCTCGCGATTCTCCATGTGCCGCACGACTTCCCACTCACACAGGAAGAAAAGCAAAAAATCGCCATCGAATTCAATTATTCGGAAAGCGTGTTCCTGCACCAACCTGCTCCAGATGCGGCGCCTGCCACCTACGTGGTAAACATCTTCACGCCAGAGTCGGAACTCCCCTTCGCGGGCCACCCGACGATCGGTACGGCCTCATACATCTTCGAGAACCTTGAAAAGCAACGTGATGACATCTCCATCATCCTGAAGGCGGGCACCGTCAAGGCGACATTCGACCGAAGCACTGCCCGAGCAGCAGCAGAAATCCCACATGATTTCCGAGAACACGTGGCGAGGCCCACCTGGGATCGGGTGGTTGCATCTCAGCCGAAGTTGGTGTCTGCGACCTTCAAGGATACGACGATACCAATTGTGTCGATCGTCAACGGCGTGAATTTCGGATTGATCGATCTGGCACGGCAGCCGGAGCTGCTGGACAGGGTGATTGTGACCAACATCGACATCCCACGCATAGAGGATTTGGACGACGGGTGGAAGCAAGGCTTGGTCGCTGACCTGTTCTACGTCAAGAAGCCCGACGCGGACGACGGCGTCATCAGAGTGCAGCAGCGCATGATCGGGATAGGGCTTGAGGATGCGGCGACCGGTGCGGCGAGCGCGGCACTGAGCGCGTATCTCGCCCTGAGTGAGGGAGGGTCCGGCCAGAAATATGTCTTCGAGCTGGAACAGGGCGTTCAGATGGGCCGCCGGAGTATCATTGGATGTGAAGTCATATTGAATCAGGATGGCAAGAGTGTGAAGAGTATCACGCTCTCCGGGCAGGCGAGAGCGGTCATGAAGGGGGAGTTGACCATATGACTTGATAAGTTTTCGCTACCTCCGCAAGGAGAGTGTACTAGGTTCATCGGCTCCTCCTAACCTTGGGCCTACCGTTGGTGCGACCGAAACCACCGATCAACAAGGAGAGGTGAATGAATTCGCAGATGTGTTTGGCTGCCTCACACTGGGAGACTCTGGGGAATTTCGATATGTTAGAGGGTTCAGTAACTTACGTATCTTCCAACACACTTCCTTGAGGCTTGCATCTTTGGCCGATAATAGACATACGAAATCGAGGTCTTGCCGCAGCCTACCCATAGCAGTTGCATACAATAGAGGTAGTTGACGAACTTTTCGAAGTCTGGACCTATGGTCAAGGCAATAGGGATGAATTCATGAATTTGTCGGAAGCGAATTGATGCAACCCTAGGCTAGGTGAGACAGGAATGTTGCTAAGCCATTCAAGCTGGGGTTGAGCCTACGGCTGCCATCCTGGTCCCAAAGAAGGGGAGCAAACTGTACCAGCAAACTCGTCTATTTAGCTACGTACCATTAGGTTCATAGCACCTTTTCAGTATCAATATGAGAGAGTTTAGCTCAATGTTGTTCGTGACACAGGTCGTATGAAAGTCACTTTTCAGCAGAGGCGCAGCAAACGTAAAGAGTAAAGAGTGCCCAGGGGCTGAGGGCGAGCTGTGCCGCATTCCGTACCACGTTCCGACGCCGCTGCAGATACCTCACCTTCAGCCAAAGTCTGATCTGACAGAGTCTTTGGGAGCCCCGAAGCTCGTCTAAGCCACACGAGGCACCCAGCGAGGGACTGGAGGATTTGGCAGCCAGATGCTCCAAATGGCATAATATTCATGGCGGAAGCCAATTTCCGCAGGACCTTCTGTGGTGACCCAATGATACGTTATCTTCATTATTGCCTGGTGGTTGTCAAACAACCGAATACGCAACTGGCGGGACAGATACGCATGTATCTGCGCTAATTTATGACTAGTCTCCAACATGTAGACATCAATACGTCCAAATTCGCAAATCATAGCTCTTGGGTGCCATTGTGGCGTCGTTGAAGCTACCAGAAGTCCAAGTTCTCGCTGTCGCATTCAAGGGTTTCGTTCAAACGCAAAGACGCCATTGGAAGAGGCTTGTAGTGCTGGCTCGGCAGCCAGCGAGGATGATACTTACTCTTTGTCAGCCTGGTTCCGCTGGGTGTTCCCATGCGACGGCCGCCACACTTCCTCCCACGATTGCCTTCTTCCGGATCAGGGGCTTATATTGAACACAGATCAATGACGCAAGGCTGCCACGACATCTCCAACCCTGAGCCGGGGCATCGTGCTGGTTCAGCAAGAGTTTGCCTCTCTGCCTGTCCCAAAGCTGATGACAAATGTGCAATTTGCAACCAGCCTCGTTCAAAGTGGCCTAGGGACTCGCGGCTAAAGGGAAGGCTCCAAACGTCTAGTGAATTTTCAGAAGGTGAGAATAGCCCTTGGGCAAAGTTTCGAAAACACTAATGTCAAATCCCAAGCGAATACTTCCTGCCTCACTTTGCGTAAAATTCAGCAATGCCACTCGAGAGTCACTTCATGCGGAATGAAATCATGCGTCATTGTCTTCATGCGATCTATAAAACTCCAGCCTTTGGTGCATCTACGACAGACCCCATACCATCCAAACAACACCACCACTACTACTATCACCACTATGGCCAGGAAAATACTCGCTGTCGCAGTGCTCTTGCCCCTCTCTAGCTGGGCCACGCCCACGGGGGACTCACGGCCCCACGGAACCTGCAAAGAATTAAACGTGACCGTGACTGCTAAATCGCACGGGTTCCTCCTCGACATCCCACGCGTGGACAACGACATCAACGCCACTGCATGGGCCATCCACTTCGACACATGGAGTAACAAGCCGATGCCTGAACCCGTGCTCGAGAACACGACCATCTCCGGCACACACAACATCCACGGGCAAATCTGCACTCCCAAGACCGGCGGCGACGTGCTCCAGATCGCCACGCACGGTGCTTACTATGATGGGCGGTATTGGGACGCGCAGCTGGAGGGCCACTCGTACGTCAACGCCGCGCTGGAAGCCGGCTACTCGATCTTCACGTATGACCGGCTGGGCACGGGACAGTCCGACCACCCGGACGCATACAGGGTCGTACAAGCACAGTACGAGCTGGAGATCCTGCGAGAGCTGACGACGATGGCGCGCAGCGGCGCATTCGGCGCCCAGCCCAAGAAGATCGTGCACGTGGGCCACAGCTTCGGGTCCATCCTCACCTCGGCCTTTATCGCGACATACCCAGACCTGAGCGACGGCGCGATCATCACCGGCTACGTGCTCAACCAGTACCTGGGTTCGGTTGGCCGATCGTCCTGGAGCGTCCAGCACGCCGCGGGTTGGCCTTCCGGCTACGTCACCATGCAGAAGAACGGCATCCACTCAACTTTCTTCGGCGGCGATTTCACGCCCGACCTGCTCGACCATGGCGACGCCCTGAAGTCCCCTACCGCTGTCGCCGAGCTCACGACTGGCGGGTTCCTCGTCATGGCGACCGGCCCGTTCAAGGGCCCGATCCATTATATCCTGCCAGAGCTGGATTTCTTCATCTGTGCGGGTGACTGCAAGAATGTGACGAGCCTTGAGGCCCTGCACCGTACGTTCCCCAACGCCAGTGCCATTCAGCTCGATATCCAGCCAAACACGGGCCATGCCTTGCCGCTGCATAACAACGCCACCGCGGGCTTCCAGGTCTCGTTCGATTTCTTGAGCCGCAACGGCTTGTAAGAGATTGAGAGGTGTCTAGAGACAAGACATGGCACAGTAATTCATCATTCGATCGAGCGGTGATTAGGGGGAAATGTACATAGAAAAGCCATCAGGCATTTGGCTGGAGCGCAAAGAATTGTGGATTTAAAGCATAGCAGGGAATCGTGTAATGATAATGTGGAGAATCGTCGGGTGACAGCATTTACTTTGCCTAGCATAACAGAATTTTTCCCCCTCCCCCTAACTGTCCAGCAATTTGGAATATTCCACAGTACCATAAATATTTCCATCAATGAAAGGTGTGATGTTGCACCTGGATTGTCATTTAGTCTACTACTACATGGCAACAGGACTCGATCGGACTCTCCACAACGACTATCCAGCAACGAAACTGAATTTTGTCTACTAGGAGGGCGGGTCGTGTAATGAAACATATCTCTAACAAATTCTCTACTAAATGTCTACCAAAAATTTAGCTATATAGTTACAATTCAACCAAGCTACCGCTCCTTTATTTGAATATTTCCCAAGTCTCAGGTTTTAGTGTTCCTTCTCCCAAAGAATTCCATCATAATGCCTACGCCTCCTACCTTAGTTGACTTCTATTGAGGAGGTTGTCGCATAGACCTAGGAGCAAGGGGGATGCTTTCACCATCGCTATCCTGCCTGGAATGATGTGGGGTGGACGAGTTATGGCCATCCGGGGCACCAGTGTGACGGGGAAATGATATCGTGAGAGTCGGTCGATGTGCAATGGCCGGCACGATTCTCTCACCATCCGAAGGGATAGGTATTGTGCCTGTTGGGCGGTCCCAGTGGTCACTTTGATTGTCGGATTTCTCGCTAACCATGCGGAACAATTGCGGTGCGGTAAGAAGGACGGACCAGGCGCGGAACGTGTCCAGTCGGCTTTTGGAAATGGTGGACCAATCCTCAATGTGTGGCTTTCGGACACTGTTGACTATGATGTTGAGCAAACCTAGGAACGCCAGTAGAGCAGGCACCAAGATTAAAAGATCAAGTCGGAGTGCTTGAACTCGGCCTGTCAAGATGACGAAGGCATCGGCGCCATCCATCAGCTTACCCTGGCTATCTTCTAGCCAGTTGATGAGCCCTGATTCTTGAGGGGTCATGGCCGTGTCGCGAAAGGCCTCGCGGGTGTAGAGGTACGACGCGAGCACAAGTCGACGGATATCAGCTTCCATAGAGGAGGAAGCGGCGTCCACGAAGTACCCATTCATGGAACCAACATATGATTTCAGGACTGAGACGCCGGCCATCGCTCCAATCTGCGCCATTGTAGGGACTGCCGTGCGAACAACAAGGATGAATTTCAAGCCGTCTGGAAGGTCCACATCCAGGTAGAGAGGCCGGGCGCAGTGGTTCCCAGAGCAAAGCTTGGTGTCTTCCCAGCAGGTCAAGGCGGGTCGTCCGGCTTTCACAATATAACCCACATCTGCGAGAGCGCTCCCTGACGATTGTGTTTCATTGAGAGGCTCCGTATAGAACCATGGATCCGTACTGGGCGTATAGCTCGCCGTACGAGAGGTGAGTGCAAACAGGGAAAATGTTTTGTTGCTTGTGTCAGGCTCGTTCTTACCAGACACTGCCCAAAAGTCCATGTGGCCGCCCGTTGCTGCAGGCCCGGGAACGGATATGTAAGGTTGGGTCTGATTCCAAGGGTGGTATTCCTCCAGCATGCCTTCTGTGAAATTGCTGGAATCAGGCCATAGCCATCCATACTCCGTGGAACAGCTTCCTTCCACTCGGAAATTCAGGCCTAACGAAGTCTGGAAGCCAAACTCAGAGGCTGAAATGTTGTAATTATAGTCTAGGCGAAGTTGGGGACGCAGATCAGTCGATCCGGACAAATCCACGCGCTCTATTGACACTTTGGATCTTTGACTGTGGCGGTCGAATGCTTCCGCACTCCCCAACGCTCTGAGGATTGCTGGGCCACCGATCGAGTTAACTAGGGAAGTGGTAGATCCTGCACTATCGGGTATGTAAGGGAAGAAGATAGAGGACGGATGCACTGGTGCGAAATTCCCCACTGTCATCAAATTGGTGTAGAAGATCCCCAGCAGAAGACTTCCAACAGCAATCACGAGCGATGGCACCATCATAATAAATCCAAAACGTACATCGCCACGGTCGCGATAAAACCCCTCGGGGGACCTCCAGAGTGTCCAGAGGTAAGCAAAGCCACTTTCGGCAGCTTTCCATGGCTGGTTCGAGTTCCAGAGCGAAGTCATCCCGACAGCTTGAAACCTATTCCGAAATGGCAAGAAGGCGAGAATGGCATTTGAACAAAGCGCCCATAGGATTTCCGACAGAACGACCAATTGGAGTGTATATACTGTAATAATAAGTGGAACGTAGGACGTGAGTACCGCTATAGCGGGAATGCCGGCACCATCTACTGGAGCAGTGAATCCGGTCCCCAGCATGTATGTATTCGGACTAGGTTCAGTGGACGCATAATTGCCTGTCATCGTTGGCCGATATATTGATTGCTTGCTTGATTTCGTGGGACAGGGGGCAGAGAGAAAATGATAATAAATTTCGAGTGCGGGTAGATGTCTTTAGAAGCGACTTTTCGAGGGATAAATGTCCCAATGAACCCGTTTGCAGGACATGCCGATAGACGTCCTGTCGAGGTAAGCTGAAATAGGGGGCAAATTGCTATTGTTCATGGACACGAGGCTTGGAACATTTTTCGTGATAATGTGCAGAAAGGCTGGCGGCCAAGAACCCATTGCAGCTGAGTGGCTTCCGTGAAGAAGCAGGGGTAAGACAGACTAAGCACACCTCCCTCTCAAGCAAAGCCTATACGAGGCGTGAAGTGCCAGTTTATGGCTACCAACCTGGTGCCTCCGATATTGCATGCCAGCTTTTACAACGACCTGTCATCTCCGAGTCACAACCACCAGGGTGGGTTGAAAACTGGAAACTTCGGCTCAGTCCATGTATGTCCGGGCCTGTTCGGATTTGCATAGAAATAGGTCTGGGTTGCACCATCAGCCACCGAACACGTAGCCAAGCGCAGCCTTACTGCAAGCGCTCTGGTAGGCGACAACATTTAAACGGGCCCAGGTGACTTCTATCCATTGAGGCAAGGACAAAATGTCCCCCTGGAAGGAAAGGGGAAATCCCAGTACCTGAGGTCGGCCAGGTGGAGGTCTGTTGGTGGCAGCGAAATAGAACTGCTATGGGAATAGACACCTGTCACAGAATCATAATTAAAATTTAGATATGCACTCGTTAGATTCCAAGCTCCCATACCATGTTGGTTACTTGATTATCAAGCCCGCTGGGGTAGAAGGGCCAGTGCCCCTAGTGGGAGCTTCGGCCCTCCTACCCCACTCATCCGCCCCCTTGCGCAACACAGCCTCGTTTCGTCGCCCAGCCTTTGTCTCAAAATAACGCACAGCAATACTTCAGTCCATATAGAAGTAAAAGTTCACGATAGTAAAACTCATGATGCCTCTCCCCACGACACGATGAACATGCCTCCCGCAGACAGGTCTCTTCCCCGCGTGTCACAGAATTGCACTTGCTTCAGCTTCGTTTGCACAGCACAGACTACAGGGTGAGGTGCAATGCATTCGAGAGTCCGAGAGTCGAGTAGCAAACGACCGTGTCGGGCTCAAACATAACGACGAACCCGCACAATCAACCAGCCATCCTCTCCGTCTTTGAAGCTGATCTCCAACCCGCCCGAGGGAGGCACCCCACCGTGCATTGAATCGGTAGCGTTGGTCGCCGGCGTTTCTTCGGGCTTCAGAGTGAGAGGGTTGGTGATAGCAGGGTCAGTGTAGATGCGGACTGGGAGGGCGCGTTTGATACCGATCTGCGATGGAGCTGCTGCTGGATGTGCTTCGTCTTGTTCTTCCGCAGGGGTGCCATTGTGTGCGTCGCTCTCCGACATTGTCGAGATGTCAAGCTGGGCTGATCTTGTGCCAACTTTGTCAGGCAGCGAAGTAGCAGAAGGCAAGGTTGGGATCTGGGACTGAGAGGCCATGGTTGGGAAGTGGTTGCAGCACGTTCAACACCGGCCAGTGATTCTTTTGTCTTTGTGTACGATCAATCGAGTATAAAGAATCGATTTCGTTTGGATTTCGGGTAGTGGTTGATTCAATAAGACGATTACAGTAGATAAGAAAGGTCCAAGGAAGAAAACAGGAAGACTAGCCCCTCTACTAGAAGCGCGAAATTTATAGTTTTGGACTGGTGCCTCTTGTTTGTAGTGAATAAGTCACTTGCGTGCACGTAGTTGACACAGCCAGTGAAGCAATCCCATCCGGACAAAGAAGGGGTTGTTGGCTTATAATATTAGGAGTCCGTGACAATATTATCAGCGATTCCGAGCTCGCCATTGATGGGATGCTTCTTATCCTAAACGTCACATAGTGCCTTAGATGTTGAATCAGGTCCAGCTATTTTGACTTCTTTTTGCTAACCGATTTCCCAAGTCAATACCAGGGCGCGCCCGCGCCTTTCCTCGTGCATTAATGTAAGTACAAGAACAGTAAGATTTTGACGATGGAGGTGATTATTTCTTCGTGTAATCCGCAGTCGAAACAATGTGCCAGGAAGCGTCTAGAATGTCGTCCTCGTCATCATCGACAGTCTTTACCGGCGGACCCAGGTCAATTTCAGTGAAGGTATCGGCTACATTCGTTTTCTTGTGCGGGTTCGGGATCCCAGCCTTGCTATAGTTTGCCTGGCCCTTCTGCACGATTGCTGAGGCAGGGTTAGAAGCGGCTTCGATACCGCCATCCTTGGTTCCTTTCCCAGACTCCTTGCCGCCACCCATATTTGGAAGGCTCTGCATATTGATAACGGTCTCTGCGTTGCGTTGTTTCTCGTGACATTCGAAGCACTGTTGGCCGGTTGAGTCCCTCTAATACTCAGCCAGCGAACCCCAGGGCTCAATGGTTTTGGTGGTTCCCCAAGCTACGCCCCAGATTGTGTAGCAGCGGCGGGTGGTGCAGTGATAGAATAAAGCGCCGGACTTGGGATTTCCATGAAGACCTGGGGGAGGAACTTCCAATATAAAGACTGGCGGATTGACTCGAAAGAAGGCCATTGTTGCCCGATTTACGACACGAGGTTTGTGGCCTGTTAGGCGTTGGTTCGCAAAAAAGTTCGAAGCAGTCGTTTGTGGGTGTTGGAAATAGCGTAGGTCAAAGGTTGGGCTTGTAAGGACCTATATGGGAAATAATTCGAGGACTCTTGCGCAGGCTGTTTGCTTGATGGGTTAATGCCATGTTCATGGCATCATCTGTGTGAACTCAATCGCGACGGACTCCTCGTCACCAGCAGGCTGACATATCCCCTGTCAAACCACCTTTGTGCTGTTTGTCCATGAACGTGCACAGCATCGCCATTTATGTCAATGACTTCCTATGTTGACAATGTGTCGTAAGACTCAACAAGGAGCAAACAACTTGCTGTGGGAGATCACTCGCATCGTATCAGCCCGCACCGGGACACATACAAGGGCCACCGAGTTCCGCCTTCTGAGTGGTATAAAAGCAAGGATAGTTATCTCGTTTCTTTGCTCCATCTACTGCATCCCACATCTTCTAGATCCTATATACACGAGAACCTTCCAACCGAACTCGGTGATCGATCATTGATACGATCCAACTTGCCTGTAGCCTGTACGCCGGGCCAGTCAACAGATGATATAGAATGCCGTCCCCTGACGGACCCGCACGCACCGGACTTAGCAGAGGAGGATACGACATCACGGGTGTTCCGAAACCCTTTGGACCCGAGCGACCTCCCCCAAAGGAGCCTAAGGGAGACGACAAGGACGATACCAATTCAAATTCCAAGGACAGGAAGTAGCGAATCTCTCGCAAATTGGTAGTTGGTGATTCTGGCCTCCAATGGAGGATGATGATTTGTGGATTGAAACGCGGCAGGACTGCGGCTTGAGGATCATGTATAGCTTTCGGTTTGCACCTCCGTGTTCTGGAACCTACAATTTCTTGTTGAGGTGAGATTCAAGGAGCTAGGCCCATATTCGAGTGCACATTCGGAGATTAATAGTGCTTGGTTATAATGCCGAGTGCTAGATGCACCAGTGGAGAAATGCTGTACGTTGTTCATCACATATGAGATGAGGTGTTGTGCTAGCTTGCTTCTTCAATGTTATCGTTTTGCAGCACCAGGAACCCATGCTTCAGGAGACCAGGTTGCGCCAGGATTTGAGCCAGTTTCCGAAGCTTTCGCCCAGGGGTCTTCCATCTCAGCAGTATTCTTTGTCTTTTGCTCACTTGCGGGTGGGCGAGCTTGCGCAACACCGTTCATTGGGGGAGCAGTGACAGTAGGCGTCGGCTCAGGCTTCGCGATGTATTTGGCCTTAGCAGCCCATCTTTCATCGGCCAATCGAGCGTTATGTTTCATCTGCTCTATCCTCTGCACATCGGCAATTTGCTCTTGAATTGAAGGAGGATCTGCTCGAGTCCGTCGCAACCACTGATGCCATTGAGGGGAGATTTTGACATCGGAATGGTGAGTTTTACGATGGCCTTGGACGATGCGGCGCCAGCGATTGTGGTTGATAGCATCTTTAAATTCCCAGAAGGTGTTACCATGGAGGTCCTGACCTGCGGTGTGAGTTAGAACGGTGTTCCTTTTCCTGCTGAAAGCATCCTGGTACATACCGACCAAGAATCTCTTCCGCCATGGTAGACGGAGCATCTTCCATCTAATCCAGAGATCCCGAGCTGTGCCCATGATGGGAACTGGCCAAGATTGACGGATTAATTTAGGTGCTTGATTTGGAGGAATGTAGGAGAACAGAGCAACTGATAAAATAATGATGGCTTCCGAAGTTCCAACCCATCGACGTCAACGTGCAGGGGTCATCGAATGGCGGCCGCCTTGAGCCTTGAACCGAGCCACAATCATTCTGCCCGAAACGCATTCCACGGGCCCCCTCCACTACTACCGCACCCAACTGCGCCATCCATTTCCACCTCATCCTCGCTGTCGCTGACATCCCTATGGATTTGAATATATAACCAGTCTGTGCCATCCTTCTCCGCTCATTTTGATTCTCCTCTTCCTCTCCATTTTCCCCCCTCCTGCCCCTCCACCATGGCCTCAGTCACCAGCCTTGACCAGGACATGCGCAAATTGCGCCTGGACCGATATACTCCTGGCGCCGCCAAAGAAGTCAGAGCCTGGATAGAAGACACCCTGGGCGAAACCCTGCCTCCTGGGGACTTGATGGAGGCCTTGAAAGATGGCGTCGCGCTCTGCAAGTATGGAAATTCCACAGATCACCACCACTTCTATCACCGGGTGCTGACCATGCCAGGCTTACCATTCGCGCTGGATGTCCCGGCGTCAAGTACAAGCAATCCAATATGCCATTCGTACAGATGGAAAATATCTCGCACTTCCTGCGCGCCTGCGAAATGGCACCCTTGAACCTCCCATCCCACGACCGCTTTCTGACTGTGGATCTCTACGATGGCAAAGATCCTGCACAAGTTCTACAATGCATCGCTGCCTTCAGCCGAAGAGCCAATGCCGTCAATCCCTCTGCCTTTCCGAACACCCTCGGCGCAAAAAGCAAGGGCTCCGCCATGAGCCCGCAAGGCACAGGCTCGAGCGGACCACGATCTCCCGCCTACACCACAACCTCCACCACGCGCTCCCGCGGAACTAGTAATGCTGCTCCCGAAAGCCCGTCAATCACGTTCAATCCCCTAAATAGAGCCGCCTATTCCGGCCGAATTAGCCCTACCAAGTCTACACCTACCAACACTCTCGGACGAGGAGGTCTGGCTTCCGGCGGGGCTGTCAGCACGTGGAGCAACCCGGCTGATGAAGGCAAAACCGCGCCAGCTTGGAACATCCATCAATATGGCTACATGGGCGGCGCAAGTCAAGGGAACCAGGGTGTTGTCTACGGTGCACGAAGACAAATCACCTCACCCGCTCCGAATGTTCCGAGCCTTGCGGAGAAAGAAAAGCGCCTGAAGGAGGAAGCTGAGAAACAGCGTCTTGCTGAGGAAGAGTACCAGCGGGCCCAAGCCGCGCAACGCCAGGCCGAGGAAGAAGAAGCGAAACGCGAGGAGGAGCGAAGATGGGCGGAAGAAACCCGTCGTCAGAGAGAGCTAGAAGCCGAACAGCAGCGCGGCGCAGAACGCAGACGCCTCCAAGAAGAAGAACGTGTCCGTCAAGAGGAGCAGCAACGTCAAGAACGAGCCTATGAGCGCGAGCGCGAGCGCGAGCGTGAGGCTCAGGATAAAGCCGAGCGAGAAGCCGCCAATACTCGAAATCGAGAACGAGCGACCTCCGATGCAAGATTGAATGGCCAATTCCTCAGCCAGTATCAATCTGAGCAGACGCGTAGTCCTCCCTCGGCTCAGCCGGCTGTCTCTCACGCAAGCAGTGAAAGCCAACGAATTGCAGAACTCGAGCGCCAACTCGAAGAAATGCGAGTCCAGCAAAGACGTGGCCCTACCCAGTCTTCGCAACTACCAGAACCTGAGCCACCTGCTCCCTCACTACCGACCCGCCCACAGCCCTCCATGGCACAAACAAGCCACGAAGACGACTGGGCATCTTCAGAACGGGACTATCTCAAATCCGAATGGCAAAAGGCCCAACACGACCCATCGTCTCTCCCTCCCAAACCGCCGCGCCAGGGACAGTCCTCTCGACCTCTCCCCGACCCCGCAACCTACAGCGCCAACACCAACCGCACCGACCGTTTCCTCTCATCCAACGCAGCTCCTCAAGCCGCGCAACCGAACCAGCACCGGTACCAGGATTACAGCACCACCAGCGAAGTCGACGAGGAGAACGCACGCCGCGCCGCGTCGCAGCAGAAGACCAAGGCCGGCGCGTGGGCTAGTAAATCTCTGCTCGAGCGGGAGATGGAACGCGAACGTGAGCGCCAGCGAGAGTGGGAAGAGGGCCAGAAGGCAACGCAGGAGGCGGCGCGTGATCTGAAGGAGGGCTCAGGGCCTGGCCAGAGCTGGGATGTCCATCAGTATGGCTACATGGGTGGTGATAGTCAGAATCGAGGCGGACCGGGCCTAGGCGTTGGCGGGGCGAGGAGGCAGATTATTGGGCCCAGGCCACCGCCTTAAGGTCGAGGATTGAAGGGAGAGCAATCAAGGGAATTTTGTGACTTGCATAGATGGTGGATGGTGGAATGCGTTGCATGTTTTGGCTAGAAAGTGGGTTGCGGAGCGGAAACTTGGGGGAGGGAGGAAGTGATGACAGTGACGATCATGATGCGACACGGCCCTACAAACGATGGATGAGGTGCGATTGAACGATTTGACATGCGAGGCGGTGAAATGGAAGTCATGACATGAGAGGTGAACTTGGTGGTGGAGTGGGAGCTCAACGTGCAATGTCACGTGTATGCGAGCCTCACCATGACACGATGACACGGGGAGCCTGATGATGACCTTCCAGCAGAGATACATACATACCACAACCATACAGCTCTCGCCAAAGACTAAACTTTGGAGAAGCATCGTTCCGCGTTGATAATGCCACCGCGTTCGCTCACATGGGGCTCACCAAGGGCTAGGTGGGAGAGTAGAGACTGAGAGGGAAGGATTAATATCCCACAGGAGCGCCAAAAGCA
>Ga0105239_10000701_pt1 | contig 47575 bp, 42 predicted proteins | sample KBSC44metaG_FD_92761 | JGI IMG/M metagenome (GOLD analysis project Ga0105239, IMG submission 92761) | Corn rhizosphere microbial communities from Kellogg Biological Station, Michigan, USA - KBS C4-4 metaG | ecosystem: Host-associated > Plants > Roots > Rhizosphere > Soil | place: Michigan, USA...
CATGCAGCCCTTCGGCCGGCCCGTCGACCCCGACGTATACATCACATAGGCCAGGTCCGTCGGCCTGACCGCAATACTTCCCATATCCCCCATTACCTCATCTTCACTCTCCTCCCAGCGCAACAGCTCTGCTGCATCGATCACAACCCTGCTGCCGCTGTCGGCTGTTAAGTAATCCACCCTCTCTTGCGGAAACTCCGGATCGATCGGAACATACGCCGCTCCGCAGCGTATCACCGCCAGCAGCGCAACGATCATCCCCTCACCTGGCGCCAGCCGCACACCCACCCGGTCTTCATGTCCAACCCCGTAGCGCCCGCGCAGATATGCCCCTAAACGTAAAGACCGATCTGACAGCTCCCGGTACGTATAACGATGCCCCCCATCCACCAACGCTATTGCATCCGGACGCAAGGCAACCTGTTCTTCGAAAAGCCCCACCAGCGTCTTCTCCCGGCCAAAATCCACCTCCGTACCATTATAGTTGTTGAGCAACAGTGCTTGGGTCTCTCCATCCATCGCACCGAAAGCGTCGATAATCTGGTCCGGTTGTTTCATGACCTCGCCGGCCAGCTGCATCAACATTGAAAAGCAGCTATCGATCGTTTCCTTCCTGAACAGGCCGGTAGCATACTCGATCTCAAGATAGGGCAGATCGCCTGGATCCGTCCCGAAGTTAAAACTCATGTCGAATTTCGTATACTGGACAATGGACTTCGCCGCAGCTTCCTCCTTCAGCCAGGTCTCCAGTCTGATCATATCGAAACCGTCCCGAACCTGGCTCTTTATTCGGCCATCACCCGCCGCCGCATCCTGGAAGACCATCAGGACGTCGAAAAGCAGATTTCTTCCCGCCTCCTGTCTGATATCCAGGTCCTCGATGATCTGATCCAGGGGATAATCCTGATATTCAAGCACCCGGGCCGAATCCTCTGCTATCTGACCAAGCAACTGCCTGAAGCTACCCGTACCCGGCACTGTTGCCTGCATGGGCAAACTGTTCACATAAAGACCGATCTGGTCGTTCAGATCAAAATGGGTCCTCGCAGATACCGGCGTTCCGAAGAGGATATTTTCCTGTCCGGTCACCTTATAAAAATACACCGTCAATACTGCCCTGAAAAAATTAAAGGGCGTCACCTGTTGCCGACGACACCACTCGAGTGACTCGCCGTACCAGCGCTTGTCGAAATAATACTTTACCGCATTTCCCCGAAAGTCCATTGTCTTCGGCCGGACATAATCCGTCAGCAGATCCAACGGCTCGCAACAGTGGGCATAACGGCGCGTAAAAAAGTTCCTTGCCCTGAGCCACTCTTCTCCACCGGTCCTGGCCGCATGCCAGTCCGCATAATCTTTATACTGTATGTTCAAATGCGGCAGCCGGGGCTCTTCCCCGCCGCCGAAAGCCTCATAACACTTCATCACTTCCTGCAAAAGAAGCGCTATGCTGGCGCCGTCGCTGATGATATGATGAATAGAAAACAATAGTACGCTGTCGGCCCCTTCCTTGCGAAGCAGCCGCGCCCGGAGCAGCGGGCCTCGGGAAAGATCCAGACGGAAATCTCCAAATTTGCGGGCCTCGTCCCAGATATAGGACTTTATATTGGCGATTCCGCTGAGGTCATCGACTTCCAGCTCCCATGGAACTTCCGTCAGGACTACCTGGTACAATTCCCCTTCTCTTTCTTCAAATATGGTGCGCAGACTTTCGTGCCGTCCGATGACATGCCGGAACGCCTGTTCCAGTCTGGCAGGAATTACATTCCCCCTCAGGTAAAAATGTGCCTGGATAGTATAGGCAGCATTCCCGCCTTCGGTCCTGCAAAGCATCCATATCCGCTGCTGCGCATTCGAAGCAGGGAGGGCTCCTTCTGCCCTGACCCGGGGTATCGGCGTGGCGTGTCCACCCCATGCACTTCCCCTGAGATACTCGATGAGACCTTCCCGCCCCGATCTTAGCTTATCCAGGAATTCCCCGGACAAATTTTCTGTCTGGCCGGCCAGTTTCAACAAGCCGTCTTCCAGAACTGGAATGACATTGCATGTCCTTAGCTGCCTGATCAATTCAAGTGTACTCATAAAATAATCTTCGTACCTGTAGGCTTTACCCGTCTGAGCCAAAGACGGCTGCAGATCGTATCGACAAGGCCCGAAAGAGTCGGGCTATATAATATCTCCGCCAGCGTCATCGGAATGGATAGCTCCCTTCCAAGAATATTGATCAGCTGCATTGTGCGGATCGAGTCCAGCCCCAGCAGGACCAGGTCAGGATCGTCCCCTTCGGCCAGCGGTGGAAGACCGATGCCTTCAGCGCGCAGGATATCCAACACATAACGGCGAATATGCTCTTCCCCTCCGTGTTCCAGAACATCCTCCAGCACGCCCTGATCACGTCCCGCCGGCGTATCCGGTGTCAGGGATTGTTTGGACGCCAGTGGTGCGAATGTCTTGTTCATATATTTCTCGCGGCACGCGACCCGCCGCAGCTTACCGCTCGAGGTCCGCGGAATGCTGTATAACGAAACCAGAACTATATCCGCGGGCCGAAGGCCAAAGTTGCCCGTGACCATCCTGTCGATGGCTCCGATCATTTCCCGGAGAACCGCCGGATCCGACATTCCCCTTTTCAATTCGGCAACGACAACCGCGTCATCCTCCCCGACTGAAAACACGACCACCGCGTTGGTCTGGATCTCTGGCCGCAGCTTCGATACCGCGTCCTCTATGTCGTAAGGATAGACATTAACCCCCCTCACGATCATCATTTCCTTGAGCCTGCCATGGATAAACAGCTGGTCTTTGTAAAAAAAACCCAGATCCCCGGTTCGGAAAAATTCCCGGCCGTCCATTGTAATATGACTCTTGCGCTCATTATCGTTCCAATAACCACGGGTGACGCTTGCACCCGAAATGCAGATCTCCCCGGTTTGCAATTCCCCGCAAGACTCTCCACCCCCCGGCAGCAGGACCCGGCAGTCGACACCGGCCGGCGGACGACCACAGCTAACCAGCTCACGCCCCCCAGAGACACAATTCTCCACCATCCCTCCAACCGCACAAGACACCAATAGCGTCGACTCCGCCAGACCATAACAGGGGCGCAACGCCTCCCGCCTGAACCCGGTAGACACAAAATGACCGGCGAACCGATCCAGGGTTTCCTTTTTAACGAACTCCGATCCGTTATACGCCACCTTCCAACTGGAAAGGTCCAGCCCAGGCAAATCCGCTACGCTGACCTTTTCGACGCATAGATCATAGCCAAAATTCGGCGCGCCGCTATGCGTAGCCTTATAGTGGGAAATGCCCTCCAACCATCTTCGCGGCCGCTGCATGAACTGGAAGGGCGACATCAATACGCAGGTACACCCCGTATATATCGCGTGCAGAATATTTCCGATCAGCCCCATATCGTGATGAAAAGGTAGCCAGGACAAAATCACAGAACTCTCTCTGCAGTCAAAGGAATCCTGGATCATCGACTGATTGTGCAACAAATTCTCCTGGCTGATAATGACCCCCCTGGGCCTCCCTGTAGAACCCGAAGTATACTGTATGAAGGCAATATCCCAGCACAGCGGAAGAACATTTGCGACCGCCGCCGCAGACCCCATCAGACCCGACGTCGGGATCAGGATGGGCCGGAGCCCCTCCGGATACCCGGACATTAGTCCCTTGACCGGGACAACCAGCTCATCGGAGGTCAGTACTGCCGCCGCCGCCGAATCCCCGGCTATCTCCGCCAACCCACCGGCGGTCTTCCTCGTCCGCTGATAAGCAACGGGCACCGCAATAATGCCGGAATATAAACAAGCCAAAAAAGCAACGATAAATTCCAGGCTATCCTGGTACATTAGCAGGACCCGTTGTCCAGGAGTTATCTCGCCCCGGAGATACAACGAAAGAGAGACCACCCTGGCATATAGTTCCGCATTGGATATCCGGCTTTCTTCCTGCGCACCTTCACCCATTAAGACATAAGCCGCCTTATGGGGCATCGTGAAAGCATTACCCCTGAGACGCTCGATAAAAAATAACGGATCATTCATAACATCCGGCAACATCCTCCTCGGCGATGGACAACAATAAACCACGCTGCAGCAGCTCTACTCTCACCAATAATTTACTCTTATTATCGCAACGGACCACTTCACAATCCAGTCCGGTCAGCGGTCCATTCCTGATCACCATTCGTCTGCCGGGCTGAAACCGTTCGTGTGACACCTCGAGCGCCTCGCCCTTGTCCTGCAACAGCCTGATATTGCTCACTACGGCGTCGCTTACCCGGGCCACTTCTTTTCCGTTGCGGACATAATACAAGGCGCCTTCGGTATCGATACCGGCATAATAGCTCTGCATACAGTTGAGGTACACAAATACATAAGACGGGAACAACGGCTCATCGACAAATTTCCGGCGGTCACGCCAGCTTCTAAGCGTCTTCTTCGTAGGTAAATAAGAGTCAATTCGGGATTCCCTCAATTGCTGAAATACTTTCTTTTCGTGCTTCGGTTTGGTATAAATAAGGTACCACCCAGTGCGAAATTTATCCATTGGTTGCCTTTTTGAACAGAAAGAAGATCGGATGAATAAGAAGATAGAGCTACCGCTACAGCAGGTTACATTACTTGCCCCAAATGATTTTGCACTTTTATTGTCAGGAGGTTATCAGTCTTTCTGAAGAATATTGGAGAGTGAACAAAATACCTGAAAAGATTTCAAACTTAACTTAGTATTACCCACATTTCTGAATTCGGGTTTTACGAAACGAATTTGATCCACCTGCGCTCAACTTTACATCAGCAGTCATTGCGCTATGCCCGTCCGGTTAAGCGCAACAGTAATGATCCTCTTTTCGATTGCATATTTCAAGACGCCTACAGTACTTGCAGCGCCGGTCTTTTCCTTGATCTCCTGCCTTATCTTCTCGACAGACCGCACACCCAGATAAAGTACATCTGCTATTTCTTTGTTGCTCTTTTCCTCCCAGATCAGCTGTATGATCTTTTTCTCGCGATCATTCAACTCCTGGACACGCACCTGAGTCAGCGGCCTGTGGCGGTATTGCGAATTCCAGTAAAGTGCTTCTGTAAATATCCTGTTGCGGTAGATCTTATTGCCTGCGGCCGCTTCTATAGCCGCAACCAATTCCTCCGGCTCATCCGCTTTTGACACAAAACCCTGTACCCCCTCATCGAGGATCGACCCGATCACATCCATATCCATCGTCATCGACAATACGATGATCTTGATATCCGGATGATCACGTCTAATGAGCTTGACAGCGTCATTTCCATTCATTCTGGGCAAAAAGATATCCAGGAGAAGTACATCGATTGGGGTTTCGCGGAGATTACCAAGTAATTCGAAAAAGTCGGCAGCTTGCAGGGAGACTTGAAAATTCGTTCGTTCCGAGAGATACGCTTTTAATGTTTTTCGAAAAATCACATGATCGTCCAATAGGCCGATGCGAACTTGTTTGGGCAGCATACAGGATAGTGTTAAGGTCATACACGACAAGGTGGTGAGCCTTGTAAGGTTCAATTGTGTTTTTTGTCTACTAGATCAGATGGAGCCGGAATCAAATTCTAAAGCGTCAAATTAACCCATAGCAGCAGGAATCAACATGCCAGTGGGTCTAGCGATCAGTCAATAATACTGACCGGATACATATAATTTTAAATATACAACAAAAATATACTTAATGAAATTTTTTCAAAAATCTTTTTCATTACTTATAAATGACCCCAATCAGCCATCCACAGAATTCATACAGTTTTCGGTTTTTGTTCGGCGGGACGCGAGGGTTCAACGGCTACTCACTTCTAATAGGTGAAGGTAAAAATATTAGACGCGGCGCTATACACATAAGTTCCCGGACCGGTAGTATATGTGATGGATATCTGAACAGACATCGGATCCCCGCGTACCGTTCCGCTGGGTGGGTTTACAAACAAAGGCGACGGTCCATATTGATTGGATGTCAAATAGCTGCGCAGCCGGTTATTTGTCACCGTCGCGGTATAGGTGGCGATGCTGTTTGAATAGTATACCGACGAAGTAGATAGATTAAAATAGACAATTATTCCGCCAATAGCTCCGCCCCCCGGTCCTTCAGACACAGAAGTGATTGTCGGGTAAGGAACGGTCGAGGGTGACCGGAAATATATATCCACCTCTCCATTGGGGTTGTTGTTGTTGATGGGAATAGATCGCTCTCCATAAAGGATCTGGGGGTCCGTGGGACGACGTCCAGTCGCTCTGTACGGAAGGCGCAGGAGGCACGACAAAGGTAGTGCTGAAAGAATTTATCGGATTATTTGCCGAACTCTGCCATTTGGACCAGGCTATCCACGAATAGGTATAGGCGCCTTCCGGCGAGTGCGAATTCCCTGTCGTAGCCACAGTAGAAGGCAGCCCCCTGGCGGACGAAAAATTGCTATGACGGATCTCGCCAAAGTCTTCCAGCATTTTGCCAGTTGCGATATGCACTTTGAACACGTGCCCGTCCCTGACGCGGATGCTGGCTCCGGGCTCTATATAGAGGTTCGTACTTTTCATAAATAAAGGTTTGGACGCCTAAAGTACATTCACTCGCCGCACTAATCTTTCAGTGAATAATAGCGACCCTACAAAGAAATTGTCCCAAATCACCCCTTAAATGTCGCATTCCCCCCTCGCGGCAGCGAAGTATAAGCCGTAATTTGACCGAGGCAAAAACTTCGTTATGAATCATCTACGTTTCATCCTGTTGCTTTGCACTTTCATCGTACTGCTCTCGGTCCATAGCTCGGCCCAACAACTGGCGGCCTCGGAATTGGACAAGATGCCGGCAGATCTCGAGACAGAATTGGCTTTAAAAGCGCTTCCCCCACAGCTGCGGTCCGGGGCTACTGTCTATTTGCTGGACCCGGCAAAGGGCTACTATATTGGCCACAAAGGGTCGAACGGATTTATCTGTTTCATCGCCAGAACTAATTGGGAATGGGCAGAATACCGGAAGGACGTCTTCGCGCCCATTGCCTACGATCCAGAAGGCGCAAGAAAGATATTCCCGATGTACAGGGACGCGGCGGCCATGCGGGCGTCCGGAAAATTCACGCCGGCACAGGTAAAAGACACTATTGTGAGCAGGATCCATAAAGGGATATACAAGGCCCCCGCGACCGGTGGGATCTCATACATGCTGGCTCCCGTCATGCGGGTATATACCGGCAAGCCGGGTGATAATAATGTCATGACGATGAACATGCCGCACTACATGTTTTATGCTCCCTATATCACCGACTCCGACGTCGGTACCAACCCCAACTCCCCCAAAGGCCCGTGGCTGGTGAATTCCGGCAATAGCGTTTTAGGGGAGCGAAAGGGACCCGAAGGGTATCTCATCATGCCCGCCGATGAGGCGACAACCGCAAAAATCATGGCCGACGGCCAATCGCTGCTAAAACGTCTTGCGGACTACAGCGCCTACTTCCGGGTGGATGCCCACGCCATGCACCATTGAAAAACCAACTATGAAGCTTCTTCTCACTTCCGCCGGTATCAGCAACATCAGCATCCGGAACGCGTTAATTGAGCTATTAGGCAAACCGATCGCCGAATCAAGCGCCCTTTTCGTACCCACCGCGATCTACGGCATTCCCCGCGGTGGCGACATCGTTCGCAGGGTGATCTGCGGTTCGCTGGGTGACCCTTTCTGCGACCTGGGCTGGAAATCTTTGGGGCTGCTCGAGCTCACCGCGCTGTCCAGCATGAAGCGGGAGCTTTGGGTTCCCCTGCTCGGAGAAACCGACGCACTGTTGGTCGGAGGCGGCGACTGCCAGTATCTTACTTACTGGATGCAAAGATCCGGGCTCGCAGACCTCCTCTCCTCTCTGCTGGACAAAATGGTCTACGTTGGCCTGAGCGCCGGCAGTATGATAATGACCCGCTACGGAACGACCTACGCTAACCATACTCTACCACCGAACAGCGATAAGTCGCTGGGGCTGGTCGATATTGCGCTGCATCCCCACCTGGATCACGAGTGGTTTCCCGAGAATTCCCTGGCCAACCTGGAGAGACTGGCGGCTACCCTGCCCATGCCGTCATACTTAGTGGACGACCAGACCGCCGTCAAAGTGAATGACGGCGCCATCGACGTCATCTCCGAGGGACACTGGAAATTGTTTACTCCGTAATAATTTTCCTTTTCCACCAAAACCACCTTAAATTATACAACAACAAGGCATTTCCCTCCGGGCCGATTCATAAAAAGAAAGCGTAAATTCGCACACAACTATCTATATATCCATAGTTAAAGTATGAACGCAGAGCCCCAAAACGTACTGGATTATCGTGGTGACAACACTATCTTCCTCGTCTGGAATTTTAAGAAGGATCAGAACGTCGAAGCCGTCTTTCAAAGGATCTGTGCCCTGGTTATTAATCTTAATAATTCAGGTGCCACCCGCTTCCCCGACTCCGGAGCAACCTGTGTGATGGGCATCGGCCATGACGCATGGCTGCGGCTTGGTCTTCCTGTTCCGCTGCCAAAGGAACTGGCGAATTTTGAGCCCATCGCCGGCGACAAACATATGGCGGTGGCTACCCGGGGCGACCTGCATTTTCATATCAAGGGAAGCACTAGCAGTATTTGTTACGATATGGCGGCCACCCTGGCTCAGATCCTGGACCCGGTTGCGGTCAGTGTGGAAGAGGTTCATGGCTTCCGGTATTGGGATGGCCGGTCCATTTTAGGATTTGTCGATGGCACCGAAAACCCCAAAGGTGACAAACGCGCCTTTTTTGGCCTGGTCGGGGACGACGATCCTGCCTATAAGGGTGGGAGTTATCTCTTTGTTCAAAAATACATTCATGACCTGAAGGCATTCAAAGCGCTGTCTGTCGAGGAACAGGAAAAGGTATTCGGAAGGTCCAAAGAGAACGACGTTGAAATGCCGGATGACCAAAAACCCGCCAATTCTCATATTGCACTGACCAATGTCGGCGACGACCTCAAGATCATCCGGGACAACCTGCCCTTCGGGAATATGTCGACCAATGAGATGGGCACTTATTTCATCGCATATGCGAGTACGTTCAGCACGGTAAAAAAGATGCTGGACAATATGTTTATCGGCTCTCCGCAAGGGAATTACGACAGGCTGCTTGATTTCAGCACGCCAAAGACCGGGACCCTTTTTTTCGTTCCCCCGGCGTCCTTTTTGAAGAATATCGCGGCGGGGACGCCGGCCCTGGAGGCCGTTCCTTCCCCCGCTGACGCAAGCGGAGCCATGCGGGAGGCCGGATCGCGGTCGGGCAATGGCTCGTTATTGATCGGATCATTAAAAAAAGAAGCAGGATATGAATAATCTTTATCGGGAGTTAGCTCCGGTGTCAGAGGCTGCCTGGGCGGCAATAGAAGAGGAGGCAAAGCGCACCCTCAAGCGGCATCTGTCCGCGCGTCGCGTGGTAGATGTGTCGGGTCCAAAGGGTTTTGATTTCTCGGCAGTCGGCACCGGTCATACAACAGGGATCCCGGCGCCCGGCGATGGGATCCAGGCCGTCAAGCGTGAGGTGAAGCCATTGGTGGAACTCCGGGTACCGTTCGAGCTCACCCGCCAGGCGGTCGACGACGTCGAACGCGGCGCGACAGATTCAGACTGGTCTTCGGTGAAGGAAGCGGCCCGCAAGATAGCGTTTGCAGAAGATAACTCGGTCTTTGAAGGATACGACGCAGCAGGGATCCAGGGCATCCGGCAAGGCAGCAGCAACCCGGTATTGACCCTTCCTTCGAGCGTGCGGGGTTATCCCGATACCGTTGCACAGGCGGTGAGTCAATTACGGCTCGCGGGGGTGAATGGCCCATATACGCTGGTGCTTGGCTCCGATCCATATACGGCTGTCAGCGGCGGCAGCGATGAGGGATACCCGGTGCTGCAACATATCCATCGGCTTATCGACGGGGATATTATCTGGGCTCCGGCCATCCGGGGCGGCTTCGTGCTTACTACCCGTGGAGGCGATTTCGAACTGGACCTCGGCCAGGACATATCCATCGGTTATCTCAGTCATTCCGAGACCAGCGTCAGATTGTACCTGCAGGAAAGTTTCACCTTCCGGCTGTTGACGACCGAGGCTGCAGTTGTGCTTGCGCCGGCAGAGAAATAGGACCATACCCTGGCGGTGGTCAACCCTCGGGTGGGGCAGGATCGCACATGTGCGAACAGCCGGTGTTTCAAAAGCGGACAGGATTGGCGGCAGGCGCCGGACGATCATGTTGACGACCAATCAAATGGCAACCCGGCATCGTTCCTGCGAGATGGCGGTGGACGCAACGTTCCACAAAGCTTTATCTTATGTCTGTGCATGCCATCTCAGCAAGAATAGCCTGGCGCAACATCCTTCGGCAACGGTGGTATCCGAAAGGTCATGGGGGCTACCGTCGCAGGGGTGTCCTTACTGCTAAGCCGCGAGTTCCTGCTGCTGGTTACAACGGCAATAATTATCACCTCACCGCTGGCATGGTTCCTCGCCAACAGCTGGCTGCAAAATTTTGGATATCGTACTGCCCTGGACGGCTGGGTGCTGGTGGAGGCCGGCGCTGCGGCTCTCCTGTTGGTAACGGTGGGCTTCCAGGCCTTCCGGGTAGCCAGCGTAAATCCCTTGAAAGTATTGCGGGAGGACCAGGCCGGACGCTCAAATGAATTAATTTCGCCTATGGTATTACATAACGGGTTTGACCTGGTCACCTTTACCGGTGATAACTACCTGCTGATCGAAAGCCTGGTCGATGAGTCAAGGCGGGAAGGGTTTGGGTTTGTGCAGCGAACTATCGAAGAATGGACCAGCGGCGCCAACCGTTTTTCCCGAACCGGGGAAGGCTTGTGGGGACTGGTTTCCGGCACCGAACTGATCGGGATCGGCGGCCTTAACGTCGACCCATTTATCCAGGATCCAGGTACTGGCCGGGTCCGCCACCTGTACATCCGCCGGGAGTATCGCCGGAAAGGCTGCGCGACCATCCTGATGAACACGATCATCGGGCAGGCAAAGCCTCATTTCCACATACTCCGGCTGTTTACGGACAACCCGGCCGCTGCAGCGTTGTACGAACGGCTGGGGTTTGAGCATCTACCTGGTTATAAAGTAAGCCACCTGTTATATTCCCTTCAAGGACCGTAAATATCCGCCCATTTCCGGATCCGACGGCTTGGTCAGATCGGCATCAATCACTCGCCCTTCTTTATCCAGCAAAACGAACCTCGGGACCCTGGCAATCTTCAACGCCCGCAGGATAGCCAGATCGGAAACGAGCCATTGCAGCCTTCCATCCATATGATGCCTTACGATTGCGCTCTTCCAGCTGCCTATCTGCTCGTCACAGGAAACACTGACAAATTCGATATTCTTCCCTTTAAAAACGGTTTTTAGCTTTTCCAGGTAAGGATACTCATACATACAGGGTCCACACCAGCTCGCCCAGAAGTCGAGCACTACGTATTTCCCCTTCAGGCTCCCGAGGCTAACCGGTGACAACGCTGTATCGACCATCCCGAAATCCGGTATTTCCTTTATATCCGGATCGCCACTTAAATAGGCTTTGACGACCTGGTCATTCGTCGTATCGCTTTGCCCCCGACCAGTCAAAGAGGCCAATAGCCAAAACAGGATTAAACCTACCGCAAATCCTGATTTCTTCATGTTATTTCGTTTGTGCATCAATGTACATAATTTCTTTCTAAATTGCTATTACAGATAGTTTACACCTAATCAAAAGAATAATTCTTTAGTATATTTGAGAATGCCCCCTTATCTTCCAACCCTTACCAGACTTTTTCTGTTTTGCCTGCTGTTTTTTCATGCCCGGCCAACCAACGCCCAGGTGATTGTCACCGTGGCCGGGACGGGCGCCGCTGGCTATACCGGTGATGGAGGCGCGGCGACGGGCTACCAGCCACTCAGGCTGCGCTGGAAGGCCCTACCGGCCTGGCCGTTGATAAAGCAGGGAATATCCTGATCGTGGAAGAATATGGATCCATCATCCGGAGCTTAAATTCCAGCACTGGGATCTATATTGCCGATGCGCATAATAACGTTATCCGGAAGATAACCCTTTGCTCGTTGACTACACCTGCCGTCAGTATCACCCAGGCGCAAGCCGTCCTCTGTACTTCCGAACCGGCCAACTTCTCGGCGACTCCTGTCAACGGCGGCGGCAACCCTGTTTATAGCTGGACCGTCAACGGGGAACCCTACAGGGACGAATAGTCCTCAATTCACAAGCAATACCCTGGTGAACGGGGATGTCATCGCGTGTGTGCTCACCAGTTCGGCCTCCTGTCTTACAACGACAACGGCAAATTCAAATACCATCGCCGTTATTGTACATCCTTCGCTGACCCCGTCAGTGACGGTTGATGCCGACGCCACGACCATCTGCTCAGGCGATCCTGTCAGCCTTAAGGCTACCATTGATGATCGTTTCGAAAGCCCGGTTTATCAATGGCAGGTGAATGGAATGGCGGTGGGCGGCAATGTAGCCGAATTTCAAAGCAGAAATTTCCAGGATGGGGATATCGTTCTTCGTCAGGTGACCGGCAATGCCGGATGTGCTGTTGGCAATTCGTCCGGCATCGTTATGACCGTAAATCCGACAGCTAAAACCACGCTCTATACCCTGACCGTGACCAGCCCGGAAGGCAGTGCTGTAAGTGCTCAGATAAAAGTGAGCGTTTTTAGAAGACTGAGGATACCGAACGCCTTCACGCCGAATGGGGATGGAAAAAACGATATCTTTTATGTACTTGGCGGACCATTGGGCAGCACCATAAAGGATCTTTGCGTGTATGACCGTTGGGGGCAAAAGATATCCCAGGTTCATGACGCATTGCCGGCGGATCCCGGCTTTGGCTGGAATGGAACGTTTGGCGGCGCTCCAGTTGCTCCTGGCACCTATGTTTATTCGTTAGTGATGCGATTTGCAGATGGTTCTCAGCAGGTGTTGCAAGGGACCTGTGGTGTTGGTGAGGTAGTATTAGGAATTTCCACTTATATTTATTTATATTGCTGTGGGAAATTGCCATATTTTGAATACGATTGCTGCTTTGAGACAAGGTAACCTTTTGGTGTTCAACGAAATTTATTATTCCTGGCACAAAAGAGTCTACTTTTTTATTCTTCAAAAGACCAAATCATCCTTCATTGCAGAAGAGGTGACATAGCTCACATTTATCAAATGCTGGAACTACCGGGAAAATCTGACTGAAGAGCTTAATATACAGTCACAGCTATTCCGCATTGCCCGTACCACCCTGATCGACTTTCTCCGCAAGGAGACCGTCTACAAGGAAAAAGTGATCCACGTAATAGACAAGTATACCCTGCCGGTAGACGACTTCTGGGGGAAGCTGGCGGAAAAAGAACTACAGGCCAAGCTGGCGAATGCACTGAAAGAAATGCCCGCGATGCGTCGTAAGGTATTCGAAATGAGTCGTTTTAAAGGCATGAGCTACCAGCAGATCGCCCACGAGCTTTCTTTATCATCCAGAACCGTGGAAACGCATATTTTCCAGGCCATCAAGCAGATAAGGCACTATCTCGGGCCCATGGTCGCCCTTTTGCCCTGGCTCATCCGGTTGTAAAAATATTTTCAAATCAGACTACGTAGTTCGAGCTGCACAAACGTAGTACTTACCTGTCAGCCCTATATAATATGATAAATGATGAATTACTAAGACGGTTCTTCAGCGATCAGTGCACCCCGGAAGAAGCCCGCCAGGTAGCCGACTACCTCCGGGAGCATCCTGACATGCTGGAGAAATACCTGCCGGAAGAGGAATTCATGCAGGTACAGGAAAACGGCTACCTCCCGGAAACCGTCAGCCAACAGTGGCTGAAAAATATTCATCAGCAGACGGCATCGGCCAGCAACCGGAAGAAATGGACCAGGCGCCTGGCCATCGCTGCAATAACGGCCGGCGTAGTGGTTGCAGCAGCCCTGTTACTGCCCCGCCGCGACCATGAAAACAGAACTGCCGCTAACACCAAAATGACGGTGCCTATTCCCTCTGAACAACAGCAGCTGACCACCAATACCAGCGATAAAGCCCTGGCTATCGTACTACCGGATAGTTCTGTAGTACGCCTGCTACCGGCAGCCAGCATCGTATATAACAAACAATTCAGGGAGAACAGGAACATTTACCTGACCGGAGAAGCTGATTTTACTGTGGCCTCCGATAAATTACACCCCTTCATAGTGTATAGCGGCGAACTATACACGACCGTGCTCGGCACCTTTTTTCATGTGAAGGCCATACCGGGAGAAGATATGATCAGCATAAGACTCAACAGCGGGAAAGTAATGGTACAAAATTCCATCAATAAGATCAACGATATCGTGCTTACTCCCGGCAAAGAGCTCAACTACTACCGCAAAACAGGAAAAGCCACTGTATTCGACTTCGATGCCAGAGGCACAGAAACACTGGTAAGAGCGGGCAACTCCGGCACAGGCAATACGAAACCGGACTGGTATAAATTCAGCAATCAACCGATGTCGGAAGTATTGGATCAGCTGAGTAATTATTATGGAACGGCCATCTATTATTATCCTTCAGACGTGACAGATATTTACTTCGATGGCAAATTTGAAAAAACAGACTCGCTGGAGAAGATCCTGACCGATCTGACGCTTCCTAATAATCTGAAGCTGATCCGGAAGGATAGCGGATTTATAATAAAGAGGAAATAATTCACCAATATAGTTCTATTCCACAAATGGGCGCCTTTAGCGTCCCGGGGCTTGCCATGCCCTTTTTAAAAACACATTCCAGTTATGAAGATGTTCTACCGACCAAAACGGCTTCTGATCATGCTGCTAGTCACGCTGCTATCCAGCGTCTCAACCCCCACCCGGGCGCAGGGTCGTATGCAGGTGACCGGCACCGTGCGCACAGACCAGGGTGACCTGCTCCCCAATGCCTCTGTAGAGGCGCTCAATGAAAAGACAAAGTATTCCGCCGGCATGATGACGGACAGCAATGGCGTTTTCCGTTTCTCCGGATTACCGACTGACGGAAAATACAGCTTCAGCGTTTCTTTCCTGGGTTATGAGACCCAGCGGCTGAACAATGTATCCCTGAGGCCTGGCGCCACGCTAACGTTTTCTGTCCGCCTCGTCAAGACCGCGGCGGTCCTGAACGACATCGTTGTTATCGGCTATGGTACCGCCAGAAAGAAAGACGTGGTAGGCGCCTTTGACGTAGTAAAAGTAAAGGACGCCGGTGCCGTAAATGCCACCAATCCCTCCCAGCTGCTCATCGGTAAGGCCGCTGGCGTACAGGTGGTGCAAAGCAGTGGCGTCGTCGGCGCAGATGCCCAGATCATCATCAGGGGTACCGGTAGCTTCACCGACGTCAATCCCCTGTATGTGGTGGATGGCATCCAGGGCAGCAAAACCCTTTTCAATACCCTCAATACCCAGGATATAGAAAGTATCACTATCCTGAAAGATGCATCTTCCACAGCTATCTATGGCTCCGCAGCCGCCAATGGCGTGGTGATCATCACCACCAAAAAAGGAAAGACGGGTCCTCCCCGCGCCAGCTTTACCTCTCAATGGGGCGTCGCCAAAGCCTGGAAACAGCTGCACCTGCTGAATGCAGCACAATATGTGGACGCCCTGAAAGACCTCGCCGCTACCAAGAACACCGTACTTCCGGCAAAATTCAATACACCCGCAGTTCTGCATGACAGTACCGACTGGCAGAATGCCATCTTCCGCAACGCCCTGGTATCCGAAAATGACGTGAACATCAGCGGAGGCGGTGAAAAGTTCAACTATAGCATATCCGCCACTTATATCGATCAGCAGGCGATCCTGATCGATGCCAGGAACAAGCGATTCCAGGCCAGGGTAGGCCTTGATGAAACGCTGGGCCGGTTCAGGTTCACACAGAACATCATCGTCCGGCAATACGTCGGAACCGGCAACTATGCCAATATCCTCAACGCCATGCAATATGCTCCTTACAAGCCGATCCTGGACCCATCCGTCCAGGGCGGATACTCGATCGAAACGAACATCGACGATTTCAGCAATGCCATTAACCCGGTACAGGAGATCAAAATGAAAAGCCAAACCACCAGATCACTGGCTTTCTTCCCGCAGCTATCAGGGGAAGTACGCATCATCGATGGACTGAAATTCCGTTCACAATTCGCTGCAGAAGTTAACTCAAGCCGGAGCAACAGCTATCAGCAACAGTACCAGGCCTCTAATTTACTGAACCAGGCCCGCCAGTCCACGCTGAACTTCACGGAAAACTCGTACTATATGCTGGAAAACTATCTGTCCTATGAGAAAAAAACCGGCAAGCACCTGCTCTCTCTGGTCGCCGGCCAAAGCTATATTGATCCGGGAATCACGAACGGCTCTACCATCAAGGGTACCGGGGAGCCCAACGATAATATCACCAACGTGGGAGTAGCTTCTTCCCAGTCCGTTACCAATACCTATTCCAATTATGCACGGCCTTCCGTGATCTCCTACTACGGCCGGCTGAACTATGCTTATGACGACAAGTATATACTGACCACCAGCTATCGCAGGGATGGCGCTTCCAACTTTGGCCCGAACAACCGCTACGGCAACTTTGCTGCCGCGGGTTTAGCATGGCGCTTTTCACAGGAAGCATTTATAAAAGACCGCCTCCCTGTGTTGTCAGATGGAAAATTGAGCGCCAGCTGGGGACAAACCGGCAACAACAATATTCCCAACTTCCTGAATACCGCGAAAACATACCAGGGTACACCCGCCGGCGCACTGGTATACTCCCTGGGCAGTACGGAGACATTTGTATCCGGCACCACGCTGACCACCCTGAGCAATCCCGATCTGAAATGGGAACAAACCACCCAGGCGGATATAGGCATGGACCTGGCCTTCTTCAATAACCGCCTCAGCATCGAAGCCGATTGGTACGATCGCAAGAGCACCGGTTTGCTGGTAACTACCTTACTGCCTGCCAGCATTGGCGTTAGCCCCACAGGTACACAACCAAAAAAGACCGTCAATGCCGCCAACGCCCGCAACAGGGGTTTTGAGCTGACCATTGGCTATAGCGATAAGATCGGCAGCGACCTCAGCTTCAATGTCAACGTCAACGGATCGATCAACAACAACAAGGTGCTGTCACTGGGCGCTCAGTTCTCTGCGCCTATCCAGGCCGGCGCCTTTACCCCGGTACCAACCACCACCTACACTGCCGCCGGCAATACTATCGGCGCCTTCTATGGCTACAGGCTGGATCATGTGGCCAGGGACGCCGACGAGATAAATGCCCTTAACCAGCAGGCAGCTAAAAAGACAGGCAATCCGAATGCGAAGTACCAGGACGGTCTCTTACCGGGCGATTTTATCTATAAGGATATCGACGGCGATGGCACGGTTACCGCAAATGACCAGCAAATATTGGACAATGCCGTCCCAAAATATGTTTACGGCATCAACGCCGGTATCGCGTATAAGCATTTCGACCTGAACCTGGTATTGTCGGGTGTCGGCGGATCCAAGCTCCTGAACGGCTTAAAATTATATACCGACTTCATGTCTACCGGGCATAATGCCGGTACCGATATCCTCAACAGGTGGCGTAAGCCGGGCGATGTGGCCGCCTTGCCCCGGATAGGCCAGAATGTGACCGGCAACGGCAACCTCCGTCCGTCCGACTGGTGGCTGGAGGATGGCAGCTACCTGCGTTTGCGGAATATCACTATTGGATACAGCGTCCCGGTATCGACGTTAAACAATGCCACCAGGGGCACCGTCAGGTCGCTCCGCATTTACATAGCCGCGCAAAACCTGATGACCCTCACGCGCTATACTGGCTATGATCCCGAAGTAGCGGGCGACTACCTGTTTGCCCGTGGCATCGATCAGGGACAGGTGCCGCAGCCGAGAACGTTCATGGCCGGCATTCAATTAGGGTTTTAATTCTTAAACGTGATTTTATGAAGAACTATATTAACCAATTACTGCTGATAGCCGGGCTGATAACCATTTCCACCGGATGTAAAAAGTCGCGCCTCGACCTTGTGGACCAGAGCGCCTACGCATACGACACCTATTTCACCAACATCGCGGCCCTGAACCAGGCTACTATTGCGAGCTATGCTACACTGCTGCATCCCGGACTATGGGCCAGGGAGTATTATTTTATTTTTGACCTGATGGGGGATGAAGCCAAACGTGCCAGCTTCCTGCTGGGGCCTGAACAGGAACTGGGCGACTACACCTTTGGCACCAACAACGCAGACCAGGGCGCACTTTGGGGTTCCCTCTACCGGATGATCTTCCGGTGCAACCTGGTGATAGACCGGGCAGCGGCCTGGAATCCGACAGCCACTGCAGATCGCGCCAAGCTGAACCAGTACCTTGCAGAGGTAAAGTTCCTCCGGGCATACGCCTATCTTCATCTGGTGACCTTATGGGGAGACGTACCACTGTATATCGACTACCAAACCACGCTTCAGAACAACTACTTACCCCGCAGTCCTGCCGCCGATGTATGGAAGCAGGTAGAAAAAGACCTGACGGAAGCGCAGGCAACCGCGGAACTACCCACGGTATATTCTGCCGCGGAATTAGGCCGGGTGACCAAAGGCGCCGTGACAGCCCTGCTCGGAAAGGCCTATTTGTACGAGAAAAAATGGGACCTGGCGCAGGCTTCCTTCCAAAAACTGATGGGTGCGCCATACACCTACAAGCTCGATCCCTCATTCGATAATGTCTTCAGCACTACCAATCAAAACACGCCGGAGAATATCTTCCAGATCATGGACCAGCAATGGACCGACTGGGGCATTGGCTCGCCCTACTATATGTTTGGCAATGGCGCAGAACAGGTGGGTAAACAAACCCATACCGGTCGTGCCATGGAATATGGATTCAATGACTGGAAGAACGTATACATCAGCAATTCGGCTGTAAAAGCGTTCACCTATCCCGATCCCACTACCGGTCTGCCGTATACCGATCCCCGCGCCAGATCCACCTTCTATGGCACAGCAGCCGCCGGGGGAGATACGATGTACTGCCAGCAATGTGCTACGGGTGCAATAGCGTATCCTTTTGACGCCACCGATCCACAGGGCGATTATCGCTGGAAGAAATATGAATACTACTATCTGGTGGCAAAATATGGTGATCCTAAAAGTCCCATCAACGGGCAGGTGATCCGCCTGGCCGACGTGATGCTGATGCTGGCCGAGACCTATATCCAGCAGGGCAATACGGGCAACGCCCCACTGGCGCTGATCGACAGCGTACGCTCCCGAGCCCATGCCGTTCTATACACTACGCTGGGTGATAAAGCCAATGCCATGAAAATATTGATGCGCGAACGCCAGCTGGAATTATGCGGAGAACAATGCCGGTATTTCGACCTGCTGAGATGGGGGATCATCAAACAGACGATCAACGCTGAAAAAGCCGCAGAACCGGGAGTCGGCACACAACCTTTCGAGGACAAGCACCTGCTCTTCCCCATTCCCGATGTAGAAAAAAATTACAATCCTAACGTTGCTAAACAAGTTCAAAATGGCTGGAATTAATGCCCTCGTCAGAAAAATGACTCTCCTGCTGGCGGTGTCATTCTACTCCTATGCTATACACGCCGAAGTAAGGCTGCCACAACTGTTCTCAGACAACATGGTATTGCAGCGGAATGCCCCCATCCCCATCTGGGGATGGGCTTTCCCCGGCGAAAAGGTCACCGTCAGCCTCAATCAGCAGGTAAAGACTGCCAAGTCCGGAAAGGACGGGCGCTGGCGCCTGCAGCTGGACGCCGAGGCAGCCGGAGGCCCCTATGAGCTGGAAGTGAAAGGCCAGAACGACCTGCTGATCAAAAACGTCCTGGTAGGCGAGGTATGGGTATGCTCCGGTCAATCCAACATGGAGTTTGCCTTGAGAAATGTGCAGAACCACGCGGAAGAGATCAAGGCCGCCAACTATCCGGATATCCGCGAACTCAGGGTGCCAAGAAATACCTCCATGACACCGCAACCCGATATCCTGCCTACGTCGTGGAAAATATGCAGCCCCGACACTGCCGGCGCCTTCAGCGCGGTCGCTTATTTTTTCGCCCGCAAGTTATACGCGGAATTGCACGTGCCCATCGGCCTCATCCATACCAGCTGGGGAGGCACCAATGTCGAAACCTGGACCAGCCTGGATGGTTTATCTGCAGACCCTGATTTTAAGGAGCTCCCCGCGGCGGCGGCCGATAAAATGCAAGCCGGCCTGCCACCCGGCCCTCCAAATAGTTTCCCTTCGCTGTTATTCAATGCCATGCTGTCGCCCCTGATCCCATACGGCATCCGCGGGGCTATCTGGTACCAGGGGGAGGCCAATGGTGATCGTGCCTATCAATACCGTCGGACCTTTCCGCTGATGATCAATGACTGGCGGCAGCGCTGGCACGAGGGGGATTTTCCCTTTTACTTCGTGCAGCTCTCTTCTTTCAATGCCGGCCACGGAATGGAGTTAACAGGCAGCAACTGGGCCGAGCTAAGAGAGGCGCAGCTGCTCACCCTCTCCTTACCCAATACGGGCATGGCCGTTACAACCGACATCGGCAATCCGATGGACGTTCATCCGACCAACAAACAGGATGTGGGCTTGCGGCTGGCGCTGAACGCACTGCAAAAGACCTATGGCATGAACTTAGTGCCCTGCGGACCGATCTATCGATCCATCTCCATAAAAGATTCGCTAGCCATATTACACTTCAGCAACACCGGCAGCGGGCTGGATATACACAACAGGTATGGCTATCTCCAGGGATTCCAGGTGGCGGGCGCGGACCAGCAATTCAAATGGGCAAAAGCCTGGGTGAAGGGCGATAGCGTGATCGTATACAATGAGACCATAACGGCGCCGGTAGCGGTACGCTATGGCTGGACGGACGACGCCATGGATGCAAATCTCTACAACAAGGAAGGCTTACCCGCGTCTCCTTTCAGAACCGACCACTGGGAAGGATTGACCACCGCAAAGCAATATAGCATAGAGAACCACAAACCTCAATAATTCCATATGAACATGAAAAAGATCTACTATTGCTTGCTCTTAATGATTTTCTACCTGACCGCTTCGCAGGGAGCACACGCACAAGCGTATACCTGGAACCAGGTCACGATGGGCGGGAATGGCGCGCTGCCCTCTTTTATCGCGCATCCGAAGGTCCCCGACCTTTATTTCATCACCACCGATGTGGGCACTCCTTACCGCTGGAACAAGGACCTGCAGAAGTGGGAGCCTTTAATGCTTTTTCAAGCCATACCGGTCAACTACTGGGCCTATGATGTTAACGAGACCTGTGGCAGCCTCGCGGTAGATCCCAATGACAGTACCGGCAACATTCTGTATGCTATTGTGCGGAACAGCGCCGGTTCGGGGCCTGGCAAAGGCAGAACCTCACCAAGTACTATCCTGAAGAGTACGGACAGGGGCAACACCTGGACCGACATGCACGTACCCATCCTTGTAGACCCTAACAAAACACAGAGTTATGGCGATCGCATACAGGTAGACCCGGCCAATAGCAACAATGTGTGGGCTGTTACAGATAACCTTGGCGCCTGGTCGACAGGCGATGCCGGCGCCACCTGGTCGCAGGTCAGCCTAAGCGCCGTCGATACTGCCGGGCGCTGTACCTTTATCGTTTTCGACAAAAGCGCCGGTACCATTGCCGTAAATGGTCAGACTGTCACTAAGCGCATTTTCAGACGATATCATTGTAGGCACCCGCGGCACCTGGCAACAGGATCCATACTATATTTCAAAAAGCGGCGGCGCCCCGAACAGCTATATAAAGGCTCAGATCAGCCGCGATAATTCCGAAGCGCCGCAGTCGTCCAACGGCGGCGTAAGCAGCAGCGATCCCGGGCATAATACTTTCACTTTTACCTGGAATCCTTTTTACCCCAACAGGGTCTGGATCAGTGACCAGCTGGACATACTGTCTACTGACAATGTATTTGACGCTGTTGCCAGCTGGAAGATCCATGACGTGGGTCTGGAAGAAGTCATGGTACAGGGTCCCCTGGTGGCCCCTCCCAGCGGCAAAAACCTCCTGCTTTCGTCTACCGCGGACGTCGGCGGAGGCGACCACAGGTCACTTACAGCCCCATTGACCACGGGAGCGCTTTCCTACACCATTCTGGATAGCGCCATCGGCAGTGCATTTGAAATGCAGGGAGCGGCTATCCAGTATACCGATCCCAACTTTATAGTCCGCGTTGGCAGCGACGGCGCCGGAATTAACAACATCAGCTCATCGCGCGCGGGTTACTCGACCGACGGCGGCGATCACTATACCTTTTTTAAAAAATCGCCCGGTGAACGCGGGCGCGTAGCCGTCTCAGCCAATCGCAGGAACATTGTCTGGCTCACCCAGTATGACGGCGGTAGCCTCGGCAACGTTTACTGGTCCACAGACCTGGGAACTACCTGGACAAAGTCTACCGGTCTTACTTCGGGTATCTTACACGCAGGCGCACAGTGGGACGTGTATGCCGGGGAAAATCACCTGGTAGCGGACAAGGTGAACGGCGATTATTTCTATATCTGGGACCGCGGCAACTTTTACGTCAGCTCCGACGGGGGGAAATCATTCCAGAAAACGATCGCCACCGGTCTTGCTGCCAACAACGGCAACGGCCCCGATGGCTCTTCGTATGCCACCAATTCCAATGTGGAGACAACACCAGGGGCAACGGGGGACGTATGGATCGCATTTTACAGTGACGACTATCCGCAATACAGCGCCCTTTTCCACACCACAGATACCGGTAGAACATTCACCAAGGTAGGCGGTGATAGTTTTAAGCCCAAATGGATAGCTGCCGCTATGTCGGACACCACCCCCAGCGCCCACCTGGCCTTGTACGCCACCAGCCAGATCTTTCCCATCAATGGCATTTCCTACGGCGCCTTCCGCTCGGACGACACCGGCCGTACCTGGACGACCATCCTCGACCGGTTGCCCGGCGTGGCGCCATGTATCACAGCCGACAACAGAGGGCGACTTTTTATTGCCGCCGGCGGGAATGGCATCTTTTTCGGCTCCCCGGCAGGAGGCCCTGTTCAGTCGGTTCAGATAGTCAATCCCGCGTCGGATACTCTTGTAAAGGGCTTCTCCGTCAAGCTGGGCGTAGTGTTTACCCCCACCTACCCCACCAATCCGTCCGTTAGCTGGAGCTCCTCGGATACTACAATCGCCAAGGTCGATAACCTAGGGAAGGTCACCGGCATCAACGCCGGCACTGCTACGATCACTGTTACATCGGTCGATGGAGGAAAAACCAGTACAAGACAGATCGTCGTCATCCCGCCCACTGTATCCACCGGTATTATGACAGACAGCGTCGTGTATGGCACCATGAATACATCCAGGCAGATTGCGGCCACTATTGTTCCTTCCAATAGCACCAATAAAACGCTGCACTGGTCAGTGGCGGACACTACTATTGCAAGTGTGGACGCCAACGGGGTGGTCACCGGCCTGAAGCTAGGCACTACTTCACTCACGATCTCCGCGGCAGACGGAGGTTCCACCAGGACCGTGCAATTGATCGTAGGCACCATTGTAATGGCCATCGATGCAGGCACAACGGCAACCACCGGCAGCCCGGCGACGCCGTATCAGAATACTAAGTTTGGTCTATATGTACCCGAAGGCCCCGGCGGATACAATCAACTGTGGGATGCCGGATATACCTGGAACGTCCACGACACGGCGACGATGGACCTCAGCCAGGTAACATCGCCCGCTCCCCGCCAGGTATACGAGTATATGCGCATCTCAAAGAACTCTTCGAATCAGCTGCGTTATTATTTCCGCAACCTGATCCCCAATGCCAACTACTCGCTGCGCCTGCACTTCCTCGAATCCAGCAGTGTCGACAAGCTCAACCGGGTGTTTACCGTGCGGACCAGCGGCGACAGCCTCGCCAACTTCAATCCTTACCAGGCCGCGGGTAACAAGCTGAATACCGTGATCACGCGCACCCTTGAAGCAAAAGCAGACAACACAGGCGTGATAACGGTGGTCTTCGCTCCCAAGGTCGGCACCAACGACCCCTACATGGCATCCATAGCTGCGCTTGAGGAAGCATCATCCCGCTGCAGCGCATCAGCATCAGTTCAGACAGCTCCAATCTCTATGTAAGCTATACAGACACGTTGCGACTGACCACCACGCCGGCAGACGCCACCAACAGGAACCTGGTATACCGGTCTTCCAATGACTCCATAGCTACTGTGGACCTGAAAGGGGTGGTGACAGGAAAAGGCGCGGGCACGGTTACGATCACCGCTACGTCTGTAGAGAGCGGCTTTACCGCTACCAAGACCTATACCGTTATCTACATACCCGTTACCTCCGTAACGCTGGATAGTACTGCTGTCAGTGTATTCGTAGGCTATACCCACCAGCTGAATGCCACCGTCAACCCGGCAAAAGCCAGCAATAAGGGGCTGATATGGACATCCTCGGATACAACCGTAGCCAAAGTCAGCAGCAACGGCCTTGTCAGCGGCATCCGGCAGGGCGATATGATAATAACCGTAACCTCGAAAGACAATCCGGCTATGACGGCACAGGCCAGCGTCCATGTAGCCAATGTACTGACCACCAGCCTTACGCTGCAGCCATCCCCGTTCGTCATCGGCGAGAGGGACACGATCCGGGTGCAGGTGACCTTCCAGCCGGCGAATACTTCCATTAAGAAAACCACCTGGAGCAGCACCGATACGACACTGGCGACGGTTGACAGTACCGGTCTTGTCACGGCTATTAAGCAGGGCGCCCTTAGCATCATCGTCAATACATTGGACGGCTCGGGCGTTATCGATACTTTACCGGTGACGGTGGTACCGTTCGACTCCTGTGGAGGGATACCCAATAATGGTTTTGAGAGCGGCCTCATCGACTGGATAGCCTATAATAACGGTGTCCCTACTGTCGGCGCCGCCTACACCGTCAGCGGGCAAGGCCACTCCGGCGATAAAGCCGCCACATTGGGTTTTACCACTGCAAAAACCACTATGAACATAAAAGATTCCATTCCGGTGAGGGGCGGCAGCATCATCGTATTCACCCAATGGGTCAAAGTAGTGAAAGACGCCACTAATGGTTATCCCTGGTGGGCAGGCTATGGTATTGGTTTTGTAGACAGCACCGGCGCATCAACAGGCAGCGCTTCCATTCAGAAAGCGATCAACAACGTGGTTGCATACCGGGACAACTGGGCCCAGATAAATGATACCCTCGTTGTGCCCGACAGCGCAACAGGCCTTACTTATTGGGCAGGTAAGCAAGGTCCCGGCACGGTATGGCTGGATGACTATTGTATACAAGTGCTGAAGACAAACAAATTGGCTATCTATGGCATAAATTCGGGCACGGGCGTGGCTCCCGCTCCATATGCCAATACCACCTTCGCTCAATACGTCCCCGAAGGCCCCGGCGCTCCTGTGAACGCACTATGGTATGCAGGCTATACCTGGATACAAGGAGTTAGCTCTCCTGTTGACGTTTCTCATGTAGTGGATCCCGCTCCGCCACAGGTGTATCAGTATATACGCGTATTCAAAGACAATGTCACCCAGATGCGTTATTACCTGCGCGGGCTCACCCCGGATTCGGTTTATGCTGTCCGGCTGCACTTCGTCGAGCCGCAGGATGCACAGAAAAATAACAGGATATTCAGCGTAAGGGCCACCAATGGTCTGGATAGCCTTATCGACTTCAATATCTACCAGGCCGCAGGCAACAAATTGAATACCGCTGTTATAGAGACCATCAGGGCAAAAGCAGACAGCACGGGTATGATACAGGTATATTTTTACCCCAAAAAGGGACTGTACGATCCTTATAGCGGCTCGATCGCGGCTATTGAAGTGCGGAACCTGGCGCCCGGAGACACCCTGCATGCTATGGCTACAAAGCCAAACACCCTCGCGGCGGTCAGCAATAATTTAAACACCTCCGGCAACCTGGATTTTACAACGGAAGTATTCCCCAATCCGTCCAGCGGTGTGTTTAATATTAAAATGACCTCTTCCTCGAAAGCGCCGGCGCTGCTTGTCATCGTCAATAACGCCGGCAACATCATGTATTCTACGAGAATATATGCCGGTTCGACTTACCAGCTCGGCCAGGGTTTGAAACCCGGGATCTATTATATCAAGATCAGGCAGGGCGCTCAAAGCAAGACCTCCAAGGTCGTGAAACAATAACGAGTCCCACAACGACGCGAAAAGCTGTCTCATGAATAATGAGGCAGCTTTTTTATTTCACTCTTTGTTCACCGACCGGGTTTCACCGGTTCTGACATCGACCGCAAAAGGCCGGGGTTCAGGCAGCCACACGCTATCGCCATTGAATTGCAGCGGCATCCACAAATAACGGGAATCCCATTGCGCCGCTGGCTGCCACCTGTCCCCCATATACAACACCGTCGTCCCTTTAGATCCTGATACTTTCAGCAGCATGGTCGACTGAGACCCATAGGTATTCGTCGCCGGCGGAGCGATGTCCCTGAATTCACTCCATGGTCCGGAAAGCGACCGGGAGGTGGCATATTTATTCGGGTTGGGCTTCCATCCTGTGAGAGCCGATCCGACAGCATAATAGAGGCCCTTATAATGCACGATCGCTCCGCCTTCCAGCGGAGACTGGATAAAGCACACCTGTCTGTCCACATACGTGTAATCCCGCGATAGTCCTGCTATATAAAAACCCTTTGACGGGCGACTCTCGAAAATGAGATATGGGGTGCCGTCGTCATCGATGAACTGCCCAATGTCGCGGCTTTCGAGACCCAGCGGTCGAAAGCTCTTCAAATAGCTGAAAGGCCCTTCGGGTCTTGAGCTCGTGGCTACCCCCACCCTCGCGTACATGTAATGCCTGTCGTCCAGGTGAAAATACATCACATAGGTACGGGTCCGTTTGTTGAAGAACACTTTCGGTCTCTCGAGTATCCATTTCTGGCCAAGACTTTCCGGGTCGGACAATTGTAGTACATTGCCTATGAACGTCCAGTTCATGAGGTCTGTACTTCGATAGCCGCTGACATATCTGTAATTGGTGTCGAGTCCGCTGCCGCGCTGTTCGCCATACCAGTAGTAGACAGCGCCGGTCTTGATGATGCCGCCGCCGTGCGCCTGGATATGTTGTCCCGCTGAATCAGGCCAGACGGCCCCGGGATCGATAAAGCCACGCTGGGCAAATGTGGCCGTTGCCGACAGCCACAAAACAATCAAAAGGCCCGGCTTTCGCAGGGTACCTGTTAATATCAGTTGATTATTAGCTAAAATAGACATATAATGGCAAAGGTATTCCGCCTATTTTTATAATTGTCATATAAACTATTAAAATGTACAAATTATTCATTCGGGTCATCCTGTTTGCGGCGGTTATGACGCAGGGTACTGTCACTGTAATTGCCCAGAACGGAGATCAGATATTGGACGGGATCGGAGAAACAGGCATGATCGCACGCTATATATTTGACGGTGATCTCAAAGACTGGTCCCGAAATAATCTGCACGCCACAGCACCCGGCTCCGAAGTCAATTTTGTCAATGACAGGCGGTTTGGAAAGGTATTGTCACTGCCTGGCGATAACAATTCTTTTATTACGATCCCCGCAGCAGCGTTATCTGATCTTGAATCGATCAGCATTTCGGCATGGATATCTCTTCGTTCGAAGCAGCCCGGCCAGCGCATTTTCGATTTCGGCAAAGACACCGGCAGGAATTCTTTTGCAGTTCCCTCCGTAACACTGAACGAGTGGCATCATCTGGCCATAGTGATAGATATCCCTGCAAAATTGATGACGACCTATGTAGATAGCAGGCAGGTGGGTGAAACCAGGGATATACCAACGGAGCTGACCGGGGTATTCTGTCAGCATCTGGATGCCCTCATACATGATTTTCGTATCTACCGTGTTCCCCTGACCGGTGGACAGGTTGCCGGCATCTATAACAACGCCCGGAGAGGCAGAGGCATCAATGAAGGCGTTGTAAATACGACGGGGCGGCGCGCGGAGGATCCTCTTCCCCAGTTTTCGCCGACCGAAGCCGAGCTTTATAATGCTTATCTTGTCCAGGTATCCGATGTGCAGGTCGAAACAGAAGTGGGAAATTTGCCGCGCTTGCCAAGGTACGTACAAGGAACCTACAGGGATGAGATGAAAGGAAAAGGTCCCCAAGTTCGTGTGCTGTGGCCCGCGCCTACCGACAATAGTGCTGTACTTCACCCCGGGCGCTATGTCGTCGTGGGGCGTGTTCCGGGAACGGGTTTTCGACCGAAGGCTGTCGTCACAATAAAAGCGTCCGGGGGAGCAGCTACTCCGGGTCTAAAGCTGGCGACCTTTGATCTGGACAAAGTCTCTTTAAAAACCGGTGCCGGTGGCCACCCGACACAATTCATTGAAAACCGGGATAAATTCATAAACACACTGGCCACGACGGACCCTAACTCTTTTCTCTATATGTTTCGGCAGGCCTTTGGCCAGCAACAACCGGAAGGCGCAAGGCCTTTGGGGGTTTGGGACAGCCGGGACACCAAATTAAGAGGGCACGCTACTGGTCACTATCTTTCAGCAATTGCGCAGGCTTATGCCGGCACAGGGTATGACAAGACGCTCCAGGCCAATTTCGCCGGAAAAATGGAGTATATGGTGAATACGCTCTATGAATTATCGCAATTATCCGGAAAACCGAAAGAGGCCGGTGGCCCGTATGTGTCCGATCCGGCGGCGGTGCCGTATGGTCCGGGAAGATCAGCTTACAGCTCGGATCTCAGCGATACGGGCATCAGGAACGATTATTGGAATTGGGGAAAAGGATTCATCAGCGCTTACCCACCGGATCAATTTATCATGCTGGAAAAGGGAGCTAAATATGGCGGGCAAAAGACCCAGATCTGGGCGCCGTATTATACACTACATAAAATTCTGGCTGGTTTGCTGGATGTGTATGAGGTGAGTGGGAATAAAAAAGCCCTTGACATAGCTACCGGCATGGGTGACTGGGTATATGCCCGTCTGAGCAAGGTGCCAACGGACACGCTTATTAAGATGTGGAATACATATATCGCCGGTGAGTATGGCGGCATGAATGAAGTGATGGCCCGTCTGTATCGGCTTACCGGTAAACAGGATTACCTGAAGACTGCACAGTTATTTGATAATATCAGGGTGTTCTTTGGCGATACGGCACATTCGAATGGACTGGCCAAAAATGTAGATAATTTCCGGGGTCTGCATGCCAATCAACATATACCTCAGATCATAGGGAGTATGGAAGAGTACCGGGATTCCCATGACCCGGAATACTACAAAATAGCCGATAACTTCTGGTATAAGGCCGTCAATGACTATATGTACAGCATCGGAGGAGTTGCAGGCGCAAGGAATCCCAACAACGCGGAATGTTTTACCAGCGAGCCTGGAACATTATACGAGAACGGCTTTTCCGCCGGAGGGCAGAACGAAACCTGCGCCACGTACAATATGCTCAAATTGACCAGTGATCTGTTCCTTTATGATCCGCGGGGAGAGCTGATGGACTATTACGAGCGTGCTTTGTACAATGATATCCTGGCATCCGTTGCAGAAAATAGCCCGGCCAATACTTACCACATACCGCTGAGACCCGGGTCTATCAAACAATTTGGCAATCCGGATATGACGGGCTTTACATGCTGCAACGGTACGGCGCTGGAGAGCAATACCAAGCTGCAAAATTCAATTTACTTTAAGAGCAGCGATGACCAGGCGCTTTATGTCAATCTCTACATACCCTCGACACTCGAATGGACTGCACGTCACGTAACGATCGACCAGACAACTGACTATCCAAATGAAGATCATACCAGTCTGACTGTAAAGGGTAGCGGAAGATTTGATATCAATGTGCGTGTGCCGGGTTGGGCTACCAGGGGGTTCTTTGTGAAGATCAACGGAAAGGAACAGAACCTTCCCGCCAGGCCGGGTACCTATCTGAAAATAAGCCGCACGTGGAAGGATGGGGATATTATCGAGCTGAAAATGCCCTTCCAGTTTCACCTCGATCCGGTGATGGACCAGCAGAACATCGCCAGCCTCTTCTACGGCCCCATCCTGCTGGCAGCCCAGGAGCCCGAAGCAAGGAAAGAATGGCGTAAAATAACCCTGGATGCCGAAGATATAAGCAGGTCAATTAAAGGAGATCCCCGGGAGCTGCAATTCACGATCGACGATGTGGTGTTCAAACCGTTCTATAAGACATACGGGCGTCATTCTGTTTACCTGGATGTCAAGCTCAAATAGGCTCGCCTCGCGGCGCGCTGCGGTCAGACTTCCCTTACCGGCGCGCTGTGGCCAGCTGTGATTTGATCTCGTTGATCGCCACTTGACAATGCTCCAAAGAAGCCTGCAGGCTGATTTGTTCCACCAAAAGGGATTGTATCTTCAACTCCTGGTTACGCACCTCCTTCGACGACCGTCCGGAGCGAGCTTCCTTGATTTGATCCATTTCATCATTGGCGGTATAAATGGCGGTGCGCAGCCGGGTCAGCGCATTTTGCTGTTGCGTCAACAAAGTAGTATAAGCCGTGAGCGAGTCCCTTAGCGCGGACCGAAACAGTTCAGCATCCTTTAGTCGTTGAATATCCGCCGTCCGGATAGAGTCATCCTTGGCTTTTTGCGCTTGCAGCTGCGCGATCTTCTCTTTTTCGTTGGAGCCGCATGACGCCAGCAATAGCATGGAGACAAAAACAATCAGTTTCATATGATACTGGTTTGGGGTTGTAGCGGATGGCGCGCTTCGCGCATTCCCTACTTCATTTGTAACGTATTGGGCGGCGGGTTATTGTGTTACAATGTGCTTTCAGCTATGCTTTTGTGTAGCAACGAATAAATAGGGGACAATAGAGGAATAACCGTCCACACCTGTAGGAGCCTCACCCAGTTCAAGTACCAGAAAAGATTCGGCTTCTTTGATCGTCCAAAGGAAGAAACCCTCACCATCTGGCACTTCCAAAAATATCTCCGGGAGTCTTGCCTGAACCATGCCATTCCAACAGGCTTCTTCCAGCCGCTCGTTGTCAAAAAGATGATCGTCATTTCGGGCATCATCTTTCCTGGATAATTCTTCAGTTACAAAGCTGGTACCCCTGATCAATAATACTTCCTGATATGCACTATGTCTTTCCATGACAAATTATTTTAAAAAAAATTAACGCTTCAGGCTACGGATCAGTCTACCGATCTTGTGATGTAAAGAAACCAAAGATCTTTGTCATTTATTGTCGTATTACAACTACACACTCGTTTGGCTAAATCGTTTTAATGCACTATTTATCAATATGTTATAAAATATCGGTCCCGCAAACCTTATCTGTCCGGCACCGGCCTGGGGTCCGTTCAATTCCCACAAATAAAAATAGGGATTCTTCGCGGGCAGTCACCACTAGCCTGCGTTTCTCTTCTGCCTAAAACCGAACTGACGGCGTACAATAAGCGAGAATAGGAAATGGCTGGAGGAGGTCCGCCTGATCAATTTTTCTTATTTATTTTCTCCTCCGGAACCAATGGCGTTACAGGTACCAGTTCCAGGTGCTTCACCATCGCCGCCGTTGCTGATTTATATTTCAAAAAGTGCGGGGAATGCAAATGCATCCGGTACGCTGAGGAATCCGTATATATTTCCAGGATGGTGATACGTGTGGGGTGCGCCTTTTCGGCAACTGCGTACAGCATTACAACCCCAGGCTCCAGCCTGATGGCAGTCTCGATGCCCTCCTTCAAAAAGCGGTTATAACTTTCCAGCTGGGACGAATCGATTTCCAGCTTTGCCAACTGCATGACCTTTGTGCCCTGGGCGCTGGCGCTAGTCCCTGAAACCAAAAAACCAATGAAGATCAATAAACTCCCAAAAAATGATTTCTCCTTCGATAGCTTTTTTAACCCGTGTTCCATCGATCAGACATTTTTCTTATTTTTTGTACTGCGTCTCCGAAACCTTTTCCATCCATTCCACCATCTTCCCGTCTAACCCCTCCTGGATGGCGATATGCGTCATAGCCATGGCCGGGGATGCCCCGTGCCAGTGCTTCTCGCCAGGTCTAAACCACACCACGTCGCCGGGCCGGATCTCCTCTACGGGGCCGCCCTCTCGCTGCACCCATCCCAATCCTGCCGTCACGATCAGCGTCTGTCCCAGCGGATGTGTATGCCATGCCGTCCTTGCCCCTGGCTCGAAAGTCACCGTATTACCTGCAGCCCGTGCTCCGTCGGAGGGTTGAAATAGCGGGTCTATACGAACCGTCCCCGTAAACCAATCCTCCGGCCCTTTACCGGAAGGCTGCGAACCTACTCTTTTAATTTCCATTCTCTTTAGAGTTATATTATTAAACCTGAACAACCGCGCATCTTATTTTGCACCGACAGGAGGCGCCACCGCTCCCTTGTCGATCCAAAGCTTGAATTTGGCATAAAAATCATCATAGCTCATGGGCGGCGTTGTGCGACCGTCACCCGGCGCCCAGGCCCACCGCACCAGGTCGGTCTTCATATGCCCGATCAGGTCTTTCAGAGACTTTCCATCATTTCGTTTAGGGTCTTTTATCTGAAGCGCAAGGTCATGTGCGCTCCTGCCCTGAAAGACCATTCGCATATGCGCCGGCGGCAAATGCCAGTCCGGTACGCCCGGCGGCATATTCAGTCCCGGCGTATTCGAGGACTGGTGACAGTTGGTACATTTCAGCGCATACAGGCCCCGGCCCTCCGGCCCGCGCTTGACGCCTTGCGTATGCAGATGACTGTCGTCCCCCTGCAATGGCACATCCCCCGCCGGATGGCAATTCATACAGCGCGGGGACATAAACACCCGGTAAACTTCAAGAAAGGCGTGCTGCGATATGGTGCTGTCGCTATTATCCGCAACACCAGCCGGATCGTCCGCACTGGCATGGCGATCTTTCCTGAAGGATAATGCCAGGACGGCAAACCCAAGCACGACCAGCATCGAAAACACCGTGATGCGTTTGGGCTTTACAAATCGGAGGGAACGCGTAGTCATAAAGATTCTTCTTTTTTTAATAGATCGATCGACCGCAGGGGAAGTTTTCTCACACGATTACCCGTGGCCGCAAAGATGGCATTGGCGACAGCCGGCGCCACCGGCGGTACACCCGGCTCTCCCGCTCCACCCATTTCTTCTCTGCTGTCCACAATATATACATCTACCGCTGGCGCTTCATTCATCCGCACCATCTTATAGTCATGGAAATTGCCTTGCTTTACCCGGCCTTTTTCCAGCGATATCTCACCGTATAAAAATGCCGTCAGCCCAAATATGATCCCGCCTTCCATTTGCGCCCTGACGCCATCGGGATTCACGGCCAGACCGCAGTCGATCGCACAGGTGACCCTATGGACCCGCAGTTGCCCATCGACTATCGATATTTCAGCGACCTGTGCGACATACGAACGAAAGCTCTCATGCACGGCGATCCCGTGATAATGCCCTGCCGGCAGAGGCTTGCCCCAACTGGCTTTTTCCGCGGCAAGGTTGAGTGCCGCCAGATGCCTCTTGCTTTTGAGTATCTTATTACGGTATTCCACCGGGTCCTTGCCCGCAGCAAATGCCAGCTCGTCGATCATGGTCTCCATGACAAAGGCAGTGTGCGTATTGCCGACAGAACGCCACCACAGTACCGGGACAGCATATTCCGGAGAATGCAAGTCAACCAGCCGGTTGGGCACGTCTTTCAGGTACGCCGATTCCTTGATCCCCTCGACAGAAGTTTCATCTGGTTTGGACTTGTCAGGCGCTCCGAACAGGGTAAACTGGTTCATGATCGATTGTCCTACTATCTTGTGCTGCCAGGCTACCGGAAGGCCTTCTGCGTTCAATCCAGCCCGTACCCGGTGTAAGAATGCCGCCCGGTAATAACCACTTCGCATATCATCTTCTCGTGTCCAGACCATTTTGATGAGCTTGCCGCTGGCCTTGGCGATCTCCACCGCCTCACCGACAAAATCTGCCGTGGGACTGGCCCTTCGGCCAAATGCCCCGCCAAGGAACATTGTATTCATCGTCACCTGCTCCGGCTTAAATCCGAGTATCCTGGCAGCAGCCTGCTGATCGGCTCCCGGCAGCTGGGTACCCGTCCATATTTCACAGCGATCCCCGCTGATCCTTACCGTACAGTTCAGCGGCTCCATCGGTGCATGAGCCAGGTAGGGAAAAACATACTCTGCATCGATCGCCTTCGCGGCGCCGGTAAGTCCCTGTTCGACGTCGCCGGCCTGTTCCGCTATGAGTCCTTTTGTACCAGCCAGCTGCTTATATTCATCCAATTGCGCCTCACTGTCGATTGCTTCTCCCGACCCCGCATCCCACTCTATTTTTAAAAGGTCACGTCCTTTTCTTGCCGCCCAGAAATGGTCTCCGATGACGGCCACTCCGGTAGATACCTGAACGACATCCCGTACCCCCTTCACGCCCTTTGCGGCGCTGGCATCGAACGACCGGACCTTAGCACCAAATACCGGACCGTGCGCGACCACCGCGATCAGCATCCCCGGAAAATGAACGTCCATACCAAACATAGCCGAGCCATCGGTCTTGACACTTGTATCGAGGCGACTTTTCTCCTTTCCGATCAGCCGCCAGTTGCCTTTGTCCTTCAGCTGAACTTTCTGCGGTACCGGCAATGTCGCCGCTGTACCGGCCAGCTCACCGTAGCTGGCCCTCCGGTCACCGGCAATGACGTATCCATTCTCTGTCCGGCAATCGGCAGACGATACGCCAAACTTCCTTGCTGCCGCATCAACCAGCATGGCTCTGGCCGTAGCCCCCGCGTTGCGGTAACGGTCAAATTCCGACCATGTCGTACTGGAACCACCGGTGATCTGCAGGCCGTAGATTGTATGCAAATAGGGCTTGCCTGGCGGAGCATGCTCCACCCTGACCTTGTTCCAGTCACAGTCCAGCTCTTCTGCGATCAGCATAGGCAACGTAGTCCATACTCCCTGGCCCATTTCAACGTGCGCCAGCAATACATGAACCGAGCTGTCCGGCTCAACGCTCAGATAGGCATTGGGCGTAAATCCCGGACCTGAGGTCTCCGCATCCGGGATCCACCGTTTGGCGCTGGCCGGAATAAAAAAAGAAAGCACCAGGCCGCCGCTAAAAAGCCCTCCGGTCTTTAAAAAACTCCTGCGGGAATAGTTGATTTCTCTCATCGGTTACCTCCTTTCTTTTGCAAACCCGCCGCCAGGTGGATAGCCTCCCGTATCCGGGGATAAGTGCCGCAACGGCAAATGTTACCGCTCATAGCGTCATCGATGTCCTGGTCGGTGGGATCGGGATTTTCACGCAGCAAGACGGCCGCCGACATGATCTGGCCGCTCTGGCAATAGCCGCATTGCGGCACATTCACTGTGGCCCATGCCTGCTGCAGGGGATGATCGTTATGCGCCGAAAGGCCCTCGATCGTTACCACATCCTGCCCTTCGGCCCTCCTGACAGGTGTGACACAGGAACGCACCGCTTCACCGTTCAGGTGTACCGTACAAGCACCGCACTGGGCCATGCCACAACCGAATTTGGTTCCGGTCAGATACAGCACATCGCGCAATACCCAAAGAAGCGGCATCGATGGGTCTACGTCTACCGTGTACTGGTGCTTGTTGATTGTTAGATTCATGTGCAACTGTGTTATTAGTTAGCGTGTCTGTACTCAAATGGGGTCATACCCGTCCTCTGCTTGAACAATCTCGTAAAATGCTGCTGGTACTTAAATCCCAGGTCGAAAGATACGTCGTTGATAGATTTTGTCGTATCAAAAAGCCTTGTCTTGGCCTCATCGATGGTCTTATTTTGAATATAGTCCAGGGCGGTGCTTCCGGTCTCTTTTTTTATCAGGTCGCCAAAATAGTTTGCTGAAAGATGCAATTGCTCCGCGCAATACGTAACATTCGGCGTGCCCAGATCACGGGCTTTATCGGATCTAAAATAATCATCCAGAAGCCGCTCGAACTGCACCAAAATGTCGCTGTTCACATTGCTTCGGGTAATAAACTGGCGGTCGTAAAACCGTGTACAATAATTTAGCAGCAGTTCTATATTGGATGCGATCAGTGTTTTGCTGTGCTTATCGATATTGAGCTCTATTTCTGCGGCGATCTTTTCCAGGCAGTCCACGACAGTATTTCTTTCCTTTTTCGACAAATGCAGCGCCTCCCTGACCGCGTATGAAAAGAAGGTGTAGTCCTTTATCTTACGGCCCAAATCCGTCCCCTTGATCAGATCGGGATGAAAAACCAGGGCATACCCCGACGGCACCATGGCCACCCCCTTGCTATCAATACCATAGATCTGGCCCGGGGATACAAATACCAACGTTCCATCCTCATAGTCATATTGCTGGCAGCCATAGATCATATCGCCGCACTTGATATTCTTCAAAAACAGCGCGTATATGCCAACAAACATCCGGTAGCTGATGATCTGTGGCACTTCGTCAAATTTGATGACGCTCACCAGCGGATGCAGCGTGTCTACACCAATATAATCATTGTAGTTCTTCACTGTATCGATCTTCAGGATCTCCTCCATAATCGGGCTATTTGACATACAAATTTATCGCAAACTTCCAGTTTTTTACCAGCGACCGCCAAAACCAGTAAAAATGGTAAATTAATCTGTATCATGTATAAAGAGCGGCCCCCCACCCTGGCGAAATTTGCACTATGGAATCCACTATTACCTCCCGGGGTATTTTCGAACGTCTCCAATCGGGCCTGCCGATCCGAATAGACGACCCCGAATACTATAAAATAATTGACGGCGTAAAAAAGACTATGGAGTTTTCCCAGTTGCTTAATACTGCTACCGACCCGGATCAAGTCCGGTTCTATCTGGGCAAGATCACCGGCAAAACAATAGACCCCAGTACTAGCTTGTTTCCCCCTTTCCATACCAACCTGGGCTCCTTCACCACCATTGGCAAGAACGTCTTCATCAACCATGCCTGCTCTTTCCTGGACCTCGGGGGAATTACCATCGAAGACGACGTACTGATCGGCCCCAGGGTAAACCTCGTAACAGAGAGTCATCCCCTCGACCCTGAGGATAGAAAAGCCCTGATCGCCAAACCTATCACTATAAGACGCCGGGCCTGGATCGGCGCAGGGGCGACAATTCTGCCCGGCGTAACCGTAGGGGAAAACGCGGTAGTAGCGGCGGGAGCGGTCGTCTCCAGGGACGTACCCGCCAATACGGTAGTAGCGGGCGTTCCAGCCAGGATCGTCAAATCGATTCCCCAGATGGTAGATTGAGCATATTTAATTTGAATACAACTTCAAAAGAACAAAATAAAACCTAAAGACATGGAAGTAATCAATATCAAAGCCTACGGCACTGAAACCGCCGAGGCTTCCCTAAACCAGCTACACATCAACCGCAGGATAACCACGCCTCATGACGTCGAGATCGACATCCTCTATTGCGGCGTTTGCCACTCCGATCTCCATACTGCACGTAACGAATGGCATTTTACTGTTTATCCCTGCGTCCCCGGTCACGAGATCGTCGGTAAAGTGACAAATGTCGGCAGCCACGTAAGGAAATTCAAGGTCGGAGACACAGTCGGCGTGGGATGCCTGGTCGACTCCTGCCGGGAGTGTCAGTACTGCAAGGAAGGGCTGGAGCAATTCTGCGAGCCCGGCGCCACCCAGACCTATAATTCTCCGGACAAATACCTCGGCACGCCAACCTACGGCGGCTATTCTGAAAGCGTTGTAGTTGACGAGAACTATGTATTGCATATCCCCGGCAACCTGGACCTGGCGGCGACCGCCCCCCTCTTGTGTGCCGGTATTACCACCTACTCCCCCTTACGCCACTGGAATGTGGGCCCGGGACAGAAAGTAGGCATCGTCGGGATCGGTGGCCTGGGTCACATGGGCATCAAGCTGGCCAAAGCCATGGGCGCACACGTCGTCGCCTTCACCACCTCCGAATCCAAGTATGCAGAAGCCAAACGCCTGGGCGCGGATGAAGTGGTGCTATCCAAAGACGAACAGCAAATGGCAGCCCACCGGGGAAAACTGCACTTCATCCTCGACGCGGTCTCCGCTCAGCACGACATCAACGCCTATCTCAAATTATTGCGCGTCGATGGTTGCCTGGCGTTGGTAGGAGCCCCCGAACATCCCCTACCCGTCGCAGCGTTCAGTGTGATCATGGGCCGAAAAAGCTTCGCCGGCTCTACCATCGGTGGTATCGCCGAAACCCAGGAAATGCTCGACTTCTGCGGGAAACACAATATCGCCGCCGATATCGAAATGATCCCAATCCAGCAGATCAACACCGCCTATGACCGTCTGCTGAAAGGCGACGTAAAGTATCGCTTCGTGATCGACATGGCCTCGCTAAAAGGCTAGTCAAGTGCCAGGCTTATTAATGCCTGGACTTTCACCAACATGCTTCTCCGGGTGCTCGATAATCTCCACGATGAAGGAGGCCAGGTTTTTCGGTGAAATCACTGATCCCTTTTCCGGCTTCCCTTCTGAAAACTTACCTTTTGCTGCCGGAGCGCCGCATTCAATTCGGCCAGCAAACGGACGGGTATATTGCCAATCTTTGTGATGATGAAACCTTCTCTCACTTTCGTTTGATTGCTCAGCGTTCCGCCGGCATAAATCTTTACGACCACCACACCGCCCGCAATGCCCAGTTTGGTAGTATGAGCCTTTGAAAGGAGGCAAAATCGGCCCCCAATGGAGCAGTCGCCTTATTTCGCCGAAAAAGCCGTGCCACTCATTCCAGGGCGCATCCTTCAGAAAGTAATTTTTTTTATCTTTAGCCTATATGAATAAAAAAGCTGAATTCTTGGCCGTTTTCCTGATCTTACTTTCCTTTATCCCTGTTTCGGTTATTGCCCAAAAGAATGAATGGCTCGATCCTGCTGTAAATGCAATAAACAGAGCATCCATGCATACTGATTTTTTTGCATATGAAAATGAGGATCTGGCGATAAAGAACGTCAGAGAAAATTCGGCAAATTTCAAGACGCTCAACGGCTATTGGAAGTTCAACTGGGTTAAGGATGCAGGAATGCGCTCTCTGGATTTCTTCAGAACAGACTTTAACGACAAAGGCTGGGCAGCCATCACGGTGCCGGGAATTTGGGAAGTGAACGGCTTTGGCGATCCTCTTTATACCAATATTCCATATCCATGGAGCAACCAGTTTGCCGTCAATCCTCCCATTGTTCCGGAGGAGAACAACCATGTGGGTTCCTATAGGAGGGATATCTTTATTCCGGAATCCTGGAAAGGGAAAGAAATTAGGGCCCATTTCGGTTCCGTCACCTCCAATATGTACCTATGGGTAAATGGACAGTTCGTGGGATACAGTGAAGACAGTAAGCTCGAGGCTGAGTTCGATCTTACGAAATACCTGCAGCCCGGCAAAAAGAATTTGTTCGCCTTCCAGGTCTTTCGCTGGTGCGACGGTTCCTATCTGGAGGACCAGGATTTCTGGCGCTTATCAGGCGTGGGAAGGGATTGTTATTTGTATACCCGCAATACGAAGCATATTGCAGACATTCGGGTGAATACGGAATTGGACACGCATTACAGGGACGCCCAATTAAAAGTTTCCATCGCCTTGCAGGGTGGAGGCAACGCCTACCTTCAACTGCTGGATGCCAAAGGTTCCGTAGCCGGGACTGGACAAATCGAGGGCGCCGGGACGCATGTCGTTTCGATCCATGTCAGCAATCCTGAAAAATGGAGCGCGGAAACACCTAACTTGTACTCGCTAGTTACGACATTGAAGGACAAAGGTAGGACGTTGGAAGCGATTCCTGTTAAAGTGGGTTTCCGGAAGGTAGAGATCAAAAAGGGACAGCTTCTGGTCAACGGACAACCGGTCCTTATAAAAGGGGTGAACCGCCATGAGATGGACCCGGACAATGGATATTATCTGACCCCGGAACGGATGATCCAGGACATCAAAATAATGAAGGAAAATAATATCAATGCCGTCCGGACCTGTCATTATCCCGATAATAATTTATGGTATGATCTGTGTGACCAGTATGGTATTTATATGGTGGCGGAAGCCAACCTGGAATCGCACGGAATGGGATATGGTGAAAAGACGCTGGCAAAGAACCCTCTGTTTGCCAAGGCTCACCTGGAGCGCAATCAGCGGAACGTCCAACGGAATTACAACCATCCGGCTGTTATCATTTGGTCAATGGGCAACGAGGCTGGTTTTGGCCCGAATTTCGAAGATTGCTACCGATGGATCAAAAAAGAAGATACCACCCGACCTGTTCAATATGAAAGAGCGGATTTGAATGATTTCACGGATATCTATTGCCCCATGTATGCTACATATGCTCGGTGTGAAGAGTATAGCAAAGGACAGGATAATAAGCCGCTCATACAATGCGAGTATGCCCATGCAATGGGAAATTCGGAAGGGGGATTTAAGGAATACTGGGATCTGATCCGAAAATATCCCAAATACCAGGGAGGTTTTATCTGGGACTTTGTGGATCAGTCGTTGAGAAGGAAAAATGAAAGCGGCATCCAGTACTATGCATACGGGGGGGATTTTAATACATACGATGCTTCCGACAAGAACTTTCTGGACAACGGCCTTATCGGACCCGATCGCGTGCTTAATCCTCATATGCATGAAGTGGGCTATTGCTATCAGTCGATATGGGCGAGTCCGGCAGATCTCGGCAAGGGTGAAGTGAAAGTTTACAATGAGAATTTTTTCAGGGACCTGAGCGGCTACTCTGCTGAATGGGAGCTATTGGTCAACGGCAAAACCGTTCAGTCCGGCATCGTCCCTGACCTTGATATACAGCCACAGCAGTCAAAGGTTGTCAAATTGAATTATACACTGGATGGTATTTTTCCGGATGCTGAAGCCTTGCTGAACATTCACTTTAAATTAAAAAAAGCTGAAGGGTTACTGCCCGCGGGATATGTTGTAGCCTATGATCAGGTAACGATCGCTCCTTACCATTATAAGAGAATGGAGCTGGAAAATAACGCCCCGGTGAACGACAATACGATGCCGCTTTCAATAATTGATAATGACCAGAATTACCTGATTATTCAGAACGACAGCTTTAGGATTGAGTTCGATAGACACAGCGGTTTCCTTTGCCGATACGATATGAATGGAGCTCCCCTGTTGAACAGGGATGCTGCGTTAACGCCTAATTTCTGGAGGGCGCCCACGGACAATGATTTCGGCGCCGATCTGCAACAAAAATATTTAGTTTGGAAGCAGCCTGGGATACAACTGGTCACGCTGGAAAAAGAATCCCGGAATAGCATCATCACTGTAAACGCCTCCTATGAACTTCCTGCGGCCTCCGCGCGGCTATTCCTTTCCTATGAGATAACCAGCGAGGGGAAAGTAAAGGTAACGGAGAGAATGCAGGCCAGCAAGACGGCGAAAATGCCGGACATGTTCCGGTTTGGAATGCAACTGCAAATGCCGGAAGATGCGGATCAGATCAGGTATTACGGAAGGGGCCCTTTTGAGAATTATATCGACAGGAACCATGCATCCATGCTAGGCGAATACAGGCAGACCGTGGATGAACAGTTCTACCCGTACATTCGTCCGCAGGAGACCGGCACAAAATCAGACATACGGTGGTGGCAGCAAATGAACAGGGGTGGTACCGGGCTTAAGTTTTATAGTGATACTTCATTTTCGATGTCGGCGCTGCACTACTCCATTGGATCCCTGGATGACGGACTCCTAAAGCATCAGCGCCATTCAGAGCTCGTGCCCCGGGTAAATTATACCAATATCTGTATCGATAAGGTCCAGATGGGATTAGGCTGTATCAATAGCTGGGGAGCTCTGCCCATGGAGAAATACCGGTTGCATTACGGGGATTATGTGTTCTCATTTATTATGGAGCCTGTAATAAACAGATTCTGATCGATGGGAACATAGACTTTTTTCCCGGAGTTGATTGAAGACCAATAGATGCCCACATGAAGACTCGGCGGAAAGACAAGGAAGTGTCTATTTCGTGGTCTCTTCTTGTGCAGCTTCAACAATATGTACACGTGGTATACCTTGTTGTGGTTACACCGATACCCGATGGAGAGAGAACATTGATAAGGTCAACCCTGCCATAACGATACCAGTCCTCACCCAGCTCATCCGGTACCATTCTCTCCAAACTTTTTCAAGGATAGCCCGATCCATGGTGGAATCATTATTAAACAGGATAGAATTCCGCGGATAGAAATATACAAAGGTGAAAACGTTCGCGAATATGTAGAAGAGCAAAGCTGCGGCCAGCATTAGTCGGACAGAAGGTGCTGCTTTCCAGAATAGTATCAGGCAACTCAATGCGACAACCTGATTAAGGGGTGAAAAGAACTTGAAAAACAGGCCGGGATTATACACTTTAAAGTACGAACGGCTGGTGATAATGGAGGCGGGTATATCGGATCCCCACGACTGCACATCCACCAGAGAATTATAAATATTGACAAATGTCAGGCCGGCAGCAATAGCGACGGAAGCATAAAGTAAGCAGATTTTCATTTTTTCCTCAAGATGAAAACTTTGCACATCACAAAATAGGATGTATCGGCCAAAATCCGGCTACTCCGGCTCGGAGCCTATTTTATTATAGATATGCCCCAAAACAGGACCCTTGCATTTTCGATAGTCCCTTGGGGTGAGTCCGGCGTATCGCTTAAATTCCCTGGCAAAATGAGATTGGTCGTAGAAATTGCTTTGATAAGCAATTTCCGTAAGCGTACGACTAGTCAAATGAACCGCTTCCAGGGAACGAAGATATTTCTGATACAATATTGCTTCTTCTGTACACATTCCCAATACTTGATTGAATTTCCTGGTCAGGTTGCGCTGGGATGAACAGAATTCTTTCGATAAAAGGGCTACTGTCAAATCGATTACCGGTCCTGCGAGAAATTTGCCAATAGCCATATCCAGATCACAGGGTTCTTTGTAAACCTGACAGATCCACTTATTGATCAATGCTATCCGCTGTTCGAAACTGATCAGATACAATTGATGCCAAAGCTGATTGAATTTAGGGTCTATAAGGGTTAGATCAATGGTCTTGTCGGTAAACTCCCCTGAAGGAACAGATAATAGAGCCTTAATAACATGGGGATGAAGCCGTAATCCAAAAAAAGCGTGATGCGAAGAATGGCTCAGAATGACAGGAGCGGTATTGATGCCGCTGATAAAGCAGCGTGGCAAAACGTCCCCCTTATTCTTCCCCCGACAATGGGTGATCTTATCGGCAGAGAAATTGAAAATAATCTCGATGCATCCTTTCGGGATGATGATCTCCCTGTCGCAATTCGGCACCCCATCAATTTGCCACCCCCGGAAAATAGAATCCGGAGGAAACCCCTTATGGTCGATAAACAATATGCTGCCCATGAATAAGAAAGATAAGGAAAGCGGGCAAAACTATCTAAAACAAAAAGCCTTCAAATCAAATGACTTGAAGGCTGTGAACTATTTCATGATCCCGCTGGGACTATGACAATTTTATTGCAACCTGTTATTTTTCAACAGTTTATAAGCTACGTTTCGGCATCCCCCTCAAATCCCCCTCCAACTCAAATGAACGGCATTGTACCGATCGCCGAAAGAGCATTTACCTTATAAAGGTACCAAATTAATACAAATGTCACCATTCTACTTCGTTAAAACCTTTACACTTTATGCCAAGTTTTTTATAATTTAGCCAATGGCAACAATCGATGTGGCAACTGGCAAAAAGCTCAAGACCTCACCAGGCGCTGGGCTTTGTCCCTCGGCTGGAATATATTTAATCCGGTCCCTTTTGATAACTTAAAAAAAGGAAAATTCTAATCCCCAGTGGGCCGAAAATAAGGGGAGCTTACACCTTCATTGAGTCGCTTTTGGGGTCAAGAAAAGATTCCACCTTATAGTATTGAATATTTTTAATTCCTTTAAGAACTAATCAAATTGCTTTCATATGCTGGATTTCATCAAATAGCGCAACCCTGATTTCCGCAGGTATTGATTCCGGACTATTGCATATCAGGACAAATAACTTCCAACTAATCAATTAACAATGCTACATTATTCAGTAAAAGTATACAAGGGTGAAAACACCCATTTTTAAGCTGACCAGACTATAAAAGTCTTGGGCACATCCAAAGCGTGTTATATTGTGGGTCTGGGCAGCTTCGCCAAAGCGTTCCCCCCGCTCGGCTCTATTCTACAGCCCATCTTCGCGGCCGCTTATTCCGGGGCTTCCGCCACCTCCGCCATGCGGCCGGTGGTGCTGCGCCGGGTAGGCCGACGAAGGAGGCCGTCGCGCAGCTACCCGCGGAAGACCCTAGTTGTAGTGCGGGAGCGCAGCGGACGCAAGATCATTAAATAAGCCGCCGGCCGCTTGCGGGTGGCGGACGAATATGGGGCAGCGGATGGACGGGAGATGATGCGGCGAAGCGAACTGCTGACCGGAGGGAGCGGAGCGAACGACGGGCAGCAGCGCATGATCGACCGGACACAGGAGCTGCCCGAACGGAGGCGCCCGGAGCCCAAGAACTATGACAGACCCGCGTCAGCGGCCTCTGGCGATGAAAATCTTGTGAGGTGAAACCGAGAAAGTTCCTCATCGGTCTGGCGTAGTTGTTGGCGGAGGACGCCGGAGAGAGACCTTTTTTTCCCGCAGGCAATTGGATATTCTGGTCCAATGGCTATAAAAAGTGCTTTTAATCAATGCGATAGAAAAAGTCTTACCTTTGTGAAACCCTAATAGGGTCAAGGCCATAATACCTAGCCGTGGTCTGTGAGTAGGTTGGCTATTTTGAAGAATTTAGAGAATTTCTTAATTTAATGACCAGAATAGAAAACAAACGATCATGAATACGTCTAATTCTTGGATAAAGCGCATAACAGTTGATCCCGCTATCTGCGGGGGCCGCCCCTGTATTCGAGGAATGCGTATTCGCGTGATCGATGTCTTAGACCTCCTTGCTTCCGGCTTAACTCAGGATCAGGTATTAGAAGAATTGCCTGATCTGGAAAGAGAAGATATTGAAGCCGTTCTTCGCTATGCCAGCAGTAAATTTGATCATCCGGTCATTGCTGCATAGATTTTTCTGGTTTCGGTATAACCTTTATTCATTCCTTTAATGCCGGTCATCTATGACTATCTGGATCGATGCACAGCTATCGCCGTCGCTGGCTTTATGGATTAATCAAAATTTCGAAGGCATTGAAGCTCGGTCGCTTCGCGCCCTGGGCCTACGGGATGCACTTGATATGGTCATTTTTCAGGAAGCTAAGAAAGCCGGTGTCATCCTTATGAGTAAAGATGAGGATTTTGCTCAGTTGGTTCAAACCTTTGGTTCCCCTCCTGCCGTTATACTCGTTACATGCGGTAATACTTCAAATGCCCGAATGAGGGAAATTCTAAGCCGGCAACTAATTTTCGTTCTTGAGCTTATCAAAAGTGGCGAACCCTTGGTAGAGATCACAGGTTGATTTGACTATGCTTTTTTGTGTGCCGGCAAAATGCACCACTTCCATTCATCTTGTGGGGTTTCGAGAGAACCTAGGGCTTCAGAATTGCGGCCACCGTAAGCGTTATATCCGCTTGTGCTGTATGGAGGATTTTAAAGAGCCCGCCGATAAAATCTAGGCAGTATCCAAAGACCAGCAGGCAAATGGCGTATTTTGCTTTCATGGTTGTAAATAAAATAAACTTGATTTTCAAATCCAAATTCACCGAAAACTTTCGAGCCACATGGCGGGATCAACTCGGTCCTTTTTTTGTCACGCATAATCAGATCAGTGCAAAAAAAAGCAGGCACCTGGAAGTGCCTGCCGGTAACAAGGGAGTTATTTGTCATCCGATGGGGATCGAACCCCGGCGGTAATAAAAAAAATATAGTTTCGAATTCCCACCAGATATTTCACTACACAAATTTCTTATCTCTTCCTTCTTAACCATTTACAGTCAATCTTGGTAGGCCTCCTTAACCGAATAAATTCCTCTTGGTGCCCTTCGGCAAAAATTACCCCAGTAAGGCGTGGTCAAATCATCTGTCATCATTTTGACCATTCCAACTCCGCTCATCTATTATGTTATGGTCCGGTTTATTTATTTTGCCATTTTTTTAACAGAAAAGAAATGGCATCATGGGATATACCAAACAAAATATTCCTACATTTACATTTAGATGCGCAATAACAAACATATAATATTCTTCAATAGCGGGGCCTATACTTCCGCAGAAGTTTGTTTATTGTCATCCGGGAAAATACATACCTCCCAAACTTCCTTTTTTTGCATTACACGCTACTTCTTTTCCAACCTCAAGGACTTTGGTACGCTTGCCCCGGCCTAATCACTTGTAGGTAGCGGGGGTTAAGCATATTACTATTTCACTTTAATTTATTTCGTTTACCTGGAGCTTCAAAAATCAACCTTTGATTTTGAGCGACATACTTATTATCATGCCGATAGTAATGTCGTCTAGGTTATATAGTAAAATCAATAGTCATGTCAGAAACAGCAAACAAGGTTATTCTTCTCAAAGAAGACTATGATCTCCTAACAAACCTCTTTTCAACTACCAAGCATTTTAAAACAAATGATGTAGAAAACTATAAGAGTTTAATTAGAGAATTGAGTAAGGCTGTAGTCTTGAATAGAAAAGATTTTCCACCCGACGTAGTCCGGCTAAATTCAACAGTTACCATTAAGGATGAGGATACCAAAACTGTCATGATGTTCAAAATCGTGTTGCCCATTGATGCTAATATTAAGAACAAGAAGGTATCGGTCCTGGCACCGTTGGGTACGGCCCTCATAGGTTTTAAGAAAGGAGATCATTTAACCTGGTCCGTTCCCGGAGGAGAAAAGCATTTTTTCATCATGGACGTCCTTAACCATTTTTTCTTAACTAATTGAATCAACTCATATCAGGCATAAAACAATAAATTTCAAACTTCAAACTCAATATATGAAAAAAGATAAAAAAGAAGTTATTGTCGTAGAGGAAGAATACCACCTCTTTAAACAATATTTAAAAAAGTTCAACAAACTGACTATTCGTAATAAGCTGTCATTTCTCAACTTAAATAGAGAACTAAGCAAAGCTGTGCTTGTAGACAAAGATTCTTTTCCTCCGGATATCGTTAGACTGAACTCTACAGTCATTGTGAAAGACAGAGATACAAATCGTGTCAAGACCTATACGATTGTATCGCCAGACAAAGTAGATGACAAGGAGTCGAAGGTATCAATCTTATCACCGATTGGAATTGCACTAATTGGCTTTAAAAAAGGCCTTCAATTTACCTGGAGATACTTTTCATCGAAGCACAACCTAACAATAATGGAAGTATATAACTCTCCTTCCCTTAATTAGAACAAACCTCGTAAATCTAAAATCATGTCTTCCACATTATTTATAGCCATACTGATTA
>Ga0105239_10000702_pt1 | contig 47510 bp, 45 predicted proteins | sample KBSC44metaG_FD_92761 | JGI IMG/M metagenome (GOLD analysis project Ga0105239, IMG submission 92761) | Corn rhizosphere microbial communities from Kellogg Biological Station, Michigan, USA - KBS C4-4 metaG | ecosystem: Host-associated > Plants > Roots > Rhizosphere > Soil | place: Michigan, USA...
ACGATGCACAACCCTCACAGGAAATTACGTTGTCAGAAAAGGACTGGGACACCAAGACAGGAACAGCTAAAGTTGACCTACGCATCGTCAAATTCACAAACGTCTCTAGCATCGTTCTTTTCGTGGTGGAGAGCGAGGGAGACAATGAGAAAGTCCGACTTGACCGAATCCGAATCATTGGCGAATCGGGTGAAAAGCGAGACGGCAAGATAGAGAAGATTGCGTCGGACGATTGATCGATGTAACAATACCTCCTAGATATGTGAATGAGAAACGAGAGACGACTGCATCTAGCCTGGCGCGAGATATAGAGGCGCTGGAAGCAAAGCGATACCAAAAGTCAATCATAGATCTCTGAGATATGGAGCGCGAAGTACTTGGGTGTAGATGAAAGTTCCATGACCAGCGATACGCGCGCAAAGATAACATGCATTGACCTGCCTACTCGTAATAGCCATTATAGAGCTCCCTCTGCTTCCGTTTCCATCTCATCATCATAATCATCGTTATCATTATCTCTACCCCCATTGAAGACCGCCCATTGACGGCATTATCAATGGAGACGCTCAGGAGAGCAAAAGAAAAGTATGGTATGTCCGACCCCACGCATGAACTAGCGCAGAGACACTCAACGAGGCCCTCATTCCGCCATGAGAGGCTGAGAAAACAAAGGCCATCGTTCGAGGAGATCAGATGCAATTTTGAAATTATTAATCTGTGCTGCCACTGACACTTGGACTCGCTATGGGAGAGAGTAAATCGACCAAGCAACACAGGGGTAAGTTTGTAGGTGGCAGCGCCGCACGAAGGGAAAAAAAAAGAAAAGAGAAAGGGAAGAGAGGTTTCAAGAAAATTTTGGTGATGATCAGAGAGGCTGCGTGGCCGCAGTGGCAGAGAGAAACTGGCGGCTAGGCTATTTGCGGTATGGTGTGGTAAAGCGTCTTGGCGGGAAGCAAGCAACCTCAAACCTCCGAATTTGTTTTTGTTCTCGCGAGACTTCCTTTCCCCTTTTTTTCGAAAACATATATCGAGGCTTGTGATGAGTTTGCAACAAATTAATATTGATAGGAAGAGAATGACTGCTAGCTTCATCGCCGAGACCATGCGGTCCGGCGGTGTTTCAGCATGATCTCATTGACTAAAATCTGAAGCCGACGATAATTGGATTTCAAAGAATTTTTGTTTGCTTTTTCTTTTGAATTGAAACCTCCTGGACGATGCAGATCGCGGTATTCCGTGATTGTTTGTCTATCGGTTGTCTTGACTATTACCTTTCCGATTCCGCTAATCTGGTATGCATGTATGTATCTTCAGATCCGATATCACCCAACATCGTCAGCATGTGCCCTGCCTCTAAGATCCATGTTCCTGGGAACGGGATGATTGCGCCTTCGATAATAGGCTGTCATTGCAAACACTGCGTATTTCTCTACGCTCTAGTTTGCGCGATGCTCGGATGCTGCCGAGTCTCGACAATCTGTCTCTGCGGTCAACCCGAAGAGATCATATCCATGACCCGGCATGCGCTTTCATGTTCGTGCTGAGATGGTGATGGGCCGCTTGGTTGCGAAGTACAGTCACCCGGTCGAGCCGCAAATATGCATATTGGCGCACGAATATGAAGACGAGATAAGCCCCTTGCGAGAATAAGCAATGGCGATATCGGCATTTGATGTTCCGTTACTAGTCGACGTGATATTCCTTCCCACGGTTTGTGAGCTGGTCCTGCCTATACCGCCCTGCAGTCTATTTTCACTTATCGCCATATTTGTGTCACTAAGTCGACCTCACGGTAAGGCGTTATCTCACCAAGTGGCGTGTTGGATTCCTCGGGATAGAGGAAAATGCAATCGCCACTGTTCTTGATGCAGCGGTCTGTGCTTCTGGTGCGCGCAGGAGCTCGCGTCGGCTCGACTCGCAAGGGGTGCGGGCCTCGGTTGGTCCATGCATTGTGATCGGACCATGCGGACGTGCAACGAACAAAGTGCTTACAGAGCTGTTGAGGGCGGCCTGGAACAATTTGGCACATAAGACTGATACTAAAGGTGGCGGAACGTAGAGGACTTTTACGAAAGATTACACAAGCATGTGTTTCCTTCGCGAGGCCCGGGAGGGAACGCCATGTATCGGGCTGAGTCGAAGTACAGTCGTTGCGATCAGCGTGGCGATGCACGAAGCTGATGATCGACAGAGAAGGAAGCCCTCGCCTATTGAGTAAATCCAAGGTGACACAATACCCACTCTGCACAACCAAAGGCATCGCCCACCTGAGGCTGGGCATTTTCAACCAAAGCAGCGAGGGGTAGTGTGATGGCTATCAACACTCCTTCAAGGACCTCACCATTCACACAGATACGTCAAAGGTGATTGCAGGACGCATTTCACAGGGATGGCATGTCTGTGTAGGATGGCATTTGGGGCAGAATCCCACCGCGACAACCCACCCAACCCCCTCCCCCCCTCAGCTGAATGAATTGCGCGACTTCTCCGTGGGTCTTCTCAGTGAGTTATCGACAACGTCAATGAAACTGGTTTCGTGAGAGACGATGACCCCCGATTGACGGTCGGTGGCTTGCCCTGAGTGGCACTTCTGACTGACGTGCCCAATGCCCAGCGCCCACTGCACTGACCTTTTTCTTCCAAGCATGAAGGAAAAACCCAAACGGGAACGCGTCATGGGAGAGAGTCGAGTCGCGGGTTGTACAAACCATCATGTTGACTTGCAAAAATCCTGAATCTTGCACTGACTGCACAGCCTCCTTTTTTTTCTTTCACCTGTTCCCGTAGACCTCCGTATCCCGCGGCCAAAAATTAAATATACTGTATTTGCATATTGATCACAACAGCCGCATGCCGTGTCCCTATTCCCGCGAACCACACCCTTGAGAAAGAAATGACGCAGGGCAACCCTTTCCGGGCGGCATAAAAGGTTACTCCTAAAGGGTAAAACACGAGGTATAATAATAATACTACTCTCAATTGTCCCAAAGCAGATCTCCCCAGGGAGAGAAGCCATGTGCAAACGTTGGTTTGCAGCGGGCGGTTCCAAATTGGGTGGCGTGGGCCACAGGTCGAAACCCGTCAAATCACCCCGTATGCTGTCTGTCTGCTTTGGGGTGCTGCACGACCATGGTGGCATCCCAAAGATCTCTTCGTTTTTAGAGTTGAACTTTATCGTGCGAAACATTCCGATGGCCTGCCCTCTTGGTAAGGATGTACCCTCCCTCTGTACGTGGCACTACGAGGTACTCGGTACTCTCGTGGTCTGGAGTCCCTGGTACCATGGAGCGGCAGTCCGTACGGAGTTAGGGGGATCGAGTTTTCTCCTCAGCTCGCCTGATAGAGTTTTCTTTTCCCTTTTCTGCAGATTGACGAAGGGAGGTAGGTGATAGCGGTGGGTTCAAACCCTTTCGAATGGATTGGACCATTGCTCCAAAACTAATGATTAGATACCAAGACTGGGAAAGGCGGAATGAGGGTCAGGTGTGGATATTCATACGCATTTCTAGAGGAATCCATCACGATTCACGGCCGATTTGGGTGGTAGGTACGGTATATTGTGCCACCGGTCAGTCGTCTTGTTGTACTCCGTAATAGCTCTGCCCAGGTTCATCTAGAACTGACGATGAATGCTCAATTGGTATTGCAAATCCTCCCACCTTGATCGACACGGGGACGTAATTCCTGAACCAGCGGCCGAATTGATCTATTGACGGGGAGCAGGTGTGCCTGGATGCTGTTGAGGCAACAATTGCACAAACTAACTCACAATTTGGCGGGTCCCGTTGATTGGCTCAGCTGTCGTTCCAGCGTAACTGCGGCCTTCTTTGGGGTCTAGTGCCTACATGAGAGGGTGATATTTGGCCAGCCCGGAGTGAGCGCGTGGCCCAGAATGGCTTGGATAGTCGAAGATCCAAAGCTTAACTCCGCTGGAGGACTATTGCGAACTGGTTTGACGGGCGGAAACGTGAGCGACCGCCACCACCAGAAGCGCTGCACCAACAAGAGAGGCTTTGTGCGAGCTTGGATGATCTCCATTTCCCTCGTGGAACCTCAAAGAAGGTCCTCGGCGCCAGGGAATCAGAGTAGGGCACTTCCAAACGAGGTTCAATGGGGATTGGTACCATCAACTAAGGAGACTAAATGAGCCTACCATGGTTTTTCCCCGACGCCAGGCACGATAACCAGATAGATGAGTGGAGTGTGCAATTTCCCCGGAAGCACTACTGAGTTCCTCCGCACCTCGTCCATCACTGGGTGATCCAACTGAGGATCGCCTAGCGAAAAAGCCAGTGTGAGAGATGGCTGCAGCCTACCAGTGATGTGGACGGAGAGCAGGACTGTGCCCTCCAGGTCCCTGGGAAATCCAAGTAACTTTGTGAGCAAACATGTGTCCGCCACTTTTGCGGCGACCAGGGTTCTGGCACCAATTTTGGAGTCGGCGGTGACACTACCTCGTGCACTAAGATAACAAGGTACAGTCGAAGGATAATCTCTTATCTCGTGTGTTTGTTACCTACTGCATAAAGTTGCAAAAAGAAAAATTTGGTCCCATGCTTGGGTTGAACGAAGGAAAGTCTTTGTCACAATCAAGGTGAAAACTTCGTGTGGGATTTTGGGGTATCAATCAAGACCCCATTGATGGGCACAGGTGCTTCCGTTTCGCCTCGATCCTGAAACACAAGCTGCATCTCTTGGACGAATATCACCTGGAGGCGGTAGGAGAGCTGAAAAGCTCGCGGGCCAGACTGGAGCGAAGAGAGTTCGTACCTGCATCCATGGAGACTTCTTCATTGGTTCATTCGCGGTGGTGGCATCATTTGATGATGGCAAACGAGTTGAGCACAAGGTCCTCAAAGGCCTGCGAAATGTTCCTGCATTAGAGGCCTGCTTGACGGTGGATCTGGTGGTGCTTCTGGTGGTATTCGGGGATTCCAGCTAGGTGAAAGATAGTCAATGGAATCGCCACCTCTTTCTGGTCTTTGGCTGGTCTTTGGTGTGATTCTCCTGGTCGACTGGGCCCAAGTCTCCGGATTCAGTGGAAACCGAATCAGCTGCGAGCTTCTGGAAGTGCTCCTATCCTAGTTGGGTATAAGCTGAAAACCCAGGAAGGCGGGAACACCACTCTAGGCCCGCCCGCGAACGGACGGTGCCTCGACGCTTGTTCCTGGGGCCGCTGGCTTTCGAAGCAGGGGTACAGGGGTCAAACTTCCAAGTGGACCGGCGGGCCCGCGGATCAGTTGAAGCCCACGAGTAAGCTTCACCGGGTACCTGAGGGAAAATGCTGGTCGCCCACAATGAAAATCCTTGGGCTGTGCTCGCAAGCCTGTGGGCGTTGTGATTACCCTGGGATGGGCTTGGGCTGTGCAAGCCGCTCCTCGCCTACCACCAGTCTAGCACTCACACCACCAGCTAATTTGAGTGAAAACACCATGCTGCTTTTTCGCTTCCCATTTCTCTTGCAACTTTGGTCGGGCACCGGTTCCAGATGAGAAGTGCATTTGCCCTCGCCTGTGTCGACATCGCCCCAAGCGCAATCATATTCGTAATTGTTGGTTTCGGCAACGTCAGTCGGGCCTTAAAGTACGGAGTAATGGTGGCGAGATATAGCACCGTGGTGTCTGGACTACGCATCTGTCCATTCTCCAACCAAAGCACACCACCCTCTGAAAGGTGTCGATGCACAATTGGAATTGGTGGGATTTTTGCTGGGAGACTAAGAAGACAACCCGTCACTCGACGAGTACGAGGTGACGGTGGGAAGACGCGACTGGCGACTGAGTTACTCGGTAGAGCGTAGCAAGCCAAAGACTGCTCTGAGCGCCAGTGTTCAGTGTGGCCTGAAGCACAGCCAGGACCCAGCTAGCAGATGCCTATCGATACGCGTCCTTCTGGTACGGTAGAATCAACAACCCCACCAACGGCAGGGGTCCCACGCTTTTCCAGGCGTCATGTTTCGGAGCTAGAAGGCCAGTTGACACATGAGCCCACCAAGGACAGGCATAACAAAACCCATGACTGGTCGATGGATGATTCAATGCTACGAGAGACGGAGCTCTTACGAGCTATAATCTCGAGGTCATGCCAGGGCACTGGCGATTTCATCGTGTACGGGTTTGCCATCAGCAACCAACGAGCCATAGGTGGCATTGCCCAGTGTTCGCCTTGATCGGAACCTGAGAAAATCGATAGGCCGCTTGCTCCATTCCACTTCCAAGAGTATGAAACACTGGAGGCAATTCCCTTGCACACTGGCGAGTAGTAGTAATGGCGGGGAGATGCAAGTGTTTGGTTCCGCGGGCGAGGTTTTTTGGTACTCATCAACCTTCTCCTCAGTAGCACTAACAGTAGCTAGTACCCTGTCTGTGCAAAGAGAACGAGCGTACGAGTACAAGATTGCTCCCCGTCCACGTCTAGCGTAGGGTCCATCTGGTTGTACTCCGTATTCTGCATCGGTTCGTTGGCGATTCCAAGCAGGTGCAGAAGTTCTGCCTTTCCGGAAAGTCGAAGCCCACACACCTTGACGATGAGAGTACGAGTAGTGCCGAGGAGGCTAGTAGCAACCGTCACAGAACGCGATGAGATGAGAAATAAAAAAGGAAGAAAACCTTGTGCCGAGACATTTGACACGGTGTCGCGTTTACACTTCAACAGAGCGACCTCCCACGCGGCGCCCATTCCAGCCACATCAGACGCGGATGTACTTCTCGCAGCCCCAGAACACTAACTACTACCAATCGCTAAGACATTCAACTCACAGTAGGAATGGTACCTGCATACGTGCATGCGGCAGTGGCTCGAAGATGCTCTGAGACACAGCTTTAGGGCATGCACAACCGCACACCTACGCAAACACACCTGCTGTAGCTGCAGCATTTACGCTTTCGTAGTCATCGCCATGGTCCATCCACGGCACCTGCTAAACCCAATGCCCTCTGAACTTGCCACCTTATGTCTCTGGCACCTGCATCTGAGGCATCCGCGCCGTCTTGGGACTACTCCGTCCTCAGCTGGTGGCACTGGGTAGGTGGTCTTGTCAGTTGTCAGGCTAAGTAACCCCAACCACTGGGCGAGCCGGCTTTCCCAGTGTGAGAAGCGTACGAAGTGGTCCAGTAAGACGTTCAGGACGAAGCACTCTGGGCACGTCCAGGGTGAAATTTGCCTGAATCGTACCCAATAATTCAGCTGAGCGTTTACGAGGGTTCCGGGTTCGGTCAGCGAAAAAGATTTATCTGAGCTGAACGCATGATGGAAGGATTTGCCATGGAATATGGGGGATAAGTGATATGGATTTGTGGGCTTTGGGATAGGCAGAGCCACACAGAGCCAGAAATAGGTCGGGAGGCGATTCGCTGGGATGACCGTGGACGCAGCTTATCACCTAGCCTTCATCCACGTCACGCTCATGATTGGCGTCGAGAGCCCAGCGCGTCGCCCAGTCGTTGACTCGGGCTGGGATGCAGGCGCACAAAGCACTGAACTGCCACTGCTGCCAACTAAAGATCCGAATTATTGATTCGAGCATTCACTGATGCACTGTCCTGAGAGATATCACCTATCGCACAATCCGTGTTGACGGGACTAGGCCGGATTGACTTGTCTCGCCCAACCAGCAGTAGTGCCTCGTACCTATCACGACTCACGAGTCGGATTGACCTCGCGTCGATCACCTTCGCAAGTGACCCACGACCTTCGTGTGAAGCATCGGATGAACCCGATTTCTTTTTGGCCTGGTCGATGTCGGCCGAAAGAGCCCTTGGGATAGCAATTGGGCAGAGCTAGTCAGTTGCTAACACTCGTATCGATACTCGAGGTAATCGAGGCGGGCTCCTGTTGAAGCGCTCTCTGTGGTGATGGATGCGTTTCAGATTGCCAATGGCAAAGGTTGATCGACCAGTATTCTGCCCTGCCCATCTCATAGGATTGCTCGCATGGTCTGTATAGGCACACCATCACATCCCCGGCCGCCTAGTCGGTCAATCGAATAGGGCCACAGCCAGGCCGGCGGTGCGTCATCGACACGAAAGAATGGGCAGATAGTGGTGAGAGGGTGTGCTCAGCGTCAGTGTGCAATTTCCCGTGCATATCAGTGCTGCGTGACAGGGCTCTCTGGACGTCACCCGGTGCGGTCCAAGAGCAGAAGCATGCATTGCGGCAAAAGGCACGACTGGCACTCCCACTCGCCCAGCGCTGAGCACTGAGACTGGGTCTTCCAGTCTTCCTGCTGTTCTAAGACTGCGGCTGGGTCAGGACGAGGATACTGGGAGGGGACTGGGGGGGTGGGCCCCTGGTTAGTGGGTGATAGTCTTTGAGACGGGCTGGGGTGGGTGAGACCTTGTTCTCCACCATCCTTCAGTCACTTTGCATGGGTCGCGACGACGGTCCCGAATCGCAGCGCCCGTTCCTGCAACCATCCACCTTGCCGCATCGAGAGGTGGTCCATGGCACTGGTGGACTGGGTGGACAGGCCGGCCTCAGGACCCTCATGGGGCCCTCATGGGACCCTCAGGACATCTAGCGATCTCTCTTATGGCTCGTCCTCGCATCCAGCTCTATCCTGCTTTCCTCCATCACTGATATCGAGGCCAGACGCTCTTTTGTTCCCCGCGATCTACACTTTCTTTTACTTCTTGTTATATCTCTCGTTCGACCAGGCCAGTCCCGGATCTTGTTCAATCATCTGTACTACACTGCTGTATCATTGAACAACCTCCAGTCCTTCCTTCCAAAGCCTGTGCCAACACTGTATCATAACATAATCTCTCTCTACCCATATACTATTCGTCCAAGGAAACCGACTCTCTCTCTTACACGGTTGCCAGCAGCATATTTGCATATAACCTATGTACAGCTAGTCACCAAGCATCAGGGAGATCCTAGACGCCAGCAGCCATTCATTGGACCACTATTTCATCTGTATTCTGTATCACAACCACGATATTGTTACCAACGACTGACACAACACACCTGAACCGGCTTCTGGCAACGACAGAAAGCTGAAGATCGGAATCGATTTCGATTTCCAAAGGAGCAGACCTCTCAAAACCAACAACCCAAGTTCCAAGACCATTGCAATGGAAACTCCGTTCGCAATGGCTGCCCAGCAGATTCAATTCTACCAGTACCGACCAGATACGGATGCACGACATAATGCTGTGTTCACGCCTATGCCGAGTGAGCAACCAGTCTTCAGCCCCATGGCTGGATACCCGCAACAACAGTATATGGCACCGCAGTACTGGCAAGCACCTCCGCACTTTGCCCAAGCACACTATATGCCCCAGCAAATGATGACTCCTCGAGCCTCACCACCTTTGACGCTTGCGATGCCAATGCCCAAGATTGTGCTTGACCGCAATGGACAGATGGAGCATGGACACTACCTGGAGAGCCGGCACTCTTCACCCCCGACCCCATGTCTCTCAGCCTGCCCAAGCACAGCCAGCAGCCCGCCGGCCAGCAGCATCAACCAGACTCCCGTGCACGGAGCTGGTTACTTCAATCTCCCAATTGAGTCATCCAAGGAGGAGATGCAACCTGCACAGTTTTTGGATGAGTGGCAATCGGAGACTGGACGTAAGTGTCACCCGTGCCTTGAAACCGAGACGGACGGTGAAATAAATGAAACGGGTTTTGCTAACATTTGATGTTGCTTGCGTGACAGATATTCACATTTTCCCGCATCCCGGCGATGCCAAGCTTTTGCCCAGCAACTCAACTGCCTCAACCGTTCCTGGCCACTTGCACATGAACATGAGCTCGTCTGTGGCTAGCCTCAGCAGCTGCAACTCTCCATCCCTGGGTCCAACTTCACCTCAGTCCCACGTTTCGCCATCTGCCTACCCGGTCGCTGAGTTTGTTAACCTCCGAGAATTGACCTCTACCTCATTCGAGCCCGTGGTTTCGGCTCCAGTTCAGAGCTCCCCTCCACTGCCAACCCTGTCTGCTGAAGACGACGAGCACAAGTTCGCTCTTGCCAACACCTTCCCAATCACCCCCGAGCATGACACTGCTGACCCATTCACACTCACCGAGAATCCTTCTTTTGAATCATCCTTCTGCAGTGAGTTCGACTCTGAGGACGAGTTCAGCTTTGTCAACTTCACTGGGGCCGAGATCTCCTACAACGGCGACAAGAGACAGAAGCTCTCTCTTGGTGAAGAGGAGGACTTCCTGAGCGTCCACAGCTTCGGTAGCTTTGATGAGGAAGATCTGATTGCCCAAGCTGGTCTGCCTTCTCCTCCAGCCTCATCATTCTCCGACTCCTGCTGCTCCAGCAAGAAGACCCACCGCAAGATGAAGCGTACCGATTCCCTCAACAGTGACTTGGAGTTCACTCAGATGACCGAGTCTGATGGACACATGCACGGCCACGCTGATGGTCAACACTCTGCCTCCAATGGCTCCCAAAGCCAACAGAGCTCCACTGAGGACAATGGCAACTCGGCTGTTGGAGACGCTGGTTCATCCGCACAGACCCCTACCAATCGTCGTGGTCGCAAGCAATCTTTGACTGAGGATCCCTCCAAAACCTTTGTCTGCACCCTGTGCTCTCGCCGCTTCCGTCGCCAGGAACATCTCAAGCGTCACTACCGCTCTCTCCATACTCAAGACAAGCCCTTTGAGTGCAACGAGTGTGGCAAGAAGTTCTCTCGATCCGACAACCTTGCCCAACATGCTCGCACCCACGGAAGTGGTGCCATCGTCATGGGTGTTCTAGAGAACGGCGAACTCGCTCCCCAACAGGCGTACGATGAGGAAATGGGCCATGCCCTGTACGAAGCCGCCCAACGTGCTGCTCTTGCCTCGTCATCAAGCGGCAGCAGCTCCGACTCGTCGTCATCAGAAGACAGCAAACGTGCTCTCAAGAAGCGAAAGCGAGATGAGTCCCTCTAATCTTACTACTACGTGAATTCTTCAATACCAAATTTTCACGAGACAAAGATGATGATATTCCAAAATCAAAAAAATCCTCTGCAACAAACTACAACCCGCCAACGACGAAACGATCCTTATGATGTGAACCAAGACCAACCATTACCAAAGCAGAATATTTTTTATCCTCAGGGACCTCGCTTCATTTCAACCACAACCAACCAACAAAGAGAGAAAGCCTGGAGTCAAGTTATTCCAACAAAACGGACCAGCGTAGGAGCTCAAGACTGTGTATGTGTATGAGATGGCAAGAAAAGTGCTTTAGAACCTTTTAACTTATTCAAATTCTTTTCGACAACCATGCCCCACTGTATTCTATGGCCTGTATTTTCAATTACCACCAAGGCGGCAATGCACTGGGAGAGGGATTTACTTTTTTGCACTGCGGAGAGAATGAATGATTGATTGCTGGAGGCAAGCCAGGAAAGAGGAGAGGAGAGACATTTGTTGCTGGTTGCACTTGCTTTGCCTGCTTGCAAGAGCGAGAGAGAAGAGCTGACGAGTCTATCCCGTCTGTCTTCGACCTCTGACACCAATACTTTCTTTTCTCTTCTTCTCTGCTTACTGTTCTTTTTTTTACTACTACGGGAGTACCTTTTCGATTCTTTAGTCTCTCTTTTAAGTCACTTTTTCATTGGAGGATTGGAGAGGAGGGGCAGTGATAGAACGAACTCGAGGGGGACGAAGAGGGCAGCAATCCAACCTGGGACTACTGGGGAGGAAGGGTCGTGTGTACCTGGGTGGAATTATCACCACCCATAAAACACACCTGTACTTGTACTACTAGACAGACTGAGGCAAATGCATATTTTATCGAGTTCTATGAAAAACTACCTGAGTACTCCGTACTACTGTCTCGATTGATTTGCGTGAGAAGACAACCTTGTCGCCGTCGTCACTGGTGAGGATGCTTGCAACGCGACCTCCAAAAAAATGTTGTCCTTCTCGGATTGCGGATTCACATTCAGTCGCTCATGATGCACCTATCCCCCCCTTTTTTTTGCACTCTCTACGGACTGGTACATGATACAAGCCCCCTAATGAATTACACTACGCATGGCAAAACATGCGCAGGACATAAAATACTGCACGTGAGCAATCGATCAAATCACACACCTATGTATGTTTGTGCTCTGCTCCGCACAGATTCATGGTTTTTTCCCCCCCATTATCTGCTATCAGGGCGATCTATCGGCTTGTCGATAAGGGCCATCCTCTCCCTCCCCCCCCCCCTGCCCCCAAAACTCTGGGGGATTTTAACAGCGGGAGGAAGCAGAGGAAGGGGACGGGCGCGGCCGGGTCCTGGGCTGGCCGCGGCGACCCAACGACGACGGACGGGAGTGATAGGCAAGATACGTACCCAGGGGTGGTGCCGCCTGTGCGCAAAGAGCCAGAGGGTAAAAAAATATTGGCTGGGATGGGGGAACACCACGGAACCAGCAGCTGAGTGACTCCCTTGTTCCCTGGCACCTGGCACCTGGCACCTGGGTCCCTGGGTCTAAGTATGTCTGTAGGTAGGTTTTTCCTTGATTCTACAGTGAAGAAAACCCGGTTTTTTGGGCGTCTGGTCTCAGTTCCTCTGGGTCCTGTCTAGGTAGGACTTCTGGGACTCTGGGACTCCCTTGTGGGTGGTTTCTGTACTACCAACTTTTTTCCAAGTCCCCCATGACCCAGAGCTGGTGAGAGTTGTTCGTCATCGAAGGCAGCACACCTGAGCTGAGCCCTGGTTTCCGTCCCAGGTCAGAGTCTCGACCCTGGCCCCCTGTTCCCCTGGGCCCTGGGCCACCGAAAAAAACCCAACGTACGGTTAATTGATAATATCTTTGTTCCCCAAGCAGGAAGAAGAGTTGGACAAGGCCCCAAAAACTTTAAAAATAAATCCTTTTCGTATTGAGAAAAGTATCCTTTTTGGATTGGTCGTCAGTGTCTCCAGCCAATTTCCGTGATTTTCACCTGCGCCTCATACGTATCTCATGTCGGGCTGGGGCCTGGATGGCCGTCTTACGGATGTACGGAGTATGGAGTACAAGAGGCTGGAAATTGAAGTTGGAGGGCCAAAACCTGTAGGCGTGTGCACGGACAGGAATAAAAAGACTTCTGGTACGAGTTATGTGCTATTATGCGAGATGCGAGATGCGAGATGCGAAATGTAATGAGAAATGCAAATGAAGCAAGACCTAATTAATCGATGTCAGGCCTAATTGCTGTTTTAGGTGTTGACTACTCCGAATGACTTTTGGGTTTCTGTGGAAGTCCTCTCTTTCCCGTGTTCAAGTTGTTGCGTCTGCGGTTCGAGGAGTGATAGGAGGACTCACCGCTGCGAATGGAGACTTGTGAAACAAACGAAGGCAAACTTCTACCTCGCAACGGCCATCACCAACGGTTTCAACAGAGAATCAGCAAAAACGTGCCATGACGGTTTGTGGGGGCACGATTCAGATAGTGATACACTGAACGATGCAATCGATAAGTAACGTGGCCTAGCAGAAAAAAAAAGATTGGTAGCGGTAAACAAGTTCATGCTTCCCGGTTTCTTGAGAGAGGGGCTCCAGGGGAGGACTTCGGTAGACTTGTCTGAACTGGTCAACATCCACCGGAGAGTGAGATACAACGGCCAGACTAGACGCACCAGATGGAGAAGTGCGGGTAAAGAGAGTCACCTTCCGTTAGAAAGTTTTGCGAATGCAGTGCAACACCAAAATCCCAAATCCCGAGTCGAGAAAACGTGGGAATGGATTCGAGGGATTCTGTGGACTCGTGTGGATTGCTGTGCGTTGAAATGGTGAAACGAAGCTAGTGCAGGGGGTTGTCACGCTACGGTTTCGTGGGAAGGGAGGAGGGTTGTCTCTGGCGCGAAGGTATGTGCGAGGTCGGATGTGTGCCTGAAGAAACCTTCTTTGCCCCTCGGTAAGGCTAACTGATGCGACATGATGCGGATGTGTGAGTTTTCTGTTCTTAGGTGCATGGTGCATTGTGCGTGCGCATCAGCAGCTTGCAGCGGTAGTCAGGGGTAATGGGTCTGGAAACAACAACGCGAGGTTACCGAACGAGTGAGTATATGGCTTGCGGTAACGTGGTGCGCGCGCATGATTGCCGTGTGATAGGTGACTGCAAGACTTACACCACCATAGAAGAGAAGAGAAGCGCCATGGGCGAAGATCGGCGGATTAAGAGGAGGACCAGAGGTACCTCGTCCTCAGAGTCACCAACTCAGACCGTACAGATGTAAGTACCCTCGGCGCTTCGATAGGCGCTTGGGTACAAGGAATGGCAATACCTCCTGAGCCCTTCCCTTGAGGAGCAGCGTGTCGCCCTGACGAACTGAGCATTGGCAGTCAAGTCAGCGTAACGCAACTGCTGGAAACGCGCGCCAGCATTTTACGTTGATGGTGGACTGACTGACTTTGTTTTCTATCCTTCCTCGGTGTCGACTCGCTGGTGATTGAACCCAAGTCAAGGCTCCATGTTCATTGGATGATGATGACAAACAATTGGGCCAGTCAGACTGATGCTGAGGTTCGAAAGGCGCACTATTGATTGTCCGGCTGTTGATGCGATGCATGTCATTGATCGAATGATATGCATGAGGCACACTGGCTGTCTGATGGTGAGTTGAGTATTGAATTGTGGCAACCATGCTACTTCCTGAAGTAGATGATCGCACTGTTGATAGAGCTCAAGGGGACGAGTTGACAACAGAGTCGCACTCGCACGGGCATGCCCACCTTGGGCCCCTTGACGTGAAGTCCCTGCGACTGCGAGTCGGTCAGCGGAGTCCTGGTTGAGTTTTCAACGCGTTGAACCATCTTCGTCTGATGGGTCGCGAACGCTATGACAAGTAGCTCCATTGCGAGCCTAATGCAAGTATGTCTCGCAAGCCGGACTGAACAGAGCCCACTTGTCACGACGCCAGATCTGACGCGATATTGACGCGATATCGACGCGATACGCGTGTGATTCTCGCGTTAGTCTGATGTTTGGGTATCTAGGCCGTGACAGCTGACAACTGAATGTTCCCGCGCTATCCTGCACGCACGTATATCCGACTTTTTTCACACAGACATGCTCCGTGGCGTCTGTCGGTCTGTGCGTTGAAAGTCTCTCGACGGATTGTCACCAGTAGTGGAGAGCCTGTGGAAGCTTGAGAATCGTCAATGGGACGATCGGGTTCGTCCTCCTTCCGAAGAAAAGTGGTCAGGACCGGATCAGTGTCGTTGTCAAACTTGCTTAGCAATGTTTGACATTGTCTCAAGGTCAGTTTCCCCGGGGGTTGACATAGTTAGGTGAAGTTCTGGACACAATCATCGACAATCTACACCAAGTGACCATGCCGATTACAATGTCCCTGTCTGGTTACGATAACAGCTTCAAACATGAAAACGTTTCAACAATACATTTTGCTATGTGAGCATGATCCGGATGGATTATTGTCCCTCCTCTTGAGAGCGCCACACCAAGCCTCTCAGACCGTTATCCAGCCTTCCGTTTGTCGATCTGGTGGCGGTTAAACGGGTGTTTGTGCCCTGTGGGGTTGGGTAGATAATGCATATGGCTGGCCAGAGCAGACCGAAATGTCACCAGCCATTTGACATCCTCTGCGGACCATGTTGAAACTCCACTATGGCCGTTCCCATGCCCATGTGCAGATTCAACATCCCGGCCAGCCCCATCTCCTTTGACAGGTGTCAGAAAGTTGGGCTGATTTAAGGTTCGGCTGTCAAATGGCCACACGCCGCTCAATGCGCAGGGCTATGGCAAGTTCGAGTGGCTGACAGACAGCAGGACCTGTGCTTTCTAATGCACCCCCCTGTTGGGATGGCGGCGAGGCGTTCTCGATGGCGCTGGAAATCTCGCTGCTTTGTTTCCTGATACTGATGGCTGGACTGCCAAACAGTGATGTGCAGGGTACTGTGGTGACCGCAGCAAGCAGGGATTTGCTAGCCACTGGTTTCCAGCATCTTTCAACTTCGGATGCAATGAAGGCCGTCCCATGGATTGATTGAAATTGAAATTGCACATCCGGATATGTGTGGTTTCCACTCAGCAGCATCTCGGATAACTCGTTCTCGATGTCTGCGTTCCGTGCATCCGCAGCTGTTTCTCGGTCCATCGACGGTCTCACCAAGACTGTCACTAGATTCGTGACCAGATGTACTCCCTGAGGAGATCCCTCTTCAGCTGATGTTGTCGGCTGTATGGTGACTATGGAGATGAAACCCCAGGGAAACGATCCTGTGCGTACCTCTACGCGAGGCTTCGAGGTCCTATCCTTGGACAGATTTGCTATACCCAGGCTCCACCACTCCACAGGCGCATCGCGAGGTAGAGCAGTAACTACAGCCGCGATGAAACTCGGGATGTACTTAGTAGTAGATCCATCTGAGAAGATCTCTGAGTTCGGCAGGATATGAAGATGAGCGCCAACAGTCACCTGCAAGTGGGAAGACTGAAACGCCGTCGAGCGGTTGAAGCGTAGATCCCAGGCATCAGGACCCTCGGCTTCATCGTCGTTATCACTCTCGTCGTCAGAGGCGCCACTACTCTCTGGTCTGGCCCCGACAAGGTGAGCAAGCTTCCACACTTCCCAGGCCAACTGAGCCCTCTTGCCACGTGCCTCAGTCCCCAACCCTTCTTCTCCTTTCAACAATGCAATGCCCCAAGACCAAACGTCCACGCCCCTCTCCTGCCCAACGCGCCACAAATGCTGTAGACTCAACACCGCGCTCTCACCAGAAGCCTTCTCCCTCACAATCTCCATGCTCTGCGGCACCAGGGGTATCTGGCCTGCAACATGCACGATCTCAACTAATCCCGCATCATGAACATTCATATTCACATCCACACTCATACCCTCCCCCGTCGTAGTAGATCTATCAAGCAGCGCCAACGGCTCACAGATCGCCTGGCTATACGGGCCGATATTCGCAGGCGCCCAGTAGCTCCTGCTCTGGACGTGTAGGGCGCGGCGAGAGTGGCGGGGCGTGAGGCTAAGGATCACGCTCAGGCTGACTTCGATGCCTAGTGGGAGTTCTGAGCACGAGAAGGTCACGCGTGCGGGCGGGTTTGGCTCGCCCGCCCAGAACAGTGTTGCGTAGACGGCATTGATGGCGCTGAAGTCGGCCATGTTACGGAGGAGGAGCGTTGTCGAGATGATGGAGGAGGAAGAGGGCGTCATTTGTGGATCGCCACTGAAAGGCGATGAAGCTGATATTGATTTGAGCATTTCTTGGAGATGGGACACGATGTGCTGCATCTGCTCTGTGGCGCTGAGCGGTAGCGTGCCCTGTGCGGTCGCTGCGGATGTGTCTTGCACGGTGAGGTTGGCTATGAATACACTCGAGCCAGTAGATATCTGGGTGAGCCGTAGCGATTCAAGAGGTGTATTGTTCTTGCTGTTGCTTTGCCCGTGTGCCGATGTCCGAGTTGGAGTTGAAGGTGGTAGTGCGCTCGAGTCGTCATGAAGCCGCCCCTCCTCCCACAAGTTCACCTTTGAAAGCACAGCCTGGAACTGCTCATCAAGCAACCCCGGCAACGGCATCGCATCGTGACCGCCGCCGGGCCCTTCACCTCCCTCCTGACCCTGCTCTACGACCCTCACACCACGCAACACAGCGTAATGCACGCCGCCCTCCCTCGTAAGCGCACCCACGCCGCCCTCGTCCAGCACCATACGCTTCCTCCACAGGCGCCGCGGCCCACCAACAGCGAGGGTCTCATACTCGCCGCCCTCGCCGAGCACCGCACCGCGCAACCAACCCTCCTGTGCGGCTCCCTCGAAGAACGGCGCCAGGCCCGCGACCAGCAGTTTCCTCGTGCGCGCGTCGCCGACGTCCGCGCCCAGCAGCGTCTGGGGGATCCCGCCGCTCGCGATCTTGACGAGGCGCGCGTCGCAGCCCGTCGCCGCCATGTCGTCCAGCAGGCCGGTGAGCGAGTCGGGACGGCTCGCGGGATGTGGGAGCGCGGGGTACTGCCACAGGTACGCGAGCGGGATCAGCCCCAGGCGCACCGCGACAGACTCGACCCGCGTGCGCTGGTATGTCGATAGGATCGCCCCAGAGCACAGTGCGTTGGCTTCCGGGTGTGCGGCTTTGATGCGTTGCAGGAGTGGGATCAGGTCTTCGGTTTCGTCGCTGGACTCGCCGCCTGAAGAGGAGGAGGTTATGGTGGCGGCGGCGGTGGACGAGTCATAGTACCGCCCCGTCTGCGTCGCGGAGCCCGTGATCGCGCGCCGGTACAGTGGGAGCCCCAGGCATTCCGCGTACAGCGGGATCAGCGAGTGGCCCACTGTCTGATACATGAAGCTGTTGAGGTCGTCTAGCTCAACGGTCTCCGTTTCGGCTTCATTCCCTCCCCCAACCACATCCGTAGACTCTGAATTTCCTAGCTTTGACGACTTACCGTTGTCTCCAGCAGCAGCAGGAGCAGCAGGATACAAATTCGCTAGCGCGATGACCCTGTGCCCGTTCTCCAGACAATGCAGCAGGCAGAACAGAGAGTCTTTCCCGCCTGAGATCAGGGCGATCACGTTCAAGCCTGTCGTCGCGGCTGCCATGGTTTCTTTCCCCCTCCGGACTTCAGAGAGTGAAAGCAAGCGTAAAGTAAAGTGGGCCCAAAAAACTGTCCACCCGCTCGTTCGTCCTTCAGCTGCCGGGTCTCACCTGGCGCTGTTCATTTTTTTTTTTGATTTTCGGACTCTCTAGTCTGGAGAACCAATAGGCTTTCATTCAACAAAAAGCAACGATCAGTCATCTTCTGGTGCAAAGGGAATCTCTGGCTCCAGTCTTCTTCCAAGTTCTTACTTTCACATGATTTATCGCAAAATTCGATGCCCGCGCTTTGGGAAGCCGCGCTTCGCCGTAGTTTCATCGATTTCAAATATATGCGTTACGTAAGCAAGGATGTCATCATCTTTTGTGGGCGTGGTCTCTATGATGCAAGACATCTGAACTCAGTTCTGGTTCTGATAGGTGAAGTTAATAGTATTCAAAGAAAAGCAAGGCTTGGATGATTTATATTTATGCTGACTCCTATGTTTTGTTTTCTGAAGGGTTCCTCGATCAAGGCACCGTGTAAATACACCTTCGCGGATGGAATTCGTTGCACGCACAACTTGGTCAGTTCCCGAGGTAAATACCCTTTGGCCTTTCTCGTGTTGTTCATTTCTAGTACCTATATATTTTCTGTATTGATTTGTTTGATTATTGTCGAGCCTCCTCCGTCGTCCGCTCCAATGTATTCAAAGCGGTAAAGTGATTAATAGGGTGGAATGTAGTTGTTGCTGTCGTTGTTGCAGTCCAAATCATCCTCCCTTCCCGATGGGTATACAAGGTTTATTACCACAGTCCAAATGTGCCGACACCGAAACTCCCAAAGCGATCGGATTGCAATTTTGCCAATGGAATATCATGTGCAGTAGACCCCTCTGCATTTGCCTTGCATTTGCAGTTGTCCCGAATCCTCTCCAACAATCCCCAAGTTGCAAACCCGTATTGTTTTCTCCCATCCATGGTCTTTTATTGCTCAGCTTCGATTCAGTAATTCAGCTTGAGAAAAAATCAATCAGACCTCAGTCTCAATACCACCAGCCTTAGCATCATCATTATGGCGAAAGACATCACCGACACGATCTTTAGACCTCTTCGCCTTGCCAGTCATCCAGTCGAGAGTCCTAGCGCCTCTCCATTGCATGATACCTCGGTGCTTACGGTGCAGCTGCTTGTGATGGTCCTTGTAGTCTCGAACCTGGGCGCGAGCGCCGCGTTCACCGTCACTGGCATCGTTATGGCCGTCGACGTCTACGATGCCCGCGACCACATCTTTCGCTTTCTTCAGAGGCGTCTTGGCTATTTTCGTCGAAGGGTGTTCGGATTCGCCGCCGTCGTATGAGTCGCTATCACCGGATGTGTCGTTCGCGTGTGTGCGGAGTTTTCGGCGGCCGTTTGATTGGGATGCGGAACTAGATGCTGAGGAGTCGCTGTCCGATCCTTCGGTGCCGTCGTCATCCTCAACCTGTCCTTCGTCGTTGGCTGTGTCGAGGACTTCCATTACATTTCGAACATCGCCATTCCGGCCCTTATTCGCATAGCTTTTATGGTATCCGCTGAGGCCGCGCCAGAATTTCAAGGTGAGCTCAATCTCACCAAGTGGTTTCTCGTTTTCCTCGAGTCCCTCGTACCCGTAGCATGAGGTTGCTCGTTTGAGGTTCTCCTTCCCACCTTTCCACACCTTCACGTTCACAGTTTTCTCTTCCTCATCAGGAATGTCTTTGAACCAGAAGACCGCAAAGGCAGGTGTCGAGTCGGGGCCCAGCGAAGATTTGCGAAACTCGACGATCAACGGAGTGGCATACCTCTTTCGCACAGCGAGGAATATGGACTTCCTGTCCCGTTTTGACTTCCATTCGCCCACTGAGCTTTCCTGGCCTTCACCTCCAGCCGGTTGCATCTTGGCACGCATCAGAGTGGTGCGAACTTTGATGCGGTGTTGTGTGAAAGACTCATCGTTCGTGTTGTTACCCGTGGATTTGGCCTTGATAGGACATTTTACTTCGAGTGTCCCATAGTTCCATCCAAGTAGCTCCTTCGGTAGTTGTAGATCCACGCTTCGCCAGACCATGCTCACTCTAGCTCTTCCATATCCAATACCGCCGACGAGTGGGTATGACTCCATGACTTGACTCCTCTTTTCGAACACTTTACGTAGGGGCAAGTATACCATGCCAAGAAGTGCGTCGTCCTCTCTTTCTCGATCGTCACGCACAGATATCATGACTTCTGCAGTTTGCCAATTCGCGATGAATCGCTCCGTGCCCGCATTGAAGAATGGTTTTGCATTCTTCGGCTTCGTCCTTGTGCGGTAGATCTTCTGATGATTGAGAATTATTGTAGCGTAGCTGCTAGGGAGGTCATCAGACTGCTCTGCCTCATCCTCTCTTTTACCCTCAGTATGCTTCTTATCCTTCTTCTGCAACGATTCCACCTCGAGGCCCGTTATATTGTGGATCTGAATGCTGAAGATCCCACTCAGGTGATCGCTTGGAGGTGGTGATGATATGACCAAAACATCCTCTCGCTCCTTGAAGTCTTCTAATTTCTGCTGTTTGATCTCTCTGCTCTCGTCTTGAGCGGTGGCTTCACGCAACTTGTGGGCAGCAGTCTCGCTGACTTGTTTCTTCAGCTCTTCAATTGTCCTGATATTCGGATCCTCGGTTTGTTTCTCGAGCTGCTCGTTCGTAATCGTTGTTTTCTCGAAGTATCCCACACTCCACTTGACAGAACCTGGCATCTTCTCATCGGTATCTTCGCTCACAAACCGGTCTTCGCGATCGCACATCTTATTTTTTGTAGCGTTGCCATACATGAGCTCACGTAGGTCGACCTCCACGCGACCCAAGTCGTCATCAGCTGTGTATTTGTCAGAGTCCCAAAGCTGTAGACGAAGCTTCTCGCCCGCGTTCAACTCCTCGGGGGTAACGAGAATATGGGCCCATTCGTGCCAACTAGGCTCCTGGTCGTCTACGATGATTCGAGTCGAGGCCACAGGCTTCCCAAACTTGCCCCAGGAGACTGTCATGTATGAATCACTCGAGCCCCTCAATGGGCCAATACCACCGTCACCCTCCTTGAACCCACTCGCAGACTTGATGTAGATCATAACTACACCTCGAGTGATCGTGTCCTTCTTGAAATCATCCCCGACTAACATATCCTTGAGGTTGAGCGTCAAGCTCTTTGGCGCAACATACTCTGCAAGCGCCGCATCGATTGACGATTGTACGAAAGATGAGATCAGCGGTACATCCATCAGATTGAGGGCATGACGTGAAAGCGGAATGCACGAGAGATCCGCCTGAGGTTGGCCCATGAATGACAGTGTACACAAGCTGAAGAAAGGAGGATCCGGTGTGAGCTGCAGACGTAGTCTCATTGTTCCTATAATGCCACGCAACTCGACCCAGACAGGGACGGCGATGCCGCCAGGAAGGTAGAATTTGAGATATAAGTGGGCGTTCTTTGCCTTTGCTTGAATTGATTTGCCTGATGAGCGAGCCCGATAGGCGAATGCGAGTTCCATATTGACAAAGTCACCCTGTTCGGCTTCCATACCCTCACGAATGGCTTGCTGTTCTTGCTCCTTCTGTTGTTTTTCCAGTTTGTTGTCCTTAGAGTCTTCCTCGTTTTCGTCATTGGTTTCAGCTGTGTCGTGCTCGATTTGACCCTCGCCAGCGGTTGCGCGATCGTTGTCCTCACTTTCGCTCCCGGCGTCTTTCAGCTTGCCGTCAGAATCCACAGACCGGCTAGCAGCACCAGTGGGGAGCCAGTTGACACCGAGTATTCTAAATGACTCGCTCCCCTGCCCAAGGTCATCCACACTGACCATACGTACTACCTTCGGTAGTGAAGCCTGCATGACATCCTCAAGCATATCAGATATTGAGGTGAACAAATCAGGATTGATCAGGGGCCAGATGGCAGCCATGAGATTATTCAACCACGCCACGGACTCGGGTACGATGGTTTCCGAATCGTTGGCCTCGAGTTCCTTCGATCGCGCGACGTCCCAGACTTCATCCTTCCATACCTCTTCAACTTTCTTCCCAAGCCAGCTTCGGGTGGCGAGAACGACTGCAAATCCGATCCCCACCGAAGTCGACAGAATTGCAATGGCAGGTATGACAGAATACAAAAACGAACTCCTGTTATCAGACCTGCTGAAATCCAACCCAAATATCTGAAGCGCAGTTAAGGCTAAGGAGACCAACAGTACCACTGCTCCTAGCCCGACAGTCAATGCCAACTGATATGTCCCAGACAACTCAAGCTTCAGATCCTCGAAGGATGGTGGCGGGAATAATTTCTGCATGCCATCAAGGCTCTGCTCTACCTCTGACTGCTCGCTTTGAAGTTGTTCGCCCGACTTGGTGGCACCACTAAGCCCCGTGCTGGTGCGTGGCACGTTCCCTGACGCAATTATGTTCTCGGGTGCTGATTTTAGATCCTTATGTGTCGAGTCACGGATCACAATGGGCAAGTGTGTGATGGGGTCGGTCACTTCTCGCCCACCATCATCGCGTGCCTTGTGTTTCATGTCCTTTCGTTTCTGGCGTGGATCATGGTGGCCTGCGACAGCCTCTGTAGCGGACTTCTTGCCCTCTTTATCGTTTGAATGCTTGCCGCTACTGTCACCTCCACCCTGATGATCGACTTTCCCTTCTGGGAAATTTGCAGGCTGTTGCTGGCTAGTCGACCTTGATCGCGTTTGTTGCTCTGATTCCGCATCTCCATTGACGTCCTCACCAGCTCCAGCATGGTTCTTCTGGGCAGTAGCATGCAGATTCCTATTCTCCGTGGGGTAAGGATCATGACCCGAGCGCGGAGCACCACCATCTCCACCCTTCAGAATGTCCTTTGCGGCATGGTAGGCTCTTTTGACGGTAGGTTCGTCTCCTTCGTCTTTCTGGGCCTCTTCAGCCTGCTTCTGCTGGTCTTCCAACTCGCTGCGTTCCGCTTTGTATTTCTGGATCGTGGGAATAGGGTGGTGAGAGGTGTATGGAGCTTTGTAATTGCGCCTCGAGGCTTCCGTCTCGAAGTCGTCATTCTCTCCCATTGTTGCGGTGTTTGCCGATATGGCCGGATCTGTCGAGGTCTGATGGTGGATCCAAAGTGAATGAAGTCTAAGGAGGTATACCAGAACGGCCTTGAGTAGAATAACGAAAAAACCCGTCACCAGGACGAGAATAAGGTCCTATCCACGGAGGTATGTATCTGGTGCAAGTGACAGAAAGTGTAACTGGAACAGGAACAGCTTTACAAACGACAAAATGGAGGAGCCTGCCACAAGGAAAGGACAAACCCCGTTTCTGAATGAATCCTGGTATCAAACCACAACACACTCGAACGGATCCTTGCAATTGAGTGATGGGGAACAGCAAAGGTCAAGTCAGTCGGTCAATAGGGAATCACCTACCTACGTAGTAAATAACGAACAAGCATCATAACCCCATCAGAGCACAGTGCTTACTCCGCACTTGGTACCTTGTATTGGTTTAGGATGCAAGGTATGACATGGAGAATCAAGGCCAGAATTGCATTCCGCATTGCCATAAACCCAGAAGGTCAAAGGTATGACGTTGTTGCTTCCTCGATTTTCATCGACAACGCGCGGCGGCGCGGCACACGTTATGAGGGGGCCCTGCACACCTGCACGGGCAATCCATTTGCTGTTACTGATCCCACTAACCAAAAGCACCAAATGGCCCGTGTACCTGGCTGGTATTACGCACAGACGGGCATCGTGTGACTTTGACGATCTGCAAGTGTTGGTCGACTTTGGGATCCTGTATTATTTCCAAAAATTATTTCCTGCTGTTTCGTATTCATTAGGACGAGTAGGCTGATTACATAAATATATAAGTATAGTAATTAGTAGTCGAAGTGTCAATTTGGCAGGAAGTGGCTGGAGCAAGCCATAATTATAATAGTAAGGAGGATCGATCCAGTCAAGTCGCTGTGGCGCTTCTATCCAAAGGTAGCTCACCCTAAGTAGACACAGGTTGACCATCACTGGCGATCACCACTTCACTTCCTTGTCATCTACTGCGAATCCTTCGTAGGGCCACCAGTGAGATCCCATCGATGCCCAGGGTCATTATGAATTGGATTTATTTCTGGCACAGCACTTTCTATCTCTCCTCGAACAATTGATGCCCACCCACCAACCTGCTTCCATGGTAGGAAAATGCTACACCTACTACGACATCCTGCAACTTGCACGCGACGGGGTGAGGAGCAATAGTTTTGCCAAAGATGAGGTCAAGACAGCGTATCGGCGCGCCTTACTTCTCCATCACCCAGACAAAATTCCCAACCCTTCGCCAGAGTCGTCAAGTGGCAGCCGACCACAAACATCCGCCACACCAAAGTATTCCATTGACGAGATCGTCGCCGCATATGAAGCCCTCTCTGACTCAGCGAAACGTGCTGCATATGATGAGTCCCTGAAGCACAATGAAAAAGAGTTGCAAGGCCAGAGTGGCACACATATCGGAGTAGAGATGTATGACCTGGAAGATTTGGTCTATGACGAGGGCAAAGATATCTGGTCCAGAGGGTGCCGATGTGGCGATGAGCATGGGTACATCTTGACCGCAGCAGACCTTGAAAAAGAGAGCCAACATGGAGAAATCTATGTTGGGTGCCGCGGATGCAGTCTTTTCATCAAAGTCTTATTCGCCGTAGAGGAAGATTGAAGCAAATTTTTAACTCGAGTGGTCTTTGGCCTGTTGCTTATCACCCTCAGCGTCCGCAGCCGCGTTCAGCAGGTCTCTAATCGCTTCATCAACGTCGTCGGAACGACCCTTGACAACAGCTTCAAACTCTTGCGTCGTTGTCGTACAAAGTTCAGTGAGCTCTCGGGTATGCTGCACAATTTGTCTCTCCACTTCAGCCTTGCGCTGCAACAATGTCGTGAGACGATTGAGATACGCATCTTGATTTCGCTTCCTGCGAGTGCCCCAAAGTACCACCAAATCAGTCAGGACGAGAAACGAAGAAAATAAAGCAAGTCATGATGTCGAGGGAAAGACTCACACAGTCTCCCGATAAGCATCCACTTTCTCGTCAATCCGCTCGTCGAGCTTGGAAACATGAGCATCGAACTCTTTCTCCAACCGTTTCTGCTTCTGTTCTTTTCGGATTCCAGCCTAGCATCCCTCCAAGTTAGTCCAAAGAGCCCCTAGGGATCCTTGACGCGTAAGGTCTAACTCACATCGAAGGCTGCACTCTGCCTGAGATTCTCCTCCATGGCTCTCAGCTCCTGCACCATGTTGACTTCTCCTTCCCCATCTCCTCTCCCATACCCCTCGTCGTCGGTGTCAAAACCTGCCATACTGTTCCTGCGTCCATCTCCTCCTCGACATGCTGCCGTTGTTGCCTTCTTCGAAGCCCTCTTCTGAGGCATCTCTCGGTGACAAAAAATAGTTTCTATCGTTGAGAGGAGGATAACGAGGATGAGGGAGCGGATCGCTACCGAGCACGACGAGCCAGAATATAAAGACGATGAAGGCTATGTGCAGCGCTGCCAGCGAGCATATAAAAAAGATGATGGAGGCTATGAATCGCACTGCCAGCGGGCGGGTAAAAGGGATGGTGAAGGCTACAAACAGCACTACCAGCAAGGGGACGTAGTAGTTAAGCCAGTAGCCAATACGGAACTGACCCGGGGAAATGACGAGTTCGCTGCCCGCTGGCATCTCGAACCAGACACAGTGATGATGTTGTTAATTATGTCGGAGGTCTCAAAGCGGAAAGAGGAAGGGACGCGGTAATTAGAAGGTGCCAGTGGGAGATAGGTGGACTGGCGTTCTGGCGTACTTTAGGAAGGTGCGATTGGAAAGCAAGTACAGTACGGAGTACTCGACGAACACTGCCCTCGACGAATCCGGATCATGAGGTTCCAAGTCACAGGCAGTGGAGTGAATGGCAGGCAGGCAGGCAGGCAGGTATTCATTCACTGTCCAGTCCAGTTCACTACACCTCAATCGCCATGGAGTCTTCCCGCAGGACAAGCAAGCAGGCTGCAACAGAGAGAAACATCAAGGTACCAACTACTAATATAAATACATAGGTAGTAAAAAGCCATCGAGATTTTGTACATTTTTAACACTATATTGAACCCCATTCATTAACCCCCCATCGTCTCATCCGTACGCCCCTGGGTTTTGTTTTGGGAGCAGCAAACAGACAAACTTAGTACTATACCTGTACCTAGAGTACCGTATAGTAGTAGGCCAGAGCATCTCATCGTCCGTCCCGTCCCATCAATCAAGCACTGTTTTTCTTTTGCTGCCCTTTTGGGGTGATCTCTGCCGACGGGATGCGATGGGATGCGATCCCCGGCCTCCCGGCTGCGAGACACCAGCACAGCCCGTATGATATGGTATCGGATGATATAGGATGATATACAAGAAACCCCCGTCGGGCAGTGGAAGCGTTCCTCCTCCCACCACCACCACCAGCAGCGGGATATTGGTGCCCTCCTTTATCACAATCACTCGACAATCTCCAGCTCGCCGTCACGATCCCGTGCAAAAGTGTCCTTGTACCCATCCCACAGCCTCATCAACTCATCGATGTACTCACCGTGGACTTTATCGAGATACGCCTCATCGACCTTGTTGTCCTTGGTGCCCTGCTGGACGACTTTGATCGGCCGGCCGACGACGACATTGACAGCGCGGCGATAGGGCATGAGGCCGACATCATAGTTGAAGATGCCGCGGGCGTGGAAAAGCGGGATGGTAAAGCCCATCGCTTTCTTGACGATCATCTGGCCCTTGTGGATCCAGGGGTGCTCGACACTGTCGACTTGGTCGTAGAGTTCGTTCTCGCCGAACGCGAGCACCGGCACCAGGTCAGCACCTTGTCGGATCGCGAGCTTGACGAAGCCTTTCCTACTTCTCAGCACCAGACGTAGCGAGTGCGGCTGTGCGTCGAGGCTTTCTCGGGCGCCGCCCACTACAATGGTAACTGCGCGGCCCATTCCTTCACCATTATGCCCGCCCTTTGAAAGGAGGTTTTCAATCGACTCGCGCGAGACGGACGCCAGTCCCATTGCCAGGGCATAGTCTCGATACAGCGGAACCCGAAAGTTCGTGTCCAGAGTCAGGAGAGTATTTGTGATGCCTGGAAAGAGGTCGGAGAACCCCAGGGCTTCGGTAGCAAAGGCCGCGAATGCTCCATGGGAGATAATCCCATGTGGATGATATCCAAAGATGTATTTCCTTGTGGGCTCAAGACTCACCGTTCGGTGTAACCTAGCGGGGAAGTATGAGGCGAACCCGGACCAGAATTTCGACCGTCGAAGCCAGTTCTTCCGCCGTGAAAGCTTTCCATTCGTTGCATCCTCACTGATCAACAGCGTATAGATAAGGTACGGGATGAGGAGTGGCCAGGTAAGAGGAACGGCGCACAGCAGGAAGAAGAGGGAGAGGAAGACGGGGATGCTCATCGTGTGCCACAAGACCGCCAGGGTCTGTAGTCGACGTTGTAACGGAACATTTAGTGGTGCCCACCGAATACTATCACCCCAGTGTCAGCTGGCAGAGTTTCCTAGGAAGATACTACGCATGGGTCAAGGGTTTTCTTACGCTGATTTCTCCCAGCCAGCGCCGGCTTGCCGACCGCTTGAAAGCTGTTTTGGAGTATCCTGTTTTTTGACCTTCTTGACATCCCCTTTCGCGGTCTTCTCGCTGTGTTCCAGGCTCTGGCGATGCTCGTCGTCAACCTTGACGCTGGTCAAAGAGGTCTGTCCATCCTGACTGGTATACTTCTGATACACCAGTTTGTCTTCGTCCAACTTCTTCGCATTGCCATTAACCTGCTCCTCAGGGATAACACCATTAGTTTGACTGGATCTTTCCCCGTTTTGGGCAGGGGGTGGTTGCACGACACTGTCGGCGTAGGATTTCGGGGGCAGATTGTGCGCAGCACGTTCTTTCGGGTTTGCAGGTTCGGCGTTCAATGGTGATATGGCAGGGCCGTTGATTCCACCATTCTCCTGACTCACAGAGTCGGCGTAGGACTTGGGAGGAAGATCGTGCTCAGCACGCTCTTGGGGATCCGCCGGTTCGGGGTTCAAAGCAACGGATTGATTCGTCGAGGAGGCCATCTCGGCATAAGCTGCCACGGTGTCACTCTGCAAGGACTCGGCGCGCTCTTTGAACCAGGCAAAATCGGAGTGTCCTCGCTGAAGCATCAATCACAGCTTGCAATAATCAAAACGGTCATTGCAAGTGGGATGGGACTGTTTGCTGGGCGCCCGCTTTGGGAAGGTAGCAGCCCCCCCGGATGGAAAGGAACGGTAGGTGGTGAATTGGATGGTGCAAAGATCTGGCTTTGACAAATAGCTATGATGTCTCAGACAGGATGGATATGAATTTTGATATGGGTAAGAAGTAAAAACTATATGCTTGGATCTGGTAGAGGGAAGTGTGTGCTTCGTGTACACTTCATGATTGGCATGTTCAAAGTTGGCTGGGGGATGCTCACTCCTTGGGCTGCTTGCGCCGTGGACGAGTTAGTGCTCTGACGTCAAACATGGGGGTGCAACGTGCTACTGCCAGTGGGACGGATGTCGGAACGGCACAGCTGGGCGCATATTCATTCTGTGCACGGATATATTTAACGAATGATCCGCACTAGCAACGCGTGTAGTACCAAAATATCAATACTTCTAGAAGCATGTTTATATATTCTTAGACGCTAGTACGTAGTACTTGTAGCATGACGATCGGCTCCAAATCAAACTATAGTAGCTTACATCCCACGATCTTTTTCATTGACAGCGGAAAAACAAAAATGCGTGTCGACATATCACCATCACGTGCAGGACATATTACATCCACCACCAACGCCTTGATGATGTTACTTGAGGAGATCCATTTCCTCCACACACTTACACTCGGCAAATACCTGAAACAATGCTCAGGTTGACTCACCTCGGCCATGTTAATTCTGGATCGAGGTAGCCTCTTCGGTTAAGTCGCCCTTCCTCACAGGGCCTTAGGGGCAACTCCAAATCGAGTATTGTCGCTGTCAAAGACGGCAAACACAGCCTTGAGGAAAATATCTCCGTAGATGGATTGACCAAGGCCTTGGTTGCTCTGGATGCCACCAAAGCAAGCTAGAAACAAACACGATCAGTTAGCCATGGTTGGGGACACCGTCTGGAGTTACAGTCTACTTACTTGAGCCGGAATTGTCAGTCGGAGCAAAGTTGATGAAGGAGCCAGGAACAACGGCATGGTAGGTCCCAATGCCAAGAGTGAAGTCTGGAAGCTTGGCTGAGCAGGGGAAGACGAAACCACCTTGGCTGTTGTCATACTTCGCTCCTCGCACTGACTTGTAGTAGTCGGACACAATTGCGTCTTCGATCAGGATGAGGGTGGTGCCAGTGTCAGCGATGGCATCGATGCTTGATTGCTTGAAGGAGCCGTTCCCAACACCGTAACCAGTGCCCGTGAACTCCCAGAATCCATTCGCCGGGTTGACTGAGGTGTAGGTGATTTGACCAGTGTGTTTGCTACCGTCGATAAAGCCGAAGTCATAGGATCCAGGAACTCCTTTCTTTAGATCAACTGTGAACAGGTTGGAAGAGAGAACCCCTTGGTTGATCGCTGTGTCGAAAAATGTGGTTTGCTGCTCCGGTTGGACTGTTCAAACGGTTAGGGATAGCGTGGTGGGAACTTACTTGGGTACACTTACCCGTGTTGATCGAGCTGAAGGCCAGTCCAAGAAGACCATCATTGTTCTCATCTTGTTGGAATTGTGCGCTGATTTGAGAAGCCGTCTCAACGGCTTGATTAGTAACGGTGACGCCGCCAACGTCCACAGTATCGAGGTAGACATTTCCACTGGCACCTGACCCATCTCCATAGGTGATGTTCCAGGTCGCACCATTTAGCTCTTGCGCAGTGTTGGACTTCGAAGGGTCATAAATTTCATGACCTTGGCGTTGAGTAGAAGGAAGTTCCGACGAGAAAACCCATCTGCATATGTTGTTAGTTTGGCAGTTTCCCATGAAGCAGGCCATCGTGCTCCTCACAAGTCTGCAGAGCCAGTGTCAAAATCGAGATTGACAGTCTGACCACCAATGGTCACGGGTGATAGATATTCCGAATCAAATTGCTCCGGTGTTGCGCTGACGGTGCCATCTTGTGCAGCCCTGGTCACATCCTCGGGCACAGCGCGATTGTATTTTCTGTAGGCGCGTTGCAAAACCACAGGACCAGCCTGGAATGGTTTTGGGACGCTCTGGTTAATGGTGAAGCCCTTTCGTGTGGTCACCTCTGGTGCCGGGATGGGCTTTGCAAATGATGGGCCGGAAAGGGCGGAAATTGCAAGAAAAGCAATCAAAGAATGCATGTTGATGGAAAGGAGTGACAAGTCTTGAAGAGACACAACTAAAGGAATGAATGCCTTGCTGGCTTGAGGGAAACGAGCGTATTGGGAGGATACAGAAGATGGGAGATACCTTCACCTCGAAGTACTTATCTTATATTCATTTTGGATTTGATCATCGGTGATTGCGAATATGGCGGAAACCCGCTTCCCTGCGTGCACAATATGATCAAACACTGCTATGGAGACAATGCTGAGCTAGCTAGACCCATACGGCGATGGCCGAAGACATTGGAGGACTGTAGTGATCGCCCATCTCGCGGAGTTGAGGACGATTCAAGAAGGTCGTAAAGCATCTCAAACTTCAGTACTTGTATAGCATAACAGCACATGCGATAATGATTCGAGAACAAACATGTGGGAATCAAGCACTAGTTAGAAGCTTGGAAGGGCTTCAATCTGACAAGCAAGGTGGCTGACTGCGAACAATTGGCTGGAGCCATCGAAAATCAGGATCCAAGAGGGTCCACAGTGGCCTTGTTCTGGCGCGTGCTGAGGAAATTGGCACGGTGTACGAGTAGTGAGGGTCAGGGCAAGAAATGGTGTCGACGTGTCACTGCCCTCATACGAGTACCCGGTATATATGAGCCTCGGTAGGAGGACTGGCAAAAGCAGAGGAAAGGAATGGCGATGATGGTTAAGCGAGGGTTGTTCTGTGGTTCTGTGGGAGAGATTTTTAAGATGAGCTTCAAAGAAGAAAAGGCTATCTTGGCTGATGGTTGGACGCGGGGAGGCCGCGCTATGCCCTCCATGATCGACGCTCCGTTCGATCAACGGCCCACAAAGGACACCAGCGACACCACAGGCTACCAAGGGGTGTTTCAATCTTATCGGAACGTTAAGACTACTGTCACCTAGCAAGCTTTCTATTCAATTTTAACTTTATTATTCGTCCACAAAAGATAGAGCTCAAACATTCAACACTGGTGCAAGGCTATCGTGCAGCCTGATCCCTGCCATGTTCCAACGAGCAAACTCAACTACGAAAGAGGGGTCAAGGTGCTCCTTGACCCCAATCACGGTCTAATTTCCTTTCCAAAACAACCTCCTCTGCGAAGGTGACATTGTTCTACTATAACCTGCGAGGATGAGTAAATTCATGATGCACTGTCCGACACGTCATCGCGTTGCACCCGAGTTATAGCGTGCCCACTACGCAGGGTCGTTGGTCATATGCATATACCTAGGTCCTCATGCTTATGAAAAGTTCTCTTCGAAGGAGCCGAGGCAAAACGGTTGAATAAGCGGAGTTGCTGTCGAGGTAAAAAGGAATAAGAAGGTAATGAGACTTATTCTGGTATCGTTTCGATTCAAAATTCTTATTCACGAGAATGATTCAACAAACTCCAACAGTATCTCCGCTAATAATGCCCGGCATATCTAGACAATCGGCCAAAAACGCTCGAAGTCGATGCCCCGGAACTGCATTCAGTTGAATGTAAATAAATTTGCAAATATGGTTGTGCTTTTATAGCTCTTCATGACCTCATAGATGGCATTCCTAGCAAGTTTCTGTAAATCCAGAATTTACCGAAGGGGAGGGTGGTTGGAGGGCGCGGTGGTGTTGGGCCGCGATGCAACAGTTGCAAGACCAGCTAATGTGTTCGCGGCGTCGTTTTCGGGAGATTCCAAGCGGGTCCGCGTTTCTTCTTGAATTTGAGGTCGTTCAAAAGGTGCTTCACCAGCCAGTGGTCGAGACTGTTCGAGTGGACGACCAAGGAAGGGAAGGGTAGAAGGCCCTGTAGGAGGTGCACGAGGCGGAGGAAGATTTCTCAATCCATGAGACTGACTGGGATCGGGAATTTTATCATGAGTTAATAGTGGCGGAAGGTGTGATGGGCTGATCTGGTGACCCCCTGGTGCGAAGGGCGTAGACTGTGGAAGGGCTCTTGCCGGATCGTAGTGACCTCGATGGTCATGGGCACGGCTCCTCCACGCAGCCTCTTGTGCCGTTGGTGATGGGTAAGGTAGCGGGAAAGATGGGCTGGATAAGGGTATATGGGGAGGTAGTTGGCCTGGGAGCTGGCCTGGTACGCTGACAGGTGGAACAATTGGTACCAATGTTTGGCTGAAAAACGGTGGTCGTGAACGCGCAAATACATCAGGGGAACCCGCAGGATCTAGAGGTCCAGAGCCAGGTGTATGTGAAGGAAGGGGTGGTGTGCCCGACGCCGACCCGAGACTCAACCCGGCGGTTCTTAGCACAGAATCGGGCAGATCACTCCGCATAGTGGATGACTCGTCTGAGACAGAGCTGTGGCTAGAGACAAGCCCTGGGCGAAAGGGTTCGCGATTTTGCTGCGAGCCTGGAGGCGAACCACTGCGAGACGAGGGTAGAGGTGGTCTAGACGGGGCAGCAGCCAGCGGGAGGCTTCCTGTTGAATGAGCTAGGCCACCTGTATAGGGCGATGAGGCCAACGAGCCCATGGAACCACCTCTGACGTGTGATGAATGATTCGATACAGGCTCGGGATTTATGTCCATCGATTTCGCAGAGATGATACTCCCACTGGACTCTGGTTCAAGTCGAGGTCTCTTCTGATCCGATGGCTGTCCATGTTTGGCCTTGAACTCGGACAGGTATTTCATGTACTCCTTGTATGAATCAGTCTTGCGGTATGTGGACAGCTGAATGTTGTATCTCTCTTTGGCAGCATTTGCCTGAGCCTCGAACGGCTCCTTGCCCGCAGGATCCAGCTTTTGCCATCTGTCTCCGACCAATTTGGCAATTAGGGTGAACGAGAGGCTCTGGTCTTTGACCTCCTCGCGCACCTTGTTGGAAAAGATGACGTAGGCTGACGGAGGACGCTCGGGCGCATTCTCGTCAGGTTTTGGATGACGACGATATTTTCTCTTAGCTTCAGGAACTGGACCTGAGCCTCGTTCTGTGGTGGCCAAGGGCGGGTTGCCACCTTCTACATTCTTTCCAACTTCATAGAGGCTCTCTTGGGCCGGAGAACCGATCAGACGTTCATATGAGATTCCTCGATAGTCGGCAATTGCCCGTTGAAGCTTCTATAACCAGGGTCAGCAATTCAGTTTTACATGACAGCAACAGACCCACTCTTCGATGACCAAGTTTGACATTGAGGGCGTCACTACGCCTGATTATTAGCACAGGCTCATGCTGGGGCTCTCGGTCGAATACATACAAATCTGTCTCCTGGATATCCAATAGAGTTTCCCAGGTATCAAAGCCTTCGCCTATGAAAGCGTCGAAGTATTGCTCAAGGCCCAGGCGCTCGAGATAGGGGGCGATATCTGTCATTCAAGCGCCTTGATGGGAGCATCGATGCCAGAAAGTGGCGGTGGGATGATATAGTCTAATCGGGGCGAATTGCCTCCCAGGCTGTAGAACGAACGACAGTGTAGGGCGGCCTTTGTTGCATGTGGGAATGGTCGTACTGAGAGGTGTGGTGTTCTTCAGCAAGCCCTTCAGTGCTGATTCGCTAGCTTAACGAGAGGGATGGGCGTAGGTCTAGTCTTCAGACTTGGCAATACCGCAAGCCACAACCCGAGGTGATGTCAATGGATATGTGGTGGCAAGTTCAAACCACGTACAAATCTTGCGTGGTTTTTTGGGAGTTTGAAGTGTGATAGTTTGTGAACGACTGTTTCTCAAGAAGCCCAGCGACCGTTCTTCAAGCGGGAGTGTCTTTTGAGCCTCTGGAGGGTCAGTGATGTCAACTATCAGGGTCGGAATTTTCAGGGTCTACAACGATCTGCTTCTCACCATTGGCTCTTGAGTGGAAGAGATATCGATTGATTTGAGCCAGGCGCAAAATAGAGCGGACCCTGGTGATTGTATCGGCTGAGGCTGTGGGTTGTTCCGACGAGCTGCTGCTGCAGGACCGGCAGGGCAAGATGCTCGGGAGCTCCCAGGTTGGGAAACAAGACAGCGATATGTATGGCAATGAGATGGGAAAATCGACCAGGTCAGGGATGGGGGTTTGGCCAGATATCGATGAAGGATGAACGCCGCCAGGAGACGCGAAGAAGCTCACCACAGCCAGCCAGTGCCGCCACCCCGTAATAACCAAATGCGTGACTGAGGAAAAAAGGGCGGCAAGCGCCTGTGTATGGAGAAGTTGTAAAAAAACGGACAACAAGGGTCCGGGAAAGGAAGTCTATAGGTGGTTCATGATGTCGGTGCTCTGAGAACAATGTTGTGGAAAAGAAGCCAAGCCAAGCCTTTTGCGTCGGGGACCAGCGAACGTGATGGACATGGAGATTGGGAGACGTGGTGGACATGGCCATGGACTCGTGGACATGTTGGGTGCAGACGCTCCGTCATGGTGCGTGGAGCTCTGGAGTCTCGACGTAAGAACAGTTGCCGCCAGCGCCAGGGCCTCTTGGGATACCAGCAGGCTAGTAGCAGGTTAACAGGCTGGCAGGCTAACTAACAGTTACTGACTGGTAAAGGATCTAACTGGTTTTAGTGTGGCCCTCGCTTGTGGGGGGGTGGCAGGCAAGGCAATACAGGCTCCTCCCTAGAGGTGGAAGCTCTGGGTACCAACTGGGAAGCTAATTACGAGTAACTACGAGTAACTAGTTGCTGGTATTGGTAGCTAAAGGCTAAGGGTATTGGATCACCGTTCGATGCGGGTGCAGCCCGCCACCAACTGGTGACTGACTGGTTACTGATGGGCGACTGATAGGACTGCGGCACTTTGCCGATACTGCAATGCTGGGTGGACTTAGTTAAAGTGGCCCTAGCCAGGCCCTAAAAATACGAGACTTTAATCGCTAATAACGAGGGTCATGCCTGACCACTTAACCAGCTACGCGTACTACCATCCTCGATGCCTGAGGCATGCCCAACAAACCGTACCAAGGACTCGTTCCCTACGTACGGAGTGCCTAATCTCCAGGTAGTGGTACTGGTACGCAGTACTCCCTAGAGTTATGTAGCTACCTAACTAGTTAGTTCCTTAGTTAACTACCTAGGTAGTCCCCCTCGCCAATCCCTTGAGACTCGCACACAATGCCTCCCCCGTCCCTTAGCCTCGTGCCCGCGACTCGAGCGCCTCTGAGCCTACGAGGACGAATTCCCATCGGAGAGACTTCCTGGTCATTTCGATTTATTCTGTCACCATCCACTGCACGACAGTCAATTGGACAATTCCTCGCCCCAACACAGGTGTACCTGCGTGGGCCGAGGCCCTTGCTACCCGATGACTGATGACGGAATGAATGCTGGATGGCGCATCCATTCATGTTCGCGGGTTAGTATTTCCACACGATCCAGTTGGACCTGTTGAGTCTTGACCCAGAACTCCGAGAGGGCGCACTCTCCGTAATTCGAAGTTTAGATACAATAGCACTGCTGCTAGTCGCCTTAGATACCGTTACAAGAACCCGGTATCACAGGCCCTACGGCAAAGTCACTGACGAGAACCCTGCATGCGAAGTTTTGACTTAATTAACTCTGCCATCTCAGACCCTTTCACGCAGCTGCTGGTGGGTCAAAACCAGAATGTGGACCTAGATTTGCCAGCACCTGAAAACTGGGAATTGAGACTTCTGGCATTTGTGGCACACGTCCAACCAAACGCGCTACCGGGTCCCCATCGCAAGGCTTGTCACTCTTTGACTGCTTGCCTGGAAGATCAACGTGGGTGCACTTAAAGTAAATCGAAAGCCTAACCCGACATGTAGATTCACAGAATCGGGAAAAGGACGAGCAGCCTGACGCGAGAGGAAGGCAGCCGGTCGATCTGGCGTCTTACGGTCGTCTTGGTCAAATGCCGTGAACAATGCGGTGGTAGACGACCTGCCATTATTGGAGAAACGAGCTCTCGCTACCATTCAACTCACACCATGAGGGGAGGTTCGACCAAGACCCTGCAGTGCCTAAGCCGGTAAACTCATGAGGCCTGGTGTGTGTGCGAGCCAATGTCACTCGGAAGGGTGGAAGGGTGGAAGGTCGAATCGTTCTCCAGACTGTCCCACATGAGGACATTGATATCGATTGTCGCCCAAGCAGCCGATCTCAAGAATTTGCAAGGCCAGGGAGGATGGATGTGGTTGAGCACGATTTCTCTAGGAATTCCCGATCACTGTAGATTGGTGCTAACCGTAGCCAAGGTTAATTGGATCTGAATCATCGAATCATCGGGTTCCCCCCCCCCAAGGTACTCCTTTCGAGGTCGTCGGTACTCATACGCAGTACATCGTTCAGCGAAGGAGTGGCCTCTGGTGTACTCCGTACTCCCTCTTCCCTACACCTGGGAAAGTGAGGGTAGCAATTTGACACTGGGCAGGCTGGAGAACTCCGTCCTTCTCCGTACGATTGCACAAGGAGGGAGTACTCTTGGAGCCACTCACTAGTACTCCGTAGTCCATCTTAACGGCTTGTGGAATTATTAACCTCGCAGAGGGGCGGCTGCACGGAGCAGGTCAGCCTTTGGTCAACCTTTGAGACTACTATTAAACCCCACCAGGCTTCTTGAACGGTTGCCCAAGGGGGTATATCACGTTTTCTCTCTATTCCACTTTCTCTAGGCGCCTCTCTTCCCACAGGCCAGCAGTCTGGCATGCGGCTTAACGAAAGACACCGTACGCGTAGCTAACCTCCTGGCGACTGCTCCGTACCTAGAAACGGACTGCCCACTAACTCGGTGAGTGCTGGCGCTGGAGTCTAATTAACAAGCCCTTGACCAGCCCTTTTCAGCCAAACACGAATGGAACTTTCCCGACGTAATCAAACAGATTAGATGCATGTTCTTGCAAGCCATCTGAATACTTTCCGCTCAATTCCACTATCATCTGGACCTGTTTCGACTACGGACTCCCAACACAGACTTTGAAAATGAAGCTGCTCCACGACTATTCGGCATCTGGTGTCGCCCACTTGGCTTGAATGTTGCACAAAACGGTGCCTTGACTCAATCTGAGTTTTCAGGTTTCTCCAATATACATCGGTTGACTATCGTGGTCGGTCAAGACTTGAGGTCTAGACTCCATGCTACGAAGTTTGGTAGCGAGACAAGTCGCAACTCGCGAAAGAATAAGAATATCATATTACCACAACGCAAGTCAGCCCATCCGAGGCACATGTGACGGTAATCCCCACTGGAGATAAAGGCCTAATACTGGAGCTGGTGCTCTGATATGTACACGCGGCTGAGTCTGACACTGACTGGGAGATTTCGATAATCATAGGTCTGAATGAATCCTCCCTCGATAGGTCTATCAGGTACTCTCCTAGGTACAGGCCAATACTACATGGTACTGGTACTACTGGGTGGATAAACAGACCTGACCTGGAAAATGGGATTCCCTCGGACTCCGAGGAGCCAGTGCACGAATTTGAATTTAGATGACCCAAAACTTAGATATTCCCCATGTGATGAAGTATGATGAATTAGGACGGTGGCTGTGGTCTAGATATTACTTACGTGGACTCTCAGACCTACTAACGCCCTGCAGATGAGATACGAGTAGTACTCGTAGCAAGGGCCACAATTTGTTGAACAATAAAATTGAGTTTGAAGGCTGCAAAGTCCCGAGTACTCCGTCCCCGTACCTCTTAACAATAATGGAAGACTGAGAAGCTGGTTCCAGGAAGGGTGGGGGTTTCGAAGCCGAAACATGGGACTGAGCATGGTCAAGCAGTAAAGACCATATCGAGGGGCTCCACGCGTCGAGGGTATCCACGGTATCTGGCATGGTATCCATGGTATCGGGTAGCAGTACCAATTGCCCAGTGGCTGCCTTGCCGTTTGCCCTCCAGGGCTGTGGCTCCCCAGGTGGGTACTGTAACGCTGTATCATGGTGTATCAATCTTACTCGGTACCAGATGTAGAAACCCGTCCTCAGCCTAACCGAATCTGGTTTGGGCATTTGGTTCCATTAACCGTCCCGACACCTTCTCTTCTCCTTCCTCATCTCTTCTTCAGAACACCACTACGACGAGTACGGGCACCACCTGGCACCCTTGAGCGGATAGGCTTCCTTCCGATCCTGGTTGTTCTCTTTGTGAAACCCTGACGCAGATCTCAACGTGCCCTTGTTGCGCTCGCCATTCCAGACGACAGAAGACAAGACACAACCCCACACTCAACCGACCCGTGACATTTGCTTCATTGTAGTTCGAGTTCGATTTCGATCACTATCAGAATCTCGATCATCGCCACGACCCCTCTCATCGTGCTTGTTGCCATGGCTCAGCAGAAATCCGGGTCCGAGAATTCAGACTCCCAATCATCTCAATTGACGGACAACGATAGTCCTCAGGCGCTGAACTCTGAGATGGCCAAGGTGTGAAAAAACCTGTCTTCAACCATGTTATGCACCCTGGACGTCCACTAACTACGAACAATCCGAATCAAAAGGCATTTCAAGAGCTCGCGAAGTATGCAATACCCTGCGTTCTCCATTGTATAGTCCCCGTGCTAACACCAGACCCTGAAGAGGCGAAAGCACCGCCTCAGCCCTCGAAGCGAAGCTTGACGGTATAGAAGGCCGCATTGACCAATTATTAGCTAGTATGGAGGCGAACATGCAGCAGGATAATACGTCGTCAAATGGCTCCCAGTCAACATAGGGCTTGCCGGTCTTCCGGAGTTCCACGTGCCGCTCACGCATCCCTCATACGAGTAGCCATTTTGGCCCTTCTGGCGTGAGCCTCAAACCAAACCTCACTGCTTTGAGGCCGCACACGCCAAGTATATATGCCGCTAGTTATTGCATCTTCCCGCGCGAAATTAACAACCTCATAACCGAATCAGATCAAAATCGAGTCAGGGACTCAGGGTCCTGCGAATATTGATCCAAAGTCAAACCGTCCGTCTCGTTTCTCCACCACACCGACTTCGGTAATCACTCCGTCGATGAGTTCTGCTGGAGTTACATCAAATGCAGGATTCCACACATCGATCCCAACTGCTGCAGTACTGATCAACTCAGCTCCCTGATCAAGTAATAGCTTTCCTTCGGGTGTCACTTTTGGTCCCTTGATCCTGGTGACCTCTTCTGGGGCCCGTTCCTCAATGATAATCCGCTCTCCCGATGACGTCGCAAGATCGATCGTTGTTCTTGGTGCTGCAACCAGAAACTTGACACCATGATGTCTAGCGAGAACAGCTAGAGAATGCGTCCCAATTTTGTTTGCCGTATCTCCATTTGCTGCTACTCTGTCAGCCCCAACAACTATCGCCGCAAGACTATCGCCCTCCTTCGCCATTAGAGCGCAAGCCATGGAATCAGTGATCAGGGTCGCCGGAATGTCATCATGAACAAGTTCATATGCAGTCAATCGTGACCCTTGATTGTATGGCCGCGTTTCGGTACAATATGCTCGAGTGAGACTGTCCGCAGCCCGCAGTGACCGTATCACACCAAGCGCCGTCCCGTACCCTGCCGTTGCTAAAGATCTGCAAATTCGATTAGATAGAAGTGGCAGGATGGAATTAGATCAGGTCGTACCCGGTATTGCAGTGTGTTAGGACCTTCAACTCTTGACCCTTGTCTATCTGCCGTCTCTGCCCAGCAGTAGTGTTTGCCTCGATCCAACGAGCACCATGCTCACCTATAGCTTTATTGTCGGACACATCATCCACCAGCATTCGCTCGGCAGCGGCAATATATGCTTTTGCGACAGATCTTCCATCTGCATCGGCAACGAGTGAGGCCTTCTGCGCAACGATCTTCAGTTTCCCAACAGCATCACCCAGATTCACTGCTGTTGGCCTGCTTGTCTTTAGGTAATCCAATCGCTGGATCAGGCTTTGATTGACATCTTCCGCTGAGGATGGTAGTTGTGACTTGACAGCAAGAGTTCCGATTTCTGTAGCGAGAGCCAAGGCCGCTACGATAGCAATGGCGGGTGCCCCCCGCACTTTCATCGATTTAATCGCATCGTGGGCTTCTTCACAGGTGGTGATTCTCTCAAAAGTTGTCCGATGAGGAAGCTGGAGTTGATCAAGGATGTGTAGTGCAGGCGGCGTAGAGTCCGAGCCAGGATCGTATCGAATTGCTTCTAGCACCATGTTTGACAAAAGTATGGAGTGGAAGGGTCTGTATCGCCTTGTCGGGTTCTGCTCGGAACTTAGGTTGATCTTCTCTTCTCCTGCTCGATTTCTTAATGCTCGTTGCTCTTCTCGATCGTCAGATCCAAAATATTTTTTTCTTTTGGACCTGATGGCGTATCGACAGGGGTTGGGCGGGGTTGACGCCTCACAGGGTCAGCGAGTCATTGTGCTACCCCTCATCTCTGCTTGCTGAATCGGTTGGTCACTGGCGGTCCAAATAGGCTGCATCACCAAGTTGAAAGTCAGATTCCACGACATCAGAAAACCAAACCTAGTACCACTCTAACCAGGTTGCTTCATTCGTCAATCTCCAGAATCTGGCCTAACATTTAACCATCTGATCATCATGAGCGACTTCAAGCTCAAGGCGTCTGCCCAGACGGGATTTGCTCCTGCAGCTGCCTACGATGCTCATCGGCCTACCTATCCACCAGAAGCAGTTGAGCAATTACTTCAAAGACTCAAAGTTGCAGGTGTGGAGGGAGCAAGAGTCATCGACCTGGCAGCAGGCACGGGAAAATTCACGGAGATCCTGGCTTCGAGGCCAGAGCGGTTCGATATCGTGGCCATTGAACCTCACGACGACATGCGACGCGAGCTCGAGCGCAAGGGCCTCTCTGGAGTCACGGTCATGAATGGACATGCCGAAGACCTGTCGGCCATACCCGACGGAAGTATTACTGCTGTAGTTGCAGCGCAGGTAAGTCGATTGGAGGCCTCACCTCTCGAGACGAGAGAACATGCCTCTGATACCGAACTAATACAGGCGTTTCACTGGTGCGTGACGCGAAAACCTCAATCCTGGGGCTGAGAGATCTGATGTTTGATGTCGTCCGCAAGGTTCGCCAACATGCAAGCGCTGACAGAGATCGCGCGAATTCTGCGGCCAGCAGGTGTCTTTGGTGGAATATGGAACATCGATGACTGTTCGTCTCCTCCCCCATCTTCGTCGCCAGGCCTACTGCCACTGGGCTAAAACAAACTGGAATAGTCAATGCCCCCATGTCGTGGGACATTCGTCCCGGGTGGGCAACTACCATGCGTGAGGTGGTGCACACTTTCCAAGACGAAACCCCTCGTTTTCGAGAAGGTAAGTGGAAGCAAGTATTTGACAAACAGGGTGGGATCGGGATCGATCCCCTCGCTCCGAAATTTAGTTGGCCTATCGGCGAGGGGAGCGTAGAGTACGAACACCGTCTCAGATTGGACGCTATATGGAGCAGACTGAAGACTCTCAGCCAAATTGTCATACTTGAAGGCGATGAGCTAGAGAAGGTCAAGAGGGCATTCTTTGATGCCGCCGAGACTGAGCAGGCCGACCAGGATGGTAGAATTGCAGCCCATGGTCGGACATACTTCTTCTGGACGAGCAGACTTCCCGATGAATCATCTGGAAGTGGGGGATGAGATGATTAGGTAGTCTGCTCTCCACGCAATTCCAGATGTTTCCAATATCATGCTCTATCAGGACATGCTTCCCAAGTTACCTCTTCTCGTGATTCATCTCCCATCAAGGTCTTACCCTACCTCAGCGTACCGTACGAGGGTACTGTTGATCGCATCCGATGCGGAGGCATATTGTGACCACGTGCGCAGTCCCAACGCTAAAGATAAGATGGTTATGGAGCTACCGAACCTGCAAACCCAGATTCAAGCTCGGTGGTACCTGGCATCGCGCTCCATCTGAATATAGGCCTTGTACAGCAATCCTTTGTCTTCCACTCCATCACTCGCTCGAAATATACAGCACTGCAGTCAATGCAAACCAGAGTCAGCCTCTTCTCCACATAGTTAAACCTATAGACCTCCTCTAGACCTCCCATCCCTCTTCACAGGGAGGGCCATTCCAATACTTTCATTTTTCCACTCACCATTATTACCCCTCACGAATGCATCGCCGTAGTTCCTGCGGAACTGGCCATTGACAAACTCCTGGCATTTCTCCAGCGCGATGTTCATGTAGCCATCCACCGACTGTAACTCCCCTTTGTATACGACGCCGGAGTTCAGCTTCACCGTGACGGGTACACCGATTATAGACGACAGGAAGGTTGCGGGGTCTTTAGGATCGTTGCTGCTGTGATTCTCCATTGTTCCTCTGCTGGGAAAAGGACGGGGTTTGAAGTGGAGGGGTGATGAAGGGTAGGTTCGTTCCTGGCGCGGCCCTCAGAATGGACGTGGCGTAATTTGAGGTTGATATTATAATTAGGAAGATCAATACCATGGCTCTTGTTCGATCTGTAGCGGGAAACTCAATAAGACCAGCCTTGGCGGAGTCATTGCACTAGCCCTCAAATGCCCTAGCGCATATTTGAGCACGGCACCAAATATCACAACACAGCTTCAAGCTGAGGACAAGTTTGCACAATCAGACATTCAATGGATATGTTGAGGGGATGATCTCTTAATTTGACATTTTCATTTCATTGTGACTCCCGAACTACCTGGGCTAGGCAAGTACTTCCACCTGTTCTCGTTATTCTCGCCTTTCCCCAACCCCACAAGGCTAGTTACCAGAGTCAGTGCAAGGCAATGCTACGCCTCTTCTGAGAACCGCTTGCGAACTCTGCCGCACTCTTCTTGGGTGAGACTGCTGCCCTGCTCAATGACTGGGATGCCATCTCTGATCAGATGGTTGTAGTCAGTCTGATGCCACCCATTGGTAATGACCAGCGCGAAGGAAAACTTCCCGAGGGCAGCTGCGGTACTCGAGTATGTGCCACCTGTAATGGCAAGCACCTTGGCCTGGGATAAATGAAGTAGGTCGACAATGTCATCCTCACCTTCGACAATCCGTGCGTCCTGCCGGATCGGTGCGATGATTCTCTTCAGCTGATCCTCAGTCTCCTGCTTGTCCGAGCGCTTCATGAAAACGTTCGAAGACAGCTTGCGACCTAAACATGCCTCGACAGATTGGATCGACTGTTCCAGCGCCTCGTTGTCGAAGTTCCACTTTCCTTCATCATGATAATTTTTAATGTTCTCCACCACGTCTCCCCACCGGTAGTGAACATGGATGTCACGCGGCTCGATGGTTTGAGCTTTTCCTTGAGATATCTTGATGTCGGCGTTGCGTGTAATGGCCTCCTTGACCCACTCTTGGGTGAATGGATCCCACTCATGGTCCTGATGCACTTCCTGATCCGCATACAGAATGACATCGCAGTTCTTGACGTTTTCTCGCACCTCTTCGATCCATGTCTCATCGTATGCTAGGCCGAGCGAAATCTGTCTCGATTCGAATATCAATTTGTCGACATTACCGCGGAGCCTTATGACGCGTTCGGGAAACACTTCATGTCCCCCCAATGTGGTGATGGTAGTGTGGAGGTTGCACATGTTGTTCCAGTTCAACTTGGAAAAGTCCAGACCCAGATTGAGCTCATCCACCACATTATAGTTGAATTCAGGGAAGTCAAATGTCCTCACGGGCGCAAATTTGACGTCAAACACACGTGCAAAACGCATGCCGTCTTTCATGAACTGAAGCGTCGAGCCGAAACCCTCCTGGGGCACGCCTCCAACTTTGATCAGCCATCGCTCATGCTTGCCTTTTTTAGGCGGGTGAGGACTTGTGCTGAAGCCATAACCGTATCCATAACCTCCATAGCCATTCCTGGTAAGATACGTCTCAATTCGTTGGTGGGAATGGTAGATGGTCCCAATCAGGCTGAAGACGACGAGGAGAACCATTGCCAAGAAGAATAGACGGCCCCTTGGCCACTGTGAGTGAGACATGCTGCCAGTTTTCCATGCAACCATGGTTTCTCAAATGAGAGAGTTAAGAAGCGGTCTTTCGACGATTATTGCTTTTCAACCGTTCCAAATTTTTCAAGTCGGTGAAAGGTTTTCCTCGTTTTATTCCGCCAGAATTGGGACGACAGTAACACCAAGAAGAAACGGCGAGACCCTGGCATTTGTGGTTAAACCAAAGGTATGACATGGGCATTTCTGCTTGATCCAAATTTTTACTTCAAGGGAGAGAGTTTCCCTGCTGTGTGAAGCCAATGAGCGGCTCCCTCGCACTTGCAACATTCCAACCCCTGAAGTTTGTTCTAACCCAACCCTTGCGCTAACGCCACGCGCTGCTATGCGAAGTCTTCACATTCTTCTTATCAAGCTACAAGCGACAATGTCATCTTATGTTACGCGACGAGGGTGGTGAAACAGGCCAGGTCGATGGTTCATTCTTACAGCGTCCAGCTTGGCTCAGCCTCCCATAAGTATTGCCGATCTGCTACTACCCCTGCGGCTCGCACAATTTCACTGGAATGCAATGCCACACCGCTGATCTCACTCCCAAATGCCTATCCCTTTCTAGACCGGCCTTTGAGGATACAAGGAGTTACATGTAGCACCTTGAGCGATGCAATTATGCAAAGCAGAAATCAGCTGTGGGAAGGCCTTTTTTATGTTCTTCAATCCCTTCCAGCCCTTTCACCTCTGCCTGAGTAAACTAAGATGCTACTCACGTGAGAGATGTCAACAGCAGTTTCATCAGTGTTATTCGTTCGCGGGGCGGACAAGGTCTATTTCGCTCTTCTGCTGACCTGTCTGATATATATTCTCTGCCTCTCTGATCCATTTCCATCATATTACGGCGGCAGTCCTGAATGGATAAGTGAAGTCCGTGGCACCAATGTCGATGACATTTCTCAAAGCCAATATTTCGACCTGAGTGAAGCATTCAAGAAAGACGACGCGGAAAAACAGAGAGAAAAAGCTAACAAAGATCACATAAATTATCTCCCACAAAACACATGGATTCCACCCAAAGTCACGGGCCTGGATGAGGAGAGGATGGAAAAGGCGGCTCCGTACGTCAAGGCCATAATGAAGCCCAATGACAAACAATTCGAAAAGATGGGCTGCCCACGACCGTTCAAACACCGATACAAAGGTCTCCGGCGACGTCACAATTTAGCCTCGAGATTCCAAGAGGCGCCCAAGCAATATTTTTTTGCCCTCAACCTGTTCCAATGCGTCCACATCCTCCCGCGGCTGCTGGGCTCGGTGGTAGAAGCAATCAGATTCCTTCGCCCGGAGGACTGTGTCCTGTCGATCGTTGGCGGGCGTTCCGATGATGGCACAACCGAGATTTTAACTCGGTTCAGACACGAAATGAGGGCTTTAAATGTCACCTACTACTTCAGCACCAGTGACATTGATCCCCTCAAGCAAGGGAATGACCGTATCACTGAACTGGCCAAACTTCGCAACTTGGTTCTGGATCCTCTCGTCAGGCGGCCTGAGATGTATTCACCAGATGCTTCGGTGATTTTCTTAAATGATGTTGCTCTTTGTCTGGACGACATATTGGAGATGGTCTACCAGAAGGTAAGCGGAGGAACACACGACTCCAGGGACCACTGGGTTTTCGTAGCCTCAGACAAAGCTGACATTGATGACTTACGTAGGCGTTCCAAAGAGCAGACATGGTGTGTTCCATGGACTGGGTCGACCACGGCGATACATTCTACGATTCCTGGATATCCCGCAGCATTACCGGTGACATGTTCATCGAAATTCCTCAGAGCGGCTCTTTCGACTTCAAGCAGAATCTGTTTTGGAACGACCCAGGGACGAAAAAGAGGTTCGAGGAGAAGCTTCCCTTCCAAGTTTACTCGTGCTGGAACGGCGGCGCGGTGTTCACGGCACGGCCGCTCCTGAAGCACAACGTGACATTCCGGGCCTCGTACAAGGACGAGTGCTACATGGGCGAGCCTACACTGTTCTGCAAGGACTTCTGGTCCGCGGGCTTCGGGCGCATCGCCGTCGTCCCCAGCGTGAATGTCGGCTACAACAACGAGCAAGCCTTGGGCGCGAAGGAGAAGTTCGGCTACGCCTCGGACATCGTCTGGACCACGGAGAAGGTCGAGCATCGAGACACGCGCATCCGCTGGAAGCCGACGCCCCCCGAGCTCGTCAAGTGTGAGCCGGACTGGCACCACCCTTCCTGGGTCAAGTGGGACGAGGAGCAGGATCGCCAGCGGCCCTTTGACTGGACTCACTCGGGATATTTCAATGCGCATTCTAAGGATGAGGAGAAGGAGAAACATGAGGCTTTTAAGAGTGAGGAGGAGGAGGATGACGACGACGACGATGATGACGATTTTTTTTATTACGACGGTGATGATGACGGAGATGATGGAGATGGAGAAGGAGAAGATGAAGATGAGGACGGAGACGATGAGGGTGATGATGGTGATGGGAAGGACGAAAATAAGGAGGAAGACGACAAGGGAGGCAAGGACGGGGGTGAGGAGGAAGAGGAAGAGGAAGATGAGGATGGCGAGGAGTAAGGAGATGAGGAGGAGCACTGTGTAAATCTGAATAGTTTATCGATGGGAGCAACTCTAGAGTTTTTTGATATTTGCCTACATGCCTCTCTACTCTACTACCGTAGGAAGCCCATGATATGAAACCGACCCTGATCTACGATATATTGTAGAGGCAGCCTTCAGACGTTTTTCTTTTTTTTTTTTTTAAAAAAAGTGGCTTTTCTGAGATCGATTGTGGCGAGCCAGGGGGGGGGGGTCTTGGTCTGGTCTTTGAAAGGTTGTTGCAAACTTTCAGGGGGGGG
>Ga0105239_10000705_pt1 | contig 47314 bp, 41 predicted proteins | sample KBSC44metaG_FD_92761 | JGI IMG/M metagenome (GOLD analysis project Ga0105239, IMG submission 92761) | Corn rhizosphere microbial communities from Kellogg Biological Station, Michigan, USA - KBS C4-4 metaG | ecosystem: Host-associated > Plants > Roots > Rhizosphere > Soil | place: Michigan, USA...
TAGCTATCGAACCACTTATATGATGACAATATTTCATCATAGTTTATTGAAATGAGCGAGAAACGACTGTTGGAAATCGACGGAAAAAAAGAAACCGGACTCGAAGTCCGGTTAGGTGGAGGTAGCCGGAGTTCTATCGAACCGCTTATTGGGCTGTTGCAATTTATAGACGAGATAAAAAGCGCTTAAAATCAATTTGTTAGGCCCTGCTCGGCTCTAATCGTTATATTTATCGTTTGCCTCTCTGCCCCGGCTTCTGCCCTCCACCGGCCTATCCAGCCCCCTAAACCCCACCGCCTCCGCCACATGCTCCAACTCCACTTTTTCCGAGCCCGCCAAATCAGCGATCGTCCTCGAAACCTTCAAGATCCGGCTGTACGACCTCGCCGATAGCTGCAACTGGTCCAAACTCCTCAGGAGGAATCGTCGTGCAAAAGCTTCCATCCGACAATAGGTTTCCATTTCCGCCTGCGGCATCCGCGCATTGCAATGAATATTTTTTACATGACCATACCGCGCTTGTTGGATACCCCGCGCACGAAGCACCCGTTCCCGGATCGTCGCAGAATTTTCGCCTTCTGTTTCACCTGCCAACAATTCGCCCAGCAGCACCGGCTCTGCCTCAATACACAGGTCGATCCTTTCCAGCAAGGGTGATCCGATCTTTTTCCGGTAATATTCCAGGGCTCTTTTTGAACAAGTGCAGCGACGGGTTGGATGCCCGTAGTAACCGCAAAAACAAGGGTTCATGGCCGCTACCAGCATAAAGGAAGCCGGGAACTCCAGGCTCATCTTCGCCCGGGCAATGCGCACCTTGCCTTCCTCCAGGGGCTGCCGCAGGGACTCGATCGCCGCCCGATGAAACTCGTACAGCTCATCCAGGAACAACACCCCGTTATGTGCCAGCGATATTTCGCCGGGTAAAGGCAAACTGCCCCCGCCGATCAATGCCGTCGCGCTGGCCGAATGGTGCGGGTCCCGGAAGGGCCGGACGTATACGGGTCCATTGAATGCTCGACCGCACGCGGCTACACTATAGATCCTCGTCGTTTCTAAGATCTCCTGCGCCGTCATCGGCGGAAGGATCGACGGCAGCCGCTTGGCCAACATACTCTTTCCTACGCCAGGCGGTCCGATCAACAGGGAATTATGGCCGCCAGCTGCTGCGATCTCCAACTCTCGTTTGACTTTGTATTGACCCCGCACCTCTTTAAAGTCGGGTAGGAGTGGAGGTACGGAAGGAGCAGATCCCGGCCAGTCGACCGCGGGTCCCGGGAGCAAATCCGTCTTCACAAAGTCCAGGACCTCCTGCAGATGGCTGACCCCGTATATCTCTAAACTGGTCACCAGCCGTCCTTCGTCGATATTGGCCTTCGGCAGCACGATTCCCTTTCGCCCATCCCTGAGTGCCTGTTCCGCCCTGCAGAGGACACCGTTGATGGGGTAGATGGCGCCATCCAGTCCCAATTCCCCGGCCAGCGTATAATCATCCAATTTGCCCAGGTCTTCCAACTGTCCGGAAGCTTTTAGAATTCCCACGGCGATCGGCAGATCAAATCCGGCCCCCGTTTTCTTCAGATGCACCGGAGACAGGTTGACGGACAACTTTTGCCGTGGCATATGAAACCCCATGGCCTTGATCGCCACCTCGATCCGGTTCAGGCTTTCCTTCACGGTATCATCCGGCTGCCCGGTGACATGGTATCCCAGACCATTGCCCACATATACTTCGATCATAACCGGGAACGCCTCCACACCGTGGAGCTGACTTCCCCAAATTTTCGCCAGCATAGGGGGATTTTAACGACCCAGGTTTAATATAGTAACTGCACGTATCCGCGTCGAAGTACGCTTATGCCCATCTGCACCGGTATAAGCCGCGTATCCCATCTTACCCTCGACTAAAATATGTGAGCCCTTTACAATATTCCCTATGGCATACACTGCCTGTTCATCCCAGGCGATCACGTTGTGCCAGGTCGTCTTGTATAGCTTTCCGTCTTTCCCATCTGTCATATAATGATGGGTTGCCAGGCGGATAGCTACCCTCAAACCGTGGTCGCCTTTGGTTTCTTTCAGGTCCTGGCCGACGTAACCGACCAGTTGGACATAGTTCTTGCCTTCCATCTCTTTTCATTTTAAGGTTTAAAAAATTCCTGGTGGGGATGGAAGGCAAATGTCTGCTGTCAGGACTGCAGCAGTGGAATTGTAAGCGTTTATAACGGTTGGCTAATCGTTTATATCCGTTTTTAAACGGGTAGGTAAGCTGGAAAAGTTATCGAAAATAAATTGCCCATTCGTTATAGTTTTGCGGAATGGATAACCGGTTTCGTGATGCAAGCGCCCGGCAATCATATGGCTACTCTGTGCCGTCAATGCGGCAAGCCGGTCCGTGGCCGGGCTGATAAAGTTTTCTGTGATGCTAATTGTAAGAATGATTATCACAATTTGTATCAACGAAAGGAGAGGATTCCGGTCGGAGGGATCGACCGGCTATTGAAGCGCAACCGGCTCATATTAAAAACCCTCCTTGGTGAGGGGGACGAAAAAAAGGTGTCCAAACAATGCCTTCTACAGCAAAGGTTTCATTTCCATTATCATACGGAGCACTATACCAATGTATGGCGGGAAAACTACTGTTTTTGTTATGAATATGGGTATTTGCTGCTTGGGAATAATGAATTTCTCCTTTTTAAAAGGGATGATCTTTCACATAAACACGAGTTGCGGTAGCACAGGATACAGGCTATCATTTTTCTGCATTTGAACTATATGATAGATGACCTAATATATCATTACTTCCTTTTTAGTTTCATTTTCCTGATAAGAACTGTTTATACTTGACTAATCGAAGGATTTCACAGGGTCAATACCTTCTATCTCAAAGACTACAAAGCTGTTACTAACTGATTAGTCACTTTTATTGAACCTTGAAGATACTATGTAAGATTGAATGTAACATTCGTTGTGAGATTCAGGGGGGCACATGGGAAAAAATATCTCAGCTTTCCCTTACTTCCGAGCTAGCTTTATGAAAAATAACCCAACATGGAGGATAAACAAATAGCAATGCAACTGATGGAAATCAAGGCGAAGCTCCCAACGTATTATTCAAAGGGCAATGCCTTTGAGATGAAGGCAAGATTCGATTCTTACAAATGTATAATTCGGAATTTGCCTGACAGATATAGTTCCACTGCAATATTTACAGCCAGTGAGTTTTGGGATATAGAGCTTGATATTAATTGGGCAATAAAAGGTACTCCCCAAAAGGAGGCGGAATCGAGATTTTTTGAAGCTCGTCGCCATCTGGAAGACGATATTAATCACGTCTTAAATCAGCTTTCGAATGTTACTCAAGCTTATAGAGGTGAGGGTGGCGACCAATAGACGATTTAATATTGGCCCGGCGCATCGGACACCTCGGTGTAAATTGCCTGATAAAATGTTATGATTCGGTTGATATTGACATGCCAATTAGCATGGCGAGTTGCCCGGACAAATGTCGGCGATAGAAGCTTAATTGAGCGTATACATTGAAGTTAGTAGTCATTGGAGGTTCTTTATATTATTTAGTGTCGGAGAGAACAGCCGGCCGCTCGTTTATTTATATATTAGTTTTTAATCGGGTCTGGGATATTGGCGACCATCCAGATCAAAAACATGCTAAAGAAAATAACGGAAGAGAAAAAAGGGCACTTCCAACAGGAATCTTTGATAGAAGAATTTGCGAAATCCTTATCTTTAAATTACCTTAAACCTAAAATTTATGGCTGAACCTGATTTGCAAGAGAGTACTCCTCTGCCAGAAAATAATCCCATAGCACCAGTTGCACCCTCAAATATAAAAGCGAGTATCAAGGAAGAGTACGAATTAATCAAACTTAAAGCTGAGATAAAAAGACTAACGAGACCATTATTGATGCGTTTGGAATTCTGGCAAGTGGCTATTCCAGGCCTGGTTGCTATCGTCGGATTGGTGTTGTTATGGCACAACGGTTTTTTTGACTCACAAAACAGGTATTTACTTGCACGGAAGGAAAATTTAGATTACCAAATTGCTGCAAATATCGCTCACAATGACAGTTTGCTAAGGCGTGCCAAATACTATGACAGTTTGGCGAATGCCAAAGAAATCGAAGCGAAGGTTGCTATTTCTGCTTTGAATATCGTAAATGATAAACTAGGTAAAAAAAGTGCTTTTGCGGCAAGGCTTTTAAAAGCGTATAACGAGTGTGCTGATGTGCGTAATGCAATTAACGAAATAAAAAATGACGCGAACAGGGATATTGGTGGGACGACACAAGCTATGGGTACTTACGGCCCCTTTACAGCAGTTGTAAGCATGCCAGACAGCCCCGCCACAAAAAAGAGGTTCAAAATTGACACCTCGGAAATCGACATGCCACAGCCACTTGTAAACACGACCGAAGACTTAAAAGATGCAAAGCCGAAGAAAAAGCAGCATTTGAAGAAAAAGCTTGGTATTGAGGATTAGTCGATTTTTAACTTTTGAAGTGTATACGATTTTATTAATGTAATTAAACTGAAACTTAACATGACCAACTTTTAAAATCTGTATGAGGAACACAAGGCAGAAAGTACGATTGGACTGATAAAACATTATCGACCTTGGAAATAAATATGTTTGAGACAGCGAAAATATTAATGTAATCGAAAATAACTGCCATGAACTCCTATTACTCTAACGTCTATTGGCATTTTACCGGCTCTCCAGAAGGAATAGATTGGCATTCTGTCAGAAGCCCGAATGAAATAATTAAAAATGGACCACCGAAAAATGATAACGAGGCATGGGCTATTTTCCAAAAAATTATTGAATCAGAAGTACTATTAGCAAAAAGTACAGAGTTAATAATTCAAGGGGTATCTACCGATGAGTTTTGTTGCGTGACTGATATTCCGATACAAAATCTTCATGAACATTGTAAATACTACGGAAATGTTTGTATTGGATTCCATCCAGTTCCTATTCATGCTTGTTTTTGTCCTGTACTTTACATTAGTCCAAATTCGCTCCCCGCTATTGCAATTTATCCGAACGAGGAAGAAATGGAAAAGCATTATGTTCCAGAGGAAATTCACAATTGGAATTATACAACATCTGGAAAAACGAAATTTGATTTAGGTAGGTTAGATAAAGCCTTTATCAATCATATTAAGATTACCAGGTTTTCTCCAGAACCAGGAGAATCATTTTATAGGGAAAGAGAGTGGAGGCGAATAACAAACTTTTACTTTAAAATGTCGGATATTGCCTGCGTGATAGTCCCTCGGTCATATGTGCATAAGACATACAAAGTTTTAAATTCAAAGAATGCCTACGATATTCCTGTTATACCTTGGGAACTTTTGCGGGAGATTTAGCCCTCTTTTGATTGGCAGATATAAGGCCGCTCAATAGCTTATGCCCAGGATAGCCCATATTTTTCAATGGAGGTAAAAATAAATTATTGGATGGGTGTGAATTAGCCGGAGGACTATCTAAATCTAATTGTCCTTTTATCGTGGCATGGTCAATATATCTTACTGAATAATCTTATTCAGAAAATCAGTGGAAATATGCAACGCAGAAGCAATAGCCTTTGTATCCTGCTCTGTTCTCCGAATTTTTTTGCTACATATTCTTAAAAGGCGTTTATAAGATATATTCGCAGCTTCGGCTATAGTATACCTGGGCATGTACTGCCAGAGTTGGTCAAATGAAGTTACCTTTCCATCCTGGATCAAATTTCCCGCAATTTCAGCCCAATCGCAGGCTGAAGGACCTTTACTTTTTGGCATACATAAAGATACCGGAAACTGACTGTAATTATAATTGTCCCGTTTTTTTCGGTGTTACTTGAAATTCCTCGCTTCCGGAATAGTCCCTTTATCCGCGACCTTGACATCCTCAGCTGCGACCATCCCTCGCAGCAACTTCGTAAGATCATGACAGCGCGCTGCTATCACGTGGACCACTTCCCCTTCAACCTGGAGCTTACCTTCCACCATCAACAGGCGGGACTGCAGGATCGGCTTACGGAATTCATCAAAGACAGTCTTAAAGACCACCACATTTGAAAAACCCGTCTCGTCTTCAATCGTCACAAAGAGGACACCTGATGCTGTCTCCGGTCTTTGCCGAACCAGGACAAGCCCGGCTACCCGAACATAATCGCCATTTCGGCCCCTGGCAAGGTCCGCTGTGGAAATGATCCGCAGCTGTTCGAGTTTCTCCCTTACGAAACTTACGGGATGGGCCTTTAACGAAAGGGCCGTGGCCGCATAATCATGAAGCACATGTTCCCCCAGCGTCATGCCGGGGAGTGCCACCTGCTGCTCTGCCGGATGTTCGGCTGGCTGGCCTTTAAAAACACCTTCAGGCTGTTCATGGTTCATTACCTCCCACATAGCCTTACGACGATCCAGGCCCATGGATCTGAATGCGTCTGCATCTGCCAGCCTTTCCAACGCTGAGGGGAGAATGCCAACGGCCCGTAGCGCGGACATATCAGTATACTTCTTATTCCGGGCTGCTACAAGCATTTGCATATCTTCTTCTCTAAGTCCTTTTACCTGGCGGAATCCTAGCCGCAGAGCCCGGTATTTGCCCTCCTGCTCCTCCAACGTGTTATCCCAATAAGAAAGGTTTACGTCCACCGGCCGCATTTTTACACCATGCTTTTGCGCATCGATGATGATTTGGGCAGGACGATAAAAACCCATCGGCATGCTATTCAGCAATGCGCATGCGAATACCTCTGGGTAGTAGCACTTAAGCCAGGAAGAGACATATACCAGCAAGGCAAAGCTGGCGGCATGGCTTTCGGGAAAACCATAGCTGCCAAAGCCTTCCAGTTGCTTAAAGATGCGCCGTGCATATTCTTCTGAATACCCGTTCTTCGTCATACCCTGCATCAGCTTTTCCTCAAATTTGCCCACCACACCTTTCAGCTTGAACGTCGCCATGCTACGGCGCAGTTCGTCCGCCTCCGCTGGTGTAAATCCTGCCGCCACGATAGCTATTTTCATCGCCTGTTCCTGGAACAAAGGTACCCCCAGCGTCTTGCCCAGGATTTCTTCCAGTTCTTTGGAGGGGTATTCGACTGGTTCTTCGCCGTTGCGTCTTTTCAGGTAGGGATGCACCATATCGCCCTGTATCGGCCCTGGCCTGACAATGGCCACTTCAATCACCAGGTCGTAGAAGCACTTCGGTTTCAATCGCGGCAGCATCGCCTGTTGCGCCCGGCTTTCGATCTGAAATACGCCGATCGTATCCGCGTGTCCGATCATTTCATATACTGCCGGGTCATCTTCAGGTATATTGGCCAGCGTCAGGTCCAAACTGTAATGCTGACAGGCAAGATCAAATGCTTTTCGGATACAGGTCAGCATTCCCAGGGCAAGGACATCGATCTTCAGGAAGCCCAGTGCGTCGATATCATCTTTATTCCACTCAATGTTCGTGCGATCTTCCATCCGTGCATGAAAAATAGGGCAGAGGTCCGTTATATTTCCCTGCGTGATCACAAATCCTCCCGTATGTTGACCCAACTGGCGGGGAGTGTTCACTAACTGCGCAGTTAAGGCCAGCACTTGTCGTAGCCGTCTGTCACGCGGATCGAATCCTTGCTGCGACAAGTAATGATCATCCCTTTCGGCTGCGTCTACTTCCCGGATGGCCTCTGAAAGGCGGCTTACCATATCAACGGAAAGTCCCATGGCCCTCCCTACATCCCGAATAGCCCCTTTCTGATGCAGTTGGGTGACCGTTGCCACGATAGCTGCGCGATCCCGGCCATATTTCTCATACACATATTGAATGACCTCTTCCCTTTTTTCATGTTCGAAATCCACATCGATGTCGGGCGGTTCGTTTCGAGCTGAAGATATAAACCGTTCGAACAGCAGATCGAATTTGGTGGGGTTCACTGCCGTGATGCCCAGGCAATAGCATACCGTCGAGTTGGCAGCGGAGCCCCGTCCCTGGCAAAGGATGCTCCGCTCACGGGCAAACCGTACAATATCATAGACAGTCAGGAAATAGGAAGCATAGTTCATTTCTTCGATAAAGCGCAGCTCATGCTGAACGTTCGCAATGATCTTTTCCGGCAGGTCTTCACCAAAATGGTGTCGGGCTCCTTCCCATGTCAGCATCGTTAGCTCCTCCTGGGGCGTACGGCCTTCGGTCATCAACTCTTCCGGGTAGACATATTGTAAGGAGGCAAGAGAAAACCGGCAGGCTTCCGCTATTTCCAATGTCCGTCGAATGGCGTCAGGGTAATTCCGGAAGAGACGCAACATTTCCGGGATAGGTTTCACATAGCGTTCCGCATTAGGGTACAGCCGGAAACCAGCCGTATCAATGGTGCATTTTTCACGCACGCAGGTGAGCACATCCTGCAGAGGCCGCCGGGACGGGTCATGGTAATGGACATCGTTGGTGGCCACCAACGGGATTTCCAGCGCTCTTGACAATTGGGAGAGCCGGTGCAAGCGTTTGATGTCGTCTCCCCGGTATCCGCGCACCGCACCTGTGTATAGCTCGCGGCCCAGCGCTTCCCTGTATTGCCTTATGTCGGCATAGAAGGAAGCGGGTAAGTCAAAATTTTCCGTCAGCACATCCGGTGGCATTACGACGAACTTCATGCCTGCTGCATGCCGGTATACATCCTCCTTGTATAAATGACATGAACCTTTTTCCGCACGGAGATTGCCTGTAGTGAGCAGCGCCGACAGTCGTCCGTAAGCCCCCTTGTCTGTGGGATAAGCCAGCAGGGAGGGGCCATCCAGCAGGTCCAGTCGGCAGGCAGGAATAATTTGCAGTCCTTTCGCTACCGCCGCCACATGCGCCCGCACGATGCCAGCCAATGTATTCCGATCAGTGATCGCTACCGCCCCATACCCCAGCTGCGCAGCTCTGTCAATGTATTCTTCAGGGTGGGAGGCTCCCCGCAAAAAGCTAAAATTGGTCGTTATTTGTAGTTCCGCGTAGCGCATAATATTATCAGGCAAAAAAACCATGAATAAACCAACGGGAGCCCTGGTCGTCGCCATAGTGTCCCGAACGAAAAAGCCAATACCGGCAACCGTCTTCATCTTCTACCGTATAATAGTCCCGGTGCTGTCCGCTATCTAACCACCATTCCCGTTCAATACGTTCCGGACCGTCCGCTTTTTTAATCCTATGCAGCTTTCCCTTATATCGGAACAGCATCGGCGGATAGTCAGGGATGGGCGCCGACACTTCCACCCGCTCTGGCGTGCGTAGCAGATGAACCGGCCGGATCCGGCCCGCCAGCCATTCTGCAGTTGTACTTTCTTGTAAGGTGGTAGCTTTTTGCACGGATCGCTCCGGCCAGAAATGTTCTGCCGGCAGGTAACGATGGATACATCCGGGTCCCAGCTTCACCGTTAAGCGATCCAACAGCTCCGACAACCTTGCGTCGTCCAGGCGGCAGGCCCCTTCCCATAAACGTTCCTGTCCTGGTAGGCTGTCTTCTACATGCGGCGCCTGCAGGATAAAAAGTTCGATCCCCGGTCCCGGGTCCAATGTCCCGATCTTCTCTTCGAGCAGCCGGAAAAGATGCACAGCATGATGTGACGGCCGGTTCGTTCCGATCTCTATGTTTTCTATTCGCCCGTCTATACGATAGGTTTGAAAGATTGCCTTACGCAATCCTTTCCCCGCGCGGCTGAGTTTTGCGCACAACGTTTCCAGCAGCCGGTTTAATGCAATCTCGATCCCGGTTCGGGTGCTGATGGGCTCCAGGCAGGGTAGCCGCTCTTCCCATTGCAGCACTGGCCGTACAGGCTCTAAAAATTCTTCCTGCCGGCCCACCGCCTGGTCCAGGCGATCCAATAGCGCTTGACCAAACCGTCTTCGCAGTGCCGCACGCGGCATGCTCAAAAGTGGTTCGATCTTATACAAACCTAGTTTTTGGAGACGTTCCAGGACACTCGTTTCTAGCCGCAAGGCCACAGGTGGTAAAGATGAAAGCGTATATAGATGTGCTCCCTGGACGATTATTTGTGTCTCCTTTCCATACCGTGCAACGGCCCAGGCTGCTCCGATCGTATCGGCCATCGCAATGGAAATCCTGTAACCGGCGGTCTCCATCCGTTTTTCCATCTCCTGGAGATAGGAAGCTTCGCCGTTCCATAAATGCGCGCATCCCGTAGCATCCAGGATCAGCCCGTCCGGTGCATCCATCGCAACAATAGGTGCGTACCTGATAAACCATTCCGCCAGCGCCTTTAGTAGCCGATCTCCTTGTCCCGGTTGGTCATGTATTACTTGCAGCAATGGCACCAGCGCCCGGGCATCCGTCACCGGCATGCCCAAAACGATGCCTTGTGATGCCGCCAGCGGACAAACTGCTGTAACCACCATACGTCCCCGCACCGGAGCTATCAGGACAAAGGGGATATGCTTCAATTCCGGACGCCGGATCGTGCACCAATCCGTCATCAAATGCCGGAACCAAATCGAAACATAACGTCGTCCCATCTTATACCACTTTTCGTTTTTGTTCCCTGGTTTCGGTAAGCACAGGCTGAGATACAATATGGAAACCACGCGCCGACCATGCCACCACCCATTTTCCGGGGCGACCATTACGTACCTTTAACAGTTCCACCTGCCAGCGCGGTAACCCTACACCCGGCAACTCATCTTCTAACACGCTTGGCAAGGGTGTAATTCGCCACCGTGCAACTGCTGCGACTGGCACCACCTGTCGTGACGGTTCGTGCAAAATAAAGCCTGTTACCCTGCTTTGCTCTACCGCCAATTGAAGCCGGCGTGAAGCCGTCAGGTCAATATCCCGCACATGTCCTACTACTGCGGCAAGCCCTTCACATTTCAAAGCCTCTTCCATCGCCCAGATCACTTGCGTTTCACTACATGGTGTAGTAAAAATGACCCGCTCTGGTCCAATGCCGAATTGTGCCAGGGACCGTGGGAATACTTCCATTTTCCGGCCGATCCATATACAGACGCCACCATCCTGCATGAGCTTTCCTACAACTCCTGCAGTAAAACCACTTCGTGCCGCTGCTTCCTCCTGATTAGCTGCCAGGAATTCGTGCATTGCCCCTGTAGGAAAGATGCCATTGGGAAAAGCTTCTTCCACTGGCCCCAATCCTAACGAAAATTGCGCTCCTGGAGTTGGAGGTTTATAACCCTGCAATGGGAGGATCTCATTTTCCAGTTGCCGGATAATATTGTGCTTTGTGGAAGGCATTCGTGCAGTAAAATTACTAATATTTTTAGTAAAATATGCCGTTTCGCCAAATACATATGAATACGGTCTGGAAGATGCACCCAATTACACCCACATATTCCTTTTATATAATGTCTGGTTTGTTCGAATGAATCTCATTATACTTGCGGCCTAGGTAAACCGCATTTTTGTGCCCAAATTCACCCACTTTACCCTCTGAAGGGAATAAGTTCGCTAGAGATCAACTCATTACGATCGGCGACCTAGAGGACTTTAATAAGGAACTGCTTAAAGGATTAAAGCCTTACTCATCACTTATTCGTTATCGACAAATACGTGGACCACTTGCCGCTCCGCCAGCAGCAACAACGCTTCGCCCGCGAGAAGATCAATATCCCTTACAGCGCCATTGCAGACTAGGTAAGCAATACCTGTGAGTTGAACATACCTTTATATCAAGCTTGGCTCAAAAGTGCCCTAGAGATCATATCTTCACACCCTATCAATAAGATCCACGAACTACTTCCGCAAAAGTAGAAGATCAAAGCAATTAAGAAATGAAACTGATAGATTTGATCCCCTATTTAAGAAACTCTAATAGCTTAGAGCAGCTACTTGTAGAACAGAACCTGAATATAGATTCTGAAGCTATTATAATTTGCATGGAAGAGTCATTGGATATCGACTCTGAAATACTTTTTTTTGAAATAGAGCAGACGGAGGGCAACCTTCTTTTTGAAAAGAATGGCATTAAATATATTGAGTTATTCCCAGCCTATCATGCACTAGAAATCGTAGAATCATATCTGCCCTCATCCGACGATAATCAGAAAATTGCAAATCGGCTATTAGAATACCGAATTAACGATGCTTAAATATTGGTGGTTTACCGTAAGCTTACATAATATTGAACTACTCCCAATCTTCATACTCAACATAACAAGATTTGATGCCGTAAAAATCTGTGTAGTCAATTTCAGGAGTTGAGCATCGGGTACTGTTTGCGAAAACGACGGAGTACAGCTCTTCAGTTCTTGTGTGATAACCGGGACTATCATACCAAGTGACAACATAATAGACGCCTACATCTTGGGGCGGCGGTGTATTGACAGAGATCCTGAAAAGGAGTATCTGGTTATCTCCTCCTTCGTACAGGCCGTTGACAGCGGTCACCGTAGGGAGCGTTGGCGGGGTAACCATGAAAAAATGTTTCTTCGGCAGAGGTCTTGCATTTGAGATGAGGCAGCTGCTTATGCCTAGCAGAAAAATAAGGAAAGGCTTAATTGATCTTTTCATATCGATAATGTTTGCTGAAAGATATGAAGATGACGAAATACATAAAATAGAAATTGCTAAGTGAGTAATATTTGCCAATAACTGTTGAGAAAAAGAAAAAAACCGCAGCAAAATAAAGTAGAATTCCGAGCAATCCGTCTGTTTAATTCACCTAAATAAGTGAGGCTAGTTATTAATTGTTTCAGGTAGTTCCCCGAAGGCTTACTAATAATGCTTGTTTTGGATTGTTGGTGGTATATTAACTTTTCTATGCCAATACATCCAAGAGGATCAAAAACTTAAGACGGAGAAAATTATACGTTGAAATCTTGTAGTCGTTTTCGTTATATGCTAAATGGAATAAACCACCACAACTTTGAGTCATTGTGCTGCACATTATATATCATTCGAACAATTTTAACTTTTGAACCATTTATTGGTAGCGGATACGTTTCGTACAACTCACATCTTTTGTTCTGGATTATGTCAGAAACGTAGGGGTCCCAAATACGAACATGCAGTTGATTGTTCTGGTAATAGTATCCGTAAATAATTTCATAATGATTGACGCTTGTGCCGCTAAATTCTATCTGAACGGCAATTGGCCGTTTGTTATATGATATTTGTCTCACAATATCACTCTCATTGAGCAGTAATGACTGTGCATTACTATAACTAAAAGTATTCCAGAACAATACTGGCTTTATGTCAAATCCGCTATTACAGGCTTTCGGCTGGCAACAATCAAGACCTTTATGCCGCAAAAACCTGGCTGCCTGCTGACATTGGAAATAGTCAGGATTGTTGGTGTTCGTGGCCTGAATCATCAGCATTTGGGCGGTAGCAGCCCAGCACCAGGCGGGCCTTTCCTGCTTGATAAAAATCATGTTTGGAACATCGCCAGGTTGCGGAAATTGATCGCATTTGCAATGATCCACGGTTTTGTCTCCCATTGCAAATACGTCTACAGTTGCTGTTAACTTGCCAACATTATCTTTAAAGTAACCATCGTTTACGGTCAGTACCAAATATCCTGAGCGGGTTGCGGTACCTGTAAAGTGACTGCCGACACTGAATGCTGAACGTGGACTTTGATCTCCACTGTAAATTAATCCGATGAGGCTCATGCAGGGAAGACTTGGCTCAACTCTATTAATAAAGTCCGAGCCGTCACCATCAGGGGGTATGACGCTAATAATACTATCCTTTGGTGCGCGATATAAAACTCCGCCAATTGCATTTACAGCAAACTGTTGCCCCTCTCTTAAATAAATATTAACGCGGGGGCTTGCCCATGGCGTTGTCAATTCGACGTCGTAAACGTAGTGATGTTCAACCTGCAAGTTGCTGTCAAATTGCGTTTGCTTCATCGAGCTATCAGTAGACTGGTGTTTAATCTTTGATGGGATCAAAGTGTGAATAGTCTTCGATTTTACTCTTGGCGGAAGTATAGTATCACTAAAATGAGATTTTACCTCCAGTCGTATTAAATGCGATGAGCCCGAAACCGCACTAAAGCATGTAAGTAAGGACACAACAAGGAGTAATTTCATTCTTTTGGTATTTAATTTTTGCAAGAATATATCCGCTATGAATGTGGATCAAAATGAAAGGTTCTATCCTGTTTGCCTGCTGCTGACAAGGTACCCTTCTTCGCCAAAGGTATATTCAAATCTTCCGACCTGGTAGGTATCGAGCCCGACGGGTACAAAGCGACCATGGTTGATCGTGGTAAACTCTTCAAAAGTAATAATATGGGTATAATGGTGCACCCGCAGCATCACGAAGTTGACCGTCCCATGTCGGGTCGTATGTAGTGGCATATATTCGTTATTGAAAGCGTTGGGAATACCCGCCCAGGCGTCTGCCTGTGCATTGATCTCGGCCAGTATCCGGTCGGTCCTGTCGGGCCAATGGAACTGCGCGACCCGGTAATAATCCAGGAGGAACTCCCTATTTTTTTGTTTCCAGAGCTTGGCCCATTCATTGAGGCCATCCGAAGCCTGGAAATTTACTAATAACCCATCAATGAAATACAGATACAGTTCTAGTTTTGGTACATATATCAGTCCGTCAGGATCGCCGTCCTGGATCTCAAGTACGCGGGAGAGATACTCGAAGGTCAGCGACTTATCTTCGATCCCTAGTTGCAAAATGGGTTCTGCCACGTAACTCGGAAATACCGTCTCGAAGGTGAAATTGCCCAAATAATCAGCTATATCTTCTGCACTCAGTGTAAGGATAGATGTATCGGTCAGCACAAAAACAACGTTCTGTGTAAAGATCTCTACACTGACGATCATAATACCAGCATCTTTCTTCTTCGTATCAAAATAACCAAACACCTGGCTGGGATGGTACCCTAAATGAAGGTTGATATCGTTGATCGATCCTTTCCCGGGCAGCTTCGTCATTTCGGAATATCCATTGCCATCCGGAATAAATACGCCACTGGATGCCATAACTTTATTCTTTATATTAATCTGCATAGATAACGGTTATACCTCAATTTCACCACCGTTAAAACACCCATTTTTATCCGTTTATCATTGAAAAGAGAACTAAAAAATTTAAATAACGAAAAACTGCTAATCGTACGCATTCTTGTAAGCTTTCATATTTTTATTATACTTAACCCCAAAATAAAACTATTTTATGGCGGAACATTTGATATTCCATCATCCTCCAGACACCTGGCAGGAACTTCAAAACTACGTAGGACAGCTCTTTTCTGAAATGGGCTTTGAGGTAGAAGTGACCAAGACCTGGTCCGGGGCAAAAAAGAAGTTGATGTCTATGCCAGGGATATAGTATCTCCTGATCAACCCCACCTACCTCATTGAATGTAAACATTGGAATGCTGCTGTTCCCCAGGAAGTAGTGCATTCGTTCCAAACTGTGATGGAAGCCTTTGGTGCGAACTTTCGTTTTATTGTGGCCAAGAATGGTTTTCAGGCCGGCGCCAAAGAAGCTGTTCAAAAGACCAATATCCGGTTAGTCTCGCTGGAAGACCTAGAAAAGGAATACTATGACAAATGGCAGCACGGCATGGTAAAGCGTTATCTTAATATTTCTATTATTTCCATAAGCTTCGAAATGACCTCACTTGCCGATTCCGCCAATAACGGTTTGGCTGCATCCCGGTCCATCTCAATCCACTTGATCACATCGTTAAGCAGATCTGCTTTCGCCTGTTGCTTTTCCTTCGAACGCCGCATGTCGGCAATTTGCGTAGCCCGCTCCTGAAAAGGGGCAGGGTAGTACTCTTCAAAAGCAGGCTTTGACCAACAAGCAAAATGCGAAGATGGCCAGGTGGGGTAAGATAACTTCAAAGCTTCGACACAATCTGCTCCTGCTTTATCTCCATCCGCGATCACCCATGCCTTGTTTTCATAAATGGGACTAAGGTGAAGGTATAGGAATAGTCTCTTAAGATCATCAAACTTTTCCATTAATCCTGAAACACCTCTGGCTGCTACAGTTCTTAAAATGCCTGAAGCTTCAGGTAGGAACATTGGTATAAGAATGTCCCGAATCAATCGTTCGGCAGTCGATTCTTCCAGGATTAAATAGCCATTGAACATTTCAAAGTCAAACGGCTCGTAGCCAAGATTTTCTAATAGCCGTAACCTTTCTTGGGTGCTGTTGTCAATCAAAGACACCGTTGATGTGGGAATGTCTTCGTTATGACCGTCGGATGCTTGCCAGTCTGTTTCAAAAATTCGTGTATTTTTATCGGAAGCTAAATATTTCACTACAATATTTGAGTGTGTTGAAATAATGAATTGATTGTTTCTTGATTCAAAAAGGATGAGGTGAAGTAGCTTTTTTAATGCGGCTGGATGTAGGTCATTCTCCAATTCCTCAATAAGATAAAGTTTGTTGTCTTCCGTCAAAAGAATAGATAGCAATCCGACAACATTAGCAACTCCATCACCCATGGATTCTATTGGAATTACATCTCCATAACCTGAATAAATACCTAGCGACAAAGCATTGTCAGTGGTAATATTTGTAACAAGGAAACCAAGTATGTCTCTACATAATCCTTCATAAATATCTTTGGTTTTCGGTTGGGATGAAACTTTTTGAACTTTTATTGCAAGGTTTTGAAAGGTATCCATTACAGCATGAGCGATACCCGCAGTAAGAGATGTTGAATAATTAGTTATTTTTCTTTTCGAAAGAAAAGGATAGATAAAGTTATTTTTACTTTCTGTTGAGGGGAGATCAGGGAAGTCTCTTTCCACATGTTGTTGATTGTGCAAGATCTGAGAAAATTTTTTTGTCAGTTGCTCTTTTGATAACTTGTATTTAACCTGACATCGTTCAACCCCATCCAATAGATTATTTGCACCTGTGAAATACTGGTCCCCTGCCTTTAGAGAGATATTATCAAGTTCGACCTTTATTTCAGTAAAGGTTCGTTTAATACGAATATCAGACTTTACCAGTGAATTCGAATTTTGTAACATATAAAGTGCCTTTATAATACTGGACTTTCCCGAATTATTATGTCCAACGATCAGATTGATCCCGCGGGTAAATTCAAGACTGGCAGAAGCATAACTTCTGAGGTCCGTCAATTCAAGAGACTTGACATACATAGTATGACTTGTTTATGGGTGACCGTAAATATACAAATATTGCTTGCACATGCAACCGTAAGCCGTAAGCGTCAGAAAACATCTCGATTTTTTGACAGAGTTAATTTAGACTTTTATTTCAAGAATACTTAAAGTGATTGCCAATTGGCTTCGACATTTTTATACTGGACCGGCAATAACCGAATTGCATCCTCAACAGTGCATAGGTTCCGTCTTGAACGGTTTCTCAATTTTTGTCACAGCTGAACCTATAGCAACCCTCAGAGTTTTCATATTTACAAATGGCAAGCCCATATCCTTCTTTCCTTTCTGGGCTGTCCGTCATGCCCACATATCCGAATAATCTTCCCGGCAGCAATTGCGTCCCGGATTAACTTTTGATTTACCCTTAACCGCTTTCCATGTTCCTGAATGCTAATTTTCTCTTGCTCCAAACCGCAAAATTAAAATTCTTAACATGCGTATTGCGTGCGGGCTTTCCGCGACCTGCAACTAAAGAGTTTTTGCGCATGGGCGCACGCGCTGCGGATTACGCGGAGAAGGACCCACAGGCCCTTACCCCTTAAATTCCTTTTCGGCACATCCATTCAAGACAAAATCAACGACAACGAGACAAAGTTAGTACAGGTCGGCCCTGCTAAATTATGTATGTACTTACAGAATTCCGTTATATAATTAGTATTCGGTTGGCTTACCTTTTCGCCCAGAATTTATTTAAAGTTATCGTTTATAAAATCGATAAATCGTTTGGGGAAGCCGTTGGAATTTCTCACGTCAGGCCAGTTTAGCCACTCTTTATGCTGTTCAACAAAATCACCCATATCAACGAAGTCCATTATTTTCCTCTTGTTGTAATTAAAATATTCGCAAGTATTTTGAAGAAAGTTAAAGACATATTCACAGTAGGTTTGATACCTTAAAGCACTATCGCTATTTGAGTTTTTATGACTGTTCCACCAAGCTATAAAGGTGCTATCTTCTACGTATGGATATTGCAAATTAACATCTAATATTTTATTCAGGTTGTCATTCAACCTGCCTTTTTCGTTTGAGTCGAATTGCTTCGAGAAGGTTATATATGCAAGGAGAAATCCAATAAGTGCCGTAAATATCCCTTTAACTAAATCCCATGCGCCAGATTTTATAAGTTGTTTATTCATGTCGGTTAGATTTTATAATTAGCGATTTTATTTGATTTTTACCAATTTATACCAATGCCATTCTATCAATGTAAGCAAGCTAAAAGTAATCCTACCTGTCATATATACTTGTACACATCCGCGCTTGTGACGATACTTTCACAAAGCCATTTAAGCATGGTTTTGCTTAACCATTCCAAAGTGTTTTAGATAATCGCCAAATTTGTTAAGAATCTTTCCATCCTCGCTTGAGTCAATTTTCATTTTCTCAATATCAACTGTCGATTCGCCTTTCTTTAAGATAAAATTCCTCTCCGTTCGAACCAATTCCTTGAGAATGTCGTCTATGCTTTTATTACTGCCTTTTAATATTGCAGATTCAAGTGCTATTATTTTGAACTTTACATTAGTAATCTCGTTCGTTAAATATTTTACTGTATCTAAATTTCGGCGATATAATCTTAAAAAAAAGAAAGAAAATATTTCCACTAAAAAAGCAAGAGATACACGTGGAACAAAAAACAATATCTCTCCATTTATACTAATCTCAGACCTTGTTACTGCGGTTAAAAGCAGAGTATACAGCAAAATTCCAACCGCCGTGCCAGTAGTCGACACTCCAACCCACATATTTAGTCGCGCGCTCTTTCTTGTTAATTCTACTTCTTCCTCCAAGCCAGTTGCAACATGCTTCATTTTATATCTTAATATCTCCTGATATGTATTCGTGTCAACGACTTCTCCGCCGCTCTTTGACATTTTTTCGGTCTCAGAACTTTCAGAATCATTGGCTGAATAAGACTCGGCCCCAAGCCGAATGCGATTCCTGTTGATATCTTGCAAATACATTAGTACAGCGAAGGAAAATCCCATAAGGGTGAACGTAATTCCAATCATGAGAGGTATATCGAAAGCCGTATCATTATACGAGTCTATTTTAGAGCCAATACGATGATAGACTGATAAGAAAATCAATGTGCATCCAAATAATATTATAGTGAATATTACGGTTCGCAGCATATCTTTTGTCGATTGAAAGATTCTGATTGGGCGCTTAGGATATATATTCATAGCAGTTTATTTTAATAATAAAACTTCTATCTAATCTTTACAAGTATTGCGGTCATTTTTTTAAAACGGGTTTTTCACGGTATTCTAGCGTATTTGTCTATCAATGGTTGAATCGCCAGCATTAACCCCTCGCGTCCTCCATCTTTATGAGACAGCCGTTTCATGACTATGTCGTCAATTGTTTCTTTTGCAGTCAGGTGATGAATAATTTCGGCCTCGGTTTGTCCTTGCCTATCTAATCATGCGTTCGCCTGCTGATAAAGCTCTAAACTACACGTAGGACCAAACTATACAACGATATGTCCGCCTGCCTGTAAATGCAGTCAGTGGTCCGCGCTGGCAGGATGTAACAAAAACACATCTATCCGGCTAGCGTTCCAATCTTCAATATCCACAGGACCTTGCAGTTCCCGAATATTAAACCCGTTAAGGCCTGGTTTATCCTATCCAAATCATGACGGAATGAATAAAATGCCAATATAGGTTCACCATCAACATTATCGAAAATTCCCCGCCCGTAGTAAATTGAAGACTTTCGAGATATTGGATCCTGACTTGGATTACCGAGGCGTTATTCATTTCCATAGTACAAGCTGTCGAGGAAAGCTGCTCTGGCGTTCCATATCCTTCTTTGTTCAGAGCTGCGTGGAACGGGGCTGTTATACCATACACAATCCCTTATACGGCATATAATGTCCTCCCAATAGGATTCAAAATCTATTTTTGACTGTTTGAGCCGGAAGTCTCTGCAAAGACCGCGCTTATTGGCAGAATCATAACACACAAAGGTGTCAGGTCTTTTCATTGCAAGAAGGCGGGTGGCGGTGCCGAGGTTCATGGAGTCTGCAAAGCGATGGTCGTGCATGCCTTGTTGAAACAAAGAAACATAATCTTCGTATTGCGATTGAGTGATATTGCTTGAATAGGGGATTAGATCAAGAGCATCTGAGATATGATTATTGCCCTCTATAATACGATTTTTGTATACTCCATTGCCTACCATGCTGCCAAAAAACTTCCAAGAAGTGGGATCTATACTATTATGAATTCCCGCGATATATTTCCGCTTTTCTAGTTCTATATCCATAAAATGGGGAACTGATGCGAGATATTGTTTTACCCGCTGCAATAGGTCCAGGCGTTCGGCTACAGTATGCGCTTCCAGTCGATGTATTTCAAGGACATACTGATCCCATGTCCAATTCATGATAGGGGTTTGATGAGGAGCTTCGTGTCCCCGCGCATTTCCACCATATTCCCCGGCCAGTTCCTTTATTCGCATTCTGTTTAATTTCCATCTTTCACGATACCTGTTCACCTCGTCATCTGTAAATTGGTCCGCCATTCTCCACGATGTATTGATATACTTTTTTGCATCTCGGTAAATCTGGTCAACACCGCTATCCTTTGAGGAGACAAGGATGGATGCCTCGCTGTTTTTTGCAAATGCCGATGCGGTAAAATTAGCGCTGCCAGTAATTAAGGTCCAATCTTCGTCGTTATTTTCAAAGAGATACAATTTGGGATGAAATGTACCGCTGGGCTGCATGATGTAACGGACCCTGTTATCTTCCTGGAATGTTGCAATAAAATCGGGATGGGTTTGGTAGAAGTGAATGCCTATGGTGACTTGATGGATCTTTTTACGCATCAAATGGAGTTTGTTGAAAGGAGCTAAGTCAATGCCGGCCCACGCTGAGGCCCAATAAAAGGCGTAATAATTGTTCATTGACGTGTTAAAAGCTTCTTCTAATACTGTTGACTCCGTGATTAGCTGCATATATCGTCGTTGAATTTTTATAGCATTATTGGTTCTTACTTATATCGCCTGCAAACCTGGTTATGATAATACTTATAACAAATTATCTTATTTTCAGCTATTATGTCACCCTTCAATTACCCATTTTTGCATTAACTAAATGGCATCGGTGTTTTCACTTTTTCCTGTGTTGATAACATTAAATAGGTTTACCCCAAAATAGTTGAACTTGTCGAAGGACCTATCTTAATTCCACTGCCTGACTTGGTATCTGAAGACCTGACTCCGGAAAGAGCTGCGCCGTGGCAAAACTGCGGCGCATCGGTTTTTCAGTTGTACCTATGTTTCCCGTTATGGAAGGAGTCACCGACGATACCTTCCACAGCACAAAACGTTTTGAATTTTGTCCACTCCGGCTTTGTTCCGGGAGCAGCTTTATTATTTCTTTATCTCGGTATTTCCGGACGACATTTTCTTGCTTTTCCTGCATCTTAACTTTTGCCGGATAATTAAAGTGAAACTTGGCCTAGCCAATAGACACTTAGCCGATAGGTTACGTAAGTACCGGAACGGGTTCCTGCTGGCGTAATGCTACAACCGAGTCGCCCGAGGACCCTCGATCTTTTTTATGTCAAAAAATACGCTTTTCCCTTTAATTATAATACGTGAAAAACACCCTTTTTTAGATTGCGATTGGTGACTAACTTTTGAAGATTTTGGGGTTGGCAAAGAATGCTCTTTCCACTCTATATGTCGTAATCTTTAACTTATACCATAACATGAATTTTCAAGATCAAAAAGCAAAAAAAGAGATTGAAAAAATTAATTCAGAGCTAGAAAAGTTGAATTTAGAAAAAAAGGAGCTAAAAAAAGTGAAATGGAAATTTTGGATAACTGTTGCCAGCCCTGTTTGCGTTGCAGGTTTTGGGTTTTTACTCGTAGCGAAGAGCAATTTTTTTACGAGCGCTAAGAACAATTTGGAGGCTACTGATAAGCTATTGAAAATTTCAAGATATAATTTTGAACAAGAAACAAAAGCTTTCGACAGTACACGAACCACATTTGAAATGGAAATTGATAATTTGAAAGACAGCCTTAATTACCTTCTTGATACTATTAAAAATAAGAACAAAGAGATCGGAATTTTACGGTTAACTAAAAACCAAATGTTTAAAAGTTTGGATCAAGAGAGGAGAAAATTGTCAGTTTCTATTCTAAAAACTCAGGAAATAAGAAATACTTTTAATGATTCAACTGCCAAGTACCATAGAATATTAGAAGTTGAAAAGCAGAAGCTTGATTCAGTTAGAGGAGAATATACTTCTATGCATATCGGTTTTACTAGCTTTAGAACCGAAAACGAATACCTTCACGGGGAGCAGATAAAGTGTTGGCAGCGGATGACCGAACTTCATGCTCAATTGAAAGCAGCCAGAGATTCTCTATACAATAGGAAATAAAAGTAATAATGAGTTATGGCTCTCTCAGGTCTGATTCATTCCCCAGTGTGCTTGCTAGATGTAAATATGATGCGATATGGCGCTACTATTACATATTACTATACGTTGAAAAAGAAAATTGCCTATCTTAAAGTTCCCTAAATATTCCGCATGAAAAAGTATTTTAATCTGGCTAATATTCTCGCATCTATTTCATTAACTATCTCTATTTGGGCTGTAGTTATTGCTAAAGATGCTGCCAAAACAGGTGCAAGCCTTTCTGTGCAGGAGGAGCAGCTTACTTCAATGTCTCAAAATCTAGGCGTTGCTCGGCGTCAACTGGAAAAGCTTACTGCCTCTGAGAACGATGATAGACGCCAGCTTGTTGAGTTATCGGATCTTAACGAAAAGACGAACAATGTTCTATTTTCCTTGCACGCTGAAATATATCAACTTTCGAAAATTGCTGACCGATCAACGAAGCAACTTGGCTTAATGAGTATTCAGAGGCAGAATTACAAGTTGGATTCTATTAACTCTTACAGGATTGATTCGTTGGCATTAGGTGCTGACATTGTTGATCTAAATCGACGGTTTAGAACTTTTGCAGTTTATTTTAATCCTCAAAAATACTCGCCAGATAGTATAGCTATTCTTGTCCTAAGAGAAACTACTTACGCCAGAGAAAGATTAGAGTATCATCGTAAGTCAAATTCCTACCTGAGAGTTAACACGAAACCAATGAGAGCAATAAACGCATATTTGAGCGCACTTTATCGGCATGCATCTGCCGTAGCTCTATTGTATACTCAAAATCATACTGTTGCTGAGTTTGTAAATTTTTGTAATTCTGTACCAGCCGCAGTTTTTGAAAAAAGCCCGTATATGAATCTTTATCCTTTGGACCAATTTATTTATGAAAATGAGTAGTTTCTTGGGATTTTCAAAGAATTTAAGACATTTTAATCGCTACGTTTCTGTGGGGACATAACGAGTAGGTGACGGAGCCGACGCTGACGCAACTGAATAAATCCTATTCCAGGATCTTACCGTTATTGGTAAACTAGCTTTCTGCTCCCTTTTGCTCCACATGAGCCATCTTATCGGCCGGCCATTGAAAGGTTTGGACGGAAGACCGGATATGACAGAAAAACGACCAGTAATCCTGAACGATGTCTTTTAAGAAATAGCTATGAAAAATGGGCTCTTTCGCAGTTGAGTTTCGCGGCATTTCCAGGCAATTGACACTAGGTTCATCCTTGCCGATAAGACGATGGGTTTCGCTATTAATAAACGAATGTTTATAGGTGTTGGAGATCTTATTGATACGTGTGAGGAAGGGAAGATGTTGCTGAAATAGCGATCGAAGGTCAACACCGGCGGGATCATGCAGCAAACTGCCAATGGATGATATGGTTAATTTTTTGGGCTCTTTCCCATTCGTCTGCAGATAATGCAGGCAATATTGAAAACCAATTAATTCATCGATGTTTTTCCGGATCCAGTATATGAGACTTTCTGTTGCAAATAATATCCTAGTGCGTTCACTCTTAAGTGAGTAGTTGATGGCGCCGTTCATAAATGTTTTTTCTTTTGAGTGAAACACGAAGATCTCCTGCAGTAACCTGTTCATATAAAAGTGCCTTTCATTAAAATCCATCAATTTAAAACCCAGACTCCCATAATAAGGGCTGTAGGAGAGATGGAACATGAAATTGGGATCGTCGTATTTGGTCATTTTTTCCGTCGGGATTTGTGGTACAGTCGTTTCCAATACGCATACATCTGCAGGAATCACCTCAATCCGAAACAGATATGCCTCAGGGGCGAGTTGCCGGAGGGCTACCTTCGTCATCCTAAAGAACTGGTTGTAATCTTCAATGAGACGTCGCAAAGGTACCGGTGTCGATCCGGGTTTGGTCGTATTGGTATGTCGGGCGTGTATGACCGGTTCATCATCAAGTATCAGTAAGTCTTTGGGAAAGCAGATGGGAGATCGAGTGATATCCTTGGCAATTTTTAGTATGTTGTTGATAAACAGCAGGTGCAATTCGATATGTGGCCTTATTCGGGGATTTGTCAAAAGAATCTCCATATCTTCTTCAATGCTATAACCAGGCGTCCAGGACTGCTTTTGATTAAAATCGTCAGTGAAAGAGATAATTGTCAGTAGTTCCATGGTTAATTTATACAATTCGTGGCAGACCATCTCTATTTTGTATAGCTCGGTACAGTGGTCACGGTCGACAGGATACATCTCCTGGGTCTGCCGGGTATCCATATTTTGAGAATGGGATAGATAAATATCTAATAATGTGGAATTTATGTTCGAATGTACAACGGCTATTTGTCGATATTTATCATCCAGAAAACTGGATGATAAATAATGCTTAAGATGATCCCGAAACTTTTTATTGATGAGCCCACTATGGTCCGAAGATTCAACGATGAGCTGAGGGACTGTCAGGTTGATTTTTTTTAGCATAATAAGCCGTAAAATGGTTCGGAAATTATTTTAGTGTCAAACAGCCTTTGCAAATATAATGTAGCCACTATGCAGCCTATTTGCACAGGTCTATATACTTTTCTTCTTTTGTCGGGTCACTAAGGTCTCCTGCTAAACATTTACCATGTAAAATAGTGGTACTGGCAGGCCAAGTAAAATAACTGGTGTATCGTTTGACGCGTGGCAAAAATTAGCCGTTTGCAGTCGTAAACTTACCGTTAACTTGCTGAATGACAGTCTCCATGACGTCTCTACTCATCATGATAGTCACATTTTTCTCGTGCTGGTACTGCACCTGCAGATCATGTTCGAAATGGAGGCTGGCAGGTATGAAATCTCCATATCCTTTATTTAATATATATCCTATCGCTACCCGTGTACTAACAAAAGAAGAGTCGGTGGGGATCTCTCCGGCGCCATTCACAGGCAGTAAAGGCTTTATATTGTACTGGTGATGGATGAACTCTAGGTACCGGAAAATATGATGGGTGTCTGTCGTTTCCGTGGTGCCACGGGAGGCGGTAAGGGCTGTCATTACCAACGTATCACCATAATATTTATAATGCAGGACGAGGGCCGGAACAGGTGTTTCAATATGATTCCCTTCATCAAACTGACCCTCGTAAATAATATAGGTGATATCATCCAACTTATGAAAGGCCCCTCCTTCAATGTAGGCTACTTCAAAACCTGCCCCCCAACAGCTTTTAATGGTGGTAAGCGCTGCCCGTTCCTGAGCAAGGATACGTGTAAGAAGCACTACATTGGTGAGGATAGCCTTTCCCAGGGGTGCAGTTGTATTAGCGGTAATAAGCGTAGTACTTTTCAGCTGGCTCAGCGCTATGAAATCTTTTGCCCCAGATCCGGCTGCCATTATTTTACCAACAAGGGGAGACCGGCTGGTCGTCCAGTCCCCGGCCGGGATGAAGCGCACACCTGGCCTGCCGTCAATTTGTTGCAGGACAAGGATGAGTACAGAAATATCTCCGATCGGGTTAATGCCGGCAAATTGCCTTACATGCTTATCCAAGTCTTCTGCGTTGACTTCAGCCTGGCACTGACAGTATAGAGTCAGATCTTCCAATAAAGGTTCAAAATCATACAAGCAGCCCGAGAAGGTTACGCAAACATTGCTTTTAAGGATGTAGATTTTCTGCATAAGATCTACTGGCCGGTAAGTTGCGGAACAGGGTAGATAAGGCAGGACATCGCCAAACAGCGTGGGTAAAAGAAAGTGATCAGGCCGTTGGAGACTGGATACAAGCATATCTCCTACGACCAGCAGCACATTATCCTCGTTATAGGTGGTAGCAGCCAGGGTCATACCACAATTTAATTCATTTTCCATGCAGCGCAATCGAAATTTTTCCTCAGGATGCAAAGATTGCTGCAATAAAGACAGGAATTATACGACCATGCAGTTCCTACTGTTTTTATTCCGTAGACATCCAATTAACTGGTGTTATAGCTATAAGCGCCGACCACCGGCTAAAGTTACCATCTGCAGAAAGATTTTGAGTACAGATGTCAGGATTTTTCGAAACCCTGTGATAATCTTCGAAACCCGACTATGGATGCAATCAAATCGCGCATCCTCCAACTGACGATGGAACCGAACGGCACCTCGTATTTTCTAATAAACAGTAACTGCTTCCCCTTTGGCTACCGTTTTTTGCCTTTTCCCTGTTGCTGGCTGGTCTGCTCTATTTTCACCCCCAGATCCATCACTACCTTTTTAGCCCAGGTCGGCAGTTTTGCCGCTTTTTGAACCACCACTCCTTTTTCTATCTTGAGTAATCTGGATGGAATTTCCAAACGCTTGCTCTTTTCCGACGAATAAAGAAGTGCCCGATCAAAGAACCTTATATGTTTTTGAAGGTTTTTCATCCCTTCTTTGAACCTGGCCGCTATCTCTGCCTTTTCAACCAGATGTCCGCCTAATTCCACACGCGTCCCCACCCGTCCTTCTGCGATCTGTATCGAGCTCAACCCCAGAAATATAAGATTTATGCGGTACCCCTGTTTTCGGAATTCCTGTGCCGTTGCCAGGGGAGCAGCACTGGAGAAATTTGTCTCATAAGCAAAATCCCTTCGATGCCTGATCGCTTCCTGCTTATCATTCTCGAATTGCGCATCCACGCCTTCCTTAAGTGACCCAGGGTCGATGTCCGGATACTGCTTTTCCCTCAATGCCAGTAGCTTATCCCCGTCGAAAACCCTTACATTACCGGGAACATAAAGATGGGAGAACGTACTTTTTCCTGCTCCATTCGGCCCTGCTATGATATACAAGTCAGCCATGGGTAATGTCTCTTACAAATTTGAATTCCATTTTATCCGGATCGAATTCAGCCAGGTGAATGCGGCCATCTTTATACTCCCGAATGTAATGGCACGGGGTAGGGCAGCGGTCATCCTGGTAGGTAAGGGGTAGTCCTTTTTCAAAGATTTCGTTTTTCAGCTCGTCCAGCCGCTGCTTCATACGCCTGTTCATCTCCTCCTCAGAAAGATCAAAAACAGACTTTAAAAAATCTTGGTTATCAGCTGTCATAATAATCATTTCATTGATATACCATGAAGGTACACCAAATCGGCTTATTGTACCTTTAGGCCGGAGCACGTTTACTTGCATGCCTATACTCTTTTAATGCCCGCTCAATATCTTCCCATAAGAAGTAAACCTTCCCCTTCAACTTCCTGGGCTTCAACTTCCCCTCCGCTGCCCACGGGCGCATTAATTGATGCGCCTGTACTATAGCACTTATCTTGTTCAGGAATAGCTTATCGGTTGGTGCTACTCAACAAAAACTGTCGGTCGACCGAATTGTCGGATAGTTGTCTTGATTGGATGATATTATTTAATTGCCACGCCACTTAGCAAATTTACTTCACTTACGCTCACCGATACATTAGTTCGGTCATGCCTGAGCATTGTTGTTTCAAAAAGGGGGGAATATTCCAGACATCAGGTCTTCAAGATGCAAGTTGAATTTTTTCCCCTGTTTATTGAGTAATGGTTGCGCACTACAATACCGTTTAATGAGGGCGGTCTCTTCTGTTTTATGAGCTGAAACTATAACACCAAAACACTTTACTTTTTGTGGTATTCGGGCATAAATTGAAACAGTTTTACCCCTATTTAGTAACGCTACAATTCTTTGAGATGATTTTTTGCCTAACAAGGTGTTAATGAACCGCTTTTCATGTTGTTTGCATCTCTTTGATAATGTTTTTTCGGTCGACCCGATGTAGCAGATTGCTTTGACACTTTTTTTCTCTTCTATAGCCCACATGTAAACCATCTCATCATGGTTATGTAGGGGCGACGGGCTTTTAAGAACAATTGCTAATGTGTCTTGCTGATATAACACAAATTCTCCTATTTTCGAAAACTCAAATGTTTTCAAGTCATCGGCTAATTTTATCATAGCGTTTAGGGTGCAAAGTGTTGTCAATATCGACAAAGACTAAGGTACTATCAAATGCCATTATCTTATAACTTTTTTTACTCCCACCGCCCTCACCAATGCTCACAAACTGTCGCTTGATGGAGTCGATAGACGGATAAAGGTTTATCACTTCCTGTGTCTCTTCATATAATTTGATCTGATAGCTCTCCGGTACCAGTTTTGTAAACCTTATTCCCAGTAACCGGACCAGTATCCGGCGATCATACAGCTTCTCGAAAATCTCCTAAGCCGTATTCAGCAAGATCAGGTCCGCATTGGTATAATCTATTGTCTTCTGCCGGACAACCGTATCAAAATTGGGGTCTTGGAGCTTTACCCTTACACAGCCGGTCTGTTTGTTCTGCGAGTGCAGCTCGAAAACCCAAGGCCTCAGTCATACGACCAGTTTGCGTGGAGAATTTCAGATTAATCATGTCCGTCTGGAGGTTCACTGTACAGAGGTGCATTTCTGCATCCGGCGGAGATTGTCGACGCACACCTTCATGGAGGTGGAATGTCCAAAATTCATACTTAGGTGCCCCAAATCTTCCATTTATTTAATTTGAGTGCTCATGGATTAGATAGCAGTTCACGCAGTCTTACCAACCGTTCGAATGCAGGCCGCTGGACGACAGAACTTCCATTTTCTACAGTAGTAAATTGCGTTTTTAAAAAGAGGGGAATATCTACAATCGTCGTGCCGGGATATATCTCGATCTTATCCGGCAATAAGATGCCGGCAAAAAATGCTTTCAGTTCTGCAATCGTGCTGTCATCCATCGCTATTTCCATATCGTAATATATAATAAAAAGCCTCCGGATACATTGTACAGAAGGTCTTGGCGACCTTTGATCATGCCTTGTTAAGAAAAAATAAAGACATCTCTGTATTGAATTCGGGTATCAAGCTGTAAAATATCCAAGCAAGGGCTGGATGAGTATTTGCATTGGCTTGTTGATATTATCTTTACTTTCACAGGATAAGGTTTAATGGTTATGGTTATTGATTAGTCGACCCCACGTAAGTGGGGTTTTTTGTGAATATTCTTTTCATTTATTGCAACAATTTAATTGCTAATATAATTAGCAATTTCGTATCTTTGCTTTTAGTTCGCCTTTTATTGATACAACCCGGTCTCGCAAGAGCCGGGTTTTTGTACAGTAATACCTTATTTTACAATCGTACCAATTCAATGCCATGGCACTACCAGTCAATGATACCCAAGACCCATAGCTTCCCTTCAGCCCGAATGCACTTCTTAGTGCTGTGGGCGATTCTCTCATGTCCCCCCTGTTCAACAACGTCTTCCTCGTGAAAGGTATCTTCCGGTCCGGCAAAGGCGTTAACTACAACCGCTCCTATTACGATATACTGAAGGACGAGCACTCCGATGCCAGGATTACGCTCGTTCTTCCTGCCATCCTCCGACACTCGCTAAAGGCTGGTCAGCTGCCCGGAAAGAAAAGGTGGTTGATGAACGAGAAAAGAAGCCCCGGAATTGGTCCAACGAAAAGCGCGGGCTGGCTACAAAGATCTCAGGAGCTTTATCAAAAATAGGCTCTACGCACAAGAACCCATCCATATCACCATCCTCATCGGACTCACGGCTATTATCGACAACGATATCCGGCACCAGATCAAGGATGCGGCGCCGGCCTACAATATTCAAGACGTTAGGATCAACTTGTCGCAGGTAAACGAGATCATTCATCACGTCATGGAACATGACGAAGGAGATATTCTCGTCATTTCCAGGGGTGGGGGAGAAAACATCCAACTTTTCAATAATACCGACCTTGCAGAAGCTGCGCTTACCCTCAACTCCATTTTTGTTACCGCCATCGACCATTCCGACGACGAACCTTTGCTGCAAAAAGTCGCCGACAAGGCATTTATTACCCTGGGGCAATTCCTGTACGATGTATATATCCATACGCTCGAAGACCTCAGTAACTCCAAAGCTAGGCTGATCGGCGACCTAGCCAAACAAATCGAGCTGAACTTTCAGTATCAGCTCACCGATCTCAATACACGTCTGGCAGACACCAGCCGCGCCTACCAGGAACTCGCTCAAAATGCGGACCTCCAGCAGCGGCAACTGTTGCATGCGTTTTCCAGGGCAAAGAGAAAAAACAACATCCTTATCATATTATTGGTCCTGGCAATAGCATTGTTATTGCTTTATTTGTTTGAGAACAAAAGATAGCTGCCAAATTGTTCCGTGAACCGACACGCTTTTTCCTTAAAATGACACACCTGTTGCTATTTTCTACACGCTCATAAATTTTAATGATAGATTCAAAAAAAAATTCTTTATTTCGTCGTACAGTTTTTTGCTTAGATAAAAAACTGTTACGACCCACTCTGATTAAGTAGTAATAATTAACTGACCGAAGGCGTATAGCTGTGCTATGCGTTAACTCCTAAACTGGCTTCTCATGAAAGGACCCCGGACCGCAATCCTATTGCTGTTCTGTTACCTATCTTATCCCTGTTTTGCTCAAGACCAACTTGACAAGACTACGGTTGCCATCAACTTTCCCTCTAAATTCTTCAGCCGGATACAAAATAAGACCGCTAGTCTGGATGAACAGCTTACCCGTCAGACAGAGAAATATCTGCAAAAGATGGCACGGCGCGAAGAACGTCTGCGGAAAAAATTATACAAGGTTGATCCCAACGCAGCAAAGAGCTTGTTTGCCGGCTCGGCGGAGAAGTATGCGTCCCTTTCTCAAAAGCTGGCCAATGATACGGGCAGCAGCGGTAGCCTGGGGCTCAGTGGCGAATACCAGGCTTATACAGACTCATTGCAGGGGATGATGAAATTCATGGGCGACAACCCGAAAGCGATGGCCTCGCTAAAGCAATTGCAAGCCTTCCAGGCAAAAATGCAGAGCACGGACGAGATCAAGGAATATGTCCGCGAGCGGAAACAGCAGATCTCCCAATATATGCAGCAGCATACAAGTCTTAGTGGTTTGCTGGGAAAGGATTACCAGGGGTTCAACCGCGATGTCTATTATTACTCGCAGCAGGTGCGGGAGTACAAAGAGATGTTAAATGGCCCGGACAAGCTGACAAAGGAGGCGCTCACCATTCTCAATAAGCTACCTGCTTTCCAGGCCTTCATGAAGCAAAATTCGCAGCTGGCGGGCTTGTTCAGTCTCCCTGCCAATTACGGCGATCCAGCATCCCTGGCCGGATTACAGACCCGCGATCAGGTGGCGGCGCTGGTCAACCAGCAGGTAGCGGCGGGTGGGGCAGGGGGGCAGGCGGCCCTACAGGCTAACCTTCAGTCGGCGCAGTCGCAGCTGGATGGGTACAAGGATAAGCTCAGCAAACTCGGCGCCGGTAGTGGAGACATCGACATGCCCAATTTTAAGCCAAACGATCAAAAGACAAAAAGCTTTTGGCACCGGCTCGAGTATGGAACGAATTTTCAAACTACCCGTAACAACTACTATTTCCCTACGGTATCGGATTTTGGACTCTCGATGGGCTATAAGCTGTCCGAGCGCAGCACCATTGGTGTTGGACTGAGCTACAAGCTGGGCTGGGGCAATGGTATTCAACATATTGCATTTTCCAGCCAGGGGGTGGGGTTGAGATCTTTTGTGGAGGTAAAGATCAAGGGAAGCTTTTCGGCTTCCGGAGGTCTGGAATTAAACCATACGACGCCGTTTGCCAGGTTTCAGCAGTTGAGGGATTGGTCGGACTGGACAAAGAGCGGGCTCGTCGGTGTGACGAAAACGGTGTCTATGAAGAGCCGGGTGTTCAAGAAGACGAAGGTGCAACTGCTGTGGGATTTTCTTAGTTATCAGCAGGTGCCGAGGACGCAGGCGATAATCTTTAGGGTTGGATACCTTTTCTAGTAAAAAATATGAAAAAGACACTTTTATATCTGTCGCTTTTTGCGTTATCCATGCATGGACTGGCACAACACTATAGTGATCCCGCGAAGTTTCCCCAAATAACGCCTCCATCACCTGACGCCGCCGCATTAGGCAGATACGGGGAATTTCCTGTTTCTTTGGCAACCGGCACACCTGAAATTTCCGTACCGTTGTACGAGATCAAATCCGGCAAAATATCTGTCCCAATAAGCGTCAGCTATCACGCTTCCGGCGTGCGTGTTAATGATATAGCCTCGCGTATAGGCTTGGGATGGTCGCTTATGGCAGGAGGTATGGTTACCAGAGTAATCAAAGGGCAGCCGGACGATGCGACAACCATCGGCTATTTTACAGAAGGTGTACCCTCTGAAAGCAGTTCAGGTGATAGTTACAATTGTTTTTTAAATCGACTTGCCTATGGGCATAATCAGGCAGATGGTCAACCAGACGATTTCTTCTATTCCTTCAACCGAAGAAGCGGCAAAATTGTATTTTCAAACCCCCGAACAACAACTAATGGGCCTTTCCCTATTACCATTCCCTTTAGCAATTTAAAGATTGTATTTTCCGGATTGGATCAAATTCAACTTACCGACGAGGAAGGGACACTTTATGTCTTTGGTAAATCGCTTTCTGGCAACCAGGCTAAGGAAACCAGTTATCCTACCACGGGGTCAAACCCTAGCTATGTACTCACTAGTGTTCTCAGTAGTTGGTATTTGACGGACATCGTTAGCTCGGATAAAGCGGATACAATCAGATTTTTTTATACCTCTCCACAATATGTGTTCCATGAGAAACACGTAGTCACTTCACTAATAGATGACATCTCCTCACTTGGAGGAACTCCGCATATGTGTTCACATAGTTATACAACGAGTGGAAACGATATCCAGCAAATTCGATTGACAGAAATATTTTTCAGGAATGGTAAAGTAAAAATTGATTACTCCGCCTCCTCTCGCCTAGATGTAGCGAATGATACATGCGTGTCAGGTATTACGGTGTTTCAGAATGTGAATAATTCCTATACCCAGATGAAGCAATTTCGTTTTTATCAGTCATACTTTTCATGCGCGAATGTAGCCCCTCCTCCCGCTGTATGGGGTGATCAGGACCCAGGTGATCAGTCAAAAAGGCTTCGATTGGATAGTATAAAGGAAGTGGGGAAGGACGGTGCCTTATTGCCTGGCTATCTTTTTGACTATACCAATACACAGTTACCATATGTTGGCTCAAATGCACAAGATCTTTTGGGCTTTTATAATGGCGCCAGCACAAATACCAATATGCTGATCTATGATGTAAATGGGAATTTAAACTCAGAACCTTCCGCAGCATATGGGGCCAACCGAAGTGTAAATGCTTCTTATGCTACCGCAGGAATGATCAGTAAGATCACCTTTCCTACAGGAGGATACTCTAGATTTGTGTTTGAGTCTAATCAATACAATTCGACATTAGTGGGGGGGCTGAGGATCAAAAGGATTGTCAGCGTGGACAATGCCGGTTCTATGATCACCAAAAGCTATAATTATTATAATCCTGTTCTTATATCTAACATGTACTCAACCAGCGTAGATGCCATGGCGCTTCTATTTAAGTTTCAATATACTGAATCGGTAAATGATGAGTATAATCCAACAAGAACATATAATAACTATTATGAGAATTTTTCATTCCCATTGGGATCATCTAGCGGAAGTGCAGTTACTTATGGAAGAGTTGAAGAACTATATGACTCGCTTGGGGGCATTAATGGAAAAAAGGAGTATACATATACCACTAGCCAAGATGAGACGGCGGCCAACATGCCGCAGAATACAGTTACCTATGAATGGCGAAGAGGTTTGGTCCTTACGGAAAAAGTATATAAATCTTCCGGTACAGGCACCTTCGTACTTTTGGCGAGTAAAAGAAATATCTATACATACAATGACCGGCCTGCGCTCATGGTAAGAACAATATCGGTTCGCCCATGGTTCAGTTATCAAAATTGCGGCTGTTCAGTTAATCTTATACCTAATTGTTCGCAGTTTGTTGCAGGCAACCTGGTAAATTTATCCTACGGTTTTATGCTTGTCGGCAATGACTATTTAACCCGAAAAATTGATACAACCTACGATTTGAATGGCTTAAATCCGGTTATCGACACCGTAAATTATTTCTATGACGACAGCATCAGTGTAAACCCTACACGCGTGGAAACCCGCAACAGTAAAGGTCAACTGGTAAAGACCATCAGCAGGACAGCCCTGGAAAAGAGTGACATGAATAACACCCTTGCATTGTCTGCCAGCGCATCCATTGCGATTGATACAATGCTGGCAAGAAATATGGTAAGCCCGGCGCTCGACCGGGAAAAATATATTGACGGCCAACTTATATCACGGTCCAGGACTAATTACATGGTTTTCTCTCCCAACTTGATAGAACCCGCTACTATTCAGGTACAGAATGGCTCAAATCCCATCGAAACGCGAGTGCAATTCGATAGTTATGATCCATATGGTAATATTAATTCAGGCGGAATGACGACAGATCAAAAGTTATCCTATTTATGGGATTATCGAGGTGTGTACCCCATCGCCGAGGTGAAGAATGCAACAATCGACCAAGTCGCATATACTTCATTTGAAGCGGATGGCACCGGCAACTGGACCATCAACTCTTCTTCAAGAGATAATACCGCTGCGATAACCGGTACCAGATGCTATATGTTAAACAGTGATGTCTCCAAATCGAGTCTCAACACAGCTACCACTTATATCGTTTCCTACTGGACAAAAAACGCCGGCGCTTTCTCCATTGCAGGAACCGTAGCAGGTTATCCCATTCAGGGGAAAACGATCAACGGATGGACCTTTTATATTCACAAGGTCACCGGGCAGTCTACCATTACAATCAATGGTACTGGCCGTATCGATGAGTTGAGATTGTATCCTATCACTGCGTTGATGACATCTTATACCTATCAGCCATTGGTAGGCATAACCAGCCAAAGCGATGCTTCGGGGAAGATAACTTCTTATGAATATGACGGTTTCCTGCGCCTCCTACGGATAAAGGATATGGATGGCAATATCATCAAGCAATTCGGATACCAGTACCAGGCTGCGTACAATCAATGATCATTCATTTATCAAGTATAAACAATGAAATTCTTACGAAAGATATTTATTAAAGGACTGTTGTTAACAGCCACTTTGATGATCATGTATGACGGCTGGACCCAGGTAACACCTCCGGCTGCGTATTCTAATACTACAAAAGTGAATTATGTCCGGACCTGGGAAGCCAAGGCGCCGGTGCAGGATTCCGCTACGCTGATAGGCATGCCAGCAACGGGCGTCACCCAGACTACCCAATACTTTGACGGGTTAGGCAGGCCGCTGCAGACCGTGACCAGGCAGATGAGTCCGTTGGGGAAGGACCTTGTAATGCCCATAGTGTATGATAGCTTTGGAAGAGAGAAATATAAATACCTTCCGTTTGTGGCCAACGTAGCACAGACAGGTGACCAGGTAAGTGATGGCAATTTTAAATTGGATCCGTTTCAGCAGCAAGCAGCATTTTATAGCACTTTCAACGCTGGTGGGCCTTTATATGAACAAGGGGAGTATTCTTACTACGCCCAGAACAATTACGAAGCTTCCCCGTTTAATAGGGTATTAACCACCTATAGTCCCGGCAACAGCTGGGTAGGCAACAATCGAGGTGTTTCCAACCAGTACCTGACCAATGCTACAAGCGACAGCGTACGCATCTGGAATATTGCTGCTACAGCTGGGAGCATTCCTACAAGCGCGGCCGTTTATGGAGCAGGACTCCTTTACAAAAATGGGACCACCGATGAACAGGGCCACCAGGTATATGAATATAAAGACAAGGATGGACATGTTGTCTTAAAAAAAGCGCAGCTTTGGGCCAGTCCCGCGGCCGGGCATAGCGGCTGGCTGTGTACTTATTATGTGTACGATGACCTGAATAATCTGCGCTTTGTCATACAGCCCAAGGCAGTGGAATGGCTGGCTGGAAACAGCTGGAATTTCTCAAATACCGGCGGGGCCACAGTAGTACAGGAACTATGTTTTCGCTATGAATATGATGCTCGCAACAGAATGATCATTAAAAAGGTCCCTGGTGCCGATGAGGACTGGATGATCTATGATTCCCGGGATAGGCTGGTATTGAGCCAGAATGCTACCCTTCGAGGGCAAAGTAAATGGTTGTTTACCAAATACGATGGAATGAATCGCCCTATCGTCACGGGTTTTTACCAGGATGGAACCCATAATTCCCAGGCGCTCATGCAGGCATATTTGAATACCCAGAGTATGGCGTTGTTTGAGAGTTATCAGACGGCTACCTTCCCGTTGTATTCGCTCAATCAAAGTTTCCCAGTAGTTGCTTTTAGCGATGTGCAGGCTCTTGCCTATTACGATGATTACTCCTGGGGAGGGTGGTATGGTGATTACGGCTCAAAAGATAATAGCTATGACAATCGCTTCTCCACGGCTTATTCCAGCTATCCCTATCCCCAGCAGCTGACACAATCGATCCAGACAAGAGGACTAAAAACAGGGAGCTGGGATGTCAGTGGAACAGGTCTCCTCACCGGCACCTACTATGACGACCACGGCCGGCCGATACAGACCAAGCAATATAATTGGACGGGGGGTGTGGACATTACCACCACCCAATATGATTTTTCCGGTAAACCTCTCCAATCTTATTTACGCCATCAGAAAATGGGCAATAATGCACAGACGCATTATATCAATACCCGGTTTAGTTACGATCAGGCTGACAGGCTAAAGTCAGTGTATAAAAATATCGACAGTGCGACCAATGACCAGTTGATCGACAGCATGCAATATGATGAGTTGGGCCAGTTAAAAACCAAGTACCTGGGTAATGGTATTGACAACCTGACCTATGATTATAATGTCCGGGGATGGTTGATGGAAATTAACAAAAAGTATCTCACGGGTGCTGAGAACCATTATTTTGGTATGGAACTGGCTTATGATAAGCCAACTGCTGCTATAGGCACGACGAGCTATGCCAATTCAGCCTTTAACGGGAATATCAGCGGTATGATCTGGAAGAGCGCAGGGGATGGAATAAGCCGGAAATATGATTTTTTCTATGACAGTGTGAGCCGGTTGACAGCTGCTAATTTCCTGCAAAATACAGCCGGATCATCATGGGACAACTCCTCTATTAACTATACGGTGAATAACCTGGGATATGATGCCAATGGGAATATCCTGGGCATGCAGCAATACGGGTTTAAATTGGGAGGCTCTTCACTCATTGATCAGTTACGATACAAATATCAGTCTAGCAGTAATAAGTTGTTGATGGTCTATGATACAGCCAATGATCAGAATTCGAAACTGGGTGACTTTCATTATAATCCGAGTACAAAGGACACATCAGCAGACTATAGTTATGACAACAATGGAAACCTGCAATTGGATAAGAACAAGTCAATCATCAGCATCAGCTATAACTACCTGAACCTGCCATTGGTAGTACAGATAAATGGGAAGGGCAACATTCAATATTGGTATGACGCTGCGGGCAATAAGATGCAAAAGCAGGTGGTAGATGTAACCGTGACACCCCAAAAAGTGACAAATACCCTTTATGTCGGAGGAATGTTGTATCAGAATGATACTGTACAGTTCTTCGGCCATGAGGAAGGCCGCGTACGATGGGCCTTTCACAAATATACCAATGGAACCACCGGCTATAAATGGGAGTATGACTTTTTCGAGAGGGACCACCTGGGCAACACGCGGGTGGTATTGAGCCAGCAGAAAGATACTATAAAGTACGTTGCGACGATGGAAGGAGCCTATCGCAACACAGAGAACAGCCTGTTTTATAATATACCAAACACCGCCTATGCCCGAAGTTCGGCCAGCGGGTACCCAGTGGATTATAGTACAACCAATCCGAACGACAGCGTAAGCCGGCTGAATGGCAGCGGTCAGAAGGTTGGACCAGCCATCATTCTGAAAGTGATGAGCGGGGATTCCGTGGTAATAGGAACTAACTATTATTTTAATGCTTCAGGCGCTACGAATGGACAGCAATTGTCGGCGTCGGATCTCATCAACGCCCTGGCGTCTGGCATCGTTTCCGCTACAGGCGGCGCCCACGGGTCTTTCAGTGACCTTACAGGGTCCTCTACTCCTCTGACAGGCGCCCTGACCAGCTTTATCAATGGTAATAACGGGACTACTTCAGGCAAACCGAATGCTTATCTCAACTGGATACTGCTGAACAATCAGTTCGGCTATGTCAGCGCCAACGGGCAGAGTGGCGCGCAACAGGTCGCGACGGCTGGTACTGCAGCAGGAGGAGGATTACAGACACCACTGGCAACCACTTTTAAGGTAAAAACCAGCGGATATTTGTATATTTACGTTAGCAATGCAACCCCGAATTGGGACGTGTTCTTTGATAATTTGAGTGTGACGCATTATAGTGGTCCGATGTTGGAGGAGTCGCATTATTACCCTTTCGGCCTCACCATGGCGGGAATCGGTGATAAGGCGCTCAAGGGCTGGTATCCTGAGAATAAATATAGGTATAATGGGAAAGAACTGCAGAATAAGGAGTTTAGCGACGGAACAGGGTTGGAAGAGTATGATTTTGGCGCAAGATTACAAGACCCTCAACTGGGGGTATGGCACAATATTGACCCGTTGGCAGATAAGTGGAGAAGATGGAGCCCCTATATTTATGCTACAGATAACCCGGTCAGATTTATTGACCCAGACGGAATGGACGTAGTTCCAATACCTGGTGGTGTACAATTTACAGGGCTAGACGCTCGAAATTTGTTCAGGTCTTTCCAAAGCCAATTAAAAGCTGGCCATCAAACAGTTTTTCACCTTGTGTTCGAAAAATTGACCCCTAAAATTTATCAGCACACCTTTGGAGCTTTGGCCAGCGGCCAGCCACAAATACTTACCTACGATAGCGATCGGAAAAATCAAGCTAAAAGAAGAAGGGAGGCATTAAAAAACTATAGAGGTACGGCAGAAAAAGGCGAGTCGTTGGATGAATATCCATATGCCTCAACAATGGAAGGAGGCGCAAATGCTTCAGTTTTGCCTGTGCCAAATGAGGAACAGTCGATCCAAGGAGGACAATTGGGCGGGCTTGTGACTTCGAAAAAAATGAAGACGGGCGACCAGATTTTTGTAATACCTGTTCCTTCAGGACAAGAACCTCAGAAAGTACCGGAAGAGGATTTTACACCGATAATTATAAATATACTTGAAAATCTCCTTAAAAAAGGATTGCCGCGAATTGTTTGGCCTCCTGGTTTTAATCCCCCATTACCAAAATCAGGACCAGGACCAATAATAGCTACTGACGGAAATAAAACAAAAGACAATTAGTAAAAAATATGGGAAGCACACAAGACGTATTACAAAAATTAGAATCGGTTTTATCCAATATTAATGCTCCAATTTTGGATATATTACAACCCGGTATTGACAGAAATTTAATTGATAATCTGATTAGTGAATTAGACTTGTCCTTTAAAATGGAAGTGTATGAACTATATGCCTGGCGAAATGGAACAATGGATACGAAAAGAAAAATAATAGGAGCTATGACACTTTTTACTAATGGCATATTTTATTCTTTGGAGCAATCCATTGATGTATATAAATATAATGCGTTGGAAAATGCTCATTGGAACAGAAATTATTTTCCTTTATTTTCAAGTGGTGGGGGGGATTATTTATTAATGGATCTTGGAAAAGGTAAATTCGAAGGTGCCATTTTCCTTTATTCCCCAGCATTGCTTTATTCGAGTACACCACTCACAATTTATGATTCTTTAGAAATGCTACTTTTATCCGTATTGGAATGTTATCAACAAAAAGCATACGATTTTATTGATGGAATACTTGAGACAGATATAGACATGGAGTTTTCAATTTGTAAAAAAAATAATCCCCACTCTAAATATTGGGAGGATAGTTAGGTTAATTTGCCAGTTTATTCTTTTAAAGGGTTCAAATAACTTTCCTATTGCTTCTATATCTGATGCTACTCTTTGTAAAGCTCCGTGAAATCTTCGTAATAAACTTAGCAAAGAATCTTGGCATACCCTACTCTGGTCCTGATGGCTTATTGTCGTTGTGAACAATCCTTTCATTAATTGAACATGCCGGGTTTGTGAAATCCGCAGACATTTCATTGCATCATTTTTAATAACTCTCCATAAAATTCCTCCAACTCTGACCGTTTAAGCATTTCATCTCTCATATTCTTTAACTCGGTCCGCGTTTCATCAGACTGCAACGCCAGTAGGTCATCCTCCTTCTTCGCATCCGGCACCAATAAGAGATCGATCATCCGTGCCAGAAACAACAAATCACGCTTACTTATCCGCATATCTAATTTTACACGGTTCTTCAGGTCTGGCATCTTCAGTATCACTTCAAAAGACTTTCTCGTTATCGCTGAACTCATATAATTGATTTTTAAAAGAAGAAATTATTTATTGTTGATCCGGTCACTTTAGCCTGGCCTCCTGGATGTACGGATTGCCATGACTATTCAATGCCACTTTTAACGCATATATTTCTCCGGTAGGGCAATCTGTAAAATCGATGAGGCAATTGCGCACTTTATATTCTCCGTCCTTATTGCTCCGGTACACCGTTAGCACAAATTTGCATCCAGTCCCTACCTGCGTAAAATAGCAACCGATACCCATGGTTTGCTTAGCCCAGATCTTGCAGTCTAACACTGCTTCTATTTCTCCGGTCGGAACCTTGTCGGGGGCATACGTATATGCCCGCGGATCCAGGCCCTTCTCTACCGCTGTTTTCCAACTCTCCACGTTTTTCATAACCCACGATTTGAAGTGAAAAAATATAAACCTCAAAACAAAAGTAGGGGAGAAGCATCACAATCGAGAGACTGGAATTCAGACCAGTGATTGTCCGGCACCGTTCGATCATTATCTTCGTTTATTAGCTGTTCAGAAGCTTGCTTGTACACGCCTTGCCTGTCAATTTAGCAGCACCTTGTAACAGCTAATTTCCCGCGTCATCCCATCGCCCTTCAAAGATTTCTTATCTCATCAAGCTCCCGTCACCTTATTCGATCCCACTTATACATCATTCACCGTTCAGTGAGTTCATGCATGCCATTAAGCAGGTGTAAGCTCAGGATACAATGCCTGTAAATGTATTCGGTGAGGTGAAGCGCCCGGATCAATGTGCTTGAAGGTATAGTCTATGGATTCCCCTGCCCGTGCGGGGAATGGCGAGATGTAGAGTTGTCGGACAAGTCCGCCAAATCATTTTCATCCCTGCCTCCGAAGTCGGCAGGGAGGGGCCCTAAGGCCCCGGATTTAAGAATATAAAAGTGTAGAAAGAATATGAAGCGAAAAGAAACACCCAACAGAACCCGGAAGATCACCATACGGTTGCTGCCTTCCGAATACGAACAATTGACCGAGCGTTTCAAGGCGACAACCAGCCGGCGGCTCAGCCAATATTTACGCAGAATGCTACTAGGAAAACCCGTTCAGGTACGTTATCGAAACCAGTCCGCAGATGAATTTTTGTCAGTGGCTCTGCAACTAAAAAAGGAGCTCACCGCTATCGGCAATAACTACAACCAGGTGTTGAAAAAGCTCCAGCTCTACCGGGAAATAAAGGAGCTGAAAAGCTGGATAGTCGAACAGGAAATGATGCAACAGCAATTCCTGGAAAAGACAAATCAGATCAATGAAGCCATGGACAAAGTCTATCAGCAATGGTTACAAAAATAAGAGAGCCGAAGAATTTCCGGAACGCCATTTATTATAACGAGCATAAAGTGGAACAGGGCAAAGCCGAATGTATCGCTGCGGAGAATTTTTTAAAAAGTGTCACGAATTTATCCATCCGGGAGAAAATGCATCGTCTCAAAAGCCTCATCGAATTGGGTGAGGGCGTCACCTATAATACCCTTCATATATCCGTCAGTTTCCACCCGTCCGAGCGGTTCTCAAAGGAAAAAATGGCCGAGATCGGCCGTGTGTATATGGAAAAGATCGGGTTTGGAGAACAGCCGTTTCTCATTTACCAACATCATGATACGGCTCATGCGCACATGCATATTGTAACGACCACGATCCGGGAAGACGGTAATCCCATCGATATCAACAATATCGGACGGAACCAATCCGAGCAAGCCCGGAAGGAGATCGAGATCGCTTATAACCTGGTCAAGGCGCAAGACCAAAAAAGAGCACTCCAGGAGGAGATAAGAGCACTCGATGTGCAACGACTGCAATACGGTAAGTCCGAAACGAAAAGGGGTATTGCCAATGTCATCGATACCATCCTGGCTAAGTATAAATGCAGTTCCCTGGAAGAATTGAACGCCGTCCTTTCCTTGTACAACGTACGTGCTTTCCGGGGAAGTCCCGATAGCCGACTCTACAAAATGGGCGGGCTCTTATATCAACTGCTGGACGAACAGGGGCATCCTGTCGGAGTACCGGTGAAGGCCAGTTCGATCTATTCAAAACCCACTCTCAACTATCTTAATCAGGAGTTTCAAAAACATCTCGAAAAATCATCGGAGCACAAAAAAAGGGTGCAACACGCGATTGATCTCGCCATTCGGGCAAAACCCCATACACTCGATGACTTTGCCAAATATTTGAAGAATGAACAGGTGTATGTAGTCGCACGAAAAAATAAGGACGGTTTTGTGTACGGACTTACTTTCGTGGATACAAAGAACAAGGTCGTCTTTAATGGTAGCGATATAGGAATGAGTTATTCCGCCCAACACATACTGGCGAGAATCAACCTCGACCAAAAACTAAATCCCCTTCCTCCGGGAACAAAAATCGTTCTGCCACCGGCCGGGAGACGATCTGACCAGGCGCCGGATACACAATTGCCGCTCCCATTTCCCGCTCAACACACTCACTACACTTCTCCATCCAGCCTGTCCGACGACGATCCCTACATCATACCCCTCCGGCCTCCACGGGACGACGAACAAACGCCCGTGGAGCTTTTAGTAGACAAGAAAAGAAAAAGGAATCAAAAACCTAACAATTAATGGTATGCATACAGGAGAGAATGAACATGGATTACAAAAGATCCTTGATATGACGCGGATGATTAGCATTGTGCTTTTATTGCTGCACTTCTATTATTACCTTTATGTCGCTTTTCGCGAGTGGCGCCTCACCTCGGTTATATCGGATCGGATCCTCACCAATTTTGCCCGCACCGGCTTATTCAATCAATTCTATCTGGCTAAGTCGTTTTCGCTCCTATTCCTGGGTATCTCCCTCATGGGAGCCAGGGGTAAAAAAGACGGAAGGGTTACCAGCCGGGCCGCCTTAAGCTTGCTGGCAAGCGGTCTATTACTTTTTTATACCAGCTTCTTGCTGCTCAAAATTGAATCCAGCCATACAACCAAAGCGATACTATATATGGCTGGTACAGGCTTAGGGTATATTTTCATCCTGACCGGCGGGACCTGGCTCTCCCGCATTTTCCGGCCGGCCCGCGATAACGATCCATTCAGCCGGAAAAACGTAGGTTTCCCTCAGGAAGAAAGACTCGTTACCAATCAATATTCTATCAATCTGCCGGCCGAATACATACTACGAGGAAGAACCCGGCGCAGCTGGATCAATATCGTCAACCCCTTTCGTGGTCTCCTTATCCTGGGAACCCCCGGCAGCGGTAAAACCTATTTTCTAATACAGCATATTATTAAGCAACAGATACAAAAGGGTTTTGCCATGGTTTTATTGGATTATAAATATGACGACCTTTCCAGAATCGCTTACAATTATTTTCTCAAGTATCGACACGTATATCCTGGTCGCCCCGCCTTTTATAACATCAACTTTGATGATCTCTCCCGATCCCATCGCTGCAATCCTCTGGCCGCGTCGACTTTAATGGATATTACCGACGCGGCCGAATCCGCCCGAACCATTTTGCTGGGTCTGAATAAGGAATGGGTCGAAAAGCAAGGAGAATTCTTCCAGGAAAGCGCTATCATTTTCATCACTGCACTGATCTGGTTCCTGCGAAGATACCAGGAGGGTATTTTTTGTTCCTGGCCCCATGTCATTGAACTTGCCCAGGCGCCCTATCGAAAACTTTTCAGCATACTACGGGCGCGTTCGGAATTCGGCATCGGGACCCTGATCAACCCATTTGTCAATGCCCTTCTGCATGGCGCTTTCGAACAACTCGAGGGGCAGATCGCCAGCGCCACGATCAGCCTCGGGAAACTATCGTCGGCCCCCTTATATTACGTCCTGACCGGCTCAGATTTTACGCTGGATATCAATTATCCTGAACGTCCCGCTATCGTTTGCCTGGGCAATAATCCCCAAAGGACCCATATTTACGGCGCCGTGCTATCCGTCTATATCAATACCATTACCCGCCTCACCAACCGGAAAGGAAGGCACCCCATGGCCATCAACCTCGACGAATTCTCGACGGTCATCGTCAATTCCATCGATAAGACCATTGCCACCGGACGGTCGAATAAAATAGCCGTAACGATCGCCCTCCAGGATGCCAGCCAGCTCAAACTCGCCTACGGAAAAGAATACGCCGATGTTGTCATCAATACGTGCGGCAATCTTATTTCCGGGCAGGTCACCGGCGATACCGCCAAATTTGTCAGCGACCGTTTCGGCAAGATCTCCCAGGAAAAGGAAAGCACCACGACTACGACCACCGATATCAATGTTACCCGCAGCACCCAACTGGAAGAGGCTGTGCCTGCTTCCCGGATAGCTTCCCTTTCCTCCGGAGAATTTGTGGGCATGGTGGCCGATAATCCCGACCAGGAAATTCAACTAAAGGGATTTTGCTGCAAGGTCATCAATGATCACGCTGCATTAAAGAAGGAAGAAGCTCGCTTTGCCGAATTACCCCTGGTACGGGAGATCACACCCTATGCGCTTGAGCAACATTTTATGCAGATCAAAAATGACGTCGCCGACCTTGTTGAATCCGAAATTGCCAGGATGATGGATAGCCCGGACCTGCAACATTTGATCATTGACTGATAGCCGGAACATGATTCGAAAATATGCTCCGATTTGCGCAGTAAAAACGTTTATATTTTGCGTGCATCAGTGGATTGTTTAGCCCCTTTTTTGTTTTAAGCTGGTTCAATTTTCATCCCTGGCACAGTCATAATGTCTATGTAATTTAAATGCTTTGCCTTCAGCAAAGCAGGAGTCCGCTCATATCACAGCAGAAGCGGATAAGCGGCAGGAGAGACAGGTACAGAAAGTTCGTAAGGAGAAAACATAGGGAAAAACCAGAGTGAATTAAAAATGGAAGTCCATACGGTTTTTGCCCGCTTTATGGAAAATTGTGCTGATGACCTTTTTATCGGTCCATCCCATGTTTACCCTTTCGTCATCTTTAATTCAGAAAGACAGTTCGTCTCGAATCTAATCGGAATCAATGGACAAGGAAACCTGTTGATTCGTGCGAAATAGAAGTTCTTAAAATAAATTTGTGTGTATGAAATGTGAAGAAGTGAAAGTGAAGATTGAAGAAGAAAGTGAACTTCAGAAAGAGAAAGAATTAGTAAATTTAATTGTGAACATCATTGTAGATAAAATTATGCGAGATGCTATTGAAAAAGGGTATACGGTATTTGAGGTTCAGCCATGATAAACAAAGCTATCATAGCATTGAGAGACAAGATCATATTACTGGTCAATGGATGAGCTTTAACAAAGTTGAGTGTATCGACACATTCAAGGATGAAGGATATACGGCTAGAAACTTTGACCGGCCAGACATAAAGCAATTATTTAATTTTATCCGAAAGAATTACAAAGGAATCGATTTTTTAGTCGTTTCTGAGTTAACGCGCTTTAGCAGGGAAGCTGGCGATGCGATTAATATGGTAAAGAGAATTCAGACTGACTACGACATTCGGATCGTAAGTGCTGGCAGAGGAACCATATATGATTGCATGGATCATAATTCTTTTTTTATGATGGGACTTGAATTTCTTCTTGGAAATTCGGAAAATATCAAAAGACAGAATGATATTAATGCGGGAATTTATACGGCGAAGGCGATTAAGGGACTTTGGATAAAGGGTGGTCGGTCACCTTACGGTTATAAGAAGGTCGGGGTCGGTGAAAAGCGGCGGCTTGTCGTAAATGAAGTTGAAGGACCAATCGTGCAATTTATTTTTAGCGCATTTCTGAACAATACTCCTATACGCGAAATCCAGCTAACTGCGGCGAAACTGGGCTTTGACCGGACGGGAAACTCAGCCATACAGGATATTCTCTCTAATCCTCTTTATTATGGTTACCAATATGTAAAACCATGGAAGGAAGAACCGGGCGGTTTATTTCCTTTAATTGACCACATGGCTATTGTCGATGTGGTGACTTGGCATCGAGTACAGGAAAAGTTGAAGGGCGAACCAAAGGTGAAAATTAGCCTTGATACGGATTTTCCGCTACGTGGGGTTCTTAAGTGTCATTGTGGTTTGCATTTAACCGGAGCGCCAAGTAAGGGAAGAAATGGTACATATTATGGGTATTACAAATGTAAGGTAAGTGGCCATGGAAATATCAATGCGAAAAAGGCACATGAACAACTACATGAAGTACTGAAATGGATGAGCCTTCCTGAAAGACTGCTTAAAAAAATAAAAGAGGAAAGTACCGTTGTACTTGACCGAAGATTATCTGACAATAAATCGTTGTTGAGACAAAAGGAGTATGATCTTAGGCAATTGGAATCTGACCTGAATTCGGATCAGGTTGAAAAGTTGGGGGATTTGCAGAAAAGTGGTTGATTTGCGGTCAGATGAATAAAGGACAGGATACGACCAAAGAATTGATGGGTTATTTGTTACCAGCCGGGACATTGGAATA
>Ga0105239_10000706_pt1 | contig 47311 bp, 32 predicted proteins | sample KBSC44metaG_FD_92761 | JGI IMG/M metagenome (GOLD analysis project Ga0105239, IMG submission 92761) | Corn rhizosphere microbial communities from Kellogg Biological Station, Michigan, USA - KBS C4-4 metaG | ecosystem: Host-associated > Plants > Roots > Rhizosphere > Soil | place: Michigan, USA...
CGGTGCGAAGGAGATATTCAGCTCTTCATTAGACACCTTGGATCCGTACCCATCGGGATGGACAAGGGTGAGCGAATTCCTGGGTGCGTTCCATCCTAGAAGGGCAAGAGTTAGTCCGGTTTTTCCCTTTCCTTCTTGACACCTGGGAATTAAGTACATACCTTTGTTGCTTAATACAATAGTCAGAGTTGGCAAGCTGTATCTCCTCGCGATCCAGTAGACAGTCGATGGGGAACCGAACATGTACGTCCCGTCTCCCACGATTTCACACACAAACTTTCCTTTACCTGATCCTCCAGCCAACCAGTCTGAAGCAAGCTTCACTCCGATTGTGCCACCTCCGGACCAGCCAAGGCCGCCTCCGCCTCCATTGATGAGGTGACCAGGCGTATCGACCTGTAGTTGCTCATAGACAAACATGGCGTTTGTCACGGCCTCCACAGTCCAGATCGTGTCCTTGGGACATTGTTGTCGGAGTTGTGAACATAGGTAAGATGTGCTTGGCGGTAGCTGATCATTTTGTGGCGGTGCAGCAAGTACTGCAGCTTGGTCTAGCACCTGTCGTCGGTCCTCCGCCAATTGGTTCCAGCGAGATATATACGGCTCCGTCTTGCTTAGTTGTGAGTATGTCTGATGTGTTGAGATATAGGAGTTCAATTGCTTGAGCGCGGTCTCTGAGTCTGCACGATATCTGCGATAAGCTGGGACGTAATGGACGGGAATGTTCTGCTTGAGAGGATCAACATCGATGTGGACGATCTTGGCATCTGGTCTTGTGGAGCATTGGGTTGGAATCCATGGAACATCACAATCGAGGATTACAATTGTGTCGGCTTCCCGGATACTCTGGTCTTTTCCTATCCGCACTCCTAGTGATGATCTGTGGGTATATGGAAAGCATACATCGCTTCCTAAAGTGTCAAGCACACGGATTCCTGGAATAGACTCGACTAATTTGACAAGTTCTGGCACAGTTGCGTGATTGCGTCCAGTATAGCCGACGATGATAAGACCTTTTTCTGCTTCAGCGAGAAGCTTTGCGACTGTCTCAACCCCTTGTGGAGGTAGTGCTGCAGGTTCTATGCCTTCCCAGATACTTTGATCGAGATGATAAGGGTTAATGTCTTCTTCCATGACTTCTCGAGCGCCAACAAGATATGTTGGTCCCTTTGGATCACTGGTGGAAAACTGCAGGGCTCTGTTGACCATTTGCTTGATGTTCTTGCCAGACTTGATCTCGGCGTTATATCGACAATACTGTGCCACAATGGCCTTTTGGTCAGGTACATCTTGTAGCCAGTGGATGTACTCTGTCCGCGAGCCTCTCATCTCCCCTTCAATCGTGAAAGGGGAGAGACCGGCGAATATCAGTACGGGACATCGAGCAACTGATGCATTATGGACAGCACAACCAAGCATTTGTGTTCCAACGTCGACATGGACAAGCACGCATTGAGGCTGTCCCGTGAGCCGAGCGAAGCCATCGGCCATAGACATAGCAACCATCTATTGAATACGTTTAGCTCTTCACGTCCTTGTTCAAGCATCCATCATCAAGTTAACTTCATAGTGAACTTACTTCATGTGGGCAGGTAATCACCCTCGGGAACTTGGTGTCCTTCTTACTGAGTCCCCTAGCCAAAGCCTCCATGATAGCTGGATGATCCGACCCGAGATTAACGAAGACATGGCTAACGCCGGCCTGTGGAAAAGGGGATTAGCAAATGAAATCATGCATTTTGTGGAGGCTTGAAAGGGGCTTGATTACCTCCGCCAGAGACTCGAAAAACGCAAATGATGCCGACACTTGTTCAACACTGCTTTCTCCCCTTTTAAGAATAAATCAGTTAGTAATAATAACAATCACTTGATGTTAGCACAAGGGGATCAAACTCACATTGTCAGTTAGGTGGTATGATAGATATCGCGGTGATCGACTGTTTGGGCCTGGAACCATAAAAACTTGTGGGCACGAGATCAAGGTACTCTCATTCGGTTTTCATTGAACGAAACCTGTATTGTTGTATGCAGGAGGCTCTATCTAAGGCTTGTAGTCACTCCCCATCATCAAGCCTGTTCCGGGGAAGATGTTCTAGTGCGAGCGGAGAACCAGATTGCGGAAATTCCGATGGAGTTCCGTCCCCAGCACAAACACTGATATCGGTTTTATCTTTTGTCGATTCTATCGGTCGGCCCGCGACTGATGTACTAGCCGACACCCATGGAATTCACATCTTCCTAGATAAATCTGTTGCATTAAACGCCATTCAGTATCACCATCAGCCTATTGGCTACTGGACACCTCTGCTATGCTACCGATAACGGGAAATTGGTGTTCGACAGCCACCCACGCAACGATTTGGAATTCTGTGCTTCGAAGGACGCGGGCTCACTGTCAGCTCACGCTCTACCCGGAAGGTGAAGTTGTGCTCAAACGAAATCTAATTCTCCATCTAATCCTTTTAGTCGAAGGCGGCAGTTGGCTATTAGGGGACTTTCGAATCTTTCAGCGACGATTACTTCCTCACAATGTGCCATTTGACCACCTTGGGAATAGTCCATTCGTCCAGGGCCTCCTTTCCCATCTCACGCCCAAAGCCGCTCTCCTTCACTCCACCAAAAGGAGTATTAGCATTGACAGTGCCCCAGATATTGACAGTCACTTGACCCGCCTCGATGGCCTCGGTGACTCTGAATGCTCGGTCCAAGTTACTGGTGAAGACAGCGGCACTCAAGCCGTACGATGTTCCATTCGACTTGGCAATGACCTCTTCCTCCGTTTCGAACGACGCAATACTGGCAAACGGACCGAAAACCTCTTCTTGCATGATGGCCGAGTCCTGGGCGACATCTGCGAACGCAGTATTGGCGACAAAGTGCCCTTTCCCTGGCAGCTTCTCGCCGCCGTGGAGAAGCCTAGCACCTCCTTCCTTGCCTTTGTCCACGTAGCTCATGATCCTGTCCCGTTGACCAGCACTGATGACAGGCCCTTTTGTAGTTGTACCTAGCAGTGGATCTCCATGGACCGCCTCTCGACTTCGTTGGCTGAATTCTTGCACAAAACGATCATAAATAGTGCTTTGCACGTATATCCGACTCCCGGCGACACAGATCTGTCCATTATTTGCCGTGATGCCTATCATGGTCCAAAATAATGCATTTTCGATGTCTGCATCGTCAAACACAACGGAAGGTCCTTTCCCTCCTAGCTCCAGTGTCACTTTCTTCAAATTTGTCTTTGCCGAGGCGGCAAGAATCTGTCTGCCGACAGCTGGGCTGCCAGTGAACGAGATTTTCCTCACAGTAGGATGCTCAGCAAGTCTTTGGCCAGCAACTGAGCCGAGTCCGCAGACGATGTTTATAACGCCTGGTGGAAATCCTGCTTCGCGAATGAGCTCCGCAAGCTTTTGACCGTAGAGTGGACACAGCTCTGGCGTTTTTATCACCAGCGTGTTGCCAGCTGCAATGGACGGAGCAAGTTTCCAGATTGTAATCATACTAGATAAGACTTGGGTCAGCTCAGTCGATCAGAAGAAACGTTGTAATTCCGTAATCAGAGCTGGTCAGACACATTGGGTACTCACAGAGGAGAATTCCAAGGAACAATGGCTGCACAGACACCATACGGCTCTCGCCTTGTATACGCCATCCCCTCGGGGATCGCGAGGGTCAATCCATCAACCTTATCAGCCCACCCAGCAAAATACCTGAGGTTCTCCAGAGCCTGTGGCACATTGAGCCTTGTGGAATCATTGAACAGAATGCCAGCATCCAAGGACTCCAACGCTGACACATCAGCAGCATCACGTTCCAACAAGTCAGCCAACTTGTTCAGTAGCTGTCTCCTGATTCCAGGCGCAGTGGTTTTCCAGCTGGTGTACGCTGCTTGAGATGATTTGACAGCCTTGTCAACGTCTTGCTCCTGGGCGCAAGAAACAGTCGCTAGATGTTCACCAGTTGCTGGATTCTCAAGGTCGATGGTCGCATCCCCTGCTGCTGGTACAAATTCATTGTCGATGAAGAGGCCAGTGTAAACTGAAAGACTGTTATTCTCCTCATTTTTAACAATCCATGATGAATTACTGTTACACACCCTTAATCACCTGTGTATCTCGCCCCTTCAAAGATATCTGAGCCATGTCGGTCAATCGATAGGCGTTGAATTCAAGAAAGTCTCCCGAACAATGTCTCTTGCTGAGATAATCAACTTTGTAGCAGGGCCTCCTGGAGTGCTGCCTCCTCAAGACCTCAGCCTCGCTCGGGCTTATAAACCCCCATTTTTGCACTTCCAAAGCAAAACTAGCGCGTGGGCCAGTAAGTTCTGAGCCTGGATTCCGGAATGCATTCCGGTCTACTGTTTGAGGACTACCATGTTGTGACCAGTCCAGGGACTAGGGCACTATCACAAATACTTATCAAGACCCACAGTATGTCTGTACGAGCTATCTGCGGTCAAGCATTTCAATTGCTGTCCTGGGACTTAGGATACGTTATAGGGTGTCTAGCCGAAAGAGAAATCGACTCTGGCCATATTCCGAGGGCGGTTCTAGGAACATTAGGCTCGAAACAAACGGCATCAGGAGTTTCCCGAGTGGAAAGCTTGCCTAATTTCATCTAGATTGATTTCCTCACAACACTATCGGATTTGCATTTTGTGCAAATGTCTCAATTCCAGAGAATAAGATACACTTGATTCGTATGCTTGCAGAACAATGATTTGTGTTGGGGGTGACTGTCGGGTAGCAAATTACGTCCTTCGCCAGTCATGAATAACCTCAGGCACCATTGGCAACGATGTCCGTTACCAATCGAGAACCAATATCGCGACTAGAAGGCACATCAAGGGCTGGATTCTCAGTGAAAAAGTCAGCAGGAATGATGTTCAGTTCCAATTTCTCCACAGGCCTGTAGCAAGCGTTAGCAGCAAATCGAATGGGGTGTAAAGTCAAATAATGTCAGAAATCACTCACATGACTGGCCAGTCTTCGCTGCGTGGATTGTGCGTGAGTCCAAACACGCTCCACACAACCAAGTCTGTGTCAAGGACATCATCATTCCGGTCTGCGGCATCTCCCAAACCACCAAACTCTACCCGACTTTGCAGCGGATGGCGGCCGGCGGCATAGAATTCGTCATCCTTATACTTGGTCACCCAGAAGTGGTGGCTTCCGAACATGGCGCGCCTGCGCTGTGTGCTTTTGGGGTCTGCGATCAGGAGCTGTGTCGCTGGAGGCACGATCTTGTAAGCGACTGGATTTCCAGTGACCGGGTTGATTTTGGCAGCGTTTTGGATCTTGAAGAGGCGGTTCCTGAGCGGGTCTGCATCTAGACCAACTGAAGTCGTGATTGGGGTTTTGTGTACGCGATAGTAATTGCCTTGAGGATTAGTGCGTTGATCCATTTGGACGGGCAAACTTTCTTCTTGGACCACTCTGTTGCTATGACCATCGATTGCAGGGTCGATTCGGACGCAGAATACGTGCTGGTGGTTTTGTGCAAGTGCCCCAGGACTCACAACCGTCCCCCACTCACTTTTCTTGCCAGGATCGATATTCACCACGGATACAATGCCTGTTGCCCGTGCCTCGACCGTGATTGCCGCAGCTTGGTCAAATTTGAAGGCGAAGATGTAATCGTAATTGGCAAGCGTGACGCTGAACTGGAAGATAAGCTGTCGCCGGCGGGCAACGACTGAGCGGTTGGTCCGCCAATTGAGATGCTTCCAAGATACCCCGTCGTCTTGCTCGTGCAAACAAATGACATTTTTCTTCCTAATTGCATTACCTTGTACATCAGTGATGATGCCATCGAAATACTTGTTCTCGCGTTAGCTTGCATCGAAGTGTGCTGCAACTCTGCGTATCGTGCCTTACCCGAATCACACCAAGACAGTCACAACCTAAGGTAAGATTGTTGACCACATCGCCAAATGCACCGTCTCCAAAATCGAATGCTTGCTTGCGATGGTAAGGCGGACGTGGGTCTGCGTATGGTACGGTCTAGATGGAATTCAGCTGTCACGTTCTCCACAAAGGTGGCCAGCCACATCAGAGACTTACCATTTCACTGAGACTGAGTCTGTACAGTACACTACGCCCATCATATCGTACATCGTGCAGCACGAGGCCTTCTCGCGGGTTGAAAGTGAGTCGCATTCTCCATTTTTGCCACTCCACAAGGTTGTCATTTGTGATGGTGAAACTTGGCCCCTCGGGTTGGACAACGGTAAGAGGTTTAAGGTCTTTCCTCGTGCCATTTGGTAGAAGCTCTGGAACATACTCGCTGGTCTGACAGTGATCTACCACGGTAGGAAGATGCGTCTTGGCTTTGAGCGCATCACCAACGCCCCCGGTCGCTGGCTCATCGATGCGGACTATCTCCTTTGTCTTAGCATCCATGATTGGGATGAGTGGGAGAGGATAGGCATAAAAATTTGAGTCCGGGTTGCCAGATCTGGTGTCCTGTGCAAAGATGAGACCTTGGAAGAAGCGGGTATTGCCATCTTCAAGATCAGCCGCACCGTATGGCCACGGCTCAATGACCACCTCGAATCCTTCAGGCAACTCTAGCTCAGCAAGCTTTTGCTGGAACAAGGTAGACGTTTTGCAAGCCTCGAGTAGATCCTCAAACTCGGTGCTTCAAAATTGGATATCTCAGTAACGATAAAAAAATTACTAGCCTTCGCGGGTCGTCAACTTACATGATAAGCCCAGCTTGAAGCTTCGTGCTGACTACCTCGTCGCTGATACATTTTTTTGCGTGCACATCGACAATGGATTCATGAAACTCGACTTGTTTCTTTCCATCGATCTTGTCATAACGAAGCTGTGCAAGACGTTGAGGCCGTGGTGTCGCATCGGTCAGCTTTCCAGAGTGTTCCGAATCCAGAAACTTGACAACATCGGCTTTGGGGGGTTCGAAAAGCCAGATCAATCTGAACTTCAGAACGGCATCTGCGTGGCACTTGAGGATGATATCTCGAGCAAGGTTGGTCTCCTCGAGACTCAATGCAGAGAGCGGATGAGGTAAGCTGATTGCCATGTCGTAAAGAGCTCCAGTAAAATGATGGTACTTTGATGTTCCAGAGCTGTGTCATCTGTCGTATAAGCCCTTCCAGTTTAAATGGCTTCTCGTGTCGGCTCTGGGCAGACGACACAGGTAACTGCCGCAGATAGGTCGATGCAAGACCTATCTAATCAGTTTGAACCTTATTATTTCTAATTATCAAGTCTCCTACAATCAATGCAGGTGTTTCTGGACGAATTGTAGTTGAACGAATGGTGTAGTGCTGCTATATCTGTTCCGTTTCCGATGCTTTGTTCCGCACCCTTGGCGGCTTCGTCCCTCAGCCCCTGTTTTGTAACTGATACGAGGCGGGAGGCAACTGATTCGCGCACCCCTGCCCTGCCCCGGGGCTATCTCGTCTGGTACTGTCGTCGTGTCCAACGAGGAGGGTAGATTAATAAACTTTCATCTGGACTTCCACGGATGTCTACTCGTACTAAAACCACCTCGACTCTTCTACGCTGAGGTTTCCCATTTATGCCAGCATCCAGTCCATTGTTTCTCGCTCCCAGCACCATCATCTTTCAGCATTATTAATATCTCTCACGTTCATATATCAAAAGTGAGTTCTTGGATCAAGAATGGCGGACATTATTAACCAAGGCGCAGTGGGGTCCCCAACCTCAGAACAATCCCCCAACAAGGCTCTAGAGAGTGGCTTCTCAGACTCGCTCACCCGAATTCAGACCGAGATGGGTGAGGGAGAGATTGTTGCGGTAAGAGGCATATGGACGTTCCGGAGTAAATTGCTGACATAGTAGCAGGCTCCTCGCAAGAACTTCAATACCCTCTCAACCCTGTCACTCGCAACATCGTTGATGGCGACATGGGAAGCCTTGTGCAGTACCATGGGTGCGGGCCTCGTCAGTGGTGGCCCTGTCTCTCTTGTATATGGTTTCATCCGTACGAATCCCAGCCCTCAGAGCTCTTTTTGGATCACTTGACTGAGTGACGTTAACAGTTGCCGTTATTGGGAATCTCGCCACAGCTATCTCCTTGTCCGAACCTGCTTCAATGTGAGGCTGTCTCCAGTTCATCCCTCTCGTGGCTTGTACATTAGCTAACACTCCCACCAGGTACCCCGGAGCTGGCGGTCAGTACCAATTTATCGGCGAACTTAGCTCACCCAAATACAAGGCTGTCCTGAGCTTTTTCTCTGGATGGATCACCCTATTGGGCTGGGTTGCCTTAACGGCAAGCGCACCCTACGCAGTCGGGAATCTCGTCCAGGGTTTAATTGGATTGAACAACCCGGAATACCAGCCTGAACGATACCGAACCACCCTGATTTACATCGCCGTTCTGACACTTTCATTCTGTCTCAACCAGTGGGGCAGTAGAGTCTTGCCTCTACTCGAAAATACGATCATGTTTTTCCATATCCTGTTTTTCTGCATCATGATTATCGTCATTGCTGTAATCCCACCAGATCGACACAATGCAGCATTCGTCTTCACCAAATTCCAGAACAACACAGGTTGGGAGAACGATGGCGTGGCGTGGTGCCTCGGAATGTTGACATCTGCTTATATCCTAGTTGGTATGATCTTCACCCGGAAGACTGAGCACATGGCCCTTGAAGGTGATTCTGACACTTGTTGTAGGTTACGACTCCGCAACCCATATATCAGAAGAACTACATAATCCGAAGGTTGGTGTACCTCGCGCCATGATTGGCTCCATCCTCATTAACGGAGCCATGGGGTTCGGCATTCTTATCGCCGTTCTTTTTGGAATGGGGGATCTTGACGCCGCCCTTTCGTCATACACTGGTTTTCCCATCATTTCAATCTTCTTCCACATTACCCGGGGCAATGCCGCCGCTGCCAGTGCTATGACAAGCACGATCATCATTTCCGCTGGATTGGCGACTGTCGGCCTCAGTGCCGCAGCAACTCGAACTCTGTGGGCATTTGCGAGAGACAAAGGACCTCCAGCATCCGGGTGGCTGTCTCAATTGAATGAAAGAAGTCGCATTCCCACAAATGCTCTAGTCTTGATCACAGCTGTTTTGGCGTTACTAGGGCTGCTCAACATTGCGTCCACAGCAGCATTCGGCGCGATTCTGTCTCTCACTGTTGTGGCATTGAATCTCTCTTATCTCTTCCCAGTGGTGGCGATGCTGTACCGACGCATTCGAACTCCTGAAGTCTTGGTTTGGGGCCCTTGGAGGATGTCCAACGGAGCTGGGATGGTTGCCAACGTCATTTCAATTTGCTGGATCGTATTTGTTACCATCTTCCTTCTGCTGCCTGCCACGATGCCAGTCACAGCTCTCAACATGAATTATGCGAGCGCCGTGTTGGGTGGAGTCATTATTTTCGCCACCATTGACTGGTTTGTGCGAGGAAGCAGACACTACAAGGGCCCTTTGAAGCATGAATGAAGTCTTGAGCCACAGCGACCACTCTGGGAGTGGGGGCCAGGTCTCCAGGAGATGCGGCCGGACGCCAGACTTTGACAGATCTCAATTGCTCTTTATCCACCGACTTAGAAAATTTGAAGACAATGCAATTCCATTCGGTACTCTGGTTAGTCGTGTCAAGCTCAAGCTAGAGTGGCATTTCAGGTGGAGCTCGATATGGCTGTCCTTTTCTACCTCTGTTTCAGGGTGTCTCTGATCCCCGTCGTCGCTTATTCGGTAGCATAGCTTTTTGATGCCAGGTATCCTAGTGTATAGATCACGGCTAGTCTGCAGAGATTGTGAACCGTTTCACTGGTGTTTGAATAGTCATACGAGACTTGAGCACTCGTAGTTTGCGATGCTACTTAGACATGGATTGGTGATCTTAGAATCCGACGAGTGGGTCCCATAACGGAGAAAGATCTCCTGCAGAATCATACCCAAAGCGAGTGTTTCGAGTTAAACCTCATGAGAGAGTATACGGCCTCTTGGCTGTCGTCTGTCCTTTGGCATACTGAGTACTCCGTAGGAAGAAAGAGAACAAGGATTTTGCTGGGCCACAGGGTACAAGGGGCTGCGGGGGGAGGAGGAAGATGGCTGGAACAACCCCGCAGTCTCCAGAGGCGCACCTGGACGGAGTAATATTACTCCGTACGGAGGACGAAGTGTCTCTCAGCCACAAGGCTCACAGGCTTACGACTATCAGAGTACAAGCAGTTGCATTCCAAGGCTACTCAGGTGCTTAAGAACGTTCGAATTCCTTTATGTCCTGGTTGGGCAAGATGCACATTAGACAGCCATGCTGCAGGTACTCCGTATTTCAAGCCTTAATTCAACCTGCGCGGTGATACCTACGCCAGTGCTGAATGGGTTGAAGGTTGTCCCATTCAATCCTCATGTCATCATCGCCCATATCTCCAAGCCTTCTCCCATCGATGACTCGGGCTCAATAGAGGGAGAGCGATACCTCGGGAGGTTTTATCCTTGGCATCAACTGCCTCGCCCAAAGCTATGTCCAGAATAGGTCTCCCCGCTTTGATAATACTTCAATTGACTCCGACATGGTGGAAAACACCAAGCTTTTTCCCGTTGGTGGGTAAAGAATCCACTCATCATGACTTCGCTTATACTCGTGGAGAGAGAGAGTCAAGGTTGCTTAACCTCAATCGAGCCAAACCCTGATATTCCCGTCCTAGCATTGCGGGGAGGATCCATGATCGTCCCTAGGCCCTAGTCATGGAATCAACCGTTAGCATGGGTTTCGGCTATTCCCCTCAGGCGTCAGAACTGGCTTTGCCATCCCACAATCTCGAGATGGACATTACCTCGGGACTGCGTCTGAAGTAAGTTTAGTTAGGTGATGTGATGTCGGGTGCAGTGGTTGACATAGGCCTCCACAGCCGCTTATTGTTCGCTTCCCTCATAACACTTCCTTCTATTGCTGCTTGTTCTTGGACCTATAAATTCCGACATCGTCATTATGGCCGACTCCCTATCCTCAGCTGGTCGGAGACTCAGCCAGATCAAAGACTCCATCATGGGAAAAACAGCAACAACCATCCCATGGGATCCAAACTCAACATCCTTCCCAACGAGGAAAAACCTGCCAAAGATCGTCGGTGCTCCCGATGAAGCGGCTTGGGTATGGGGTCAAGACGACTTCGTTGGACGATTGAACCTGCTCACTCCAGCAAGAGTCAAGGCTGCTGCTGCAGAGATACGCACAGGTGAGATGGCACGTCTAGATCTGCCCACCAATGTGCCTGAGCAGCCAGCCTTTGGCCGCCAGAAATTCGAACACAAGATCATCGATCTTCACGAGGGATGTGCCTTTGATGATGTCTACCACATGAATACCCAGTCCGGTACCCAGTGGGACGGGTTTCGACACTTCGCCCACATGCCGACGAAGACGTTCTACAACAACACACACGCTGCCGATGTGATTGGTGAGACGGCAAATCATAAATGCAGCATCCATCGTAAGTGTACCCAAGTCCTCGTATGCATGGGTTACTGTATCTTTGAACGGAAGGAAGGACTAGCTCAAAACCCAAAACTAACATGAAAATACTTGTCAACCAGACTGGTCGACCCACGGGTTCACCGGCCGCGCGGTGCTCCTCGACTACCGCTCGTGGGCGGACACGCAGGGGATCAAATACGACACGGCGACATCCCACGCCATCAGCTACGACGACCTCGTCGCCGTGGGCAAACACCAAGGGATCGACATCCGGCCCGCCGCGCAAGGCGGCGACATCAAGATCGGAGACATCCTCCTGATCCGCTCGGGCTGGACCGAGGACTTCTACGCGCGCTCGGTGGAGGAACGCTCGAAACTCGCTCTTCGCGGCCACGGCGACTCGCACGCCCAGGAGGCACAGTGGGCGGGCGTTAAGCAGGAAGAGGCCGTCAAGGACTGGCTGCACGACTGCTACTTCAGCGCCGTGGGCGGCGACGCCCCGTCCTTCGAGCGCTGGCCCACCCCCGAGAGCTACTATCTGCATGAGTATATTCTCGCGTTGTGGGGCATGCCCCTCGGCGAGATGCTCGATCTCGAGAAGGTGAGCCAGCTGGCGAAAAAGAATGGCCGCTACACGTTCTTTTTCACCAGTGCGCCCGCAAATTGTCCAGGCGGCGTGAGTAGCCATGTCAATGGCACGGCGATCTTTTAAGCATGTGGGTGGGGAAAGGAAAGGGCAGAGCGTGAGGGAGTGAGAGAATTCGTGGTCCTTGGGGCTGAAAAGTGCTAGCTGACGGTGAGACTATGTGTCCGTACGGAACTGTAGTGAAAGGTAGCTCGATCCTGGAGAAATTTCTAAACCATGCGGACATTGCCAATGGAAAAGGAGAAGGAAGGCCATTCATTCTACTATTGGATGGCTACTCCAGCAGCGACAAGGTCGTGCACGGAGAGATCCAGTCAGATCACCCCTCATCCATTGAAAGCCAACTACTATAGCTAGCTACTATCTCACAACTAACTATAGACATCCACCTGTCTTTATGATTTCTGGCCCTCCTTGTCTGCAGCCGAAGTGGCTTTCGTATCATTTTCGTTCGACTGTGCTTGAGGCTGTGGTGTCGAACCCGTGGGTGGCCCTGACGGGATCTCAGCTGTTGAAGAATTTGCAGGTGCTGAGGCTGGTGCTTCGGTCTGTGCCACTGATTTTCCTTCCACAACTTTGACGATTTCATCGCCAAGATCGCCAGAACCGTCGATTTTGCCGATTCTCATCTTGAAGAACTCGGCGTCCGCGAGAAGTCTAGCATAAAGTCAGTCTTGATTAGGATGGTAGATAGAGCGTGGGAGGGAAATCATACCTTTCTTTTGCTGCGGGGGACGTAATAGTCACCTCCTGATACGCCCGGGTCCATTGATCCCGATAGCTAGAAAAGACGGGTATCATGATTCCAGCTACAACCGGCTCAGGCAAATGCTTGGCGAGGACCTTTTGCAATGTAGCCGTCTCTTTGGTCAATGTCTCCATGTATGGCGACACAGAAACTGCTTTGTTCTTCGCAGCTTCGTCCCAGTCGATATTTCTCATGGATTTGACGTGCATCGATGCCCTCCCTGACATGATATCAACCAGCTTCTCGTGAATCCCATGTTGGTGTTCTTGGAAAAGACGTTTCACTTTGTCGAACTCGATCATGACCTGTGATGCGGTGGAGGACGAAAGGTGGCGTCGAAAGAATTCGCGGACGTAGGGAATAAGAGCCACGATGAAACTTAGAGCTTGAGAGGAGAGTGCGAGATGCTTCGTCGTGATATTCTTCAGACCAGCGCTTCGTGTGGCGCCAGCTCCCAGGATGAGTTGAGAACTGCGCGAATTGAACAACTTTAGACTTTCCAAGAGCAAGCCTGCAACTTCATGACTCATGCTGGGAATGCCACATGCCAGATGCTGAAATGCCTCCATAGACCGAAGCATGGCCAAGGCGGATTCGGGCAGGATATACTTCTGCTCATCAACAATGGCACTACGAACCTTCGTTGTGGCAGGCGCTGTTCCATTCGTTGCTACCCCATTGGTATCTTCCGTGACTTTAGTTGGCGACTGCCAGATCATCGTGCTTTCAGACCACGAAAGCGCATCGCTGGTGCTGCCTTGCATTACCACACTAAGCACTTCATTCTCGTGGTCGCCAAAGTCTCTAGCATCCCATTTATCACTATCCATGACCTTGATGACTTCATGCTTTTGGGTTTCTCCAAAGTGTGCGACAAAGTCTTTGATTTGCGTATCAACCACAGTCTTCAGTGCTGTTCCACTTCGACCCGAAATGGCCTCGCACTCATCGGCGAATAACTTGTTCAATGTGAAATATTTCAGAAAGTCAGGCAACGGAAGCTCGGAATTCTGCTGAGACCGAACCTTTACCACTTTGGTGATCTGTGCCTGAACGAGATCAACACCCTCGCCCAGCAAGCTGGATAGATCAAGTGCTTGTTGCATCTCGTCTTGGACAGAACTTGTAGCTCGAGGACGGCCGGTAGGACTAACCACACGATCGATACTGGCCGGATCTGGAGTGCGAGGCGGAGATCTGATCATGTTCTCTGGGAGGTTGCTCGTGATATCTAGAAGAATCTTGACTTGTACGCTAAGCCTGCGCAGCCCTTCACTGATATTGGTATAGATTGTTGCCAGCATTTGATACCAATCGCTAGCATCAAGTGCCCGAAGATTCCTAGCCAAGATGGAAGATTTCTCTTGCTGACTCATATGACGGCCTCCCATTGTCGAAGCTGAAATGGTTGAGACGTTATCATCGTCATTAGAGGAAGGTAGCTGTTTGCGGATCATAGACTTCATCTCTCTTAACACCACCGCGCGGAAAGTTGTGGCCGCTGGAGTTGTGTACCTTGCTCTAGACAGACCCTTCATCTCCACTTCGAGCTCCGCCCGCAATTCAGGACCAATGTTCATATAGCCTGGGAAGGAAGACGGGGCTCTCCTTTGGCCCGGTTTGGGTCTAGTATACATGTTGCCCCATCTCTGGAGCGTGATTCCGGTATCCGTTTGCTGTACATGCCGTCTGATATCGGATAATAGGCTGGAATGAAAACGCCCTTCGTAGCCTCGTCCTGCCCTGTAACGAAGCTGGTTTAAATCATCAAGAGCACCTTCCAAAGCCTTGATCCTTCTCAAATCGCGTCTCTGATATCGTTCGGGTTCCCTGGAAGTCTCGACCTTGCTTGCATGACCCGTCATCAACGCTTCTACCTCGTCCAGATCATCGAGTGCAACATCTATTTCACCCTGCTCGATCATGTTCTCACAGGTCTGAACGGATTTGACGATATCTTCTAATTGCATGATCGCCTCTGCAAGCTGTCTGACGTTGTCCCGCCTCTGTTTGAGATTGACCACTTTCAGCCCATCAATGGCCATCTCCTTGTCCAATTTTGCAAGATCCTTTCGTAGCTTCTGGATCCTGTTGACAGAATCCTCAGCTTCTCCATGTAGCTCTCTGAGTGATCCTAAAGCAGAGAAGAAGGATTTCGACGCAGTGGATATTGAGCTAATGAGATGGACTTCGACCGTGTCCATATACCAAGACAACTTTTCCTGCAAAATGGCATTTGTAGCCAGAGACTTTCTACCACTAGGAGTGCCATTCGGGTCGCGAACAATCTCTGATCGCTCCGAGACAATATCAAAAGTCCTTGGATTTTCCAAGTGGAAATCCTCTTCGGAGTAGACTGATGGAATGGTGGACAACGGCGTGACTGCCTGTCGACGCTGGCTGCTTTGTTTTCTCTTTAGCTGTGGGCGCTCGATTGAAGTCGAGGCTGTCGAGGCTATCGATCCGGCACGTGAATGGCCTGGTCTTTGTAGTCTCTTGCTGAGTGCGGCCTCCCATTCCTCGTTCTTGCTTTCCTTTGCATCTCTCTGGAACAATGATGTCTCCCCTTCCCCTTCGTTTTTCGCTCGTTGAAAGGCTTCGTAAAGAGATCCAACTTGAGCGAGGTACGGATGGAATGCCTTAACTTCCACGTGTGGAATGTTCGTCAATGCCACCGGAGGAATGTCACGATGTGTAGGGGCTTTATAACCGGTGGTGGGTGCTGCAGTACTTGCTTGTAGCCCGGTCCGCATAATTGGGTGCTGGAGGAGAGTTGAGATAGCATTCTGGCCAGTCTCGGTTATCGTGCTGTTATTGATGGACCCTGTGTCAAGGGATCCACCAATGCTGGTGATCGAACTGGCCGTCGAGCCACGGCGTATTCTGCCTTTGCCGGCGCCATACGGGCGTTGAGAGGTATCAGGAAACGGGAATTGTGTCGTGGGCGAAGTAACAGTAGGGGAGGTAAGGAATTGTTGGGAGTTGGGCCTGCCTGGAGAGGCCATCTGGACGATTCTGTGTATGAATGTTTGGGATGCATCAGCTGTGAATGTCTGATGCTATGTACAGCAGGGTTGATGTATAGGAGGTTATTGGGTACAGCAGCCTCCTAGAGGCCATGACTGCGTACGGGGTTCGATCGAAATCCAGTTGCAGGCCTCACTGTGACCTTCTAGACAGAATCCCCAGGTGAGGATGGCACGAGATGAGGATGACACGCCAAGTCAAGCACCCCTTCGGATTTTCTTTTGGCCGACAATCCGAGAGATTCGAATCAAATCATGATCCCCAGGCACTGGCATTCTACACCCATGCTCCCAAAAGCCTGAGATAAAGGTATCCCCAGGTATACATCTCTACGGTCCAGAGTTGACTTTCAGGAACCTTTTTAGTCAGTGCCATAATCGGCATGTTTACCTCATCTTCCTATCATAGTCTAATCTACGAATGTGCCAGTCGTTTATGTCTCTACCCATAACCAAGCCCATTCCATCCAATACGTTGAACCAAGGACGGACATCATTTCTTATAGGCTCCATGCCAGACGCCGTGCTTGTCCCAGATACCCGGCCGACTATATCTGCCGGCAGAATTTCCATTCATCCACGCAAATCTGAAGAATTCGGGCTCGTCGTCGTTGTCTCGCTCACGACGATCTAGAGTGACCTGTTCCTGTTCCCAGTACAACTCTTCATCAGTGTACCCGCGCCAGCGCTCCACATCGTTAATCAGGATGCTGACCCCGTCAATACCAGTATCCTTCGGTAAGGGACCCCAGTTGAACGTGATGTTTGATGCGGTTGGTCCAACGATGGCTGTGACGTTGGGAGATTTTGAACCCCACCATGAACCACCATTACCGTCACCTGATTCCCCTAGGGCGGCAGGGGTCTGAATGATTGATGCAAAGCCCCATCTTGCCACACCATTGACGAAGAGACCGAGTAATAAGCCTTGGTAGATGAGGCCCGGGCGAGTTTGAAAGCCTGTGCCAGGCATGAAGACCAAAGCTAGAATATAATGATGAATCCGGAGGCGCTCGCCTGGAAGAAGCAACAGGATGATCAGCGCGACTCCAAAACTCGCGTAAATGGCAAGATATTTAGGCATATTTCCAGATAAGCGAATGTAGTGGATCTGGCCAATGATGATCGCAACAACAATGGTGATGATAATGGTCAATGCCAATGCTGCTCCTGGTTGAGCGAGATCATGAGGCGTTAGTCGCTCAATAGGGATCAGTGGCGCAAATGTGTAGTTGTTCAGTGCACCGATAAAAGTAAATCCAAGGTAGAGCACTGTCTTTTCAATTTGAGCATTCAGTCCCCTCAGCAGGGGGATCGCAGAGGTTTTATACAGAATATATGATATAAACGCTGCTGGCAAAAGTCTTTCGAAAAGCTTGCTGATGGATTCATAGAAATTGGCCGTGTTCGGTGGATCCGAGACTAGGCCAACATGAAAGAATAAGATGACGAATGTGCTGAAAAAGAACACCCCCGGCGATGTTGTGAAAATTGAGAGTATAACAAGTGCAACAGCCGTCACTGCGAAAAGAGGCCAACGCGAATCAGTGGGACATTGTGCCTGAGATGCGCCGAGGCCTTGAAAGGTGAAGGAGCGAGGAAAGGTGGCTGGAAATGATGTGCTTTTGATGCCATGTGCTTTGGTAGACTCGTAGTTGTGGTGGGATCCAATGAGTGACGCAACTCCGCAACCACCAGTGGCATCAGTGATGACTCCCGCGTGAATGGCAGCTTGACAGATGAAACTATCCGCTCGATAAACCGGTAATGAACCTGGCTCATCAGGGTTCGGTCCACCGACCACGAGGCCTTCATATCTAAGGGAAATGTTTCCGACTATGCGTTCTTCTAACAAGTGCGTTCCCAGACAATTGGCCGGGCATCGAAAGGCAAGGTGAGCAGATGAGAACGGGCGGCATTCGTTACCATTGAGACCGCATCCGTTGCCCTCATTCCAAAAGTTTGCCCCACACCATAAATTCCGTGGCGTTCCATAACCTTTGATGAATCCGGATGTTGAATTATGCTTGAGCATCAGAGACCAAGTTAGAAACCAAGCAGCATATAAAGCGGCCAAGAGTATAAAGCGTTGCTTTTTCTTCGGGGCATATCTATCCAGAACAGCAATTGGAGCTCGTTGTATTTTCGGAAATATGGGCGCAATCCGTAGTATCTTTGGGGGTACAGGTCCCTTAACCCAAGTTACCACGGCCCTCGAGGCCTTCCGAATGGGTACGGGAACCCATCTGTATTGAAATGTGCTTGCAGATTCTCGTAGCCATACGGGAAGTGGGAGGGTCTCGGAGGTCTCGGAGGCTGATCGAATATGGAGATCTCGACTCTCAGGGAGACTATCAGTTTCGTCGTCGGTCAATGCAGGAATATCCGCGACCTGATCCTCCTCATCATCACGATATGCCGGTCTCATTGTCGAGGGGCTTGTTGAACTGAGAGTCAATTGCAGCGAGAAGGATGCGATGCAAAGCTTCACAAGTTACAATACTAACAAATAATGCAGGGACAAACAGTCTATGGGAAAAGTCGGAATGCGCTGGCAAGGGACGTTGGAAATGCTCAAATCATGGATATGTTTCATCGCGCAGCCTTGGGCTTACGCCAGCCAGTGGTCATAGGAGTTGGGAGGACGTGTCCAGAGTACGGAGCAAGGCCCCTCAGGCATCTCGGCGCCATCGTAAATCGGCCAGGAGCTACGTAATTCCGACCTTATTGCCAAGACCTCGGCTACATATTTGCTCTTTATTGCTAATGCCTCACCGTATAGATACGGAGAGTTATTACTGACGATGCGTAATCTTGGCAAGGATGATTGATACGCATCTGTCAATGCACCACCTTTTAGTGTTGCTATTGCTTCTCTCAAGCTTGCCATGCTGGACGACCAAACACTGTATTATCCTAAGCCAAAGCTCCAGCGAGGGTCCCTGAATACCATCCGCAAGTCCTTCAATTGGTAAGAGATAGAAACATAGCCATGACATCGGCCGGTATCAAAGGGCGTAAATGCCACTATGACGCTCCATTGGACGGAGTAATGCGACCCCGGACCTTATCGCTTTGCTATCAATCCCGGGATCCCCAGCAATGTGCGCATTGTGGAATAGTCATCAATTTGCATCCTCCAGTTTACCATCTATGATTACCCTTCTCTTGGTATCCCGACGTTATTTTTGACCACAAACTGTATTCCAGTTCCTATTCCTACTCATCTATATTAGCACTGACAGTAGGAGTTCCAACAACCTGGCTATGTCAACAATGACAGAGCGACCTGCGCCGAAGGACGTATCCTATCACTTCTCTCGTGTTGCCAAAAAGCGACTTCCCAGCCAGGTCAAACGATTCTATCGATATTTTGCTATCCCTGGGATTGGAAACCTTGCAGGAGGTATGTACAACAGAGTGTGAAGTTGAGCCACGATTGATCACCTCACAGGCCTACCCAACCCTGGATACTTTCCATATGATACCCTGGAGGCATCCAGTGCACTCCCAGATCGATTTAAGCCCACGCCTAACAAACCTGTTGATCCTCCAATCACTGAACTTTCACGGGCGACTATCTCTGATGGACCAGCCGCAGCGCGTGTTCTTGTTCCTCATGATTCCGCGGAACCTAACCTGCTGCGCAAGATTGATCTGACAACTGCCCTGCAATATGGCACCGCCCAGGGTTATCCTCCTCTTTACTCCTTCGTTAGAGATTTCGCTCAGAACTACTTGCATCCCAATGTTCCCTACAAAGGAGGCCCTGAAGTGATCCTGACCTGTGGGTCAACTGACGGGTTCTCCAAGGCACTTGAGCTTTTTAGTAATGTATGGGATGAGGAAAGAGATTGGATTCGAGAAAGAGAAGGTCTCTTATGTGAAGAATTTGCGTATATGAACGCCATCCAAGCAGCAAAGCCTCGAGGGCTTAATGTTATACCAGTGGCAATTGATGATGAAGGAATGTTGGCTCATGGGAAAGGCGGTCTTGAGGACGTCTTGTCGTCTTGGGATAAGAACAAAGGCAAAAGACCTCACCTCATGTACACAGTGACGTGAGTTGTGTGCCCTTCTTTGGGTGCAACTGCTAATATGAATAGCATGGGTCAAAACCCTACCTCCGGACTTCTTTCAGTCCAAAGACGCAAAGAGATTTATGCACTGGCGCAGAAGTTCGACATCATTATTGTTGAAGATGACCCCTATTGGTACCTTCAATATCTATCGGCCAATGAACTTTCAGTCAAGGCCAGAGGAAAGCCAGTATCCACTAGTTTCCCTCCTGATTCCAAACACAATTATAACACCACTTCTGGGGGGCGCTCCAGCGGCTTCCCGTTCTTGGACAGTCTTGTCCCATCATACCTATCTATTGATGTTGATGGCAGGGTATTGAGGCTGGACACCTTCAGCAAGACCGTCGCTCCAGGATGCCGATTGGGCTGGATAACAGCTCAACCAGCTGTTGTGGAGAAAATCCAACTTATAACCGAGACCGGAACCCAGCAACCCAGTGGATTTGTCCAAAGTTTGATTGCTGAACTTCTCCTGGGACCATCACCCAATGGAGATCCCGGGAAGGGTGGAAGCAAAGACGGCAGCGGCTGGGGGATTGATGGCTGGGTTCGCTGGCTTGAAGGTCTCCGTGGTAACTACGAGAGGCGCATGCAAATTATGGCAAATATTCTTGAAGAAGGACAATTCTTGATCCAAGACTCGCCGCACAGATCGAGCATCTCACAGTCGGACTCCGATGACTATCAGATGCTTCACAAAACCCACCTATACGACTTTGCCTACCCCATGGCTGGTATGTTCCTCTGGCTCAGAGCTCATTTCGAGACACATCCACTCTTCGAGAAGGTCCCTGGCCCACGACTTTCACAGGCATTATGGCTTTTCATGACCCGGAAGCCTTATCTTGTCTTACTGGCACCCGGCTCCATGTTCTCACCTACTCAACAAATTATGGAAGAGAAGGGCTGGCAGTATTATCGACTGTGTTTTGCGGCCGTAGATGATGACCTTGTCGAGAAGCATAGCCGTGGAACGGTAAATGCTTTCGTAGACTTTTGGGCCATCGATGATGTCAAGAAAATCGACGAACTGCTAGATGATCTTGAGAACGAGTCAAGATTGGCTGCTCTCGAGGGAGAAAATCAGGTAGGTCGCGCGGATGCTATGACCCATTGGGCTTCCACATTAACACGTTTTCAGGGACTTTTCTTCACAAGTCCACTAATATGTTAAGTCGAGTCAGAATCTTTGCCTCTAGAGCAAGACTACTTGACTGTATTCGAAAGGACACCAGGATTGGCAGGCTAGATGGTTGTGGAAGCCATGTACGCTGTGAATGTCTTTGAACTTAGGGACTGTGCCTAACCTTGAAATCTGGGATATCGCAGGAGCTTTGTACCCTAGGCATGAGGGAATTGCTCTTTTCATCAGTATTTGGTAGCTGTTTCAGTAAAGGTTCGGCCGTGAAGCTACCTCCTTCATGCATTTGTATGAGAAACTAAGACAGAATGAGAATGAATGCAACGAAGCAAACCGTACAAAAAGATTCCTGTCTTCCATAACCCACGTGGTCAGGTCAGTCGTCAATAAGCATAGGTTTTCAATAGTGTCCACCGAACCTGCAAGAGCCTAATTTTGAGATACAAAAGAAGGGTGTTGAGGTGTGTTATTTAACAACCTCCAATCAGTTGCCCCTCGTGCCTTTTCCCGTGAGGTCCCCTGCCCGCACTTTTTGCCTTCATCGCTGGGCCCATTGCGTTAGGCTGGCGAGGCGGACTCCGTTCGTTGGGTAGCCTTCGACCTGGGATCTAAGCTCCTCGAGGATGTGCCACAATGCTTGACCAGTTACGTATCGATGTCATCGAGATGCTTATCTCCCCACTGCAACCCATCTCGCGATTTTCAGACCTTCGGTTTGTACCTACCTAGTCTCCTATAGTACAACCTCACACCTTCGCTAGTGTTCAACCTGTCGATCCTTTCGGGCAATGGCAAGTACAACCTTGGAAACCGGGTGCCTCCACTGTTCTTCCAGCAATGACGATCCTACCCAGGCCTGCATTAGCAAGGCGAGCTCCCTCACCAGCTCTACCAACTTCGTAAGTGAAAATGCCTTGAGCTGTGCCGATTGACCCAGTCGTCACTGGGGTGCCTCGTGGTTTTCATAAATGTAGCTTGCTCGCTGGCAGTAATCGTGCTTCCCCTGGTGCTTTGACTTGCCTTTCTAACCGCCGACCCATCCGTGTCTCTTCGTGCCAGGCTGCCCGCTATGTTGTTGACATCGTTCCTTACGGCCGCGGCGCTCTTTCGCCCACTCCAAGTTCGTGCCTGCGAGGACCACGATTGGACATCGCCCGTCCTTGGAGGCTATGTAGACCATGACCTGATGCGGCGCCATGATCTCGACAAGAGAATCCAGCCCACGGCGTTGAAAACCCCTCCCCAGCAGATCAAAGACCTGCACTGGGGCCAGCTCAACTTCCTCCACACCACCGACACCCACGGATGGTTGGCGGGCCATCTGCTGGATGAGAACTACAGCGCCGACTATGGCGACTTCGCCGATTTCGTCAGGAAGATGAAGGCCAAAGCTGACTACCTCGGCGTCGACCTGCTGCTGGTCGATTCGGGAGACCTCCACGACGGGACCGGGTTTGGGGATATCACCGTACCCAATGGCAAACTGACTCTGCCTATCTTCAAGCGCCTCCCTTACGATCTTCTCTCCATTGGTAACCACGAGCTCTACACCACGGAGATTGCCAACGACACGTACCACAATTTCGCACCCAACTGGGGCGGGCGGTACCTGACATCGAACGTCGACTTCAATGGTACCGGTGTCGTGAAGCCTTTCTCCCAGCGCTATGCCTACTACCAGACGAAATTCGGCATCAGAATCATGAGTTTTGCGTTCCTCTTCAATTTCACCGGGAACAGCAATGCAAGCATCGTCACTCCTGTGGGTGACGCGGTCAAGAAACCTTGGTTCCTCGAGCAGGTCAAGAGAACCGACATCGACCTTTTCCTCGTCGCGGGACATATCACGCTACGGAACTCGACAGAATGGGGACTGATCTACTCGGCCATCAGGCAGTACCACCCCACGACGCCGATCCAGATCTTCGGCGGGCATCGACATGTCAGAGATTCCGTGATCTTCGATGCCTCAGCCGTAGGAATCGCGTCGGGTCGCTATTGCGAAACGGTCGGCTGGCTCTCCGTCGATGGCCTACCGAGCAATGTGACGCGGGCGAAATCGCCGCAGGGCTCAGGCACCAAAATCACACAGAAGCCCTCCTCCATCCCGGGAGTCACTCCGAACATGAATTCCTCGTTGTCCTTCACACGACAGTACCTGGACTTCAACCGGTACAGCTTCGAACACCACACTGCAACGACCGAAACGACATTCAACACCTCGTACGGGCAAGGGATCAGCGAGGACATCACAGAGGCGATCGACACGCTCCCGGACCTGACCGAAAGACTCGGCTGCTCGCCTGGAAACTACTACCTGGACCGGTTCCCACTCAACTCGAACCAAAGTCTGTTCAACTACCTGACGACGGTGGTGTTCCCACAGGTGGTGGTGGACCCGAACCGCACAGCCGTGCCGCGCATCATCCTGACCAACACGGGCGGCTTCCGCTACGACCTGCTGCAGGGCGCGTTCACGGTCGACAACGCGTACCAGACGAACCCGTACAAGAACTACTGGCTGCGCATGTCGGCCCCGTGGTCCGTCGCCAAGGACCTGCTGCTGAATATGCAGACCGACAAGGTGTACAAGCGCCAGGCCGGCGGCAACACCACCACCCTGGTCGAGACGCCGGGCTACGTGACCAAAGACGACTTCGGGAACGACGGCGATAACATCGTCCACACCCCCCAGGGCTACTTCAATAGCCCGCACTACGTCCAGGCGAACGTCAGCGTCGCCAATATCACCGACGACAGCACCCTGGTCGATGTCTATGGCACCAGCTTCTTCACGCCCGCCGCTGGCAAGTATCTGCAGGGGAACACCAGTGATTGGGTGCCTGCGGATGGCAATTTCAGTAGCTTTGATACGCTGATAAGGATGGCGAAGCTGCATTGGGACCAGGATTGCTAGGTAGGTAGGTGGCGAGTGAAGGAGAAGGCGGGGAGCAACGACTGGAAATGGATATGGGGTTGGGGATACGGATGGGAATATGGACGACATGACATGACATGCCCTGCAGTATGGGATATAGTACGAGGATTAGGACGAGGACGAAAGATAGACTTAATGATGACAAAAGACATGTATGTGCGGCAAGAACGAGGGATGGAGTAAGGTAGAGCTCGAGCGAAACCCCCATACTATCAAAGTGATGATAATGGGGCCCAGACTATAAATATGTAAATGCTTGCTCATTTTTATAAAATAATGAACAGAGTATCCCATAGTATCCAACTTGAAATTTTCAATTATATAAATTATAATAGACACATGTCACGGTTACGTACATGGAAGGCGCGTCCCAACATATAACACTCTATATAGTGGTCGACTAGTAGTAGAAGTTAGCTTTCAGGCAAGTTCGCCAGTCGATCTACTACACTACACCACACTATACTATGATAGTCAAAGCAAGAAAATGCGATTGCTTCCCCCCTGGGCGAACTTGAGCCGAACAAAATAAGAAAGTGTGCTGCGCTCTCGACAATGTTGGGATTTTGTTTTGGTGGTTTAACTATATTTCGTTTACTTCGTTTTCTTTCCTTTCAGGCACGATATTTTGCGTTCCACCTAGATTTAAACTCTCCAAGCATGCTGTATGTGTTACATATATCTACTGCTTATTCACTGCAGTAGAATAGAGTAGAAGGCTAATCCAATGCACCGCAGTATGATATAACCAATAGGAGATCATTCACCTTGGCAGGTTCATAGTAGGTCAACATACCTTATATCGCTCCATGCGAGCCAAGATTGGAGTCAAGACAAGGAAAGGTAGGTAAGGAAAAGGGGATCTATGGAAAGCGGACTTTGAAAGAGTATCAATTGCATTTATTTTGCTGAGATGCGTACCCACGTAGCGTTACTTTTGTCCGGTCATGCTAGAGCTTCTATACATAGTAGCCCAAAGAAAAAGGGAAGAGAGAAATGAGAAAAAAAAGAACAAAAGGCTAGGCCTTATCATATGTGCATGAATGTGAAACCTGGGGGTATCAAATAGTACAAATTTTCCATCACATCACTGCTCACTTCATACTTTCATTCGCTACTGCTGTGCAACTGGAGCATCGACGCCGAACCAGTTCCACCCCTGATCGAGGTCGAGGTTGGGCTGATTGAAGGGGAACGAGCTAAAGGGGAAACTCTGGGCGGCTATGTTGCCCATACCCCCGGTGCCGATGTTGGTGTTGAAGTCATGGATGGTGTTGCTATAAGGGCTTTGGTTCTGCTGTTGTGGCGTGAAGCCAGAGCTGCCTGTTGCGCTCGCGGAGGGGAAATCCATGGGTGCTTGGGAGGGGAATGACATGAAACTGTCGAAGGTGACGAATGAGTCGTCCGCTTCAGGCCAGGGCTGGTCCAGTCCTGGAGCTATATAGTTGGTACTACTGTCAAATAGTGGGGGCCGAGGCGCTGTTTGCTGGGTATCGATCGTGGTGACGAGTGGAGAGTGTTGTGTGCTGCCAGAGTAATTGGATGGAGGAGTTGGCAGACCGCTGTTTGGAACCCCTGCTGTGACGGTTGGAGTTATCGTACTTGATGCCCTGGAGACGTAGGTTCCAGGTTTGATCGGAACGAACTTTTTCCCCATGCCGATTGAAATCGTTCCAAAGTATGGGATAGACACCTGACATGTTTCCGTAACGCACTCCTTCATCTCGCGTTCTGTACAACCTTGCCGAACTTTGGCTAGCATCTCGAGGGCTTGGGCACTTTGAGCAGCGACCACGCCACCAGCTTCCTTGGAGGCATCTTTGAGAAGTGTTATGGTATGATCGATGAGGTCCGAATCTTTCTGGTCCTGTGTATGATCTTGTTGTGCAGCGCCAGTGGCACGATGCTGCTGGGAATATCCACAAAGATTCAACAATAACAGCATGGCTGCGGTGAAAGTTTGAAAATCGACCAATTTGCAGATGAAGGGGCCGACGGAGGTGCTCATGCGTAGGGCGTCATATACCCTAATCATTTCTCGAGAAGCATCCAGAGCGGCGGAATGAGAATACTGGTAGCGCTTGTCGGTCGACGATCGGAGCATGAAAGGCATATGAAGTAACAGTTTGGTTTGGTGATAGAAGAAATGAGCCTGCAATCGATCGAAATGTATGTCTGGAGGTGTATTTTGAAACAATTCTGTTGACCACCAAGCTGGGTCCTGAGAGTTGTGTAATTCTTCGAGATCCTGATCCAGCCGCAGAGTAGCAGAATAACCCATGGGAGTGATACTTTGATTTCTGTCATTGATCTTGGTGACGACCGGCATCATCTTGGAAACGAAGATCTCACCCGTATTCCCGTCAGTTACGTGCTTCCCAGAGATATATGGAACAACGAAAGCCTCAGATACGGAATATGGCAAGCCGAGGAGTAAGGAGAGAAATCTGTCCCCAAGAATGAGATGGCTCCAAAGATTGACCTGGCGTTGGTACTGCGCAGAGGATTGATTGGGTTGGGCTGCCAAACGATGAAATCCGAGAAGCTGGGAGAATGCGATGCCACGGTGGAATAGAAGCCAAGCACGCCGAGGACGACCCATATTAACCTGGTATTTTGCCTCGAGCATCATACATTCGATTCCTTCGAGGGTGGCAGCAATTTCGTCGTCGGAGGTGATCAGGCGGTCGACAGTGGCGATATATCTTTCCATGAGCTCGGCTGGCTCCTCCTTCATGTGCAGAACAGACCAATCGAAATTCCCGGGCAGCTGGTGCACACCAATTGCTATGCATAGCATGATTTTGGCCAGTTCGGCAGGATTCTCAGATCGCAGAGAATGCGAGACAGACTCTTTGATGGTCTCACAGCGGGCATCCGTAATTTCGGGGAACATTTTCCTCCATATAAGCCACCATTCATGGGAGTTTGCGAGAATGATGTCGAGGTCATGCGGCGACGGTAGCAATTGATTCAGTGCTGTTATGAGGGCCTTGGACTTGTTGTACTGGGCACGGGAGACAACGGGTTGACTTTCTTTCCGGGTGATTACTTCGTTGTCGAAGAGGGTGAGGGCGGGAGCATCATCCCGCAGGCCACCTGGAAGAAGAAGCGATTCTTCCAGGACAGCATCGGCTCGTCGCAAGGAACTTTTGAGCGATTTTAATACTTCAGCGGCTTGGGCATCGACCTGAGACTTTTCTTGATCATCGGACGATGGTCTCTCGTCGGACCTCTCAGGTAATCGATGTAAGACCTGTTTGACCAGATCCTCAAGCTGGGAGACGCGCTCCCTCAGAGAGTAGGAGGATTGGTCTGAGGTAGTAGTGGCATATGACTGTATGTCGCCATGCTCTTGGTCAATGCATGTGGACCCTCTGGCATAGCATTCGTTACAACAGGCTGGCCGGCCTGGTTCGAAAGTACACTTGATCTTACGTCGTCGACACTCTAAACACGACTTTGTTCCCTTGCGCATCTTTTTGCGCATAGGGCCCTGTGCATGATCGGAATGGGCGGTTTGGGAATCATTGTAGGGAGATGTTGCACCACTCGCGGGTTGGGTCATGTTGGAGGAGTATTAAGTAGGATGGCACGAGAGGATTCCGATGGCCGGGGAGGGCGCACAAGGAATTGGGAACTGATAGCGATCAAAGTCGCAGGTCGCTGTCAAGGAGTCGTGCCGGTGACTGGGTGGATAAATCAGCCATGAAATGTACAATGGGTAGAGATACAGAGTAGACAGACATGCATTATTCAGGCGGGCGACAAGCGGGCGTAAAGGGCAGGTGGCAGCAGGCGGCAGAAAAAGAGTGCTGACAGATGGTCACGTGGAGAGAGGGATTTGATTGGTTGAGGAGAGGGCGGTGTGGGAAGCTTCCAGAACCCAAAGCCTTCAAAAGTCCATTTGTGCAGTGGAGCCTGGAGTACAAAGTATATGATCCTCTACTGAATGTACCTACGTGCACTCTCAGATTACAGATAATACATGCTCGGTACTCCGAGTATGGCGCAGAGTCTTGAGGCCTTGCGATTGTAAGGAGCACTATATGCCTGAAGTATCTTTACGGGGTACTCCGTACTCCCTTCCTCGACTGGAATTACAGATGCCAATAGTCACACTCCTTAACTCCGTATAGCGCATACAGACAAACAAACAAAAGGTTGAGGTGATCAACCAGACAGTCAGTACCAGTAAGTCTCTGGCACCTCTCAGAGTCACTCATAAAATATAAAATAGGATGACCACTTGGGCACCAATGACATTCGTAGCCCACAAATGCCTCGCAACGACATTCCACCCTTCGTATCGGTGACTTTCCTCGCTCCCACTGGCACCGAGAATCTAATATTATACGAAGCCATGCCATGTCATCGAGTGCCTGGCCATGTCTGCCTGATTGATTGCCCACCTCTCTCTCACCTCAAACAGCAAGTCCGGATTCGTCCGTCCGTAGCTTCGGCCGAACTCAGGCCTCCCTTCCGCTGACAAAGCCTGGAGCCTGGCGACTACGCCCAGCGTCACAAAGCCGCGCTACGCCGCGCTACGCCGCGCTACTCCCACGCTAATCCCGATCTGGATCTCTTGCCCTATTCGGCCTGCCGGAAGAACTTCGATTTTGCTTCCGATGTTGCGCAGTGAGTCTCCCTAAACAGGCAAGTGCCGGAAATCCCCCTTTTCTAAAATCCGTCACTTTGGTTTTCCAAACTCCCATCTTGGCTCTATCAGGCTTTTTTTCCCTTCGGATCACGGATTTGCTCCATAACCGAACCACCTCTGGACCACTAATCTCGCACCATCTCCATCAACCCGTCAGCCTTGTTGACTGAAGAGATCTAACACGTGCAAATCGCCTGCATTCGCCACAGCTTTGACCTTCACGTTATCCTACGAGAGCTACCCAGGGTGTTCTTTGCAAATCCGAGTCCGCTCTCGTTATCTCCCTACTACTCTACGACCCTATGATTCACCTTTGACAGCATTGATCCACTATGACCCCGTTGCTCTCTTGCTCTGTCCACCCTTCGTCCGAACTTCGAACCCGCTGGCTCACTGGTTTCCCCTTGTTTCGTTTCTGTCTTTGTGGTGGGCTTCGTCCTCTTTGGCGCGTCTGGTGGAGAGTTACTAATGTTGTATCCATTATGTCCATTTTTACACGGAGGCATCCCGGGTACGAGGCTCAATATATATCTGTCCCTGTCTCTCTAATTGCTCCTCGTGCTTTCTTTGGACGTGAACCCTTCTTCCCCATATCTCCATTGCCTGGTCGGTTCCTCTGCCTCATCGTCAATCCCCCCGTCGCCCAACATGACCACCAACACGTCACACCAAACCTCGGCGGCGACCTCGCTTTCCGATCTCAACAAACCCCCTGTCGTGTCCAACAACAGCGAGAAGGATGTCCCCATCGACACACGAGATTCGCCAGCTCAGTCAGTTGAAGTGGAGAAAGATGTCGAGGAGCTCAACCGTGAGCTGTCACGCATCAACACAGCCGATTATCCCTCGGCCTTCCCCTTGACCATGATTGTCATTGCCCTCGCCGCCAGTATCTTTCTCGTAGCCCTTGACATGACCATTGTCGCAACTGCCATTCCCAAGATCACTGATCAATTTCACTCGCTCGACCAGGTTGGATGGTACGGCTCCGCCTTCTTCCTTACAGTTGGCTCCTTTCAAGCCACATGGGGCAAGGTCTACAAATACTTCCCCCTCAAATCCGCATTCCTCATCGGCATCTTCATATTTGAGCTTGGATCTTTGATTTGTGCAGTCGCCAATAACTCAACTACTCTGATTGTTGGAAGAGCAATCGCTGGTATGGGAGGTGCTGGTATCGCCTCTGGTTCCTACACCATCATCGCCTTCTCCGCTCCGCCAGCCCGACGACCAGCTCTCACTGGCGTCATGGGTGCAACATTCGGTATCGCGTCCGTGATTGGCCCGCTTTTGGGTGGTGTCTTCACTGACCATTTGTCCTGGAGATGGTGTTTCTATATCAATCTCCCCATCGGTGGAGTCGCATGTGCGATTATCATTGCCTTTTTCCATACCCCGAAGGCTGCGAAACCTCAAGCAGCGACTTGGAAAGAAAAATTTTTGCAGATGGACTTTCCTGGTACCTTCACCCTCATGGCCTCAATTGTTTGCTATCTCCTTGCTATGCAATGGGGAGGTGCTACAAAGCCCTGGTCCGATGGATCCGTCATTGCCACACTGGTCCTCTTTGGCGTCCTCCTCATCGCTTTCGTCGTCATCCAGTACTTCCAGGGTGATCGTGCCCTCCTTCAGGGACGCCTGCTGAAAGACCGCACCATCGGCGTACAATCCGCTTATATCATGATGATCGCCGGGGGCTTCTTCGTCCTTCTTTACTACCTCCCAATCTACTTCCAAGCTACGAAGAACGTCTCCGCCGCTAAATCGGGTATCAACAATCTTCCCTTGGTCTTCGGAGCCAGTCTTTTCACTGTCGTTTGTGGTATCCTGCTCACCGTATGGGGACAATACGTACCCGTTATGATCTTTGGCTCTGCCGTGGCCACCATCGGCTCTGGACTGATCTACACACTTGAGATCGACAGCGGGAGCCCCAAGTGGATTGGATATCAGGCTCTGGTTGGCATCGGCATCGGCTTGTGCTTCCAGATCCCTGTGATCGTCGCCCAAGCCATTGTCAAACCCTCAGATCTATCCTCCGTCAGTGCCATCATCCTCTTCTTCCAAACTGTCGGAGGAGCTGTCTTCATCTCTGCAGCCCAAGCAGGGTTCGTCAACAAAACGCTCAAAGCGGTTGCTGCCAATATTCCAGACGTCAATCCTGCCCTGGTCGTCGCCACTGGTGCCACCGATTTGAGAAAGGTATTCACGGAGGAACAAATCCCGAAGATCCTAGACGCCTACATGGAGGGCTTGAAAGTACCGTTCGCGATGTGCATTGCCTTCGCAGGTTTGAGCTTCATTCTTGCCTTTGGGCCGAGATGGGAAAGCATCAAGGGCAAAGTCAAGCTGGATGGCGGAGCCTGAGCGACTCCCTTGCTGAAATATCCATTATTTACCCAGCTGTCACCAGTGTGCATCATCGTGTTCAACATCATACCCTCCTTCCCTCACTGTCAGCACTCATGAGCAACATGACCTCGCATTATTCGCCGTATTCTGGCTCGGTATTCCCTTGTAATAATCATCACTGCATTTACAGGGCATGGTTTTCTTTTGTGGGAGGCAACGGACACAAGCTCTGTGGGTTCATTTAGCATTGCATGGTTGGCATAGATTTCATAATTCTTCTAGACAAATATTCAACACCTCGGTGCCCCCTATGGGGACGACGGAGCTGCGAGAATGATATGCCTTGGTCTACCATTCTCATTTACCAGCTAATCACGATGAACTCATGGGGCCCTCGATTGTACCATAACCGAGATCTCTCTTCTCCTCAGATTAGGAAAGAACAAGATAAAAGTGAAATCCCATTGAGAGTCCTCTTCTATTGCTCATTGCCCGGCCAGCATCCCCCCCCCATCTCGCCATTGCTCGTGCTCCCGGAATCCGGTTGACGCATCACCCCTCCGCACAATCACATCCCTTCCCCTCCCTCCCAATCTGACTAAACCTGCCCGGTGCATCAGCAACCGTTACTCGTAAACTTCACCTCACAACTACAGTCTGTATGTATTACTAAACAACTCCGGGGGGCAGCAGCACTGCCCAGAAAGTCTCCCTCCGTGCCCACAACGGCCAAAGGCTTCACTCTCGCGTATTTAAGCTCTCCCACGACATCCGCAACTCCGCTCGACAATGGTAATGATGTGCTGTTGTCCAGTATTATACGAGTACGGAGGACGGAGTTGCTCGTCGTTTGAACCTTAAGTTAGTTAGTATCCACCTGCTGTTGGGCATTACCATCCGCTAAAATCCGGACGAAAACCTACTCGTACTCGTGAGTACTGACTGGTAGTTTGAAGTTTCAAGTTCTAGATTCAGCTGCGAAGGTAGGTGAAGACTCAGGAGGTCTGGAGCGTCCTCAGTAGAGCAAGATCGTAGGAAACGGAACGGGAGAATATTTATCCCCGGCTCCCATTGCCCTTGGGAGAATTCTCCGTTGGCGAGGCCAGCAGCCTTCAGTCGCAATTGCTGAGAAAGACAGGCTCATGAATTGGCCGGAGGACTCCGGGGTCAGATCTATCACTGAGCCTGCTGGTGACGAGGTCCGATCATGCCAGGCACATTGGTGCTTTAACAGGAGCACGTCACGATCATAGAAGCCGACTACAAATCGCAGCAAGCAATAGTGTTCAACGCTCCCAGCGTGATCAAGACCTTATAGGCCAGCGGAAGCCGCTACTTACTCAACCCCTCCTCCCGTGATCACTTTCTTGAGAGGGAGGAAAGTTGGTGGCAAGGCTGGATGGATGACGCGATATCCATGTCAGACGCGTCATTTTAAAGATTGCTTGCTTCAGCCTCAAGCTCCTTCAGGTTTGCTCCTGCAGTTTACTTGCATAGGTCGGTATGTGCCTGCCGCCGTTTTGTTCTCAATGAATGAAGACTTTTGCTCATTGAAGGCCACCATCACACATGCAAGGTATGAATATCTTGCCGCAAAAGACGCGCCTCTTCTGCGTACAATGTCGAACCTACGAGAGGAAACCCCCTACTCTTCTATAGCCGGCCGCCACGCTCCTGATTGGCCGCCACAGATGGGCTGTGTTGGCCATCCGAGTTGCCAAAACAGAAAAGAGAGTAGGAGGGAATTGGGGCGCAAAGAAAGGTTGATCATGAGGTGCCACTTGCATCTCAAGCCCCAGCTAAAACTTCAGCCTGATGAGATTTGATTTCCCCTCTGCTCCATCATTACTGCTACTCATACAACATGCCTCCAGTCTCGATACAGTCGCCACTATACATGATCCATATAATACAGCAATCTTAAGTGAGTCCACGAGCTTCACCGACGCGTTGTTGGGCTCTCAACAACTCGAACATTATCGAGCCGACCATTCTAGACCTCTTCGATCCTGGCAACCCAGGTGATCCGCTCTTGTACATACTCGACATTGAACAGGGTTTGGAATACGCCCTAAGCAGAACGCGCAACTCTGTGACTTTATCTTGCAGAAACAGGGTTGAACTTGGCTGCAATGCAGGTCACGGCATTGGTAAATAATCGTGTTCCTTGTGACGTCTTAATCGACACAGGCGCTGCAGTGAACCTCATCTCCGAAACCTTGGTCCGAGACCTCGGGCTCTTCCCATTGCCTGGAGCAAAGAGGCCTCAGATTACAGGTCTTACAACTTTGACTGGTAAAGATGTTGTCATATTGGGTTGGTAAATGCCGATTTATCATTTCCCAATGGGATATCCGGAAAGGAAGGCTATCAGGTGGCAACCACAGCTGAATTCCATGTGTACGAAATTAAGCATGATAAACCTAGATTCGACGTTATCTTAGGTTGTGAGTTTCTGACCACCAAGACGATGTATCTGTCCCCGGACTCAATCGCTTTTGAACCTGCAGCTCTCAAGGGCTCAGTGCTCCCGCAACAAAGCCCATCAAAGGTACATATTGGCAAGGATAGCACGACTATAAACACTGCTCCTCCCAAGACTGGCCAGCCGAGCGAACCCCAACCAGTGATCTTGCCCCTTCAGGATGATCTCGAAATTTGGGAGCCCAAGGATCCAGCTCGAAGAGGGAAAGCGGATATCATTTTCATTCTTGAACGCAGCAAAACCAAAAGAGATTTTGTAGAATCGTCACGATTGTTCGGCTGGTCGCTGAATTTGTTGCGAAACGATGCACCTGGAACAAGAATTGTTCATTTCAAATGCAAGCTCCAGCTACAAACAATACTTACTGAGGTTCAATTAGGTCGAATTCTGCTAAGGAATCTTTTGCTCGAGCGCCGCGACAAGCCATCCATTAGTACAATACCACTTTTGTTTATCTGCTATGGACGCGGTCTCAGGATTCTCCAGGCCATGATCGATGCTGCAATAGTACTGTCCAACGATGAGGGAGGTAGCTACTTCGACGCTGATGAGTTCCCTGATGTGCCTGAGCTCAGTTATCCGAGTCTTTCGCGAGAGTTACTTCAGAGGCTCCAAACCATTGTGGTGTTTGATATATCACTAGGCAATCGATTGCAAGGAACTTCATTCGAAGTTGGTGCCTCCAGCCCTGTGTTAGCGGTACCAGTCTTCTACTTACGGCCGACCAGAATCCCCGGTTTGCAAGGCGTGCTTCATTGGATAAAGCGGCCTGAGCCAAGAGGGAGAGTGATGTACTTACCTTCGATCCGTCTAAAAGGCAGAAGAGATATAAATTATCTCAGCGTTCTTGGCCTTATACTTGCGCATATCGAGTCTCGAGACGATAACGTTCAACCACTTCCTGACACGCAGGGCCTTCGCCAGAACACAATAACGACATCAATTGGGAACTTAGAGGTTTCTGATAATTCAACGTTAAACGCCACCTCAATTGACCAAGTTAAGGTGCGCGACAGCTCCATAGCCGCTGCCTTTTCCACTGGGCAAATAAATGCAGTCGATAGCACACTTTTCGTCTCACACGCTGGCCAGATAGCGGTATCCGGGAATTGTGTTGTCCAGATTCAAGATTGCAGCCACGTATCTGCAAGTGGGGGCGCTGTTGTTCAGATTCAAAACTGCAGTCATTGTTCTGCCAGTGGAAACGCTGTTATCCAATCTACACATTTACCTCAGCCGACTGTTCAGGTGCATGAAGACTCTAATAATACACTTGTTGGGACTGATGGACCCTCCTTGTCAGTGGCACAGACTGGCGAGCAAGGGCAAAGCCAGCCTAATACAGCTGATGACCTACCACTTCCCGTGCTCACTCGCAGGAGAGCTACCGACCTCACCCCTTCTCGGCCTAGCCTGCCAATGGACCTACAGCATTCAACTACGGACGAACGCATCACTCTGGAGACCCCAGTCTTGCAAAGTGGCACAAGTCCAACATATGGGAGCTCAAAACTCCTCTCTGACCAGACCGAGCTTAGTGACAAGATCGAAAATCTAGGCCTAAGCGGGCTTCGAGTTCAATGTCAGGAAGTACTGCTCAAGATTCAGCCCACTTCATTCTTGAGAACTCAAGCTGACGCGGAAGCGGATCGGCATGAGATTCTACCCAGTATATTGAATGATCACGGACTGTATACTCCCCATAGCGACAGCGACCTCGACAACGAATCCACATCGGAATCAGAATTCGATCAGCCCAGCGGAACAACATTTCAGCTGTATGTTGCATGCGAGATATTGAAATTCATGGAAACCGAGTTCTCTCCAGACCAGCCGATTGCAGATATATTCGTCCTGACTGGCAGCGCTGACAGACCGAAAGGTCTGACATGCCACGAGTTTATGTCATCTCGGTAGCCAAGGGTGAGTAGTTTTGTGCTCGAGACTACTCAATCAGCAATATCGAAATTGATTAGAGACGTGGGACCGGCACGCCACTACGCTATGAAGACCCGTAAGCCCTTTATCTATTCCTTGTCTTGATAAGAGAGTGAGGATTGATGTAATGAGAATATAGGTATAAACTGGCGTGCACTCGAGCTCCAGACCTTTACCTGGTCCACTTCCACTATCCAGAATACTGAAATGCTCTTCTTACAATTCAGTGGAACGAAGAGTATGATCCTCGACTTCACAGAGGCTGTTTCATGGCTAGGCGCTGCATTAAGGCCGACAAGCAAAATGCGCCCTGGTCTTTCTCTTTCAGACATACGCGCTGTATGTAAAGTGGAAACAGATGGTCTAGACCGCAGCGAGTATCTTGAAATACAGGTTCGGCCCGAAATACAACAAGTACAGGCTACTGCAGGCAGGTGTTGGCACAGTCTCTTCAGGAACCCTACAATCGTCAATTATAATCTTACAGATTCTAGTTCAAAGGTGAAAACCAAAACCTCTGATTTATCGCTCGGTTATGGTCTAGAACTCCAGCTACGCGACCTCATCATGCTCTCTGGTGCAGATCTGCTTATGGAGCATAATGGAAGCCTTATTTATTTTGGATACTCAACTATTCTCGTTCCTATCCGCAGACTTTCTGGAGGCTACATTCAATGGCATCTCCTGCGACAAGAGGAAGACAAAATGCTTCCGTTGGCCACAATTGACGACGACGAGGTGTGTCGAGGCAGGGAGCCAATTGGAGACAAAGATGTGATTTTACTTGCAAAAGCACATTTCCTTGGCCTGTGGCATGAAGCCCTGATTGTACTTGGAACAGAAGGGGATCAGAACTATGTAGCACCCAGGAACAATGCGTTCTCCGCTGACAAGAAAGTTAAGATATCCGACACGTACTCGGCCACAGTTGGCGGAAATCTTGCTGGACCAAATTTCACCCTTGGAAGATCTGCAGCATACGCACGTACCCAGATCACGATGGATTTCAATTATAGGAAATTAGTTTTCCTCAGGATTCTACAGACCTTTCGGAAGAAGGCAGTCCTGATATATGAAAGCGATCCTGTCAAGAGAAGAGCGTGGCTAGTCCCGACATTATCACTTGTCCTCCATGCAGCTCATCTATACTTTCGCTCCCCTCAATGGGACCGAAGTGCTCTCCTTAAGTATGCGGACCCGGCAGTTGACGGTGACTCCGCGGCATGGGCGATACTTGCTCCGAATGATACTTGGACCAGTGTTCGAGGCTATGCTGGTACAAATCCAAGAGACAGAGAAGACCTGGAACTGGTGCTTACTCGAATAGTCTCCAACATGCTGAAGTTTTCCGCGAAATTAGTGTCCGAATCCATCGCAAGCAGGATCCATGGATATGACCTGGCCGCGCTGCTATCCGACCCCACGTTCAAACCAGTCCACACGGATCTAGAGTTTTTGGCCCCTCGCAAAGGGTGGTGGCGTTTGACAGAAAGGGTCCCAATATATCTTTGCCATACAATCTCGCGGCCAGTTCGTAAACTTATCGAGGATGAAAGTGACGAACTTAACAATCTACCCGCAAATCACTTGATTTGTCCCATGACCTGCCTTGATCTGGTAGCTGACAATGCCGGGTACCTCGTATCAGAAGGGAAGGTTTCGAATAACATACACTTCCATTCTCCACAGGAACCACTCTTTGACACCTGCGCCTGTGATTCATGCACTTTGTCCCCAAGGACACTCGATGCCAGAGCTGGGGTGCAATATTTGATCAAAAATAGGAAATTCGCGAGGAAATGGGACAAAATGTCCCACCACATGGGGTGCGCCGTACTTGTTGCGCCTAAAGGAGGCATTGTTCTCAAAAGCTCACCTCGAGTGTCAGCCAATAGTTCAATTTTGGAGACCGATGGCTCTTCAACCAGCGCAGCGCCTCCAGTATTCGAGAATGGCTCGGAGGATGAACTCGAGAATGATTGCCTTGCAGTAAAACCACAGATTCAGATGATTCTACCTGACGGTCAAGTCGTAGTCATCGACGAATACGAACAAGAAGTGGAAGATGGACAGCCAGAGTCCAGTGGAAGCAATGCGAACAACTATGTCGACGTAGAGAATGAGTCAAACGGTGACATTGAGGCCTTGAGCCCCAAGAATCCAGAGCAGCCAGCCGCACAACATACAGGCCTAGCTATTCCAGATGCCGATCGGGAGGATGCTGAAAACTGGCCCAAAACACGAAAAGGAAAGGAGGTGGTTCGAGATCCTCTCCCACCCGCAATGCTTACTCCAGGGGCTTCTAGTAAGGTGCCTCCACGGGATGACTCTACTGGGAAGGATGATTTGAAGGAGCCAGACCTAAACAACCATGCAAACAAGTACATCATCACGACCCAGTCGACGAAGGAAAGGAAGTCGTTCGGCAAAGCCGTCAAAAGTATGGTAAATAGGGCTTTGGGTAGACCGAAGCAATCTTCCAAAAGCAAGGGCAAGATGAAGGACCTTGGTCCATTGGTCTGCCCGGTTACACCCAAATGAATACGATATCATCATATTGGACATTACTATCTCTATGTCTTGTCAAGACACGCCCGGGAAACCACAAATTGCCATTTCGACTTGAGCCACATAATACAGTTTAGCCACTTGGTAACCAGCGCGCGTGGGAGGACAATGAACTAGTTAGACTAACAGAATCAATGGGTATCAATTTCACATATGGCAGCCCATATCACTCTGCGTTCTCATTGTTCAACCAGAATCGATCGATCGAAGCAAAGCATAGCATTTGGAATCTCCCACTCGTGTTATCTAATATCCCATCTCAGCCAGGGTATCTAAGATCTATGGAGACGCGCCCCTAGTAGGTCACGGGCGCACACACACACGCGCGCACACACACGCGCACACACACACGCGCACACACACCTGGTCAAGACAGATATGCACAAGCACAAGCACAAGTACCTACACGCACACAGAAGCGAGTAACTCTCAGCCCCGGCACCAGCACCAGCAGGCTATAAAAGCATATCCAGAAGCCAAGCAGCAAGCCACCAAAGTCAAACGGCTGGTGAGGCACTGAGGAGGCACTAGGCCATAATTACGAGTACTCCGTACACATGTAAGCCAGTGAGTGACCCAAATCCGTCAGCCGGTGACCCAAAGCCATAAGCCAGCCTCAGCCAAACCGCTGCGGAACAAGAGGACAGGTCACAGGGGGACGCTGCCCGAACGATCAACAAGGGATCTCTCACAAAGCATAAAGGATACATATTACAAATAAAAACGTATTACGCGTCACAAAACGAATGTATAGGAATCCGTAGATACTAGTTGATCTACTCGTAGACAACAACCTTGATCACGAAAACATTGTATATTCGAAAAAAAAGGAATCTTTCATTTCATTTCAATTTTTACAGCTTGTGCTTGCGCTCTCACACGAGAAAGATTATATATATATATATATTTCATCTTCCGAGGGTCACCGGCACCTGGCACCTGGTGGGTGCTTTTGGTTATCCCGACTCGAGACCTCTCCATTTCCATAACGCTGTGAAAAACAAACTCGAAACTTGTATCACGTAGATTGCGCAGGAAGAGACGCGGGGGTGATACATCCACTCAACTGAGTTAGTAGCTTGGAAAAACAAGTATCAGGAAGTTCCGTCCGTGTTCGTGCGTTTCTTCTGCAGGGCATCGCTGGACACCCTTTCAGGCTGAAAGACCGCAGACCGTAGACCGTGACTCGTCCGTAGTGTGTTGGACGAATTGGGGTCGCGTATACCCATCGAGTACTGGTACATCATCAATGTAGAGCAACCGCCTCCTCGCCATCCGTGATACAGCCATGACTGGCATCGGATACGAGGCGGGCGTACTTCGCGAGGGTACCCCTCGTGGCGCGGGGAGCAGGTCTGTTTGCTTCCCACTGCTCGCGCCGAGTAGCGAGAGTCTCTTCGTCGACATTCAGGTCGAGGACTCTCTTCTCTGCGTCGATGATGATCTCGTCGCCGTCTTTGACCAAGCCAATGGGTCCGCCTTCCATTGCTTCAGGGACAATGTGGCCAATGAGGAAGCCATGAGAGCCACCGCTGAAACGGCCGTCGGTGATGAGTGCAACGTCCTTGCCGAGGCCGGCGCCCATGATCGCTGAGCTGGGCTTCAGCATCTCGGGCATGCCAGGGCCGCCCTTGGGACCTTCGTACCGGATCACCACCACGGTCTTTTCGCCTTTCTTGATCTCACCGCGCTCCAGCGCTTCAATGAAGAGGTCTTCTGCGTCGTAGACTTTGGCTTTGCCGGTAAACCGCAGACCCTCCTTTCCAGTGATTTTGCCTACGGAGCCTCCGGGTGCGAGTGAGCCTCGAAGGACCTGGATGTGGCCGGTAGGCTTGATAGGTTGGGAGAATGGCTTGATGATGGTCTGATCTGAGGGAAAATCGGGTGCAGACTCGACATTTTTCTTGAGAGTCTCGCCAGTGACAGTCCTGTGCTCGCCCTTGACAACACCCTCCTTGATGAGGAATTTCAATAAGGTGGGAATTCCGCCAATAGCGTGAAGGTCATTGAAGACATATTTTCCACTAGGTTTCAAATCAGAGAGGAATGGTGTCCGGTCGGAGACAGCCTGGAAGTCGTCGATAGTGAGCTTGATGCCAACTGCATCAGCCATGGCGATCAGATGCAATACGGCGTTCGTGGAACCTCCGGTAATCATGACGAGTACCATAGCGTCTTCGAATGCCTGACGAGTCATAATATCGCGGGGCCGTAGGTCCAGCTTGAGGAGATTCTTGATAGCGCCTCCAGCAGCTAAACACTCTAGTTGTTTCGCTCGTGATTCGGCAGGGTTGGATGCAGAACCAGGCAGCGTCATACCGAGTGTCTCGATGGCTGATGCCATCGTGTTAGCGGTATACATACCACCACAAGCACCGCCACCTGGGCATGCATGACGGATGATATCAAAGCGCTGCTCTTCATTGATTTCTCCAGTAATGAACTGACCATAAGCTTGGAATGCAGAGACAATATCGATATCGGCGTTATTCTGCGTAGCTGCACACCCGGGAGCAATTGAACCACCGTAGACCATGATTGAGGGGCGATTGACACGACCCATGGCCATCATGACACCCGGCATATTCTTGTCACAACCTGGGAGGGAGATGTTGGCATCATACCATTGTCCCTGCATGACGGTTTCTATTGAGTCTGCGATAACCTCCCGAGACTGTAAACTGTAACGCATACCAGTTGTGCCCATGGAGATGCCATCCGAGACGCCGATGGTATTGAACTGCATAGGGGCGAGACCCGCGTCCGCAACACCTTTCTTTACGATATTGGACAGGTCAAGCAGATGCATATTGCAAGGATTTCCTGACCACCACACTGACGAGATTCCGATCTGTGCTTTATTCATATCACTCTCGCTGAGGCCCGTGGCATACAACATGGCCTGTGAAGCACCCTGGGATTTGGGCTGGGTGATTTTCCTCGAGACTTTGTTGAAGCCCGTGTCCTCTGACGAAGAGGAGTCATTTTGCATACAGCGCGAGGATGAGAAGGTCCGATAGCTAGCGCAATGGTCAGTATATATGGAAGGGAGGCAGAGGAGTCATATGCGGTCATACGCTGTCCTCTTGTCGAAGAGTTGTGTCTTTGCTTGCCGCCGACGCAGGCTTCTGAAGGCAGCTGAAGACCTCATGTTGAAAGCGCTAACAGCAGGTAAAAGGTGCCGGAAAGTAGTCTTTGGAAGCAATGAAGCACCACCCTTCCTCCTCAGCACCGTTCCTCTACTTAAAGATATGAACGCAGTGGGTGTGAAGAATCAAGCTGCGGGTTACGAAAAAAGTTGGGGAAGGTGCGTTATGACAGCCGCCGCCAATCACATACCAACTAATTGTTGCTTAAATGGGGGAGCTCCGGGGAGGAAACTGCCACTCCGAAACATACATATACAGTATCTATGGATGAAATTGGCTTAGCGTATCCATAACGAGCGTAATTTACAGTATTGCCTCTAATACCCTTTAGGTGCTCCGTACTCCGCGATATTCTATTAAAGCCACCAGCGCCAGTCCACGAACTGACAACAATAGTGGAAAATTCTAAAACAAAAAATGTCAAAAACAATCAACAGCTAGCATTCCCAAATGGTCACCCACTTCAGTACTACCTAGCCGGCATCTAGCTTAAGTATGGCTGAGCGGACGGGAAGCCCTGTTCTCTAGATCCTGTGGTCGATTGCGAAGGGATTTGTGGTTGGTGTAGTACTTAAACAACTTCACGTAAACGGTGCTCTTTATCCCCCTCTGAGTTGATAGAGCTCTGCACGTAGATACCCGCCGAGGTACCAAAAGTCACACGTCCTAGTATCAAAGATATTGCTATTGTCATGATCAAATATAATACACTATGCGTACATTTGATTCTACCGCTGCCTTACCGATACCGAGTCTATTCCTTGCTACTCAGACAAACCCAAAGGAGGTATTCCAGCAAAGCAAGAACGCTATATAAAATCGCCGGTGCCCTTCGTCGTCGTCCCATTTGTTCGTTTCATTGATATCACAAAGACTCCTCCTCGACCCATCTAAGGCCGCCGTCTACCTGGATTCCGTCCCGAACCCAACTCATCTCTCGAATTTCACTCAGAGGTTTGCGTCTTGTATTTCGTTTCAATAGGCCATCGACACACGTCCTGGCACCTTCGAAGTTTTGGCCTTTCTCACTGTCCCAATCGCCATCTTCGTCTCCGTATTTGACCCACGCCCATTCACAGCGTGCTATCCGATGCGGCGTCCGTGCTCGTAGAACTACAGGGTCCCCTCGGGCCCCTGGTAAAGGATCGAAGGGTAATCTTCCCTCCATCAACGCATATAAAAGTACACCCAACGCCCAGGCATCAGTCTGTCGTCCATCGTATGGTTGGCCCATGAGGATCTCAGGGGCCGCATAGTCTTCACTTCCACATCGTGTACTGAGTAGTGGGCTCTCTGGTGGTTCTGGAATCCGCCGTGAAAGTCCAAGGTCAGTCAAGGTTACCACCGCTCTGTCCAACCGCTGCCAATCGGATACATCTGGATGCACCCGAACCGGAATGTTCAGCAGAACGTCTAAAACTTGGTCAGCAAACCAAAGCCACTGATAAAAGCACAAAACCTACTCTCCAGCTTGATGTCGCGATGAACAATGAACTTTTGATGCAAGTAACGAACGGCGGAAACCAACTCTGCAAATATTCTTCTGACCAACGACGGGACCAGGACGTCGCGATTCTTACTCGCAACTTCAAATAGATCATTTCCAGGACAATAATTCATGACCAAAAGTGCACGTAAGTTTCCATCAGTGCCGAATGCTTTCAAATGCACAAGTGATGGGTGTTGGACGGCCTTCAACAGGTCGACTTCACGCTTGAGACCAATCTCGATTCTCTCAGCATCAGCACCGCCTGCTGGTCCATGTTCCACCACTTTGATGGCCACTAATCGTCTTGATCTCGCTCGAACACCCGCCATATTGGTGCTGTCTTGACGATAGTCCACACTGTCCTTACGATCGCTGACTTGTCGAACAGCCAGATAAACCTTGCTGAAGGTGCCTTTCCCTAGCAAGCGTATCGCCTCGTATGATCGAGGCTCGCCCGTATTGATGCGTTTCGCATGAAACACTTCAAGCCGGGGCCGCTTGGCTAGTGGTTCATCTCCGTGATTGAGCTGCATTTCCTGGTTTTCTGGTATGCTTGGTGGGTTTGTAGAAACTGCTGAGGCTTCGACGACGCCTCGTTGAACACCTAGGTATTCTTCACGGTGCATGGGCGGGGATTTGTTCTTGTCTGGTGAACTCACAGATGTAGACACGGCAATGTTTCGCGGCTTTGGGGAAACCAGGGTTTCGGGCACATAATCACTTACACTTCTAGTACGCGGGTCATCGAGGCTGCTTTCCTGTCCATCAGATGTGCTGGGCCTCGAAGAATTTTGCAGTCCTGGATAACCCTTGCGACGTGGGGACGTCGGGGATAGATTGGAGGCCGGAAATGCTGGAGGAGGCATATCTTTGATTGATGAGATCGAGGAAGCACGTGATCTGTTTCTTGACAGAGCCTTCCAAGACTCAAAGGCAGCCATAGTGGGAGATGGCAATGGAGTGATATCCAGCATGGCGGCGATCTGAGGAGAAGAAATAACAGTGCCAGGAGAGACGGAGCCGGCCGAGGAGTGCAACAAGTTCCTCACACTAGGAGCACGTCGTGGCAGACTTGAGGCCGAAGTGCTTGATCGCAGACGTGATTCCGAGTCGACAGAATAGGTCGATCCAGATCTTCTCGGAGCATTCATCACATCTGTCCGAATGTGAAGGCCACTGAGGCTATGTAATGGGTCATGCTGCAGGACACTGAGTCCTTGTCCCGCCACAGGGGAGACATTGATCTGTGAATTTTGAAGGAACGCATGGTTGTTTGCTTGAAAAGCTTTGATATTATGCTCAGTCAAGGCCTGATCGATGGGGTTGGTAGGGTTCGTTTGAATAGGAGGAGTCAATAGAAATTTCTCGTCCGTCCACGAGTTTGATTGACTGGAGGCGGCGGTTTGGGAAGTCGCCGATCCATTCTCTAAGCTTTGATTGCGGCGAGGAGAGGTCTGGCCAGGATATGAGGCAGTTGCCGCGAGACGAGGTTGAGGGGAGGCCATGGTGTTATCAATGACGAGATCGAAGGTAATTGGGATGTCGACCCCCAAATGACGGGTTGCTTGGGCTGTTCACGACAGCATGAGAGGGTGTCGATTCACCGTCCAAGACCAAACAGGTTCATCACATATAACAACGACACAACAAGGAGAGAAAGGGATTGTTATGGTGACTGGTGGTCATGGCTTTTGGAGCGTCAATACAACTGCGCGTCTGATGCTATGAAAGAAGGTCACCGCTGATGAGGGCTCAGACAATGAGACAATCTGGTAAGGAACGGCTTCGTCGTCTCGAAAAAAGATAACAGAGAGCAGTCACCAAAGGAGGGGAGGACAGGCGCAGGCAGTTCGAGGATCCAAAGTCGAAAGGTGGGATGAAACATGGAAGTGAGAGGTGGAAAAAAAGGCGGGTGGGAAACAAAGTTGGCCAATCAGAAGCGCAGAAGCAGTCAGGCACGCTGCATCTGAAGGGCACAATGGACTTGGGATCCTGGACCATGCGGGTTCGGTTTCGGCATCGAAGAAACGATATGGCGATGAGATCCGGCATCCTATTGAAGCCTGGTAGCCATACGGAGTAGGGCGTATCTACATGGCTGTGAGGTTATAGATAGGTATGATAGATGAACGCCCGATGCAGTGAGGTGCAAGATGGGAGGTAACAATTGGGGACAATACATACGGGGTAATGCAGTACGGAGCCCCAAACACCTAAAGATAGGAGAACGCCCTGGTGCCTTACCGCTGTCGATACGAGGAATTACCCGTTTGGGTATTGTCATCGTCAGTCATTCGTATCCATGACGTCCGCTGGAGAAACAATCTCGGCGATCGCCCGGCTACATTGACCACGCCTCAAGGTTGTCGTCACAATCAGAACAAACTGTGGAAGTTTTGAATTCCGTCAGACTAAAGCTTTAAGGCCCCTGGACCCCGTATTACCCACTAACGCCAGTGCTGCTTTTGGCAGTGAAAATCAACGCCTGGGGGAGCCAGCCCAGCCAGGGAACATCAATATCATATCAGCGCTGAGTCAGCAATCTGGGGATCTGAGAAATGGGTGGACAAGACACACTCTTGTCGAGGGCTAGGTCCAACACCACATGAAAGTCTTGTGAGCCTCAGCGTGCCATAATATCAACACCTAACATACAACGGCCATGGAGACTTAATAATGATTCATTGCGCCTTCGCTTGGTCTCTGCAATCCTGACGAAAGCGTGCGGGTATTTGTCACGTGATAACAAATCTCACGTGATGCTGAATATGGTGGAGTACTCCGCCGTACAAGCTTCCACAAATCAATGCGTGGAGGAGATGAACTATCTCTCAGTGCGGCCCAGCTAACGCTTCTCAGAATGAAGATCGCAATCAGCAAGTGGCATGAATCCGAAAAGGTATTCCTCAATGATCCATCGCCCCAACACAAACATATTGTTCGTCACGTTAGAGTCAGTAGCGGTGGCTGACTCGGGAGTTCGACACTCGGCCCGATCGCATTGCCCTCCCGAACTCCCGCACGTTTTGACGAGATAAGCGTGCCCAGCGAGGTATAGTACATACCTTAGTGAGTCTGGAAAGGGACACATCTGCACCTAGAGGCTACCTCCCCGTGGGCTAGGGCAAGGAGGACTCCAGAGGGATGATGCAATGCAACTGATAGGAAACTCACAATACCCAATGGGCTCGACACGGTCCAAGAGTCAAGCGGGCCTGGAACTTTCCCTCCAAAGTTCTCCATGTTCTCCATATCGAAATGCCTACAAATTTAGAATTCAGGGGAGCCCACTGCCCGAGTTAGGTACTACTCCGTGGCTATTAATTAGCACTGGCACAAAGAACAACGGAACTTAGTACCTTGATTAGTTAGACTTCCGAGATTTTAAATAGTACGTGGTCCCTACAGGCAAGTGATTGTGCCACGGCCTGGAAGCGCCGAGCTGTAGATCTACGAGTAACACCTCTCTATCGTTGTCTGTGGCCAACTTGGAAAATATACCATCTCGTGGTCCCTGCCTCGTCTCGTTGCCGCCCTGGGCCTCGAGAAACGGACTCCGCCTGGATGCCACTGCCACAAGCCAAAAAACGTTGACAACACAAGGCGAAAGCCAAAATGCGGAAATTTATAGAAACTCCAAAAAAAAGGGACCCGGAAAGGCTGGCGGAAATCAATTGCCACTGGTGTCTATCAGATTCTCTGGAGTCTTGCTGGAGTCTGGACTAGTAACTAAAACAACCAATGTTTTGGCCCCGAAAAAAAAACCCTATATCCCACCGTCCCAGGTCGGTTCAAATCAAACCCAACCTCTAGCCTCATGAACTGCACAGGCAGAGCCCTAGCGGCATAATCTCGGATAGCATGGCATTTTAGCCTTCGACCGACACAAGAAACAGGCGAGGAGGTCGTGGGGTTCCAAGTTCCTGCCCAGCTGTCACTGTTGCTAGCTGGCCAGGATAGATGGTACCTGCGACCTTGATCTGACACTGCTGGTAGGATGCTATAGCCTCTCATGCGAAGTTGGTTTCGCTTTTTTTTAGCAATCGACACCAATGGCACGTAATCGGTTGCGGGCCGCAATGGTCGCCGCGTCTTATGTCGTCTCAGCTAGAGGTCCATTTCATAAAGGTTCAACCTCGGGTCGGTTTTAGTGTATACGTACCATCAACGATCGGCTCGTCTTCTTCTACCACGTCGATGATCCCTGAGTAGAGAGAAGGCAGCACCGTACCCACCCCCGACCCAGCTGGATCCCTTTCTGTTGGACTGTATCGCTAATCAGTACTCCGTACACGCTCGGGAATATGAGCTCGCTAGCGGGGTGGTTTCTCACTCGTTCATATCAATGATATTCACCCTGATTCGGTATGATCCTGGCTTGGTGATGGCCAGTTCTCGAAATTTAGCGTAGGCGACCGTAACGTGGTCACTGCCCTCTTGGTCGTGGTGGACTAGGTGGATCGAGTCCGTCCTGCTGCCTCGCAGGAGGTCACCCTGAGGCGGATCCAGAGTCTCTTGCATGTCGGCCGACGTGAGTGAGACAAAAGCCCAGATCCCGCTCATGTCCTGGAAGACTGGCGATGATGTCCCGCCGTTGGCGTCTTTGTTCCCCTCACCATTGCTGAATGTCACTACCAGTGGCTGTTGGAGTACA
>Ga0105239_10000710_pt1 | contig 47192 bp, 47 predicted proteins | sample KBSC44metaG_FD_92761 | JGI IMG/M metagenome (GOLD analysis project Ga0105239, IMG submission 92761) | Corn rhizosphere microbial communities from Kellogg Biological Station, Michigan, USA - KBS C4-4 metaG | ecosystem: Host-associated > Plants > Roots > Rhizosphere > Soil | place: Michigan, USA...
TATTGCTTATCGCTGCCGCGATCCATGTGGGTAAACGTTTTTACAGATTTTACCAGTTCGGCTATACGACGGGCTGATTCCTGTATATCCTCCACCATTTTCTCGGTTACCAGCACGGTATTTATCCAGCCGAACACCGGGGGTAAAAAACGCCTGGGGATATGACTGGCGAAGTTATCGAGGTCGGCTACTGTAAAGTTAAAGTCCACAAAACTTTCCACCATGTCGTAACCATCTTCAATGTCATTATTGTCCAGCCAATCGCCTAATTCCTCTTCACGTTTGGTCCTTTCCTTCAGCGTAAGCTTTGGCCGCTCTGTTTCTGCCAGCACCTTAAACAGTGCGCCATTAACTGCGTCTACCTGTGCGGCATCCATTTGTATGGCTGTGAGTTTTTTAAAGGTTTCCGGCTCAAGCCTCAGGTGTTCACGCAGGGAGACTGAATCGCGAACGATGGCAGACGCAGGGTTATTCAGCTCGTGCGTAAGCCCTGCCGAAAGTTTCCCCAAAGCCATCATTTTCTCGTTCTGTTGCTGAAAGGCTGTAAACTCGCGCACCCTATTGCTCATTACATGCACCAGCGCCTGGGTAAGCTCAAACTGGCCGCTTATCATTTCTCTAATTCTTTCAGTAGGATAGGATAATACATGCACATCGGTCCTTGTTTTCATGTACACGTTAGAGATCCTTCCCCGCGAGTAAGGCAGGTAACCTGAAATGATGCCTTCGCCGAAGATGCCCAACTCCCGCTTTGCACCGTTTAAAACAATATAAGCAGCAAGCTGACCGGATATAACAAAATTAGGCCCGGTCATTGGATCACCCGGTTTGCTCACCAGCGTGCCTTCGGGGATAACGCGGTCTTCGCAAATATCGATAAGCCATTGTAGCTGGTCGTCGGGAACGCCTTTCAGGTTCTCAAAAGTCTTTAAGGTAGCAACGGTAACAGGTTCCATGTTAGTTAATCAGTGATTAGAGACCAGAGATTAGTTGTAAAGCCCCGAATGTAAGTCATTCCTGATAAAAAAGCTAATGCCCGAACTTATGCGTGCAATCTGTGACCGAAATATCGTAATTTTATGACATAATCATAGCTTTACAGCTATCTATTACTAACTATGAGCTACACGGTACAAAACAAAAACGACGGCAAGCGTGGTGCCTTTTTTATTGAGGATGAAGGAAAAGAAATCGGCCTGATGCATTACATATTTTCCGGAACGGATAAATTTATCATCGACCATACAGAGGTTAATGATGAATATGCCGGCAAAGGCCTCGGCAGGAAACTGGTAAAAGCCGGAGTAGACTTTGCGCGAGAACATAAAATGAAAATTTTACCTTATTGCCCATACGCTAAAAAGATATTTTCGATAACGCCGGATTATGCGGATGTGCTATATTAGTTCAAGGTTCATAGTTGATGGTTCATAGCCTGAAATTGATTAATTGGGTTGATGAGAAGCTCAGAGTAAAAGGCAAATACTATTATGGAATACATATTAACAGAGCCGGTTGCCGCAAGCATCGGCATGGAAAAATATAAATGCACGGTTACGTGGCGCAATGGTCAGTTTATTTCGGACGAGCCCGAGTTTACCGGCGGGAAAGATTTAGGGCCCGATCCTTATACTTTATTGCTGTCATCACTGGGCTGCTGCACACTTGCAACGTTGCGTATGTATATCGACCGTAAAGGATGGGATGTGCCGCAGATTGCCGTTGCCGTGAATATGTTTTTTAAGCTTGAGGGCGATAAAAAGATTACGGTGATTGACCGGGACCTGAATTTTATCTCGCCCATAACTGATGAACAGCGGGAGCGCCTTACCCAGATAGCTAAAGCATGCCCGGTATCAAAAATACTGGAAGGTGAAATACAGATACGCACCTTCGCTTATACCAGTGAAGAGTCTGAACTGCGACACAGCTATACCAACGGCGAGGTTACCGTTGAATGGCGCCCGGAACTTTGCAAACATGCCGCACGGTGCGCAACACAGCTGCCGGGTGTGTTTAATCCTTCAAATAAGCCATGGGTAAATATGGATGGTGCCACGAGCGAGGAAATTGCGGCGCAAGTGGGGCGGTGCCCAACGGGGGCATTGAAGATGGGAAAAGTTAGTAATTAGCTAGACCTCGATTTAAGAGATAAATCTCTCTTTAAAAATGGTTTCAAACTCCTCATATTTCAATACAGAAATCTGGGGGAATATATTTGTTTTAATTTGATGAATATGTTTGTCATTACTGACGATATAATCTGACTGGCTAGCAATGTAACAGTCGACGAATTTATTGTCATCTTTATCGTTCTCAACCAACTGCCATAAAAGTCCGGATTCTTCAGGATAACATTGGGAAGCAATAGTAAATAGTCCAGGGATGCGTCTGTAAATTCAGTTCCATATCTTTTAACTATTTGTTCTTGATATTCGGTTATTATCTCATTTGAGATTACAATATCAAACTTATTCGATAAAATTGACTGATATATCCAGTGATAATTAAAACCCGGGGCGAGGGAAACGAGAAAGATATTAGTATCTATGACAAAGCGAAGATTATTCATTAATCCAATTATCCAAATCTTCTTGAGTAATGTTTTTGTCTATAACTGCCTTTTCTATGTTCTTTAGAAATTTATCAGAGAAATACTCTGCCAACATTCGTTTTATGGCAAGCAAATCCTCCTCTTTTGGTTGAAAAGAATAAATTTTCAATAATTCCAGCTGTAAAGAGCTTAATTTTTGGCTTTGCATAGTATCACCCCTTTTAACAAAATTACAAATTTGATTTATCAATACATAACAGCTACTGGTCCTGGTTTTTCTATGGCTTTTGATATACCCGCACATAATCTATCTCATAACGGCGCGGAAATTTTGTTGCTGCCGGGTCGCCGCCGTTATCGCCTCCGAGGGCCAGATTCAATAAAATGTAATGCTGCTGTTTAAATGGGTTAAACCCGGAGCCATCCCGGTTAACAAGGTCTTTCAGTTCAACGCGGTTTAGTATTTGGTCGTCAACAAACAAGCTAATGGCGTTTTCGTCCCAATCCATACGCCAAATATGAAAGCGTTTGCTCCAGCCCGTCCCTAACGAATCAAGGGGTTTGCGGTTGCTGTACCATTTTGCGCTATTAGGCTTTGCAGTACCACAGGCAATGTTAGCCAGCAGCATGTTACGGTAATACTCCATTATATCAATTTCGCCGTTTGACGGCCAGGGTTTGTTGACGCCCAGGGTCCAGAATGCTGGCCATAAGCCGGCATCAGTTTCAATACGGGCACGCATTACAAAACGGCCATATTGCCAACTGTGCCGGCCCCCGGTGTTCATGCTTGATGATGTGTATTCAATAAACTCCCGGTTTGTCTTCCAGTTATTGCTTCCGGCGATATAATTAGGGTTAGGTAAATGTTCCTTTCTTGCTTCTATGGTGAGCAAGCCATTTTTACAAACAGCATTCTGCGGCTGGTACCATTGATCTTCGTGATTGCGTACAAAGCCATGCTCAAACTTCCAGGTGGTGCTGTCGGGGGCGCCGGCTTTATTAAATTCATCAGCCCATACCAGCTTGTAATGCCCGGCGGTGTCGTTGCTGTGAGATTGGCTTATTGCTACAAAGGGGATGAAACCAATGAGCAGAATAGTTTGGAGATAAAGGTTTTTCATATAGCGATATTAGATGCAAAAATAAGGATTGATGTGTAATATAATGTTTCTACTTGTTAGAACAGGCCTGCGACCTGTGCTGGCGTGTGTCGCCCCGTTGGGGCTTTTAGTTTTTGTTATATTAAAGGCTCAACGGCCCGACACATGCTTTGAACTGTGTTGAGTATCGCCCCCTCTTGAGACAAAAAAAATCTCAAAGGCCCAAAGGCCCGACACATTCCAGCGCAGGTCGCAGGCCTGCGTAAAAGTTAATGAGGAATTCTATCCTAAAAATCCCCCGCATTGCTAATATCCCATCCATTTTTTATATTTGAACAAGGCTATCGATAGCCAGGCAGCGGCGCGGCCCTAATCCCACGCTGTTATTGTTATTGACGAGGAAAGGCTTGCAATTTCTTTTACTGTAAATCAATTATTACCTAAAACTTTTAACATGAAAAGGATTTCTTTTTTAGTGGTTTGTATGCTTTTTTGCCTGTATGCCACGGCCCAGGCGGATGTAAACAACGTTTTTACCGCAATGCCGCCAAAAAACGCAACAAGCCTTACCGGCGAGCAATTACAAACTTACCTGCGCAGCCATTTTAAGGTGACACTGGTACCAGGCAACCACGAGACTACGTACCTGGCGGATGGCGTTATAGTTTGCTTTTGGGACCTTAAAGCAAATCCCCAATACCTTAAACCGCTCGACTCGCTACAGGCCAGGGGAGTAAGGGGCGTGAGCAAGAGTGCTACGTTGAACGACTCGCATTTTGAAACCGTAAATAGTGTACGTTTTGGTGTCTATGAGTTTCAGAAAGAGGATGAAGTTTATATCAGGTTTGGGTCCGAAGTAAACAAAAATCTGCAGAGCATGAATGGGATACTGCAATTTAAGGCTGCGGATAAAGATAAAGCGCACCAATATTTAAAAGATTTGCTGGCAAGTATGCGGTTTAAGGAATAGCTGTTGGCTGGCTGCGGTTATTTGTCTCTAACCTCCATTACCGGCTTATTCATCACCTTATAAAAGAATATTCCGCCGATGGCGTAAAGCATAACGTCAATCCAGTCGCCGGTATAAGTTTTAGAATATGCAGGCAGCAATATCTCGAAAACCAGCGCTACGTAGGCAGTAATGAAAGCCACATGCCAAACCGATAATGTATAATAATTGCTTTTAATAATAGCCACCCGCTGAAAACAAAGCATAAGATTAGCGATTACAGGGATGGCAAAGGCATCGGTAGCATAGCCGTTGATGTATGGGGGCAGGGGATGGCCAAGCTTACGGGTGATAAATACAAGCAGCCAAACCAGGCAGCCGGCTATAAACCATTTGTTAAGCAGGGTTTTCATTTAGGCGGGCAGGACGCTTATCAGTACGATGATGATGGTTACTATCGCAAAGAATAGTACCTGCATCGCAATCGTCCACCAGCGCAACGCGTTTAACAAATGTTTGCCTAAGCGTTTTAAAGGGCCGTCTTCCGGTCGTATAATTAATATATTTTTTTCCCTGGCCGCATCGTCGCGCATTTTTCTTTCAACTTCGCGCGAAAATTGCCGGGTTTCTAAAAAGCCGTCGCAATGCAGGCAGCGATCATCAATCTTTCCGTCCCACATAGTCCACTGGCCGCAATGCGGGCATTTTATTTCTCTAACCTGGCTCATCGGGTTTTAATCAATGGTCAAAGTTAAAAAAAATAAGCCTGCCGTTTTAAAAGCATTCAGTAATTGCAAAAAATAAAAAAGGATGGCAGCACTGCCATCCTTCAAGTTTTTAAGCGGTTGTAATACCTTATTTGCTAACTGCTTTTCTTGCAGGGAACAACGGTAAAATAATAACAGCTAACAGGGCAACAACTTCTAATACAACTAACATGTCTTTAATTTTTAAGTATTTATTTATAAAACGATTAATAGCTTTCAGAGAAAATACATCCTCTGTGCACAGTGGGCGACACAAAATATGCCACTTTTTAACTATCTTTTTTTTGCGCTAAAAACACCAAAAATAATATTTGAGTTATTTTTAAATTCAATAAAAAAAAGCACCTGTTTTCAATTTTTGCTGATGTTTTAGGATTTTTGAAATGAAAAATCGGCCTTTTGGCGAATTTTTAAATATTTTTTTAACCAAAATCATATTGATGGACCAAAAAATCCTGCCATTGCGAGAGCTTTTAACCCAATCGAAAAAAATTAATTTTGGTGATTTAAAAATAGAGTCATTTAATTGTCAGCAGTGTTTTGCAGACAAACTAACAGGCACGTTAGTCTTTAAATAACGGGTGTTTAAAGTACACTTATCGCTGAAAAATATTTTTTGCCAATTTGGCAGTCGGCATGACAAGGGTAGTTTTTTTTGAAAATAATTGCTTGATTTTGTCTGTCATGGTACTGACAAGGTGGCAAAAGGCGGTAAACTGCTACCACGCTATTGGGCCACAACCACTGCCGCACTTGCCGCCGGTACATGCACAATGAAGCTATTTTTATTAACAGCTAGGTCATCTCCTGCGGCGGGTTGAAAACTTCCATCGGCATTGACCTCTCTGCCTGCAAATTTCGTCCCGGTGGTTGCGAGAATTGAGGGAGCATTAAGCCTGTTTACGGTAATATTGCCGATCCTTTTACCGGGAATAATATTAAAATCGTAATCAGTATCGATGCTCTTATTAATAAGAGTAATGGAATAGCCGCCATTATTGCTGCAGGCATGTGCGCTGCAATAGGTAGTCTTGTCTGCTTTAAGCGGGATGGATCTTCCGTTTATAGCGGCGTATCTAAAAGCAAGCATGGCATAATATTCCGGTCTTGCAGTTAATTTACCGTTGTCACTGAATATCGGCGAATAATGCAGACCGATACCATTATGGAAATTTATGCCCTGGCAGCCGTTGTCGGCCAGTATCCACATCGTATCGAGCGCCCACAATGCCGAAGCAAATACGTCGCTTACACCTTGTTTTCCGCCGCCATAAACGTTGTTGCATTCTGTCACCCTGTATGGCAGCTGTGGCATGCCCGGGGAGGGCTTGAACGACTGGATCAGCTCTGATAACCGGCTGCTGAAATGTAAGATGGATTGATAGTTAATATCACTGCGTGTTGCCGGCCCGGTTTCGTAATAATGCCCGTCTAATAGCTTCACGCTCGTATATTCGCGACCAGCAAACGAGGCTATCCAGTCGGTTTTTGATGCCACATCAGGCCCGGCGAAACTGGCGCCTGGCACTTTCGCTCTTACTGCTGCCTGATAAGTGTCCCATTCACCTATAAAATCGTTGACATCATAAAATGCGTTTCGCAGTTTTGAATTGGACGAAAAGTAATCCGGCTCATTGCCCGATTGAAATGCATACAGGTTTGTTCCGAGAGCGTGATTCACGTACACCGCCTCGTTTGCAGCGGTCACGGTATTGTTCTCACCAAGATTTAAACCGAACAAAACAGGCCAGCCGGTTGCATTGGATAACGCCGCCAGCCGGTCGATATCGGTCGTCGTGATAGCGTTTACCGGAGTGCCCGCATCGCGGGGTTTGCCGGTCCATACTGTAAAGTCGCTGGTGCCGCCACCCATACGCATAATCCCCGGCCCAAGGTTTCTCATTAATTGAACCAGGACTTTATTGTCTGGATTTAAAAAACTTGCATCCTGGCCAAATATGCCATTTTCGAAGCTTAAGCCTTCAAAGCTATCCGATATTAAACTACCCGGATGATTGGCGTCGAGGGTTACATTAACGGTTGTAGAATTATAGATAAACAGCTTTTTACTGTCATCATCTTTGCGGCACGAAGCGAGGAACAGCACCGCAAGGATGCCGGCAATCAATAGTTTGTTCATAAGGCGGGGAAACCGCTTTAAAGATAAACAAATAGCCGAATCGTAACAGGTATTTTACATTTTTTAACAAATCATTTCAGGCCGCCGGATACGGGAGCGTTTTATCAGCAAAATTTTATGCTTCGTCTATATTTACTGGTCGCCCATCTATTAGGATTTGAGTTTTTTGTTATTATATTTACATTTAGTTGTGTCAAATAAACACAATGATATTCCCCTGCAATATCTAACAAACAAACCAACTATAAACCAGTTATTTATATAACTATTGCTGCGCTTAATATGAAAAAATCCCTAAAGATTATTGCCGTCACCTGTGTTGCGGGTGCCTCATCCGTTTTATTTGCCGGAATGAAGTCCGAACCGGCCACCGGCACGCAACCACCTGCTGCCGACAGCTCGGGCGTTGTGCTTATAAAAAATAATAACGGGCCTACGCTTGGTTATTCCATCAATTCGGGCGTAAAAATTTTAAAGGTGGATGGATTTTCATTTAAAGATTTAAACAAAAACGGCAAGCTTGATAAATATGAAGACTGGCGGTTGCCGGTTGACGAACGTGCGAAGGACCTGGCGTCGAAGATGTCGGTTGACCAGATAGCCGGGTTGATGCTGTATAGCGTTCACCAGGCTATTCCGGCGCTGGCGGGGCCGTTTGGGAGGGGAACCTATAACGGCAAACTTTTTAAAGATGGCGGTGTCGATCCATCATGGGTAACAGATCAGCAGAAAGATTTCCTTATAAAGGATAATTTGCGCCACGTGCTGGTCACTACGGTTCAAAGCCCTGAAGTAGCTGCCAAATGGAGCAACAACGTGCAGGCTTTGGTTGAAGGGGTCGGCCTCGGAATTCCGGCAAATAATAGTTCCGACCCGCGGCACAGCGCATTTTCCGGCGTGGAGTATACGGCGGGTGCGGGCGGTAAAATATCGCAATGGCCCGATCAACTGGGCCTGGCCGCTACATTCGACCCTAAAATAGTGCAACAATTCGGCTCGATAGCTGCAAAAGAGTACCGCGCTTTGGGAATTACTACGGCACTTTCGCCACAGATAGACCTGGGTTCGGAACCAAGATGGGTACGTATTAATGGTACTTTCGGTGAAGACCCGCAACTGGCGGCAGATATGGCCCGCGGCTATGTTGACGGCTTCCAGACTTCGGGCGGAACTGCCGAGATACGCGATGGCTGGGGATTTAACAGCGTTAACGCTATGATGAAGCACTGGCCGGGGGGCGGCCCCGAAGAAGGTGGCAGGGATGCGCATTACGCGTATGGTAAATACGCAGTGTACCCGGGCAATAACCTTGATGAGCATTTAATATCGTTTGTTGATGGTGCTTTGAAACTACAAGGCAAAACACGTATGGCGGCAGCGGTAATGCCATATTATACCATTTCTTATGGCCGCGATATCAAGAACAAAGAAGACCGGGGCAATAGCTACAGCAAATACCTGATTACCGACTTACTTCGCCAAAAATATGGCTACGACGGCGTGGTTTGTACCGATTGGCTGGTGACTGCCGACGAAGCTAAGACCCCGGATGTTTTCCTGGCTGGTAAATCATGGGGTATGGAAGATAAAACCGTTGCCGAACGCCATTACAAGATACTGATGGCGGGTGTTGATCAGTTTGGTGGTAACAACGATGCAGGGCCGGTATTGGAGGCTTACCAAATGGGTGTTAAGGAGCATGGCGAACCTTTTATGCTTGCCCGGTTTGAGCAGTCGGCGGTGAGACTGCTGCGCAATATATTCAGGACAGGTTTGTTTGAGAACCCCTATCTTGATGTAAAAAAATCTGCGCAAACTGTTGGCAAACCCGAGTTTATGACGGCAGGGTACAATGCGCAGCTGAAATCGGTGGTGATGCTGAAAAATCAGAACCACGTGTTGCCGATAGCGAAGACCAGGACAATTTATATCCCCAAAAAATACGTAGCGCCCAACAAAAGCATTTTTGGTGATGTTTCGCCTGAAAAATGGGAAGATGCCGTGCGACCGGAGCTGCTGAAACGTTACTTTAATGTAACAGACGATCCGTCAAAAGCAGATCTGGCCATCGTTTTTGTAAACAGCCCGAATGGCGGCGCCGGCTATGATTTCAATGATACAAAGAGTGGGGGAAGCGGCTATTTCCCTATCAGCCTTCAATACGGGCCATATACTGCTACCGAAGCCCGCGAGCACAGTATAGCTGCCGGTGATCCGACCGAACCAAACGTTAACGACCGCACCTACAAAAATAAAAGTGTTATCACTGCTAATGCGATGGATCTGAAGATCATTCACGACACTAAAATTGCGATGAAAGGCAAGCCGGTAGTGGTGGCTATCAATATTTCGAAGCCGATGGTGGCAAGGGAGTTTGAAAAAGACGCCAGCGCGATTATCGGCAGCTTCGGCGTGCAGAACCAGGCAATACTGGATATTTTGTCTGGTGCCGCTGAACCGACCGGCTTACTGCCATTTCAGATGCCTGACGATATGACGACAGTAGAGTTACAGGATGAGGATATTCCGCACGATATGATTTGTTACACCGATGCCGCCGGCCATACTTATGATTTCGGCTTTGGTATGAACTGGAAAGGCGTGATAAATGATGCGCGCACCCGCCAGTATGTAAACCGGGTTATACAGCCTATCATTAGCGCGAACGGCAATATGGTAACTATCAGCAGCGCAACCAATGGTGCTAAAATTTATTACAGCACGGATGGCTCGACACCATCGTTCGCCAAAGAAAATGAATACTCAAAACCCTTTAGCGCCGAAAAAGGTTCAACCATAAAGGCTATTGCAAAGGTTTACGGGGTTGATAATAGCGGATTGGCGGTGTATCAAATTAAATAGAACCATGATTTGCTTGATTAGGGGATTTAAAGATTCCTGTCGATGTGCTTATAAAATCGAAGAATCCTCTAATCAAGCAAATCAAGGTTCAAATAATAAGTGACATGAAAAAGCTCTTTACTACTTTTTTTATCTCAGCAATAACAGCCGCGGCTTTTGCCCAGGGCCAGTGGCAACTGGTTAAAAGTAAAAATCAACCGGGCTCGCGTGGCGAGGGCAGCCTGGTTGCTGTTGGGAGCAAATTGTATTTAATTGGCGGCGATGGCGGTGCACGGGCGGTGGAAGCTTACGACCCGACAACCAATAGCTGGACGAAGAAAGCCGTTGCGCCATTTACCATGCACCATTTCCAGGCGGTTGGAGTTGGCGATAAAGTTTATGTGTTGGATGCTTTTTATGAAGGAGGCTACCCTGACCAAATAGCCTTGCCCAACGCTTACAGCTACGATACCAAAAAAGACAGCTGGCAAAAACTGGCGGAAATTCCTGCTGATCGAAGAAGGGGAGGGGCCGGCGAAGCAACTTATAATGGGAAAGTCTACATTGTTTGCGGTATAACGCATGGCCACCGCAGCGGCACCAACAGCATGTTTGATTGCTATGACCCGGCGACTGATAAATGGACTGCATTGCCTGATGCTCCCCATATCCGTGATCATAGCATGGCAGTTGTTTTGGGGGATAAGTTATATGCCATCGGCGGCAGAAATACCAGCCTGCACGATGCTGATAATTTTATGTCGTTTTTTGATAAAGTGGTGCTTGATGTAGACTGCTACGATTTTAAAACCGGCAAGTGGAGCATACTGCCTGCAAAACTGCCAATGGGCACCGGCGGCGGCACAGCGGTAAATATGAATGGTAAGATATTTTATATCGGCGGTGAGCGGGCGACGGCTACCGAGCCAAACGGTCCGCAGAAAGATGTTTATTGCGTCGATCCTGAAAAAGATAAGCAATGGACCAAAGTAGCCGACCTGAATAAGGCCCGCAACGGGGTAGGCGGTACGGTGCTTAACCATAAGATTTATATTGCGGGCGGTGCTAGTGGCCCCGGTGGGCCACCGCCAAAGCCCTTAGCGCAGGGTGCGAATCCTCCGCCACCGCCGCCGGGCGGTAAGCCTGGGAATAATCCTCCGCCAAACGGGCCGCCGCTAGGTGGTGAACAAGGAGATATTGCGCTGGAGGTATACTATCCCGGGAATTAATTTCGACTGATTTTGATGATACCAGGTTGTTGATAGTTATTTGATTAGCTATCTTTATAAACCTATAAAACTAAATCAACTATGCGCAAGCTATTAACTTTACTGCTGCTTTATCCGGCCATTGTATGGGCGCAAACTCAACCGATGGTCATCCCGCTGTGGGAAAAAGGCGCGCCGGGTTTTGAAAACCGCCGCAACGAGCCTGAACTGGCAAAGGATTATTGGGTGAGGAATGTGCATAATCCGTCGCTCACGGTTTTCCTGCCGCCAAAAGACAAAGCTAATGGTGTTGCCGTGGTTGTTTGTCCCGGAGGCGGCCACAGGTTATTGGTTTATACCGCAGAAGGAATTGACCCGGCTAAGTTTTTAAATAGCCTGGGTGTTACCGTATTTGTGTTGAAATACCGTTTAGGACGCGATACGTTATCACCTTATAAAATAGACGTTCACGCCAAACAGGACGGCTTCCGTGCTATGCGTTTGGTACGCAGCCGTGCCGCTGAATTTGGAATAGATACCAACCGCATCGGCTTGATGGGTTTCTCGGCTGGCGGCGAGGTTGTGGATATGGTGGCTTTCGATAAAGGCAAAGGCGACCCAAAAGCGCCAGACCCAATTGATCGCCAAAGCGCTAAACCTGCTTTTATTGTACAGATTTATCCCGGCCCGCTTTATATTCCGGATGTTGTACCTTCGGATGCCCCGCCTGCGTTCCTGCTGGCCGCTAATGACGACCCGTGCTGTTCTGTCCCGGTGATGCAGTTGCTGCAAAGGTATCGCGATGCCAAGGTTCCTGTTGAAGCGCACCTGTTTACGCAAGGTGCGCACGGGTTCAATATGGGGCAGCGCTCTAAGCTAAAATCCATCAATACCTGGCCGCAACGCTTGGCGGATTGGTTATCGGATAATAATATTTTGCAACCGGAGCGGCCGAAGGTGATGCATTGAGTTTGAATGCGGAAGTCGGAATTTCGGTTTCGGAATTTTTGAAATGGATTCTTAAAAAGCAACCTCTCACACGTCATTGCGAGGTCGATTGTTCACAATCGGCTTCGAAGCAATCTCTACACCATACTGCATGGGAGCACTAAACTACATGGTTTCCTGTCCGCCGGCATCACGGTAGCCATGTACACTAAGGTCCGGTACCGTCCTGTGCAGCGGTTGCTTCGAAGTTCGCTGCAAGCAGCGAACCTCGCAATGACGAAAAGCTTATATCCTAAGTAAACGCACCGTAATATTTCTCAAAACATGAACCATATCCCTCAAACAAGTGTTATCTTGTAATAAATCTAAAAGTCATGGCAAATTTCCAGGAGATAATAGCATCAGAGAAACCGGTATTGGTTGATTTTTCGGCAGAGTGGTGCGGGCCGTGTAAAATGATGCCGCCGATATTGAAGCAGGTAAAAGATGCGCTGGGCGATAAAGTAACCATCATCAAAATAGACGTCGATAAAAACCCGCAGGCAGCCAATGCCTACCGTGTTCAGGGTGTTCCCACACTAATAATATTCAAAAACGGCGAAACCAAATGGCGCCAAAGCGGCGTTGTTCAGGCCGCGCAATTGCAGCAGGTGATACAGCAATTTGTTTGAAAGGAGGGTAAAGACGAAAGGTAAAAAGTTTTCAATTGCCCAAAAAATCCTGGGGCTAACGTCAGACTTACGAAGTTTTTAAAACTTCGTAAGTCTTAACGGACGCTTATACATTCCCCATTTGCGGGTCGCTAAAACTGGATTTACCGGTTTCAACGTGGCCGGCGTACCGCTTCTCGAACGCCGGGAAATTGTTAATTTTCACCGTAAAATCATACCAACTGTGGCTGTTTGCCAGGTTAAGCACAAATGTTGACTTAGCCCCCGGAAGAACAGGTAAAACCTTGTTGTTTGTTTTATAACCCAGGTCGCTAATTACCGCAGTATGCGGTGTTTTGCTGTTATTATGCAATATCACTTCCAGGTTTCCATTATTAACGTGGTATTCGCAGCTTATCTCAAAATCAGGGTCTTTGGCATCGCCTTTAAATTCGCGAAAAAAACCGTTGGGACCGTATACGCGAAGGTGATAATTGCTATTTTCGAAATCTGTAAGCGGCCATTCATCTGCAAGGGTATCCCCGGCTTTGGCGGTGTATGCCCACGTGCGCAGGTTTTCATTTAGGTATTTACCCGGCGCATATACATTAAACGGCGAACCGATAGCATGGCTGCCAAAAACTTTTTCGCTCGCTGTAAACCTCAGGCCAAACGATTTTTTATCGGCGCTTAACTTGCCATCGGCATATAATTGGTAGGGCAGAGCGCATGACGGCTTTATTCCTTTTTCCTGCTTAGGCATATAAGGCGAAGTATGCGGTGCTTTATTGATAACGGCAATTTCTTCGGCTGTCAATAATTTATAATCATCGGGCAGCTTCTTGAACTTTGCTTTGTGGATACTCTCGATAGTTGCATCCTTACCCAGGAAAGCGGGTTGGGGAATTACCTCGCCATTGTATGGCCGGAATGTTGATGTCAAGTCGCCGCAAACGGTACGGCGCCAGTCGCTGATGTTTGGCTCGGTTATTTGCTTGCCTGTTTTGTGGCTCAGGAATTTCTCGAGGAATTGCAGGGTGGAGGTATGGTCGAACACCTCGGAGTTTACATAACCGCCCTTGCTCCACGGCGATGCAATTACCAACGGCACGCGGAACCCGAGACCTATAGGCGCTTCTCTTTCATATTTTTCGGGGAAGTTATGACGGGCCAGTTCCTGCTCGCGGGTTACAAACTCAACCCGGGTATCTATACCTGCAGATACTTTGCCCGTTCCGTCTTTATGCGAGTGCGGTGCGGTAAACGGCGGCACATGGTCGAAGTAACCGTCGTTTTCGTCGTACGCTAAAATAAAAATAGTCTTCTTCCAAACCTCCGGGTTGCTGGTGAGTATATCCATCACTTCCGAGATATACCATGCTCCGAACCAGGCTGAACTTGGGTGGTCGGAGAAAGCTTCAGGGGCGGTTACCCATGATACAGTTGGCAACTTGCCGCCGTGTACATCGGCCCTGAACTGGTGCAAAACATCGCCTTTGGGCACTTTTAGCTCGCGGCCCACACCATTATCATCATATTTTAAATCAACCAGCGTGCGGTAGTCCGGGTCATTTTTATTGTTGCTGAAAGCTTTGGCGTGCAGACTTTTTTCCCTGTCTGATAGTTTGTCAAACATCTCAACCTTGTAGGTATCGCGCTCCTTGTTTACGGAATTGAGATAACCCTTCATCTCCCGTAATTGTTTCTTAAGGTGGTCGATGTGGGCATCACCGGCGGGCAAAGCATCAATTTGTTTTTGCAATTCCTCAATTTTTGCGGGCAGCTCGGCCGACCGCTTTTCCATTGCTACAATGTGCGGCGGATGCAGATGGATATTATATTGCGCAAAAAACTCCAGCGGGTTATCCTGGAAGTTAGATAACCAGGGGTCTTCCTCGCCCTCAAAACCGGTGTCGATGGCTACTTCATTCTGGTAGCAATTCCATGATATACCGGCATCTTCCAAACGCTCGGGAAATGTCTTCCATTTAAGGGTGCCGTAGTCCATGTCATCATTCCAAACGTGGGCCAACGAATTTTCGTCAGGAGTTTCGCGAATGGTACCTGTCCAGAAGTATAACCGGTTTGGATTGGTGCCTGTTAAGGCCGAGCAAAAATTCTGGTCGCAAACTGTAAAGGCATCAGCCAGGGCATAATAGAAAGGGATATCCTCGCGTGTATGGTAGCCGAGGGTAAGTGGCATATCGGCGTACTCCTTGTTACCGCTTCGCTTGTTTTCCAGCCATTTATCAAACTTGCCATCGTTGCGCGAGTTTACCTGGTTACGCCATGAATGCGGCAGCGAGTTCATCCAGGTAGTTTTTGTGTTTTTGATGTCGAGGCGGAAAGGCGCGTAAGTTTCACCTTTTGCATTGGACTGGCACCAGACTTTATTTTTATTAGGCAGATCGATAGCGCGTGGGTCGTTATAACCACGCACACCCTTAAGCGTACCATAAACATGGTCGAACGAGCGGTTTTCCTGCATCAGGATAACAATATGCTCTGCGTCAAGATAAGTGGTTCCGGGCGCTGGATTGATAGCCATCGCCTTTTGTATAGAAGCCGGTATAATACTTGATAAACTTGTAGCACCTGCCAGCAGGGCCGCTTTTTTTATAAAATCTCTCCTGGTATCCATTTTTGGTAGTTCATGGTTCATGGTTGATAGTTCATGGCAGCAGCAATGAATAGCAAACCGTTCACCAGTGGTTTATAATGATTTCAAATTTAATTTTTTCCTTTTGCCTATGGGATAAAGCGTACAGTTTTTGGCTATGAACCATGAACCATCAACTATGAACCCTTTTCGCAATAACCTCCTCACAAAGCCCAAACGATAGCGTCATTCCGTTACCGCCGATGCCGTTGATGACGGTTACGCCGGGGGCGATATCTACTATCAGCTCGGTTGCGCCGTTCATCATTTTGGGGTAAATGCCGTGCCATGACTGCAGCAATTTCCAGTCCTTAAAGCTGGCAAAAGTTTGCAAATAGGAAGTTATCATTGTATTAATAAATTCCTTATCGAAAGGGTCGTGAACCAGACCGTATTCGTGGGAGTCGCCGATGGTAAGCTCGCCGCTGCCGTTTTGCGATACCATTACATGGATCCCCCATTTCAGGTATTCGGCGTATTGTTCTTCGTAACGTTTCCGTAAGGCTGGTAGCGAAGCTGCCGCCTGGAAACCTGGGTAATGTATCATGGACAAGCCGCCGCATAATGACGGACCGATGCGCCATTCGTCGGGCTGGGTAACCAGGCGCATCATTTGCAGCTTGCATTTGGTGATGTTTGTTTCTAAAAACAGTTCGGGATATAGCGTTTCAAAATCAGCCCCGCTGCAAACAAATATTTCGTCGGCTTCCCAGGCGCGGTCGCCGGATATAACTTTCGGATGTTCGATGCTGGTTATGGCGGTATTCCAGTGAAATTCAACGCCGTATTTTTCGGCCAGGTACTTAGCCACCTGCCCGATAGCAACGCGTGATTCCACAATCATTTCTTCGCCGCTCCATAACGCACCTTTAAGGCCATTTGGATTGATGGCAGGAGATTTTTTCAGCGCCGCGTCGGCATTTAGAAGCTTACAATCGCGATGAGAATGGTTTACTTCTACATATTCTGAGATAACCTGTAGCTCGTCGTCGTGATAAGCCAGGTGCATAGAGCCAACTTCATCGTGCCAGATATTGGCTTCAGCGCAAACTTCTTTCCAGATACTGCGCGACAGCATAGCCCTCTCAAATAGCGGACCTGTTGCCTGACCGATAGGCCATATCATTCCGAAATTACGGATAGATGCGCCAACAGCACGTTCGTTACGCTCGAATATGGTTACAGAATAGCCCCTGAGTACCAGCGCACGGGCGGTAGCTAAACCAACAATACCGGCACCGATGATGATGGCCGAGCCCCCCGACCCCCTGAAGGGGGAGGCAGAAGAAGATTGTGTCATACGGGTAGAATGTTTAATTCGCCTTGCGGCTCTTCGCTTTTATTGCTTTTGCGGGCGCTTTGTAAAAAATAGATGAGGGATAGTATGCCGCCAATGCCACCGATTACTGCTACGAAAACCACGCCTTCCTTAAAAAACTCAGCCCAGCTTATGTTTGGTTTGCCCAGTTCTTTGGTAAGCAGTAAGCCAACGCTGCCAAGGTAGCCTATCGAATCGGCCACATAAATCAGGAAGCCTACATTGCTTTTATAATGAAATGTGGCTATCATCCGCTCAAAAAATATGGCATTATAAGGGATGTAACCCATGTATAAACCCAGGCCGGTAACAATCATCCAGGTAGTAGGGCTTATCATATTTAAAGAAAACATTATCGTGGATATACCGATTGCAGCACATCCCGCTATAATCATCAGGTGGATGATAACAAAGGCCCTCAGATTTTTGCGCACCAATATCATCAGGCTTATCGCAACCAAAACAAAAATTGATATCTGCGTGCTGGTGGTGGTGAAAATTAATGAATCTTTTATACCAAAGCTATCCCATAGCTCGCGTTCAAAGCTGTCGCGTACGTCGCGCATAACGGTTAGTAACACGTAGATAATAAGGGTGAGGATAATGCCGGGTAAAAATCGAACCAGGAATTGCCTGCGCTCAGCTGCATCCATGGGTTTGCGCTTAGTGCGCAGTTTGATGTCTTCGGCCGTGGGCGCGGGCATTAATTCAAGGAAAAACACAAACAGCACTAACGGAATAACGAATAAAGCCCCGGTTAAAAAAGGCATGTGAAATTCGCTTACATGCATTGATTTTAATAAAAATGAGCCGATAGTTTTTACAAATCCAGAGGCGAATATCAGGCTTACGGATAGTACAGCAGCCATAAATTCGGTGGAGCGCCTGCCTTCGAGGTAGCTAAATACAAGGCCCCAGATGAGGCCGAGCGGAAACCCGTTAATCAGCAAAAAGACAACGTTATAGGGGGCAGGCACAAAAGCAAAGCCTAATAAAGCCAGCCATGCAATGCCAATAAGCATCAGGATGGTGACGCCTCGTTTAGTACCGGTTATTTCGGATATAAAACGGATGCCATAGAACTTACTCATGGCGTAGCCAATTATCTGCGCGATAATCAGCCATACCTTATAATCGACATGCAGATATTGATAGCCTGCAAAGGTTCCCGCCACGAACGGTTTTCGGAAAGCATACATAGACGTATAAGCTCCAAAAGCGGCAACACCGGCCATTACCGATAAAAGAGCGTATGGCCATTTGGCGACTTTTGCCCGCAGGGTATCCATTATTTTCATAACTATTTGCTAATGATGGTAATTACATCTGCAATATCGTCAATAATATGTGTAGGATTATATGGCTCAAGTTCCTGGCGGGTAAATATGCCGGTGGTAACACCGATAACATATTTGCAACCGGCATTCTGACCTTCACGTACATCTACTTCGGTATCGCCAACTTTAGCAACTTCCCTGGCACGATCGATTTTGCCGTCGATCATCATTTTTTGTATCATGTATGGATGCGGGCGACCAAGCTCAACTTCGTCGGAACCCACCACATGGTCTATCAATTCCTTTTCGCGCCATTGCAAGCGGTTAACTATGGTGTCGGCAATATCACGCGAAAAACCGGTATTGATACCCACCTGTACGCCTTTGGCGCGAAGGGCTGCAAAAGTTTCCTCCACATTTGGCAGCGGCTCGATGCCCGGCGCCGATTTATAATGTTCTATCATCTGGTATACAAATTCCTTATGGATTTTGCTCACCAGTTCGGTTGTTATCCTGGAGTCGTTATGCTCGTGCAGGCGCAAAATTTGCCTGATGGCCTGGTTTTTTTCGTAGCCCATTAAAGGGTTAATCAGCTCGAGCGGAACCTCGTAGCCCGATTTTAATAATGCAGCCTGGAAAGCCTTGCTTACATCGTGATCGTCTTTAACCGTGGTGCCGGCGATGTCAAATACAACTAATTTTATAGACATGGTAATAGAGAAATCGTTCAGCAATACTAAACTTAGTTTATTAATATCAAACTAAATTAGTGTTAAGATTCGGTTAATGCTTCCGGATTTGAAAATTTGATGATGTGACGATTTGAAAATTGAAAAATCAAAGCGAAGGTTCCGTTTTCAAATTTTCAAATCAATTAATCTTCAAATTCACTTCTTCTCTTCAAAAAAATATATCACCAGCATACTGGCAGTTTGAGTACCGGTATTTTTTGGGGTATGAGGTATGCGGCCATCGAACAGCATGGAATCGCCTTGTTGTAATAAGATTTTGTCTTCGTTAAACTGGTATTCTACCTCGCCGGACAGGATATACTTGTATTCAAAGGCATCGGTTTCAACCAGGGGGCGGGTAGCGTTAGGCTCCAGTTCCAGCACTACGATGTCAACCGTCGATGGGTTGATTGATTGCGTGAAAATACGATGGTAATGAAAACCACTGGCGTGCTCTTTTTCGAAGTGCTCGTATTCGGCTTTCCGTTTTACGAGTATGGGTAACGCTGTACTTTTTGAGCGGATGTCTTTGAAAAACTCGTTGAGGTCTATCTCAAGTGCCTTTATAATTTCAATTAAAACAACCAGCGAAGGTATAGTCCGGCTGTTTTCAATTTGCGATATCAATCCTTTGCTCACGTTCGCCCGCAAGGCGAGCTCCTGCACAGTTATGTTCTTTTCTCTCCTTTTTTCTTTTATCCGGTTGCTTATCTGGATAATGATATCTTCTTCCATTAATAGTATTTATAGGTTTATCAAGGTTTATGCCGGGCGCAAAGTAATTAATAAAGCATACCCTGCCAAATAACCTTTTTGTTAATTAAAGTTAAATAAAGAAATGATGTGCGGATGTGCGGATGTGCGGATGTGCGGATGTGCGGATGTGCGGATGTGCAAAACTAAACCAGTAAAATTAACCATTAACATCGAAAAGGCAGAACGGCAATTTTATAGATATTCGTTTTTATCCGCACATCCACACATCAGAAATTCGCACATCTTTTGCACATCAATTAATCGGTGCTTAACAGTGATGTAATATTGTCTAACTTTATTTGCTGAAAAACTGCCCGCTCATGGAATCTTCTGTACGTAATCACCAGGCAATAGTAAACGAGGTTTTCTCGCTGTATGAAAAACACGGTGATGAAGATTATATAGGCGAGCCGGTTTCGCAACTGGAGCACATGAGCCAGGCCGCAATGCTGGCCGAAGATGAAGGTTATGATGACGAGGTGGTGCTTGCCGCTTTTTTTCATGACATTGGTCACCTTTGCGCTGATGACGGGGAAGCCGAAAGTATGGACGGTATGGGCAACGTAAACCACGAGGAGCTTGGCGCAGATTATTTATTGGAGCGCGGTTTTTCTGAGCGGATAGCTGCATTGGTGCAGGGACACGTAATTGCTAAAAGATATCTTACCTATAAATACCCTGAATATTATAACAAACTGTCAGATGCCAGCAAGGCTACCCTGGAGTTCCAGGGCGGCAGGATGACAGCTGACGAAGCTGAAGAATTTGAAGAAAACCCGGATGCCGATTTAATAATCCGCCTGCGTTACTGGGATGACAAAGCCAAAGAGATGAATGTGCCGGTGAATAACGTTCATTACTTAAAGGAGATGGCGTTAAGACATTTGGAGGGAGAAAGCCGGTAAAGTTTGTGGGCCGAACTTGAAATAGCGCATTGTGAGTAATTGCGATACAAGGCCATTTTATAGGACGGCGTATGATATCTTGTTTACTTTATAGTTGATAGCTTGCTCGCAATTAGAGATAATTCGACACTTTGATCCGCACTGATCAGTTCGGTTGAACCAATTATTAACTCGTTGTTCGTTATCTCGATAATAAAGTTCTCTAATTTAATTTCCTTTATTACATTTCGAAAATCAGGCGTCATTGCATTCAAAGCCTTGTATTGGTCATTGGCGACAACATTGAAGTTTTTATTGAATTCAGCATCGTTTTTAAATTTCAATTCTACCGGATGTATAGCATTCAATAACCGCTCAATGAAAGTTTCCCGTTTAATAATAACCCGTCCGAAATCACTCCTCAGTGTACTATACGCCCAAAGCTGATACTTGTAATAGTTGATTGATGGGCCCCGTCCGTTTTGTATATGTGTTGGTACTTTAACAAATAATAAATAGCAGCCCATTTCCGGGTGGTTTATTAAAAGCGAACCTCCAATACCGGCACCCGGACAATTACTGAATACATCAAATTGCTGTAGTTGAATATTAACTTCAAAAGGCAACCCAACGGCAAATTTTTCTTTAAGGGCAGTATAGATGTTTTCGAGTGCCAGTATGTCATCGGCATCTGTATCTATTGTGTCAAATGGTAAATTTTCCAATGCGATAAAAAGTTTATATGGTTATGCTGTATGCCGATAATTTTTAAAGGTCAAACCTAATTAACTTTTTTCGTTTTTTGCTGACTTCCCTGGTGGTAATAATTATTAAAGCTACAACTTTTCCAACTTTGGCTACATTAAAATAATGTAAGCAAACGGTAACGCCGCTGTTACAAAAATCGACCTATTTAACGTTCGCTACATCTATTGTTAAGCATTGCTTAATACTAATTTAGTTTACTAATAATAAACAAAGTTTAGTATTGCTGCATGAAAAATTCCTCCTCCTCACTCTCAAAAATTAACAGATGAAACAGATTTACATGCATTTGCGGACTATAATAACAGCGGTGTTATTCTGTCTGGCCCCGGTACTTTTGTTCGGGCAATCAAAAATCGGTGGTACCGTAACCGATGCACAAAAACAGCCTTTGCCGGGCGTAACTGTAACGCTTAAAGGCACTACACAGGGTACCATTACAGATGGGGCCGGTCATTACTCAATTAGCGCTGATAAAGGCAGGGTGCTTATATTCAGCTTCCTGGGTTTTGTTAAGCAGGAAATTACCGTGGGCGATGAAACTAATTACAATGTATCGCTGGTGGATGATTCTAAAACACTAAATGAAGTTGTGGTAACTGCGTTAGGTGTTAAAAAAGAAGTACGCAGGGTGGGTTATGCCATCCAGACCGTAAACGGCGATGCCTTAACAACCGCCCGCGACCCTAACCCGGTTAACGGCCTGATAGGCAAGGTAGCTGGTTTACAGGTAGGTGCTACTTCAGAAATTTTAGGTACGCCAAATATCACCATTCGCGGTAACCAGGTTTCGTTATTCGTTATCGACGGATTGCCGTTTAACTCAGATACTTTTGATTTAAGCCCGGATGATATTGAAAGCTACACCGTATTAAAGGGCCCTGCCGCAGCGGCTTTATATGGTAGCCGTGCCCAGTTTGGCGCTATTTTGATAACTACCAAAAAAGGCGACAAAAATAAAAAGGGTCTTTCGGTTGAAGTAAACAGCAGTACAGTAATTAACAAAGGCTTTGTTGCGTTTCCGCGTATCCAAAACAAATTCGGACCGGGTGAAAACACTTTTTACACGTTTGTTGACGGTAAGGGCGGTGCACCAGGCGGTGTGGATAGCGATTACGACGTTTGGGGCCCTTATTTTAACGGACAGTTGATTCCGCAGTATGATAGCCCGGTAGTTAACGGCGTTCGCCAGGGAACACCATGGACTGCAAGAGGCGCTAATAACCTGGCTAACTTTCTGCAAACAGGTTATCAAACCAACAATAACGTTGCGTTAACAGCAAACGGCGATAACTACAACATTAGGTTTTCGGCATCACAGCAGCATCAAAAAAGCTATATCCCATCTCAATACCTGGATATCGCAAACGCAAACTTATACGCTTCATTTAACGCTAATTCACGCTTAAAATTTGAAGCAAGTGTTGACTTTAACAGGCAAAGCACAGATGATTTTCCGGACGTTCAATACGGCCCGAATAGTATCATCTATAACATGGCTATCTGGACCGGTGCTGACTGGGACGTAAATGCTCCCGATATTAAAGCTATCTGGCAGCCAGGTAAAACTAACATTCAATCGGTATTTGCTGAATATACCCGTTACCATAACCCTTACCTGTTAACTAAAATATGGACAAGGGGCCACTACAAAAATGATATTTACGGTTATTTGGCGGCAAATTACAAAATTGATAACCACGTTAATATATCGTTAAAAAATCAGATAAACACCTATAACCTGTTGCGTACGGAAGATATGCCGTTTTCGGCTCACCCTTATGGACGCGAAGGTAACCAGGGTGATTACCGCGAAGACAGGCGCGACCTGTTTGACAACAATACATTGTTAACGGTAAACTTTGATTATACCATAAAGCATTTCCTAAACCTATCGGGTTTGGTTGGTTCTAACCTCCGTAGCTTTAAATATAATTCGAGCTGGGTGTCGACCGATTATCTAAACGTGCCGAATGTTTACTCGTTCGGAAACTCGCGTAACGCCTTGCAAGCAACTAGCTTTAACTCTGCACAGATACAGTTAAGCGAATTTGCATCGGTGGATGCATCGTTCGGCAAGTATGCCACCTTATCGGCTACCATACGTAACGAATATTCATCATCATTTCAGCAGCCTACCACTTACCTATATCCAAGTGCGTCAATTGCTACCGTAATTTCAGATTATGTTCCGTTGCCTGAATTTATTTCATTCCTTAAAGCCAGGGTTTCGTTCGCAAATATCCGTAGTGATGCTACCAGCCCAACCATCGGTCCTGCACCTTTCAGCTCGATAACGGCCTTTGGCGGCGGCACTGGTCCATCATTATTTAATAACCCTCTAGGTTACGGCACTACTTATAACTCGCCTTACAATGGCCCTACTTATGCTTTAAATACATCATACAGCACTGCTAAGCCTTACAATAACCAAACTGCCGGTTATGGCCCAACCAGCTTGTATGCAAACGGAATTAAAACATCAACCCGTGTTAATTACGAAGAAGGTTTTGATATCAAATTCCTTAGAAACCGCCTGGGTTTAAGCGGTACTGCATTTCAATATGTAGACGGACCTACGATTTTGGCTAACCCTATTTCGACTTCTACCGGTTACACTACCGAGTACATCAACGGCTTGAAAACCAAAACTACAGGTTATGAGCTTTCATTAACAGGTACACCGGTAAAAGATATAAGTGGTTTTGGATGGGATGTTTTGGTTAACATATCTACCTACAAACAAATTTATGACGAATTGCCAGGTAACCAGAAAATATACAACAACTACTTTAAGAAAGGTGATCGTACCGACATATTCTACGGTTCGGCCTTCGTAAGAACGCCGCAGGGTCAGATAATAAACAGCTCGAACGGCGAGCCGTTGAAGAACCCGTTCCCGACGGTTTTAGGCCATCTTAATGCCGATTATAACTGGTCGATATCAAATACGTTTCACTACAAAAGCCTAAGCCTGGGTTTCCAGTTTGACGGTGCAGTAGGTGGTGTTACTTCTGATTATGTTCACAACAAAACAGTGCGCGGTGGTAGCAATGCTTTAACTGCTGAAGGTGCTTTAGGCGCTGCACGTTACCAGGACTGGCTGAATTTTGGTAAGCCAGGGTATAACGGAACTTATGTAGGCCAGGGTGTGGTAATATCAAATGGTGTTGCACCTAACTTCGATTCAAAAACAGGCGCGGTGTTAAATTATGGCGCATTACAGTACGGGCCAAATACTTCGCCGGCGTTTGTTCAGGAGTATGCCAGCGAGTACTACAATTTTAACGAAGCTAACCTGATGAGCAAAACCTACGCTAAACTACGCGAAGTAACCATCGGGTTTGATATGCCGAAGAAATGGCTGCAGCACACCTTTATTGAAAAAGTGTCGGCATCAATTTACGGACGTAACCTGCTATACTTCTACAAAAATCCTGAATTTAAGGATGTTGACCTGGATCAGTATGCAAACACTGCCACTACCAGTACAGGCCTGCAGTCGCCATCGGTACGCAGCTATGGCTTAAATATTAAACTATCATTCTAATTAATATAAGATAATGATCATGAAAAAAATATTGAAAATTTATTTACTGCCGGTACTGATAGTACTGACGGTGAGCAGTTGTAAAAAGACCTTTGAAGACAGGGCCATAAACCACAACGTACCCACAAGCGTGCCTGCTTCGCTGCTATTAACAGGGATACAAAACAGTATGGTTGATCTTCCGCAGGGCTCGTCGGAAATATATGACCAGTATTATATTTACAACTATAACTACTACGGTAACAATACATACGATTTTGGTTCGGGAGATAATTATTACCTGACCTTGAACAACGTATTATTAATGGAACAACAGGCAACTGCAGCCGGTTCGCCAGCCGTTAACGGATACAGCGCTCTTGGTAAGTTTTTCAGGGCGTACTTTTTCAGCAAAATGACGCTTGAAGAAGGTGATATCCCAATGAGCGAAGCGCTAAAGGGCTTAGCTAACCTTACGCCTAAATATGATACACAAAAGGACGTAATGAAGCAGGCGCTAGCATGGCTGGAAAGTGCGAATACCGACTTAGGTGCACTTATATCAAGCGGTGGCAACGCTATACAGGGAGATATATTTTTTAACGGCGACCTTTCTAAATGGCAAAAAGTGGTAAATGCTTTACACATCCGCCTGTTAACCGAGCTAAGCAAAAAAGCTGTTTCGGATGCGGACCTGAACGTGGCCACACAGTTCGCCGCCATCATTGGCAACCCAACCAAATACCCGCTGATGACAAGCGCCTCTGATAACCTGCAATATGTATTTGTTTCGCCTACAAATTACTATCCGCAAAACCCTGACAACTTCGGTCAAAACGGCTCGAGGCAAAACTCATCGCAGACTTATATTAAGCTGCTGACCACATTTAAAGACCCGCGCGTGTTTGTAACTGCCGAGCCTTCGCGCGACCTTGTTGACGTAAAGCACCAAAGCGCTACAGATTTTGCATCGTTTGTTGGTGCTGACCCTGGCTTAGACTTAGGCTTAATGTATAATAACGCCGGTTTGGGTTATTATTCGTTCATCAATCGTAAACACTTCTATTCAACTTACACAGGTGAGCCGGCTATACAAATAGGTTACGCTGAGCTGATGTTTAACATTGCCGAAGGCATAAACAGAGGATGGGCAACCGGCGATGCTGAAGCTTACTATGTAAAAGGTATCCAGGCGTCAATGACGTCATATGGTATACCTGCAACAGGTTCATTCACCGAATACTTTTATCGCCCCGGTTCGTCTAGTGTTACCGACCTGGCAAACTATGATACCTATACCATTAACACCGATTGGGCAACATATTACGCGCAGGCTGGTATAAAGTATACAACAGGTGCTACGGGTTTAACCCAGATACTACAGCAGAAGTACCTGGCGTTATTCCGTCACTCCGGTTTGGAATCGTACTACACCTACCGCAGAACAGGTGTGCCAACCTTTACAACAGGCCCGGGCACCAGCAACGGCGGTCGTATAGCTTTACGTTTTCAATACCCTACCTCAGAACGTACTGCAAACCCCGCCAATTATAACTCGGCGCTGTCGAGCCAGTTTGGTGGTAACGACGACGTTAACGGTGTGATGTGGATACTTAAATAATAAAACTGAACGCAGGAAGCCATCCGCCAAAACCGGGTGGCTTTCTTGTTTATAAATTTTTATCACCTATGAAAAAAATAGTCCTGCTTATAATTGCTGCTTGCCTGTTCGGTGAAATAAAGGCACAGCACAAAACGCAAAATGTAATCATCGTTACGCTCGATGGCTTCCGTTGGGAAGAACTATACAGGGGGGCAGACTCTGCCCTTATCAACTCAAATTTTACTAAAGATAAAGACGCAACAAGAAAAAGATTTTGGGCAGCAACTGCGGAGGAACGCCGCAAAATACTGATGCCATTTTTTTGGAGCACGATAGCGCAAAAAGGACAGTTGTATGGCGACAGGGATTTGGGGAATAAAGACGAGGTGGCCAACCAATATAAATTCTCCTATCCCGGATATAACGAAATATTAACCGGTTTTCCGGATGTGAGAATAAACACCAACGACCCGATGCCTAATCCGAATGTGAATATTTTGGAATACCTGAACAAACAGAAAGGATTTGAAAACCGGGTAGCGGCGTTTACATCGTGGCAGATATTCCCGGCAATATTTAATACAAAACGGTCGGGCCTGTATGTTAATTCCGGCTATACCAATTTTGATGACCCGAAGGCGAATGTAAAGTTGAAATACCTGAATGATATTCAGCATAAAGTACCTGAAATATTAGGCCCTGATGAACGCGTTGACTTTTTAACCTATGAGTTTAGCAAAGAATACATTAAACAATATAAACCGCGCGTGTTTTACATGGGTTTTGATGAGACCGATGATTTGGCGCACGATGGCAATTACCAGCTTTACCTGCAATCGACCAATAAAGAAGACGGGTTTTTAAAAGAGCTTTGGGAGTACCTGCAAACCGACCCTCAGTATAAAGACAAAACAACGCTTATTATTACCTGCGACCACGGCAGGGGAGACGTGCCTTTAGAAAACTGGCGCGACCACGGTACAAGCACGCCAAATTCCGAGCAAACATGGTTTGCTGTGATAGGCCCCGATACCCCGCCCACCGGCGTTGTAAAAACACCAACAATTACTTACCATAAACAATTAGCACAGACCATAGCCAATTTGCTGGGTTTTGATTTTAAAGCGGCTGCCGGGCATGAGGTTGGTGATGCGATTAAGACAGTTTTAGGAAAATAGAAGGGGAATTCCCGCTTCGTTCACGCAGGCCTTCGACCTGGGCCGGCGTATGCCGGCCCGGTTGGGCCTTGTAAATAATTAAAAAAGCCCCAACGGGGCGACACTTTCCAGCACAGGTGGAAGGCCTGTGCTGATGCGATTGAAGCATAAATAAAAAGATATGAAAATTTTAAACTCTTTGGCTATAGTCCTGCTGTTGGCGTCAACAGCCATCGCACAGCCCAACCCCGCCCCCAAAGCCAGGCATAAATACATTGTGGCAGCCCATCGCGGCGACCATACCATATATCCTGAAAATACCCTGGAAGGCTACGGTATGGCCATAAAGGATGGAGCCGATTACATTGAAATAGACCTGCGCACAACCAGCGATGGAAAACTGGTTAGCATGCATGATGGCACCATTAACCGGATGACCGGCGGCAAAGGCCTGGTAAAAGATTTTACGCTGGAACAGCTATTAGCATTAAAAGTAAAAGCAAGAACAAGTGCCGATACTTCAACCTATCGAATCCCGACATTTGAGCAGATTCTAAAGCTTAGCAGGGATAAAATTTATATCTACATAGATTTTAAAGAAGCTGATGCAACTGCGACGCTGAACCTGCTTAAACAGTACCACATGGAGAAGCAGGTGCTGGTGTATATAAACAAACCATCACAAATAACCGACTGGCATAAGGCCTATCCCACCATGCCGCTGATGCTGAGCATGCCAGATAGCGTAAAGACTGTTGACCAGATGAAGCAGTTTATTAATGTATGGCATCCGGATATCCTGGATGGCAATTATAATACCTATACACCGGAAATGATTCAATATGGAGCATCGCTTGGCATCCCAATTTGGCCTGATGCTCAAAGGCCGGGTGAAGGTCCGCAGGTTTGGGATAAGGCAATTGCACTGGGATTAAAAGGTTTGCAAACGGATAACCCGCCTGCGTTAATTAAATATTTGGAAGGAATGGGGTTGAGGTAGCGAAGCCCGGAAAGTCGGTAAAGCCCGAAAAGCGAAGAAAGTTAAGCATCATTTGCAGCCTCTTTGCGCCGCCGCTAAAGCTAAGGCGACATGCGGTCGGTCTTTTCCGACTTTCCGGACTAATTTTGCTTATTATGAAAATTATTTCCTAAATTTATAACAACCAATTATTTAAAACCGGAGGTAGTTATGAACCTGGTTCACCGTATTGAAAACTGGGGCGACAGTCATCATCCCAGAGTGCTTGACATTGTTCGTGTTGCGCTTGGCGTATTTTTACTGCTAAAGGGCATTGCCTTTATGCAAAATACCGAATACCTGAAAGCAATTATCGAAGACCAAAACGTTATCGACCTTTCCAACGGGATTTTAATGGCATTGGTTTATTACGTGGCATTTGCACACATGGTGGGTGGCGTTTTAATAGGCATTGGGATATTAACCAGGTTCGGCTGTATTATACAAATCCCGATTGTAGTAGGTGCGATATTTTTGAGCGGTATTTTCGAAGACGCCGTAAACTACCTGGTTTGGCCGTCCGTAGCAGCGTTGATTGCGCTGGTTGTATTCTTAATCCTGGGCTCCGGACCGTGGTCTTTAGATAGATTTTTGGGAGGAGTAAATTCGAAAGAGTAGCGATAAAAAGAGGATGTGCGGATGTGCAAATATGCAGATGTGCGAATGAGAAGATGATTTGAAAATGTGCTGGTTCGGTAATTTGAAAATTACGGGCAAACAATTTTCAAATTAGCTCAATATCAAATCCTCAAATTTCTTCACCCGCACATCAAAAATCTGCACATAGATCAATATTCCGCCATTTCCTCATCCACATAACACCAAAGCCAGCGCTCGCCGGGCTCGGCCGAAATTACTACGGGGTGATTGTGTTCCGCTGCATGTTTACTGGCATGTTTGTTTGGCGAGCTGTCGCAGCAAAGCGTAACGCCGCAGGTTTGGCAGGTGCGCAGGTGCATCCAGGGACTGTGCGTTTTTATACATTCTTCGCAAACGTAATCCTTTGGTTTCTTTAAGCTCTTAATGGCACCCAGGTGCTGGCAAACTTCGTTTTCCATGGTGATGTTATTTAAAATGAATCGACATAGAGACGGAATATTTTCCGTGTCCGGATAAAAATCAGACCTCCGCCAAATACTTATGTACAAAGCTAATGGCCATTGAGCCTTCGCCCACAGCCGATGCTACACGGTTCATGGCCCCGGCGCGAACATCGCCGGCGGCAAAAATGCCACTGCAGCTGGTTTCCAACAGGAAGGGGTCGCGCTTTTGCTTCCATATTTTGGTGAATTCATCATAGCGCCGCAATTCACGACCAGTTTCTATAAAGCCTTTTTCGTCCTTTAGGATATCGAGCTTCAGCCAGTCGGTATAAGGCTTGGCGCCGATAAAAATATACAGCGCCGCGGCTTGCCGGGTGTCTGTCTCCTTTGTTTTTACATTAAGGAGGGTAAGCTTTTCGAGGCAATTATGACCGGCGGCTTCAATAATCTCCGTATCGGGCAGCAAGTGTATGTTGGGCAGGTTTTCAATCTGCTGTATCAGGTAGGCCGACATGGTGTAGCTTAAGCTGTCCCTACGGATAATAATGTACACGTTCTCGGCAAATTTGCTGAGGTAAACAGCAGCCTGCCCGGCAGAGTTTCCGCCACCGATAACATATACTTCTTTGCCTTTGCATGCGGAAGCCTCGGTGGTTGCAGCACCGTAATAAACGCCCGCGCCGGTATAATTCTCCATGCCTTTAACGTCCAGCTTGCGGTAATCCACACCGGTAGTAATGACAACGGTGCGGCTTACAATTTCAGGGCCGTCATCTAATATGATGGTTTTGTAGCCATCTTTCTGTTTGATGTCGCTTACTGATTGCGGCGATAAAAACTCGGCTCCTAAACGCATCGCCTGGCTGATGGCCCTGCGGGTTAAATCAGCACCGCTCAGGCCTGCCGGGAAACCAAGATAGTTTTCGATGCGCGAGCTGGTGCCTGCCTGTCCGCCCGGAGCTTTACGTTCAATCAGTAAAGTCTTCAGTCCTTCAGATGCACCATAAACGGCAGCCGCCAGTCCGGCTGGACCAGCGCCGATTATGGCCACATCGTAAATATCATGCGTTATTTGCGGGCTTGCGCCAATCTTGTCGGATATCGAACGGATAGTAGGCTGGCACGAGTAAGAGCCATCATCAAACACCACAACCGGCAATTGATCCAGGCCAACTTTGTTAAGCTCCAGCAATTCCTTAGCGTCAGGGTTTTTCTCGATGTCGAGCCATTTGTAAGGAATAAGATTGCTGGCTAAATAATCCTTCACCGTATGCGATTGCGGCGAGAATTGGTAACCCACCACTTTTATCCCTTTAAAATCTGGCACATAATCGCTTTGCCAGTCGTCCAGCAGATCATCGATAACCGGGTAAAGCCTTTCTGCGGGTGGGTCCCATGGTTTCATCAGGTAATAATCCAGCTGAACATCGTTGATGGCTTTTATAGCGGCCTCGGTATCAGAATAAGCGGTAAGCAGTACGCGTTTCGCTTTCGGGAATATCTTTATGGCTTTTTCTAAAAAATCGACACCCTCCATTTCGGGCATACGCTGGTCGCATACAAACATGGCAACCACTTCCGAGCCATTTTTATATTCGATAAGCGCTTCGAGTGCTTCGTTGGCCGAAGTAGTATTAACGATGCGGTAGTCCTTGCCATACATCGATTTTAAATCGCGGCTGATGGCACGCAACACCTGCGGATCGTCGTCAATAGTGAATATAATAGGTTTTTCCATGGGCAATAGGCGTGTAGCGGCAAATTAGTAATTTATTACAAATGTAAAGGAATATTAGCGCGCCCAAAAGCCCCCCGGCGGATTACAGGACAAGAAAATGACAGAAAACTGTTATCTAAGTTTTTTCTTAACACTATCTTTCGCTTTCATGCTGTCGCCATGCATGCCGGGAATATTCCTGCCGGTGTCCTTATCAAACTTGCTGGAATCTACAAGTTTTGGATATGTTTTTTTGATGCTATCGGTATCGCCAGCCTTTGGCATGTGGTTTCCGCTGCAGGCGCTTAAAATACAAATGCCGCAGGCAAGGGTGGTTATGATGATTTTGTTTTTCATTGCCGGTTGATGTTGATGTTATAATATTAACAGGCGGGGAGAGGTATGGTTTTGGGGAATTTAACTAATAGGTTTATGTAGTCACGGCTGAGTAAGACACAGCCAATGTGGAAAAGAGTTAAGCTGGCCTAGGCCGTGATTTGTAACCCCTCAATCCTTTTGAAATGTTTCTTGTTTAAGGTAACAATGGGAAGTTTGTTAACTATGCATGTTGCGGCAATAAATATATCCCTAAATTCGACAGACTGATGGATAGCTTTAAGGTGATGGTAAATTTGCGATGCCTTTACAGCAACAGCATCGGTAAATGGTAAAACGATAAGGCCGTTGATAATGTTTTGGATGTCCCGTTCCTTTTCCGGCGTAACAGCGCCCATATATAACTCATAAACTGTCACTGATGATAAATAAAGTGCCGGTTTATCGGAGAGTTTATATAAAGCTGTTGTCGACTTTTCCTTTGCTCTGAGATGTTCGATGAAAATATTCGTGTCGATTACCATTGCGAGGCCTTCAAGTTTTCAAAAGCACTTTTACCTTGTTCAATATTTTTTATATCGTCATCGCTCCATGTAGACACTTGAATTAGCTTTTGTTTATAAGTCTGGCTATTTAATTCCTTTGGGTTTATTTCTTTGTAATTTCCTCTTTTCTCAGCCGTTTTTATCATTTCAACAAATTCGGGGTCATAAGAGCTTTCTTTGGTTTCCACGCTAATTTTCCAAGCCTTGGCCAAAGCTTTTAATGCAACTAACTGCTCTTTGTTTTTGGGATGCATTATTAATGTTTCCATAAATCAAATTTACTTAATTTAAACGAATCGTAGCGAAATTAATCTTCCCGCACATTAACAGAGAATTACACATAAATGAGCTATATTGGCTAATACTAAAAGTTTAAAATGAAAACCTTACTTATTGTAGTTGCAGTTATAATTATAGCGCTCATTTTTAAAGCATGCATACCGGGAAATCAGGGCGAGAAAGATCCAAGTCGTCCACCGGAAAATAAAAAACCGACATCGGAAAAGGAAAATGATAAAATTATCCTGATTGAAAATGCGAATGCTGAAGATGTAAAGAAAGCTTTAATTGCGTTTTGCAACCTTTATAATAAAGATGGTTTCGCCGCACTGCCACGACTTTGGGAGCTATCGCCAACCTCATTTACTGTAACTTTTCCATACGATGCCGACTTTTCAATTTTTTGTTTTGCGGTAAATTATCTTGAATATCCAATCGATATAGAATGGCATGCAAATGTAAGAGGCTGGGCTACTACAAGGATGGGTGATGACTGGATATTACAAGAAAATGCAGGTAAAAAGGTAATGCTTTTTATAGCACCTGATGATACTGAACGCGATAATGTATTTATGACTACGATTGAGAATAAGACTTACAAGCTTGGCTTCTCAACCGATAGGGCAAAAGGGTTTGATGTTCTAAAGGAGATCTACCAAAGCCCGTCAATCACGCCAAATCAGTTAACAACTCAAAAACACCAGGATTTTCAATAATGATGAAATTTAGGCTACCACTTCACATACCTCTCCAACAAATCCTTATCCGTCCCTTTCGCTTTTGCCTTTTTCGCCTGTCTGCGTAGAATAAATTCAAAAACGCTCATCCAGCCGGGCAGGTTGCTTTCGCTGATATCGAACAGCCAGGCTAAAGCCAGCTTATCTTTCGGGAAACCATTTTTCTTTACCAGTCCATCATTGGCCAGGCCGTAGCCGATTTGTAAGGATTGCTCAAAACCACGGCTGGCAGGTCTTAACTCAACTCGAAACTTGCAGGGCTTGCCACTGCGGTTTCTAAAAAGGTGGTTAATGTGGGGTTCGGCCGTTGCGCCTTGGCCGGGTTTCAGGGTATGGATGGTTTTGCCGAGCGCAATTTGTACCTCGCCTTCCAGGCAATCAAATTTTTCGCTGTAAGTTTTGTGGTAATGCAGGCCAACTCCGCCGCCATCGGCCAGCTCAACTTCAACCAGCGTACATTCGCCGTTGGTTTCGGCTGCAGTTTTCAGAAAGGTAACGTAATCCTTCTGGACAGGATTGTAAATTTTTCTCTCGCTCATAATAAAAAGTGATCAGTTTTCAGAGGTTTCGGGAATATACGAAGCTTTTTTAAATACGGTTTGCAGGATTGGGTTTTGTCCATTTAAATTTATGTCGTTCGTTATTCATGAAAATTGAACTGTCATAAATGGAAACAATAAAGTTTATCGGCCATATAGAATCGCCATTAAAAGATATAAAGGATTGCCCGCTGCAGGAAGCAGAGGGTGCACCAAAGGTTACCATTCATATTGAAAAGGATTTTCTGCCGGCAATTTCAGGGCTCACTGCCGGGTTAAAAATCATTTTGCTGACCTGGCTGCACAAAGCCGACAGGACAACCCTGACCACCCACCCGCGGAACAACCCCAACGCACCCATCCGCGGCGTATTTTCCACCCGTTCACCCGACCGGCCAAACCCCATCGGCCTTCACGAAACCGAAATAGTGGAAATTACTGCTGAAGGGAAAATAAAGGTTTCTAATCTTGAAGTATTGGACGGAACGCCGTTGATTGATATAAAGCCTGTAATTTGATTTTTTGAGTTGGAAAAGCCCGGAAATTCCCGCAGAGAACCTGGCGGCTAAGGAAGGAGGACCGGGTTTGTGAATTGGTACAACTTATAAATATGATTTCCGTCGCCGTTTAAGCATTTAAGCCAGGTTTGTTTGGCCACCGTTGTTGAACATGGGCCATAAGTAAAAAACCGGATAATCCTGCTTTTTGCATGCTGCCGCAATATATCCAGCATCTGTTGCAGCATTTCTCCTTCAAAAGGCGTGTACATAAAAAATATCGTTGCGTGTGAATAATCCGCTTTACGCGCATCGGTATTTATAAATTCAACGCCGGTTAAATTTAGTTCAATTGCGCAGTTTCTTGCATAATTGCAATAAGCCGGTTCATATTCAACACCGATAGTTTTAGCGCCGGTAAGCAAATTTACCAGCATGCCTACCTGGCCGAGACCGGAACCTATATCAAAAAACACCTCGCCCGGCTTAAAGTGTGCCATTTCAGCTAGTTGGAATATTATTCGAGCAGGTGTTTGCTGATAGAATACCATTTCATGTTCCTGTCTCACCGTTGCTTCGGGCAAAGCACTGCTACAAAAAAGGCTATTGATAAAATTATCAAGGTTATCATAACCAGGTTCATTCGATTGCTCATCGATTGCATCCGGGCCAAAGTATTTGAAGATGATATCCCCGAAAGGAACTCCTGAACGAATACCTTCGCGGAGTTGTTTAAAAAGCTTAGTGTCGATATCCTCCAGCGACTGCTTTATCTTTCGTGCGCGCTGCTCCAATAGTTCAAATTGTCGAACCTCCTTCGCGTTTTGTTGCAAGATTTCAATACGGTCGAGGATATGAAAATCAATAAAGTCGATGGCGTTTGCACGACGGCCGAAATTTGGCTCGCTATAAATAGCTGCATCGTTTTCGACGTTCACTATATCGGCTTCTATGTCTAAAATTTCCATCAACAATAATATTACCTTAATAGCATATAAATCAAAATTAAATAAGGATATTGCCTCATCACAATGAATAATTACGATTTTATTTCAAAAGACTTCGCGCTATCCGCCGAAGGGGTTCACCTGTTAAGAAACGGCTTTAATCACAAGACGATTAATTTTTATGATGTTGAGAAAGCAACCTTTAAACGTGCCGCCGACACCAACAATGTTTGGCTCACGCTTATTGCCGGGGGACTCTTAATTTTATTTGCATTATTGCAATCTCTTGGTGTAGTCATGAGTTTTTATGGCGCTGATTTTCATATTATTCACACCAGTTCGATAGCGGTAGTTGCATTGCCTTTTGCAGCAGGAATTTATTGCATTTACATGGTCGTAAAAAAAGTGCCGCTGCTGTTGGTCGAGGCCGGGAACAAAAAGTACAAGCTAAGCCTGGAAGACATTATCAAAAAACAGCAAAAAGAAAATCTAAAAGTATACCTAACCGGAAAACTCAATGTAAGATTTTACGATGAGCTTTGACTTTAGATCCTGAACGTATCCCTCAAAAAATCACCCGGAAAGGGTTATATGCTGCCGGGTTTTAATTGGCTATTTTTACTAGGTAAGCTAATTAATTAACCCCATGACAAGGATATTATCAATAGTAGTACTATACCTGATTACCAGCCTGCCTGCCGTTGCCCAACACAATGCCCCCACGTTAAAATGGAAATTCCAGGCACAGGGGCCGGTGATTGCCTCGCCGGTTATTGATGACAATGTGGTTTATTTCAGCTCGCTCGATAAAAATCTTTATGCTGTAAACCTGCAAACCGGTAAGCAGGGGTGGAAATTTGCAACCTCGGGCGAAAATCGTTCGGCGCCGCTAATTGCAGGGCAGCAATTGTATTTTTTAAGCGGTGATGGCAATGTTTATTGTCTCGATAAAAATACCGCTAAAATAAACTGGACCTTTAAATCAGGAGGTGAGCGCAAATACGAACTTTTTGAGTTTGCCGACCATATCCAATCCTCGCCCGTGCTTGACGGGGACATGCTTTACTTTGGTTCAGGCGATAACAATGTTTACGCTTTGAACGCTAAAACCGGGCAATTGATATGGTCCTTTAAAACAGGGAGTGTGGTGCATGCTACCCCGGCCATTAAAGATAACAACCTGTTGGTGGGCTCGTTCGATGGTTACTTTTATAACCTGGATAAGCTTACCGGTAAGTTGATATGGAAATTTAAATCAGTTGGGCAACGGTATTTTCCAATGGGCGAATTTTCCGGTCAGCCTGCTGTAAGTGGCAACACAGTTTATGTTGGCAGCCGCGATTTTAATTTATACGCTATCAATATAAAAACAGGCGCGTGCAACTGGAATCACTATTTTCCTCATGGGTGGTCGATAGGCGCGCCGCAGTTCTATAAAAATCTGGTGATTAACAGCACCATGGATGAGCGCATAGTTACCGCCATAGATACCGGCGGCGGTGGCACTTTGTGGCGCAGCCCCCTGCAGTTTGATATGTTCGGGGCGTGTGTTTTGTCTGATTCGACCGGCTATGTCGGTACGCTTAATGGTAACCTGGTTGCCTTCAACCTAAATAAAGGCAATATTCTCTGGACTTACGAAACTGATTCCCGCCAGAAATTCTTCGACCAATATTTCACCAAAAACGAGCAGTTTAGTAATGCATCCTACGAAATGCTTGGTAAAGACCTTGGCGCACAGGTGTCAATTTTTTACAAAGTTGGCGGCATATTCTCGCAGCCTGCTAAAAAAGATAATTTATTGGTGTTTAGCAGCTCGGAAGGGAGTGTTTATTGTTTGGGGTTGTAACCTATTTTGCTGTTCCGGGTGTTCCACCTGTACACACTGTTCCGCGGAACAGTACAGCAAAAAGCACAGCGTCACACCAGTCTCCCTGGCATAAGCTGCGCTTTAATAGTCGGTTAAAAGCCATTCGGCTTTCGCCTCTTATTTTTCCCCAATCCCTTTTTCTTTTACCAATTTGTACATCGCTTCAGGATCTGTTGTAGTGGATGCCGTTACGTTTTCATGGCCGTCGGCGGTAATAATGATGGTATCTTCCAGGCGGATATGCAGCTTCATTTCCTTATCTTCCAGGATAGGCTCTACGTTAAACACTACACCCGGTATAAACGGCTTATCACGCGGACCAACATCATGTACCGCCATACCTACATAGTGACCAATACCACCCGGGTACATTTTTTCGTAGCCGTACTTGGCATAAACGCCTTTGGCAATATTGTTCATATCTTCGATGGTGATGCCGGGTTTCATTGCAGCAATTACCTTTTCAGATGCTTCCTTAACACAGTTGTAATATTTTAGCTGTATATCAGTAAACTTGCCTTCAACCGGCCAGGTGCGGGTAATGTCGGTTGAGTAGTATTGCAATTCAGGCGCGTAGTCCATCATCATTACATCGCCGGCCTTTATGGTGTGATTGTTGGCGTTGTAATGCCAGCTTAGGCCGCGCTCTGCTGAGGCAGCAATAGGGAAATAGGACGGGCCCATAGCGCCTTCGTTTTCGAACACAAAGTCGGCAGCGGCGGCAACCTGGTACTCATACATTCCCGGGCGGGTTACTCGCATCGCTTCATCAAAACCATGTGCGCCTATTTTGCCGCACTCGCGTAAAACAGCAATTTCTTTGGCGTCTTTTACCCAGCGCATTTCGTCCATAATCGGGGTTAAATCTTTTATGGTAATCATCGGGAAGCGCTCTTTCAGCTTATTGATAAACGTAAGTTCTTTAGATATACGGCCATCCCACGGATCACTCAGGCGGGTAGTACGCAGGCCTGCACAGCGATCGCGGCTCATTTCGGAAGTTTCTTCGGGCGAGGTTAGTACATAAAAAGCTTGTCCACGGCTTGCCAGCCCCGCCAGCATGTTGGTCATGGCTGATTTTGGTAACACATTATTCACCTTATACATTTTGGCCGCATCAGCGCCGGGAGCAATAAGGGCTTCGTCTTTAATATCTGCAAAGCGGCCTTCAGGTGCAAACAGTGTTGTAGTTTTTGTTCTGCCATTGATAATGACTGCGCACCAGGGCATTTCTACACCAGTTAGGTAATAAAAGTTATTATCCTGCCTGAATTTAATGTAGGCTTCGGTTAGGTCGGCGCCCTGCAGAACGGCGACACCGTCACCAATTTGCTCCATTAATTTTGTACGCCGGGCGGCAAAATCATCAGGCGTAAAATACTTAAACATGTTTTGTGCCGACGCGCTGACAGTGCACAGCAATGCGGCCAACAGAAAGTTAATCGTTTTCATTGTTAAATAAGAGGTTAGTTAATGGTAAATATATTGAATTAGTTTGTTAGTGCAATGGTTATTGTGCCGGTATGGAAATCGCCGATTAGCACAGGTCGCAGGCCTGGCTACTGACGGATAAAAAACCTTTTGCCTTTCACCTCTTCCCAAACTGAAATAATTTTTGTAGACTTGACAGTTGTACAATTTGCCCAGTTATGCCTAAGTACTGTTTAACCCTCGATTTAAAGGATGATCCTTCGTTAATAGCTGAATATGAGCGCTATCACGAAGCGATATGGCCCGAGATACATGCGAGCATTGTAGGTTCCGGCATCACCGGGATGGAAATATATCGTTTTGATACCCGCCTTTTCATGATTATGGAAACAGACGATAGCTTCAGCTTTGAGCGCAAGGGGGAGATGGATGCATCGAACCCGAAAGTACAGGAATGGGAAGAGCTGATGTGGAAATACCAGCAACCAGTTAAAGGAGCTGTGAAGGGAGAGAAATGGGTGCTGATGAAGAAGATATTTGAGTTGTAGATAATAATATTTGTCATTGCGAGCGAGGAACGAGCGCGGCAACCTCGTCGCTAAACATGACGGTTATGCATGTCGACGAGGTTGCTTCGTTCCTCGCAATGACAAAGTTTTTTAGTTTTATCCAATTATAAACCACCAATAACCATGAAAAAACTACTCCCTTTGCTGCTGCTGATTATCAGCTACAATGCCATTGCCCAAAAACGTATCGGCACTGAAACTGATGCGCAAAAAAAGAAACGAATGGAATGGTGGACGGACGCCCGTTTCGGTATGTTCATTCACTGGGGATTGTACAGCGGCGCAGCACGGCATGAGTGGGTAAAACATAATGAGCATATTGATAACGCCGGGTACCAAAAGTATTTCGACCAGTTTAACCCAGATCTGTTCGACCCGGTAAAATGGGCGAAACAGGCTAAAGCTGCCGGCATGAAGTATGCGGTGCTTACTTCAAAGCACCATGAAGGTTTTTGTTTATTCGATTCGAAATACACCGACTATAAAGCCACCAACACCAAAGCCCACCGCGACCTGGTACGCGAATATGTTAACGCATTTCGTGCGCAGGGTTTAAAGGTAGGTTTTTACTACTCGCTGTTGGATTGGCATCACCCGGATTATACCATGGACGACGCGCACCCGCTAACGCAGGTTGACACTACTCAGGCAAATTACAACCGTTTAAATAAAGGGCGTGATATGGCCAAATACCGCCAGTATATGCGCAACCAAATAACCGAATTATTGACCAATTACGGTAAAATTGACGTGCTTTGGCTGGATTGGTCGTGGGGTAAGGGCGCCAAGAAAGGTAAGGGAGAAAACGACTGGGGTTCGGTAGAATTATTGAAACTGGTGCGTAAGCTACAACCAGGTATCATCATAAACAACAGGCTCGGCCTGGAAGAATATAAAGACGGTGCCGACTTTGAAACGCCTGAACAGGTAAGCACTGCCGAACTGGCCAAGTACCACGGCAAAACCTGGGAAACCTGCCAGACGTTCTCCGGTTCATGGGGCTACTACCGAGATGAAAATACCTGGAAAACACATCGCCAACTATTGGATTTGCTGATTACCTCGGTAAGCAACGGCGGTAACCTGATATTGAACGTTGGTCCTACTGCCCGCGGCGAATTTGATTACCGCGCTAACAATGCGCTGGATAGTTTGGCAACCTGGATGCATGCCAACAGTCGCGCTATTTATGACTGCACTTATGCGCCCGATAAATTTAAGGCTCCGGAAGGGGATAAGCTTACTTACAGCCCCAAAACCGGGCGGCTATATGTACATTTGTACTATTATCCAACCAGCGGTACTTTAACGCTGCCCGGGTATGCTGGCAGGGTTAGATATGCTGCGATGTTGAACGATGCTTCGGAACTGCTGGCCAAGCCATCAGACACTAATTCGCAGGATTTGGTGCTTACGCTGCCGGCCAAAAAGCCCGGTTACGAGATACCGGTGATAGAACTTACTTTGCAATAAAGATTTTTATTTAGAATGTCGACAGAAAAACATAGTTACGTCCGCATCCACCCGAAAGATAATGTGCTGGTGGCTTTGCAAAACCTGGAACAGGGCACGGAGATAAATTTTGAAGGCCAAACGATTAAGCTGGTTGATAAAATAGCTGCAAAGCACAAATTTACTCTTGGAGATCTGCAGCCTGACGACGAAATATTTATGTACGGAGTATTGGTGGGTAAGGCTACGCAGTTTATCCCGCAGGGCGGTCTTATCGCTACGGGAAATGTACATCATGCATCCGGCGAATTTCACCTCGGCAAGCGCAAGCTGGACTGGCATCAGCCGGACGCCAGCAATTTTGAGGGGCGCACTTTTAATGGCTACCACCGCGCCGACGGCTCTGTAGGCACCGGTAATTACTGGATTGTAGTGCCGCTGGTATTCTGCGAAAACCGTAATATCGACGTGCTGAAAGAGGCTTTGGTTGATAAGCTTGGTTATAAGAAAGCAAAAAATTACGACGGCGACGTGGATCAGCTAATGAATCTCTACAATGCGGGTAAATCTGTTGAAGAAATATTAAATGCCGATATAAAGGACTCAGCAGATAAAAACAATTCAAAGAAGTTCTTTAAAAATATCGATGGCATAAAATTCCTGACCCACGAGATGGGTTGCGGCTGTACCCGTAGTGATGCACAAACATTGTGCGGATTGATAGCAGGTTATATTACCCATCCAAACGTAGCAGGCGCAACCATATTGAGCCTTGGCTGCCAAAATGCGCAGGTAAGCATATTGGAGCAGGAAATAAAGATACGTGACGCCAGCTTTAGTAAACCGCTGGTAATACTGGAGCAGCAAAAAGTTGGTACTGAAAGCGACTTATTGAAACAGGCGCTTAAACAAACTTTTGCAGGACTGATGCAGGCTAACCAAACGGAACGTACACCGGCGCCTTTATCCAAACTATGCATTGGATTGGAATGCGGTGGTTCAGACGGATTTTCGGGGATATCCGCCAATCCGGCACTGGGCTATGTATCTGACATTTTGGTTACGATGGGCGGCTCGGTTATTTTATCCGAGTTCCCTGAGCTTTGCGGCGTGGAGCAGGAGCTGAGCGACCGCTGCGTTGACGAGGATAAAGCCAATTACTTTATGAAGCTGATGACTACGTACAATCAGCGTGCTGAGGCGGATGGTTCCGGCTTTTATGCCAACCCGTCACCCGGAAATATTCGCGACGGTTTGATAACGGATGCCATTAAATCGGCAGGAGCGGCCAAAAAAGGCGGCACGTCGCCGGTGGCCGACGTGCTGGATTACCCGGCTAAGGTATCGAAACCAGGTCTTAATTTGCTTTGCACACCCGGCAGCGATGTAGAAAGTACCACTGCTGAAGTGGCTGCAGGAGCAAATATTGTATTGTTTACAACGGGCTTAGGCACGCCTACGGGCAACCCTGTTACCCCGGTTATCAAATTGTCAACCAACACGGTAACAGCGCAAAAAATGCCAGATATTATCGACATTAATTGCGGAACAATTATAGAAGGCGAAGAAACCATTCAGCAAGCCGGCGAGCGTATTTTAAACTACGTGATACAGGTAGCCAGCGGCGAACTGGAACCGGCCTCGGTACGCTTAGGCCAGGATGATTGGATACCGTGGAAGAGGGGAATATCGCTTTAATAGCCCCTCTAACTCCCCTAAAGGGGAGGATTTTGAATAGCGTGCTAAATTGAAAAATGAAAAAACTCCTCCCTTTAGGGAGGCTGGGAGGGAAAATGTTTACATTAACCAATAAATCAGTAATCATTACCGGCGGTGGCAGCGGGATAGGTAAGGCGATGTCGGTGCTGTTCGCAAAACAGGGTGCGACAGTTCACATCATCGAGTTAAATGAAGATGCTGCAAATGATACGGTAACGGAAATAACAACCGCTGGCGGCATTGCTGCCGTTCATAAATGCGATGTAAGCAACCAGCAGCATGTGCTGGACGTGTTTGGAGTAATAGGCAAGATTGATATACTCATCAACAACGCCGGTATAGCACATATCGGCCGCGCGGACAATACACCTGAAGCTGATTTCGACAAAGTTTATAATGTGAATGTTAAAGGCGTTTACAATTGCCTTTTTGCGGCCATCCCTGCCATGAAGGCTAAGGGCGGCGGTGTTATCCTCAATACTTCATCTGTGGCCGCTCATGTGGGTATCACTGAGAGGTTTGCTTACTCAACCAGCAAGGGAGCTATCCATGCGATGACACTTTCTGTAGCGCGCGACTATATGGCCGACAACATCCGGTGCAACAGCATATCTCCGGCAAGGGTGCACACGCCCTTTGTTGACGGTTTCATCGCAAAAAATTACGCAGGCCAGGAAGCGGAAATATTCGAAAAGTTATCAAAATCACAGCCTATTGGCCGCATGGGGCAGCCAGCTGAAATAGCTGCATTAGCCTTATACCTTTGTTCAGACGAGGCTGGCTTTATAACCGGGACTGATTACCCGATTGATGGCGGCTTCATCACTCTAAATAATTAAACAACACATTTATGAAACTGATACGATTTGGCGAAGCCGGAAAAGAAAAAACCGGTGTAATTATAAACGATAAAAAATACGATACATCTGCGTTTGGCGAAGACTATGGCGAGGCCTTTTTTGAAAATGACGGCTTAACGCGTTTGAGCAATTTTTTAGAGGATAGCCTGTTGCCTGAAATTACGGAAGATGTGCGTTTAGGCTGCCCGCTGGCACGCCCCTCAAAAATTATTTGCATAGGGCTAAACTATGTAGACCATGCCAGGGAAACCAATGCTACGCCGCCCACCGAGCCGGTTATATTTATGAAATCGACAACTGCAATAGTTGGTCCGAACGATAATATCGTTATCCCTAAAAATTCGGTAAAAACCGATTGGGAAGTGGAGTTGGCCGTTGTTATCGGCAAAAAAGCAAGCTATGTAAGTGAAGCCGATGCGATGGATTACGTGGCCGGCTATGTGCTGCACAACGACGTATCTGAACGCGAGTTCCAGATTGAGCGCGGCGGCACATGGGATAAAGGTAAGGGGTGTGATACCTTTGCGCCAATGGGCCCTTTCTTCGCCACAAAAGATGAAATTGCTGACCCGCACAGCCTGCGCCTTTGGTTAAAACTGAACGGTAAAATAATGCAGGATGGCAATACATCAAATTTCATCTTTAATATCCCCCAGGTAATATCATACACCAGTCAGTTTATGACCTTGTTGCCCGGCGATATTATCTCAACCGGCACCCCGGCAGGCGTGGGATTAGGTATGAAGCCAAATTTATATCTAAAACCAGGTGATGTGCTTGAACTTGGCGTTGATGGTTTGGGCGAATCGAAGCAGGAGTTGGTAGCTTATAATGGCTAAAAAATTTTGTCATCCTTCACTGCGTTGAGGATGACAAAATTATAAACTCCCATTTCAAATAACACTCCTGAAAGCAGCAATATATTTATTGATGTATTGCTGCTTTGTTTTTGTTTTATACTGCATGATGAACCGTGGGTGTTCCAACGCTACAATGTTTTTGAAGAATCTATGCTCCTGGTTTATCTTCTTTAAAAATTTCTCATTTGTACCTGTGCCGAAACAAAAACAGGTATCGGTAAAGCATCCGATATCAATCTGTTTTTTGATGTTTTCGATGATTGCATCGTAAACAGTGGCTGTCAATTCTTTGCTATCGTAATAATTGTAATTCACTTCCTTGCCCGCGGCATTGGTAGCAGTAAAGCCCAGCGGAAACATTGAATTGATGTAAATGTGGCTGTAAAATTCTTCCGCTCCGCCAAATGCGTCAATCATCTCATAAATAAAAACCGATGACGGTTCATGCGTTTCTTTACCATCGTATAGGATTCCGCAAGCGGACTTTAACCTTTTAGAATCTGTAAACGGCACGCCGGTAACCCCACCGCCAAACCTGCCGGGATTAATACCTAATATTAAGTGACGCTTGTTGTTATCGTTATAGTATTTGTTGTAAAACTGCTCTGTAATATGTACAGCCAGCGGGCTTTCCTTAAAAGGATTCATAATGCTGATATCCGCTGGTAGTGTACCTGTAAAATCGACTTGTTTATTGAATTGAATTACTTTTTTGGCGAAGGTCATACGGTAAATGGTAAAACGCTAATTGATAAAATTAAATGGATATATCCAATTCGTATCCAATCTTATCCAAAAAAAAGCCCAGCAGAAACGATGCGCCGGGCTCACAAATTAAATCGTTTAGATAATATTATTACAGAATTGGCTTACCGTCAAAAGTAGCTGATTTCAATATGCTTTCTGCAACTTTTACGGCTGCTGGTGATAGCGGCGCGTAATTTAAATCGTTGCAATATTTCTGGCCCTCATGGGTGTTCCACCAAAGCAGCTTAACTACTTTTTCCGCACGGTCTTTTGCGCGTCCGTTGTAGTTTTGTTCTTTGTAGATAAGCGCCCAGGTTAAGCCACTGATAGGATAACCATCTTTTGCATCGGTGTTGCTCAACGATACTTTTGCATCGGCAGGTATATCGATATTACCGGCAGCGCTTGTTGAAGCAACGGTTGGGGTAACGTAGTTGCCACTCTTGTTTTTCAAATCGGCAAAGGTCATTTTGTTTTGCATGGCATAAGCAAGCTCAACGTAGCCAACAGCTCCCGGCGTTTGTTTAACTAGACCAGCAACACCTTCGTTACCTTTACCACCCAAACCAACAGGCCAGCTGATGGCCGAACCTTTACCAGGACTTTTTGCCCAGTCGGCGCTAACTTTTGCAAGGTAGGTGGTGAATATATTGGTGGTACCACTGCCGTCGCTGCGGTGCGCAATAAATACGCCGGTTGATGGCAATGTTACACCCGGATTGATTTTAGCAATCGCAGGATCGTTCCATTTGGTGATTTTACCCAGGAAAATATTAGCCAGTACATCTGGGTCAAGCTTTAGGGTGCTTTTTAATTCAGGCAGGTTGTAGCTTACTACCACTGCACCTGCACACATTGGGATATGCAGTACATCCGCGCCCATTTTCTTGGCCTGGTCGTCATTCAGCGGCGCGTCTGAATCGCCAAAATCGATAGTTTTATTGGTCAGCTGTAAAATGCCACCGCCTGAGCCGATGGATTGGTAGTTTACTTTTACACCGGCCGCCTTATCATATTCGGCAAACAGTTTTGAAAATAATGGGTACACAAAGGTGCTGCCCGCGCCAAGTAAGGTGCTGGCATCGGCAGGTGCAGTTGTCGCCTGCTTGGCAGCAGACGATGAATCGCCACCTGTTTTGGTGTTATTTCCACCGCAGCTAACTAAAGCTGTTTCGGCCAAAAGCATAGCCGCAAACGCCAACTGACTTATCTTAAGAAATTTCATATGAGTTTTTTTATTGTTTAAACCATAAAGGGGTCTTTTTGTGTGATTTGGTTGGTTATAAAATTGTTAAGAAATTATGAAGTTCTTTCAGTTGGCAGTGACGACGCGTAAAACATACATTTGAACATGATGGGATCATCAGTTACAAGAAAATCGGTTAAATAAAAATTTTATCAAAATAGTGAAATCTTTACCAAAATGATAGTGTACAACTGTTTTATAGTTAATCAATACGGCCAAAATTATGCTTTTTTAATAATTTGAAAGTAATGCTAAAACACTATGAAAATATTTGGCATTGATTTAGCTTTGTTATGGCAATATGCACTTTGCCTAAAATTAATAGGCAGGATAAATCCTGTACGCAAACCAATTATAGGTGCAGTTGCTGATTAATTTACTTAGTACTTTTTTATATGCTTATCGAGATACTTGAAATAAGCGCGTTGCTTGCTGTGTTAATTTTACCCCTTTGCTTTTCGTATAAAAAAAAGGTAAGAGCTATTAAATTTCCTAAAAACTACCGGGACACATCGGAGGCTAATTATGCGATCAATGAGCATGGATTTTTGGAGGAAATAAAACACGATAAAGTTAAGAGTGACGCCAATTAAGACATTTTAAAATGCCGCTCCCGATTAAGGTTAGCGGCTTTTTAATTAAATATTCTATAGTATTTATATAGAGTAGTTAGTAATTAATCCTCTTTCTTTCCCATTTTATATGTTCAGTTTTTATCAAAAAAATGAACATGTTTCCAAATCTGTACATTTCTTACATAATTTCGGCTTTAAGATTTAATTCGCTAATCTTGATTTGTTAAACCTGCTGTAAAGACCTACCGGAAATGAATCATATAAAGTCCATAATCCTAACCTGCATTTTTGCCGGGCTTATCGTTTCTGTTGTTAGTGCCCAGCCTAAGAGCATACCGCAAAAGGTAGAAGCTTTACTAAAAAGGA
>Ga0105239_10000711_pt1 | contig 47192 bp, 37 predicted proteins | sample KBSC44metaG_FD_92761 | JGI IMG/M metagenome (GOLD analysis project Ga0105239, IMG submission 92761) | Corn rhizosphere microbial communities from Kellogg Biological Station, Michigan, USA - KBS C4-4 metaG | ecosystem: Host-associated > Plants > Roots > Rhizosphere > Soil | place: Michigan, USA...
ACTCGCAGGCGGAATTGAACAAGATCGCAGCGCGGCTCAATGAAAGGCCCAGAAAGACATTGGGCTTCATGTCTCCGGCCGATAAACTATGCGAGGCTGTTGCAGCGACTCATTGAACCTACCGCCGCTTTTTTTGCGATCTCAAGCTCCCCCCTGCAGGCGCTTGTTCTCCGCTCGCAGACGCGACAGCTCCATCTGCTCCGGCGTGACCGGTTTCGCTCCGGCGCTGTTGAGTTTGCCCGACGCTTCGCCCTTCACCCGCTGCGAAGCGTCTGCTCAGAGATGCCCAGCCCGAGAGCCGCTACGCCCACGTCCTGCCATACCTGTCCCGCTGTGCGCCGGCCAGCTTGAACTCGGCCGTGTACACCTGTTTCGGTACCTTGAACATTCCTGATTTCCTTCCTTTCCGTCGAGTTACTACACGACCTCTTGGAAGGCGAAATTTCAGGGGAAGCTCAGGCCGGCGTAGCGCCCTATCAATTTTAGGCAGATTCTCATACTCCGGCCCCCAATGAGCAGTCAAAATCACAATCGAGAAATGCATTGCGATAGCCGCCTGTCCTGAAGCGGCAGCGCTCGCCCGGGGGCAGCGGTGATGATCGGTCGAGCCGTATCACGCAAGCCGCACGCCGTGCGGAATTCGCATCGAAGCGAATGAGGCGATACACGAATTCCGGCGAATGCCCACGAACGTATGAGATTAGCGCCATATAAATAAGTTATGCGAATTGTTAGTGAAGGGAAATACCGTGCCTACGCGAAATTGCTGGTGGCTGCCGCAATTTCGCTCGCCGCGTCGGTCGCCAGCGCGAACATGCTGGTCTATCCGATGGCGGCGTCGATTGGGGCGGGCAACGGGTCGGCTGCCGAACTGCGCATCTATTCGAAATCCGACGAAACGCAGTATGTGAGGGCGATTGCCAAGCGCGTGATCGATCCGGCGACGGACCACGAGCGCGAGGAAACCAACATGAACTCCGGCGACGATGCGATCGTCATCTCGCCCGCGAAATTCGCATTGCCGGCCGGAGGTACGCGACTGGTGCGGGTGATTCCGCTTGGCGTGCCGGAGAGGGAGGTGCTGTATCGCGTTTACCTGGAGCCGGTCGCGGCGCCGTCCGAGGGTGCCGCCGCAGCAAAGGACGACGTGTCGGGCAAGGTCGATTTCAGCCTCGTCTGGGCGCCGCTGGTGCGCGTGTTGCCGAAGACGCCCGTGCCCGATTTCAACATGTCGAATGGGACGCTGTTCAATACCGGCAACGTCCGGATCGGCGTCGTCGAGGCCGGCGCGTGCCAGTCCGAAACGGACGACTCGTCATGCGAGTGGACGAAATTCGAACGCAGCGTGTATCCGGGCCAGCAGTACAAGCTCGACGGGCTGCATTCCGCACCGTACGTGCGAATCCGATATCGAGTGGGGGGAGTGGCGGACGTTCAGCAGAAGGTCGTGCCCGCACATTCCGTCGACACGATGACCGCGCCCAGCGCGAATAACGAGGCCCTGACGGGCCACACCATCACTTCAACCAACCAGAAGGACTAACCCATGCTTAAATACGTTCCCATCGCGACCGCAGCCCTGATGTCGATGTCGGCTTACGCCGTCCAGAAGGACATCACCGTCACGGCCAACGTCGACACGACCCTCGAGGTTCTGTCGGCGGACGGCTCGGCACTGCCGACCACGATGCAGATGCAATATCTGCCGAGTGTGGGCCTGCAGCCGGCGGTCGTGAACGCGAAGATCTTCACGAACGACAAGGCGAAGGACCTGCAGATCCGCCTCGCGACCGACCCGTCGCTGAAGAACCAGACGAACCCGGGCGCGGCCACGATTCCGCTGACCGTCAAGCTGGGCGACACCACGCTGACCACCACGGCCACCACGCTGAAGGGCGCCGACCTGTTCCAGGGCGAACTGGCGCAGGGCTCGAACGTGCTGCCGCTGTCGATCGGCCAGAAGACCGTCGCGGCCGTCACGGCGTCGGGGAGCTACCAGGGCCTCGTCAGCATCATCCTGACGCAGAGCGCGGCATCGAGCACTTAAGCCTCGGCGCTGTATAGGCGAGCGCGCCGGCATGGCGCGCTCTGTTTTTCAGCCCTGCATAAATACCAATTAACCCGCATGATTCCATTCGATCTCAAGAAGACCGTTGTCGTGTGCCTGAGTGCGCTGTGCGTAATGGACGCGATGTCCGCCGCGCATGCCGCATCCTCGGTGCCGCCGGGATTCGAGGACATCATGGCGGGGCACGACGAGCGCATCAACGTCAATTTCCTCGGCCAGCCGCTCGGGCTGTTCCGCGTGTTCGTGACACCCGAAACGGTTCGTTTCGAGGAGCCGGCGCGGCTGATGCAGGCACTGCATTCGCGGATGAACCCGGCGGCGGACGCAACGGGGATCGGCGACGCGCTGGCGAAGCCGATGGCGCGCAACGGCAACCTGGCGTGCGCGGGCCAGACGGGCGTGAACGGCTGCGGGTATGTCGAGACCGACGGCGCCGCGCTGATCTACGACGAAAGCGACGGCAACATCGAACTGTTCCTGTCGCGCGACTGGGTGAGCACCGAGGAGCGCAACGAGCGGTTTCGCGAGCCGTCGCCGATGACGGAGAACGCGCTGATTCATCAGCAGACGCTGAACCTGTCAGGCGGACGCGGATACGAGAGCCTGTCCGTTTCGGGCACAGGGGCGCTCGGCGTCACGCCGAAGAGTTTCATTGGCGGCAACTGGAGCTTCACCCATACGGGCTATTCGCGGGGCGCCGACAGCCGCCTCCAGCTTCAGGATTTCTACTATCGGCACGACCTCAGCAGCGAGCATTATGCGCAGGCCGGCCGGATGGACAACCGCAATCTCGCGAGCACGCTCGGCGGCAACTTCGGGTTCACGATGCTGCCGGTCGGCACGCTCGACGGCGTGCGTGTCGGCACGACGCTCGCGTACGTCAACCCGGAAGTCGCGCAGCAGGGCACGCCCGTCACGCTGCTGCTGCCGCGCGATTCGCGCATCGATGCATACCGCGGGCAGGAGCTGCTCGGCACGTTCTATCTGAAGGCCGGCGTCAATGCGCTCGACACGTCGCGCTTTCCGGAAGGCACGTATCCGCTCACGCTGCGGGTGTTCGAGAACGGCGTGCAGGTGCGCACGCAGACGTCGCCGTTCACGAAGACGGGCGGCGGCGCCGATGCGCGCACGCGGCAATGGTTCGCGCAGGCGGGGCGCCCGTCCGATCGGGGCGCGCCGGACGGAATGGCCGCCGCCGCGGGCGTGCGCATTCCTCTGTTGCGCGACATGGCGCTGACGAGCGGCATCGCGAGCGTCGGCCGGCACGTGTACAACGAAACGGCGCTCGAGTGGCGTCATGCGTTTGCGCTGGGCGTGCTGTCCGCCGGCGGCTCGTTTTTCACCGGGAACGACGGGTCGCGCGGTAACACGCAGCAGATTTCGTTCGCCGACGGCGTGTCGTGGAGCGTCTATCGCTACCAGATGCGCGGCGCCGCGTGCAACGGGCCGGCCGCGCCGTATCGCGACATCGGCTGCTACGACATGCTGAACGCGACCGTGTCGTTTCCGCTCGGCGACTGGTCGGCGATGCTTGGCTACACGTACAACAAGAGCGTCGGGCGAACGCAAAGCTGGCAGCCCGACACGCTCGATCGTCCGTGGGCTACGCCGGTCGTCCGCGACGGGGACCAGGTGTCGCGCGCGCTCCAGGCGTCGCTGTCGCGGTCGGTCTCATGGCGCAAGGTCAGCGCGAACCTGCGCGTCGGCGCGTACGCGAATCGCAACAGCGGCGTGCGCAGCGAGTACGGCGGGTACGTCGGCGTAACGCTGTCGATGGCGCAGCCCGCGACGCAGCCGGGGCGTGTTTCCACGTACACGTCGGCGGGCGCCGACGTGCGCACGGACCGCACCGGCACGACGGCCAACTACACGCTCGACCGCAACTGGAACTGGCAGGGCGATTCGTACCGCGAGGTCGCGCTCGGCCTGTCCGGGTATGGCGCCGACAGCCTGACCGGCACGCTGCAGGGGCGCTGGAAGGGCCGTTACGGCGACGTCGCCGGTGCGGTCGCGAACAGCTACAGCCGCGACAGCGGCGGCAACAATCCGTCGGTCACGGCGAGCTATTCGTCGTCGTTCGCGGTGGCGCGGCAAGGCGTGTTCCTCGGCGCTTCCGCATCGCAGTCGGATCCGCTCGCGGGGTTCGCCGTGCGGGTCAGGAAGCGCGACGATGCGTCCGGCATGGCGGCCGAAGTGCACAGCGATTCGAGTGCGCGGATCAAGGTGGGCTTCGGACAACGCGCGTTGCTGCCGGTGTCGGCCTTCACGCCCGTGACGACCGAAGTGAACGACGCCGGCGCACAGGCGGCGGCCGGCGCAACCAGCGTGACCGAGGGGCTCGGCAAGCGCACGTTGTTCATGGTGCCGGGGCAGCTCGCGCTACGCGATGTCGAGGCGAAGGTGACCTACACGTATGTCGGCCAGGCCTTCTCGAACAACGGCATGCCGCTGTCGGACAGTGTGATCCTCAACGGCGCGATGCCGATGATCGACAGCCACGGTGGCTTCATTGCGGAACTCGATCATAAGGAAGACGAAATCTTCGTCGTGGATGGTCCGACGCTGATGCGATGCCCGCTGCACGTGAAGCGCCAGCAGGACGTGCTGATGATGGTCGGCAAGGTTCGGTGCGAAGTAGCGGGGCCGGACGTGCTGCCCGAGGCGCTGCGCAAGCAGGCCGACGTGCGCAAGCTGCTCGAGCATCGTTACGTGATGTCGATGCGGGAGCGCGCGACGGGCATGACCGATTCGACGCAGTAACCGGCACGGCGCGCACCGGCGGGCTCGACGTGCTGCGCAATGCGACGCGAAAACACAGGGAAACAGCTATTCAAATGATTCGACTCAACCGGAATGTTTGCCGGGCCCTATTGCTGGCTGCTGCGCTCGGCGCGGCGTCTGTCGATGCCCGGGCCGTCATGCAAGCGCCCGCCAGCCGAAACGACACGGTGGAGGCCACGCGCGACCGCGGCGCGCCCCTGGGCGATGTGGTGATCTTCGACGACGTGTCGGGCGGCTATGACACGAGCGACTACGCAAAGTGGTCGCGAAACTCCTGGACATGCAGGTCGACCACCGACACGTCGACGGGCGCGTGCGCAACGCAGCCGGCCTGGCAGCTCGGGGGGGGCTCGACGGTCATCAAGCTCTCGTTCAAGGAAGCGAAGACTGGCGCGACGGCCGTGCTGAACCTTCAAGGGCTGGCGTGGTCCGTTTTTCATCGGGACTGCAACAACAACCTCATTCAGGCACACAAAGGCGTGCAGAAGGCGATCGAGATTGCGACGAGCTCGTACTGGCTCCACTGTCCCGGCATTGGTAGCGACGGGACGGTCCTGAGTGTCACGATTCCCGCCGCGGAACTCAAGAAGCTGCCGTCCGGCGGCGAGTGGAACGCGAACCTGGCGCTGAACCTGAGGGCATGGGAACGGACTACGTTGCCGACGCTTGCCGTATTCGAGGCGGCGATCAAGCTGAACGTCACGGACAAGAACAACATCCAGGTGTATCTGCCCGAGTTCACGACTGCGACGCCCGTCGTCGACCTCAAGCTGCGCACGCTGCCGAATGGCAGCCGGATGGCCGGCACGGCCAACGTCGACATGTGCCTGTACGACGGCTACAACTCGCAGAGCACATGGTTCGACGTATCGGCGACCGACGGTCTCACGATCGACCGGCGCGACAAGGGCCGCTATTCCGTCCTGCTCGACGCCGACCGAAGCGGCGCCTACGCGTCGCGCGTCGACTACAACGTGAGCCTCACTTACGCCGGCAAGAAGATCGACTTGCGGAACAACGAGACGGTGCGGCTGCAGGGCGTGAACAACAGCGCCGGCCGCTCCGTATCGCTGCCCGGCATATCGGTGCCCGTGGTGTGCACGCCGACGCCTCTGACGCTCGAGACGCCCGAGTTCCAGTCGGTCTGGAAGCGTCCGGGCACGTACAGCAACAAGCTGACGATCATGTTCACGCCATCGTCCGCCGGCCTTTAGCGCGCTGGACGCCCGCACGCGGCGTCCAGCGCCGTCATTGCAAGCGAATCGATCATGGAAGCGGGGTTTTTTCGCGCATGGTTCCGTCGGACGCATGCTTCGCCGCCTGTTGACGGCGCTACTGCTGTCGAGCGTCTGCGCCGGCGCGAGCACAGCCGATGTCTGCTGGAAGCTTCTTCAATAGCTTGAAGAACGAACGGGTTCATGCTACCCGCTACCGCACGCATGAGGACGCGAAGGCCGATCCGTTCGAATACATCTAAGTGTTTTTACAACCGCAGTCGTCGCCATTCGTCGCTCGGCTCGGTTTCTCCGGAGCGGTTCTTTCGCTCCCACATTAGCGCCTTCTGGGTGGCTGTGTAGTAGATCCGCCGTCTCTGTTTCATGGCAACACTAACTATCGGCGGTTACGTTAGCGGAATAAGCGGACACGATTAGCGCTCGAACGGACGCCATTAGCAGAAACTACGGACTTCAACAACGATGAACGGATGCGCCTGGCGATTGCCAAGCCAAGTCCAAGAAATCCTGGCAACTCCAGGAACTCGCTGAGGACTGAAGTGTCTCTATCGCGTGTGCCGGCGGTGACGGCGAGACGTTTGGAGGATTCCATGGTCAGAATGTGTATAGTTTTGGTGCCCCTTTTGTGGTCTGCGGCAAATGCCCAGGCTAATCCCGAGTCGGCTCAAGTAAATGATCCGACGAAGTCGCCTTCTGCCACCACCCCGGACTGGGCTCCCAGTTTCCAATATCCCATTAATTCTTATCCGCCATCGTGGCGCCGTAATTTATCTGCGATAGAGACGGCGAAGGGACGTGTTGCACCGATCGATCTAGGCATTTGGGGAAACCAGTCGCCGGGACACACGGCCGAGTCATACAATTACGGCGGTATTAATGTGCCGTCCCCGACATCCCTACCGCCAGAGGACTTAAGCACAACTTCTCGTAGGCTGTTGGACCGGTACTATTCGACCAAATCGTTACGATGATGCACGGTTGGGAGGGGCGGCCTCGCTCGTTCGGACGGCATTCTGGTTTTTCAAATGGGACGTCCGAGGCAATCATGCAGTGAATTCGATTGCAGGCAGCGTCGCGACGGGTATTGTCAGGAGTTCGATGCGCCCATCCGGGGTACTTCCAAACCTCGCTCGTTCGATCAATCAGTTGCCGATTGCCCGACGTATCGCCGAGCAAATACATCACTCGGTGGTATTGCGCCGTGAGCGACTTCGTCACTTTCCGCCGCTCGCGCCGCACCAAGTCAAGATTCTCATCGGCGCGCAACGGTCGGTGCGCATTGAAGTCGCTCTTCGGCGGCTTCGGAAAGCGGGCGGTGTGAGCGACCATGAAAGAGGGCGCGTAAGCGTAGGCATCGGCCAACGTACTGACCACGCGCAACGCATCCCTTGGCCAAGCGATCCTGTAACGTCAGATGGGCTCGCTCGACACGTCCCTTGGCCGAGCTGCTGTTCGCGCAGAATGTGTCGAGGTTCAATTCATACATGGCCCGGCCAAACTGCGTCACGCCGCTGCCGGTCTTGCCCGCGGTTGCGCTGCGGAACACGCTGTACTTGTCGCTATAGAACCCCACCGGTTTGCCGTGGCATTCGATATACACTCGCGTCGCTTCGAAGCAGCTGAAGATCGATCGGTCTGCGTGAAGTGCAGCATCATCAGCCGGCTCGTCGCATCGTCCACATACGCCAGCGGCGTGCAGGCTGGCGTCGGTTCCTCGAACCACCGATGATCGCTGCCGTCGATCAGGATCAGTTTGCCCAGGCATGCCCGGCGCGCTCGCGGTTGATAGAGCTTCGGCGGTCGTTGCCGGCGCAGCACCCATAGGCCAGCATCGGTCATCAGCTTACGGACCGTTTCCTTGGCCAACCGGATGAACGCAGCGTACTTGCCTTCGCGCCATATCAGCGTGCGATAGCGAGAGGCATCGAGCGCCAAGATCAGACTCTTGACTCCGATCGGCGGATGTCCTGGCGCATGCGGTAACAAGCTACGCGGCCGGCCCGACAAGCTACGCGGCCGGCCCGATTCGCCCGCGGACGAGCCGCGTGGTACCGGCGCCGAGCGCAGCGTCCATACGCTTGTGTTCAAGCGAATTCCCACCGCATATTGAAGTCCGAGTTCGCCGACGGTCTCTCGAAACGAGGTTATGTCTCCATAGCCCGCATCGGCCAACACGATTCCGTCGGGGGTGCCGCTTTGCCGGGGCTTCTTGCAAGTGCCGGGCCACAATCTCCGGTTTGGGTGCCCAATTTACTCGGGCACGCAGGCTTTCTTTCGTCGCGTGGAGTCGTCGCTGCATTCATTGTTTTAGGACGATTCTTAAATACTTGTCTGCACGGAGAACGCAAAATTGATGCCGAGTCGTGACAGTGAAAGCCTTGGCGCATGACTTACGTGTGTTGGCTCGGGGATGTCTGTGCACGGGCAATGACGAGAGATGCGCGACGACTTCCAATCGCGGGTGGGGTGCCACTGGCCAGGCCCCAAGGCAATGCCGAGGGCAACGAAGCAGGCGCGGGGGCCCGCGAATAGGGCGGGTGGAGAAAGGGTTTGATTGGTTGGGCGCATGGATAACGCCGGCCGATCTGACCGTGGCGCCTCGGGCGCTGGAAAACCATCGGCAACGGACGCTGCGGCTTTATGAGCACGCCGAAAGGAAAGGGCTATCCAAGTCAGAGGCCCGGGTTTTGGTGCAGCGTTATGTTGGGCGGTGGGAGCGCTGGGCGTGTTCTCGTCGGGAGTGCGCACCGTGGGGCGAACGTCTCGTCTCGCGGTCAGTAACCGTGAGAGGCCAAGTTCGCCGCGCCCACCAAGACCCGCCTCGGTGGGCTTAGCCAGGTTGGCTATCAGTCTCGCGCACGGCGCCTTCCCGTTGCCGACCGACGCGAACGCTACCGCGCCCGGCGCCACAGCAGGGAACGTCGCGGTACTAAACCCAAACACAACTCCAACCCTTAACATGACGACCAACTGCCAATCGGCTACACTAAGCCCCACCCGCTGGGGCGTCGCCATCCTCCTCCTTCTGCCAGTCACCGGGGAAACCCAAGCCGCCACGATTAACGCGTTCGGCCAAGCGATTTCCGTACCCTCAACCGCCCCTGCCGGGACTGTCATCGCGCGACAAGCCATCAGCCCCAACGAAGCCTGCGCAAGCGACCGCTGCGAAATTACTTCGGTCGCTCAATTTCCCCGGGGAGGTGAGACCGGATCGACCGACCCCATCATACCTACAACCGTCCCTGGGGTGTCCGCTCGCCTCATAATCAACGGGACGCCTGCGACAACCACAAACTACAGTCCACCCGTCGTCATTACACGCTCAATGGAGGTGCAACTACTCGCTGATGGGAGTGGCGTACACAGCGGTAAACTGGGCGGCGCAGCCAGCGGCCAGGAATACTTCCTGCTGGGAATCACGCGGCCGTACGACGGCCTGAAACTGAATCTAGGCATAAACCTAAGGGGTACTGTCACGTCGATCCCTGGTACGTGCAACGTGTCCACAGCACCGGTCACCCTCCCACCCGTCCCATCATCGCGGCTGCCCACCGTCGGGTCGTCAAGCGGGGGGACAGCGTTCACGTTGAACGTAGAGCGGTGCCCAGCCGGGTACAACCGTGTGGGTTACAGCCTATCGCAACCCAACTACTCCCCCCAAACGCCTCCGGGAGTGCTTCAGCCCTCAGCCAGCTCCTCCGCGCGCGGGGTGAATATCCAGCTCACGGACTCGTCGGGTTCAGGGCTGGAGCTCAATAGGTCGCATACTATGACCGAATACAGCAAAACCACGGGTGGTTCATACAAAGTCCCTCTTCGCGCGGACTACTACCGAACAGGATCTCGAATCACCCCTGGAACCGTGACGTCCGACGTCACCGTGGCTCTGGACTATCAATGAGCCGCAGCGACAGCGTGTCCGCGCAAACGCCCACGCAGTCGCCTTGTCGGCTTCACGCAAGCGAGCATCGGCGATTCAATCGGGAACGTCTAAATAAGATGTTCGTGGTTTATTAGCCACAATAATGTAGCATGAATCACCATTAACAAACAATGGGTTGGGTATGGTTTTTATTTTAATATGGGATTGAGAGGCACTGATCGTCGATAATTTGGATTTCGTGGGTTATTTTGAAATTTGGTTTGCCGTGCGTTACTGATCGGATCCGGCAACGCATCGCCGGATTTGATATGTTTCAGACTGGATTTTGTCGAAATCCTCCGATCGCCAGTGGCAAACTGGTTTTTTATGAACAGACCAACCTATGGCAATGGAAACGAATTTTAACAAATGGGCACCGCTCGTGGTCGCCCTCGCACTGGTCGGTTGCGGCGACAATGCATCGATTTCTCCAGTGCCATCGGACAAAACGACGGCACCGCAGCAAGCCGCGGTCGCGAACATGAGCGAGACGACCTCAAGTAAGCTGGACGCATTGCTGGCGGTCCGCGCCGCGCAACTGGACAGCAGTACCGGCCAGCTCATCGAAGCACTGTCACGCGAATTTATCGGCATACCTTATCGTGGCGACATGTTGAAGGGGTCCGCAACCACCCCTGAACAGCTAGTGATCGACTTCAGCGGGCTCGATTGCTTTACCTATCTCGACTATGTCGAGGCCGCGAGAAAAGCGGAAACGAAAGCCGACTACGTCACGCGTGTGGTCGGGACGCGCTACATCAACGGCGACATCGACTTCCTGCACCGCCGCCATTTCTTCACCGACTGGGCCAACCGGCCAAAATTACTGGCCGACGACGTGACCGCCGCAATAAGCGCTCGTGCTGTCACGGTCACCAAGCAGCTCAACAAGAAAACCGACGGCGGCACGTACCTGGCGGGATTGCCGGTCGTCCAGCGGGACGTCGTCTATATCCCGAGCGAATTCGTCGACGACTACGTCGTCAGTCAGCTCCGCACCGGTGACTACATCGGCATTTACGCGAAGGCAGACGGCCTCGACGTCACACACACCGGCATATTTGTCGAGACGCGCGACGGGCCGATGCTGCGCAACGCATCGTCGAAGAAGGCCAATATGAAAGTCGTCGATTCGCCGTTTCTCGAGTACGTGAAGAACACGCCGGGCATCGTGGTGCTGCGCCCGCGCGCCTGAACGACGTCGTTGCCGCGCCAAGTGCGCTGCGCCCCGTCGAGGTCCGTGCGAATTGGCGGCGAGCACCGCGCGCCGGAGGTGCCCGCTTTAGAGGCCAGTTCAAAAAGGGTGCTCGATACACCTGAGGATGCTTCAACAGACGCGCGAGCAACCGAGTTTCAGGAATGCTTCGTGAATGTCAGCACGTCGCTCGAAGCGAGTACGTAGACGACGAAAATTGTGTAGACAGGAGGGCGTGTGTTCGACCACCCAACGGTACTTGCCGAGTTCGCTGCCGTGTTCGGTCCGGCGCTTGGCAATCACCGGCTTGATACCGCGACTGCGCGGGCTCGCAGATGTCGCTCGGAGTTGTAGCCGCGATCGGCGTAGACCACGCGAGGCCGTTGAATCCAGTGGCCGCGCAGGCCGCGAATCGATGGAATTGCGTCGATTAGCGGCAGCAACTGCATAACATCGTTGACGTTCGCGCCAGTCAGGATTCTGGCGAGAGGTGTGCCGTTGGCGTTGGTGACGATGTGCTACTTGGGCTGGTGCGCCGCGCGGTCTGTTCCTGCCCGTCGGTCAGCCGGATGACGCCGTCCAGCACGCTACCCTAGATCCGTTGTGTCGCGAATGTCGTGAATGCGACGCCGAGGGCTCTGTCGAAACGGCCAATGGATTCGAGCAGACCGACGCAGGAAAACTTCATGTTGTCCTGATACTCGGCATCGTCCGGATGCCGCCCGCGATACAGCTTGCCGGCTAGCGCAGCCGCATACGACAGGTAGAAACCGAAGTGGTGTACGCGGCGGGGGGCGAACCAACCGCAGGTATTACATCAGCTCGTACAGCAGCCTGTGGGTCGCGCCGGGCGCGCCGCAAAGCCTGTTCGCATCGGTGGCGTATTCGTCCTAGACCCGCCCGAGCGCGCATTCGACATACCGATCAGGAAGTGCTAGCTTCCTCGATCAGCTTGCGGGACGCGAAAAGTTCCGCATCGCTGCAGATTCCGAGTTTGCGAAATGCCGATTGCTTTTGCGCGCTGATCGTCTTGGGGCTGCGAGAAAACTTCGACGCTATGTCGGATACGGACATACCGGCAAGAAAGCAGCGCAGTACCTCGTGCTCACGCGGGCTGAGCCGCAGGTTCGCGGCCGATGCGGCGTCGCCTGCAAGCGAGACATCGGGGCTCGGCGTCTTCGTCTCGGTTACGTGCCGCTCGGGTGTCGCGCGCAACTCCATCCGTGCAGCCAGTTTGGCGCTAATGTACGGACGGCCGTTCGCGACGACGCGGATCGCATGCGCAAGCGCACCGAGATCTTCGCTCTTGCCGAAGAAGCCGAGCGCGCCTGCCCGCATCGTCATGTTGACGGTCGCCGGCGTATCGCTGCTCGACATCATCAGGATCCGGCACTTCGGAAAGCGCGTATCGATGAGCTTGACGAGATTCAGCCCGTCGATCTCTCCGGGGCCGAGCGTGTAGTCGAGCATCACGACATCGGCGTGATGCGCTTGGAGCCAGCGGATCAAATCACGCGACTTCGCGAAGCTTGCCGCCACTTCGATGTCGGCCTTCTCCGTCAGGTAAGTGGCAAGCCCGTGCTGAACGACCGCATGGTCGTCCAGAATCACGACCTGAATCGGCTGGTGCGTTGGCCTCATTTCTAACCCTTTGTTTGTTTCAGTACCGCTGTGATTGGGGCGGCATCGCCGTGCGTCGCCGCAAACCGCGATCGATGCCATTACTTATTGAGATTAGCTTACCGGCTTTCCGGCTAATTTTTAACCCCGTCGGCTAAACCGATCGGCCGCTTTCGGTCCGGGCTCGCCCGCAGCGGCGCGGCGTTGCGCTTCCCCGATGCGCAACCTATGATGGCGAGTCCGTTTATCAGCGGTTCGCGTGCGCATCCCGGCGACCGATATGGCGTTGGCCGCCGTTCGCCGCGACGCACCGAAACCAAGACGCCCGAGCCGGCCGCCAGCGTCCCAACCGTTCGGGCAAGGAGGCCGGCTGGATTGCCCGCTGGCCGACAACAGGAGCGAAGGACGTGAGCATGGTAAGCATGAAGGGTCGCGCTGTCCTTATCGGCATGATGATCGGATTGATGCCGGAGCCGGGCAGGGCGGTTGGCGCGCCGCAGTTTACTGCGGAGGAAAAGGCATGGATCGCCGCGCATCCCGTGGTCCGCACGCGCGCCGATCGGACATGGCGTCCGTTCGTATACCTCGACAATGGTAAAATTGTGGGCATCGTGCCATCATTTCTCGATGCTGTCTCGCGGATCAGCGGGCTGCGCTTCGAGTATGTCGACGGCATATCGTGGCGCGACTCGAGCGATGCATTGCGCTCGGGCCGAATCGATCTGGCTCCTGCAGTCACGTGGCGCAACGCCGTCGATCCGCGCGAGGGCCGTAATCCAAGTGCGGCCCCTGACGCAGCTGCTAACGGCGCCATTGGATGGTCCGGCAGCGACGTCATCGTCAGCCGGCCATACCTCGTCGGCACGATTTTCGTCGTCGCGCCCGAATGGCTGCCGCTAATCGGCGACGCAGGCAAGCTTGCCGGCCGGCGCGTCGCCATCAAGGGCGGCGGCGCGCTCGAAGCCGCGATTCGCCAGCGCGGCACGGCCGTGACCTTGCTCACCTACGATGACGAACGCGACGCGCTCGCAGCCGTCGCGGACGGCGACGCCGATGTCGCCGTCGGTCCCGACCTGTCGATCCTTCCGTTGTTGCGTCGGCAGTTCTATGACCGGTTGTTCGTCGCGGGCGGCTTGCCGGAGGGTCCGTATGCGCTGGCGCTGGCGACGCGCCGCGACACGGCGGTGCTCGCTTCGATTCTCGACAAATCGCTCGCCGCGATCCCGGCGCGCGAGATCGAGAGCATTACGCGTCAATGGAGCGAATCGGCCGACTACGGCAAGCCGTCGCTGCGCTCGATTCTTTACTATCGGCGCTGGCAGGTTGCGGCGGCCGGCACGGCCGTGCTCGCGTTGGCGGCCATCGCGTTGCTGTCGTGGCGCTCGCGCGTTGCGGCGGTGCGCAGCGAGCGCGACAAGGCGATGTTCGTGGCGTTCATCAGCCACGAGATCCGCACGCCGATGCACACGATCCTGTCGTCGCTGGAATTGCTTCAGCGGTCGAAACTGCCGCCGAAGCTGACGAGTCGCGCAGACGCGGCGGTCGCCGCGTCGGAATCGCTGCTGACGTTGCTCGACGACATCCTTGAATACTCGAGACTCGAATCGCACAACGTGACACTCGCGCTCGAGCCCACGCCCGTCGTGCCGTGGGCACAGCACTGCGCCGACATGGTGCGCTGGCGCGTTGACGAGAAACAACTGGATCTGGCGGTCGAACTCGCGTGCGCACGGACACTGTGCGTGCTGATCGATCCGGCGCGCACGCGGCAAATCGTGCTGAACCTGCTCGTCAACGCGATCAAGTTCACGTCGGCCGGTTCGATTGCGCTGCGTGTCGACTATCTCGACGTCAAGCCGGATCAACTCGGCTCGCTCGTGATTGAGGTCCGCGATACCGGCATCGGGATTTCCCCTGAATCCCAGCGCCGCATCTTCGAACCATACCAGCGCGTCGAGCAGGCAGGGAACCGTCGCGTCGCCGGCAGCGGATTGGGGCTATCGATCTGCCGCGAACTGGTCGAGCTGATGGAAGGCGTGATTACCGTCAGCAGCAACCCCGACAAAGGCACCATCTTTACGGTGATTCTGCCGGCGCGGCACATCGTGCACACCCCGGCGACCGGCATGATCGGCACTCCGTTTGAATCCGACCTGCGACAACCGGCCGGAAACGGTCCGATGATTCTGGTCGTCGACGATCATGAAGCGGTTCGGCATGCGATCGAGCATCAGCTCGATGCGCTCGCGTGCGGCTCGACCATGGCCGATACCGGCGAGCATGCACTCGCGCAGTTCGAGCGCGCGACGTTCGACATGGTGTTGCTCGATTGCGACCTGCCTGACGTCGACGGCTATACGGTCGTACAGCGGATGCGCGACATCGAACGCGACCAGAACCGGGCACGCACGCCGATCGTCGCGATTTCGGCGTCGACCGGCGACGCGCATCGCGCACGATGCTTCGACAGCGGCATGGACGGCGTGCTCGGCAAGCCGCTGCGGCTCGACGCGCTGCATCAGATGATCAACCTGTGGTGCCCGACCGCCGACGCGGACGAACCCGTACCGCCGGTGCCGGACCGGCAACCGGCGAAAGCGGATTTCGGCACGATCTATCGGCAAAGCGTCGACGCCGATCTCGCCGCGCTCGACGATGCGCTGTCGAATGACGATGCCGATCGGGCACGTCATGCGGCGCACCGCATCAAGGGCGCCGCGGCCATTGCCGGCCATACGGCGACGAGCGAACGGGCAGCCGAACTGGAGCGCCGGCTGCAGTTCGCATCCGGCGGCATGCCGCCGAGCGTCCGTGCGCTCTGCGACGAGCTCGTGCGCCTGCATCGCGCCGATATGGCGGGGTCGAACGCGGGTGCGCGCCAATCGGGCGATACCGGCGCATAAACTGCGGGCGGGACCAAACACCGGGCCTTCGGATGCGCCAGCCCTGCTGCGAGCCTATCGCGCATCCTCCGTATAGGCCGGGCACCACGTCGCGATCGCCCGCCGAAGCGTCTCGTGCCGCAGCGGCTTGCCCAGCACGCCATCCATGCCGTTGTCCAGGCAACACGCCTTGTGCGCGTCGCCGGATTCCGCTGAAATCGCGATAATCGGCACGCGCGTCGTCTTTCGTGCGGCTTCTTCCTGACGAATCATCCGTGTCAGCGCATAACCGTCGATGTCCGGTAGATTGCAATCGAGCAGGACCATGTCGATCCGGCCCTGCGCGAGATACCGCAGCGCGTCCTCCCCGCCGCCGGCGACGATGCCGATACAGCCAAGCGCATCGCATTGATCCAGCAGCGCGGCCCGCACGGTTTCGTGATCGTCGACGATCAATAGGCGTGGTGCGTCGCGATGCGCGGGCGCGGCATCCGTCAGTGCGGGCGGTGCCGCGAGCGGCTGTGTCGCCGGTGCAACCTCCACTTCCGTTACCGGCAAGTGCACCGTGAATACCGTCTCGACATGCGGCGTGCTGTCGACCGTTATCGAGCCGCCTATCAACTCGACGAGCTCTCGACAGATCGAAAGACCGAGCCCGCAGCCGTCCATGCGTTGTTGCGCCGCATGGTCCGCCTGCCAGTAAGCTTCGAAAACCCGCGAGACGCGATCGGGCGCGATGCCGATGCCGGTATCGCGCACCTGCAGGCACAACGTACCCGCGCGCCCGTGCCGGGCCGCCACATAGCCGACCTTCAGCATCACGGCGCCGGACGGCGTGAAATTAATCGCGTTGACGAGCAGATTCAACGCGATCTGGCGGACGCGAACAGGATCGATCAGCACGTGCAATGAAGGCGGCGCGGAAACATCGAGTGTCAACGCAAGCGCCTTGCGTTCGGCTCGCCAGCGCACCATGTCGACGGTTTCACGGGCCCACGCGTCGAGCGCCACCGCTTGCGCGGACAGTGTGATCTTGCGCGACTCGAGGCGCGAGTAGTCAAGGATGTCGTCGAGCAGCGTCAACAGCGTTTCGGACGCCGCTGCGGCCGCATCCACACGGCCGGCCTGCTGCACGGGCAGCCGCGAGCGCTGCAGGAATTCGAGCGACGACAGCACCGTTTGCATCGGCGTGCGGATCTCGTGACTGACGAAAGCCAGGAACATCGCCTTGTCGCGCTTGCCGCGGACGGCCGCCGCACGCGACTTCCACATCAGCCACGCGAGCGCCGCGAATGTCATCAACGTCATGGCGATCGCCAGCACCACCGGCGCACGATAATGCACGATCGAGCGGATCGTCGGCTTGCCGTAGTCGTCTAGCTCGATCCATTCCCGTGTGATTCCGGCGGTCTCGCTGACCGGAATGGCCGCGAGCGACTTGTCGATGATCGATGCGAGCAGCGGCAATTCGGCGCGCGTGAGCATCGCGAGCGACACCGGGCGGTCGGCCAGCATGCCGGACATGTAAAGCAGTCCTGTGAATTGCCGCCGCACGATCGGCAGGATCGTCACGTCGAGGCCAAGCGCCGCGTCGGCTTCGCCGGCGGCGACGGAGGCAAGCGCGAGCTCTTCCGTATCGAACGTCAGCACGTCAAGCGGCACGCCGCTGTGACGAATGAAGTATTCGACCGCGCCATGGCCCTTGATCGCAATGCGCCGCCCCTTCAGCCGTTGCAGACCGAAGATCATCGCGGAATTGTTGCGCGTCACGACGGTCAGCCTCCCGACCAGGTACGGCGCGCTGACCACTGCACTGTCGCCGATACGGTCCGGAACCTGCTCGCGCCAGACCCCCGGCAGTAAATCGACCTTGCCGGACGAGAGCGCGTCGTATGCGTGCCCCCATTCGGTGCCCGGCACCGTCCGGAACGTGAGACCGGTCATCTTCGAGATCGCGCTCAGGTAGCCGGCGACGAGCCCTGCATGCCTGCCGTTGCGCACGTATTCGATCGGGTGCCAGTTGGCCTCGACCGCGATACGGACCACCGGGTGATCGCGGATCCATCGAAGTTCTTCGTCGGTGAAAATCGGCTTCCAGCACGCGGTGGCGGCTGCCGTGCCGGCCGAAACGGACAGCAGCATTATCGCCGTCAACAGGCGGCGAAGCATGCGCCCGCCCGGGCCATGGGTTGAAAACCGTGCTTCCATGATTAATTCGCTTGCAATGACGGCGTTGGACACGCGTGTCGCGGACGCCCCAACGCGCTAGAGGCTGGTGGACGATGGCGTGAACATGATCGTCAGCTTGTTGCTGTACTTGCCTGGACGCTTCCAGACCGACTGGAATTCCGGAGTCTCGTCCGGCAGTGGGGGCGGCGTGCACACCACCGGCATCGATATGCCCGGCGGCGATTCCGAACGGCCGGCGCTGTTGTTCACGCCCTGAAGCCGCACCGTCTCGTTGTTCGGCAAGTCGATCTTCTTTCCACGACACACCGTCGGCGAACGAAATCTGTTGCGTATTGCCGTGCGAACCGTCGTTTCCGGTGAAAAACGACCCGCCGGCCGACAGCACTCCCAGCGCAAACGCATGACGCCATTCCAGCGCCGTTTCGTTGTATACGTGCCAGCCGACGCTACCAGCGTCGCCCAGACGAGACTGAAGTCGACCTTGCCGGACACTTCGCCCTTTACTGCGGATGCACCCTCGGACGGCGCCGCCACCGGTTGCAGGTAGATGCACAGCACCTCCTTCTCCGGCACGCCGAGCGGAATCACCCGCACGAGCACATGCCGCCGGCCGGCAATGCGAATTTCGCCGGCGAGATGACGATCGCATCGTCGCCTGAATTCATGCTGGCCTCCTCGCGCTCGTGGTCGGTCGCTGGATCGATCACGCGCTTCGCGATCGCCTTCACGTACTGCGTCGCGTCGGATTTCGAAAGATGCGCAGCTCCGCAGCCGACCCGCTTCCCGCCCCGATCGACACCGCCATCGGATAGACCCGCATGTTCGCGCTGGCGATCGATGCGGCAAGCGACATCGCCGTTGCGACAAACAAGATGCCGCAGCCATGGAGATTCTTTTTCGTTATGATTTGCATAACTTATTGGTACTGAATCCACCTCCCGCATTCGTGCGCCGCCGAGCCCCGCCAGATTCACGTTCCACGCGGCGTCTGAGTATTGCGAACATGCGTGACATGGCACGGCCGGTCATTTTTCGCTACCGATACGCTCCGCCGGAGCGGCCGAGTCATCGCCAATGAATATGGCGCCGGGCACTAAGTCTTTCGTCGGCTCGGGTTGTGAGTTGAAAAATGGTCATCCAGGCGGCGACGAAACGCCGGGCTTATTCATATCGGGCACCATGCCAACAACGCAGGTTATCAGGATGACCTAATTTATTTGAATTCTGCCCAATCAAGGGGGGGGCAGGCTATAAGATTCTTCTTAAATTCTACGCTTCTGGACCAAAGCGTGGGAATTCGTTTACCAATTTGTCGCCGAATGCTCGGGATTCACCCTCGAACTCACGTCGCCGTCGGCCCAGTTCGCGGTCGCACCGGACAGGCTGCGCCTGCATTTGACCGGCGAGAGGGAGATCGTGGCCGCGCTCGCCGATGGTGTGCACTACAAACGGCGCGCGCGTTCGTTGAGCTTGATGGCAGCGGGCGCTGGAGCCGTGTGGGCATGCCCCTTGCAGCCACAGGTTATAGCGACGCCGACGCGTTGCTCCCGATACCTCACGACGGCTCGATTGCACCGTTCATCTGCTGATGGAGTACGGCGCATTTCCGGCTCGCTTTGACCGCCTCGACCTGAACCTGGCGCGGTTGAAGCGGATGGCGGCAGGTGCCCGGGGATCACACTGGATCTGGCGCTTACCGGCATCCATCCCGATTCGCATCGCGCCCAGCGCTTGGTCGCAGCATCGGCCGACAATCTCCGGCTATTCTGCACGCCGGTGGTTAACCTGTTCTCGAGCAACGCCGAACCGATCGAAACGAAGGCAGGGCTGGCGTACTACGCGCTTAAGCCGCTTTCGCTCAAAACAGCGGTTACGACGGAAGTTTGGTCAGTTGACGAGGTGCGCGTAACGACCGCCAAACGCACCGCGATTCTGCCGCCGTTCGAGTCGCTCCAGCATGCGCTTGGGGCCGCGCCTGGACTGTACTGGACGATTTTGTGCGACGAGTCCCGACGTGCGCCGAAGGCGGCCACCGAACCGCTCAAGCCTGGTCAGGAGGCGCCGCACGAACGGACAGTCGCGGTGAGCCGAGAGGTGCTCCGCGGCTTAGAGCTAGCCCTTGTGGGCACCAACGGTCAACCGTCGATCCCGCCGCGCGGCGCCAGCTCGACGTTACCTTCTCTTGCACGAATGGCAATGTGGTTGGCATGCGCGAGCGGAAGCTGGCGCTACGGGATGGGGACTCCGCTGACGAAATTGTGCTGCTGGCTCCGACGAGTGCAAGCCCCGCGCCGGTTTTTCGTCGCGGGGAGCTTTGGGAGCTGCTGTCTTGACTGGTTCCACAGGCGATACGTAAGCGCCCGGCAATGTCACCTTGAACCGACGGAGTGATGAAGGCGACGATCGTGTCCACCTATTTTTTAAATGGACACGTGTACGCTATGGACGAGAATGAAGCGATTTTGGAGGCGGTGGAGCCGACGCGGCGACGCCGCCACAGCAAGGAATTCAAGGAGAAGGTGATCCGAGCGGCTATGCAGCCAAACGTGTCGATCGCGGCGGTTGCGCTGCATTACCGGTTGAACGCGAACTTGCTGCGTCGATGGGTGGCCGCCTCGGGAGGAGTTGGACGCAGCGGACGAGGCACGCCAGTCGCTGAGCTTGCCGGCGGCGGAGTTCATCCCGCTGCAACTGGAGGTGCCGGGCGCGACGGCTGCCGCGACCGAGATTCAGATCGAGATACGCCGGGGCGGGCGACCGGACGAGGAACGCTGTCGGACGTTTCTTCGCTGGCTGAGCGCGATGCTCTTTGTTTCATTTGGTGCTGGCTTCCGCAAGCGTGGCCTTGGTGAAAAGGCGAACGAAGCCGAATGCCTTTGCCGGGGAGAGCACGGGGTGCGGAAGGTTCAGCATAGCCGTTCGCATCAGCGGGCTCGCCGAATGATCAGCTGCTCCGGGCGCCGCGATAAAACTGTCAAATCGTGCCAAATATAAGGCTAATCTTATTGATCGTGCTCTAGAAAGATCAGAACATTAGCACTAGTTTTTTCCAGGATTTCTGGAGCCGATTACTTCACCGGACGAGGAACGCTGTCGGACGTTTCTTCGCTGGCTGAGCGCGATGCTCTTTGTTTCATTTGGTGCTGCTTCCGCAAGCGTGGCCTTGGTGAAAAGGCGAACGAAGCCGAATGCCTTTGCGGGGGAGAGCACGGGGTGCCGAAGGTTCAGCATAGCCGTTCGCATCAGCGGACTCGCCGAATGATCAGCTGCTCCACGCTGCGATAAAACTGTCAAATCGTGTCAAATATAAGACTAATCGCATTGATCGTGCTCTAGATCAAGCATTGGTCTCCTGTTTCGAGTTGTAAGAAAATTATAAAATTCTTACCAAGATATCTCGCTGAAAGATATTGGACTCGAATCTCAGGAGTTAAGTATCCACAGTGAGGAATAGTGCTTTGAGAGTAGGCGGAGATGTTGAGTGGCAAAATTCAGAGTGAGGACAGTTTTTGCGAACGATAAACCATTGTCTCTAATGGGGATGGAGTGTATCGCAGGCACTACAAATGCGATCGATCTAATTAGCGTGTGTGGGAGCGCGAATGATTTGTTCGCGTTATTGGCGACAACCCGTTGCGATGTTGCGCTGATCGATTTCGCGATGCACGGCGCCGGGCAGATGGAAGGGCTAGCGCTACTCGGATATTTGAGGCGGACCTATCCGGACGTTTCCGTCGCTGTGCTGCTCTCCAATGAAAATCCGGTGATCGTCCATTCGATCCTGGAGAGGGGGGTGGCGAGTGTCGTCAGTGAGTTTGATGACGTTGGCCATATCGTCACGGCAATTCATACGTGCTACGGCGGTGGGAATTATCTGTCGCCGCTGATCAAGCGCTCGCTCGAATTAGCAAAGGGCGAGGCGACCAACCGGGTGCCGAAGCTGTCACCGCGCGAGATAGAGGTGATCCGCCTATACCTGTCGGGCCTTTCAATTAATGCGATCGCTGGCCGGCTGAATAAAGGAAAACAGACAGTCAGCGCACAGAAGATGAGCGCGATGAAGAAGCTGGGCGTGAAGAGCGACGTCGAGCTAATCCGATGTGCGACTTGTCTTGATTTGATTGGCAATTCCCCCGTTTTCCACGGGGTTCAGAAGTAGAAACTAAGTGGCCATGGCCAACCGCTGCTTTGGCGTAAATCCGCCCAAGGCCATGTTCGGGCGGTCATGATTGTAAGTCCACATCCAATCGGTCGCGAAACGCTGCACGTGATCTAATGGTACTGCGACAGCCATTCGTACCGCACGGTCCGGTTGAATCGTTCGACATACGCATTCTGCTGCGGCTTGCCCGGTTGGATGTAGTCGAGCCTGATGCCGTACTGTCGGGCCCATTCGATGATCGCCGCGCTCAGGTACTCGGGCCCGTTATCGCACCGAATCGCTTTTGGCCTGCCGCGCCAACCGATGATCTGCCGCAGCGCACGGATCACGCGTTCGGACGGCAATGAGAAGTCGATCTCGATGCCGAGTGCCTCGCGGTTGAAGTCGTCGATCACGTTGAACAGCCGGATGCTGCGTCCATCGGACAGCTGATCGTGCATGAAGTCCATCGACCAAACCTGGTTGACGGCGCACGGCACCGCTCTCGCGGCTCCGGGACCTGCCTGACCAGCCGCTTGCGCCGCTTGATCCGCAAGTTCAACTCCAGTTCGCAATAGATCCGATACGCGCGCTTGTGATTCCAGCCGAAGCCTTTCACGTTGCGCGGGTACAGGAAGCACAGTCCGAAGCCCCAGTTCCGGTGGTTGTCCGTCAGGCGCAGCAGCCAGTTCGCAATCTCGTCGTTCTCGGCGGTGCGCCGACCGACGTACCGATAACAGGCCTGGCTGATCCCAAATGCCTCACATGCCAGCCGGATCGATACGCCCCGGCTGGACACCGCTCGCATGGCCATCTCACGCCGGCAAGATGGCCTCAATCTTTTTTTGCGAGCGCCTCCGCTACGATCTCGGTCTTGATCTTCTCCTCGATGTACATCTTGCGCAGCCGGGCGTTCTCGGCCTCCAGTTCCTTCATCCGCGCGATCAGCGAAACGTCCATGCCGCCGTACTTCGAACACCATTTGTAGAACGTCGCCGTGCTGATGCCCAGCTCCCGGCACAGGTCCGGCACCGACAGCCCCGATTCCACGCGCTTGAGCGCGTCCATGATCTGGCTGTCCGTGAATCTCAATTTCTTCATTCTGTAGAACTCCCTCAACGAGAAAATTCTACTTCTGATCACACCGGTTTTTCGGGGGGATTACCCCTTCGACGTGCTGGCCGGCGCGGTGCGGCGCGCACCGCGCTGGATGCAGTCGGCACGGCTGGAGTGGTTTTTTTCGGCTGAATCAGCAGCCTCGGCGGATGTGGCGCCGCTATCTGTCAACCAACATTCAATTCGCATTCCTGATGACGCATGATAAGCTGAGATCGAAGGCGGCCGGATGAAACCGGACATCCATCCTTTTCGTGATGTCGGATGCATGCACGGCGGGCGCTGCGCAGGCGGCGTGTCCGTTTTCCCGTCCTGACGGCTACGCGCCCGGTGCGATGGTCGACTTGTGCGACGGCGTGCGGGCATCGTCGATCTGGGCGCCCGGCCGCGAGTCGGTCGCGGTCGAGCCGACCGACGCGGGTGGCGAGCCGATGCTTAAGGTCGGCATTTATAAGTGGACGTGGCGGGAGGAGCCGGACGATGTCGCCTATCGTGCGATCTCGATCGGCCCCGTGCAATTGTTGCGGGAACAGGCGGTGGCAATGCGCGAACGGAGCAGACCGGCGTTCTGGCGCAGTCGGAAGCTGTTCCGTCCCGTCGAGCGAATTTCCTACCGCTCCAACTCGAACCGGGCTTGTACCTTTCGGTGCATCCGGCTCTCCAGTCAAGTATGGCGCGTCGTCATTGCTTTCGTCGAAGTCCGAGTGGCGGGGAACTTCGCCACCTCGCGGCCCATTGGCCTGAAGCTGCTCGAGCGCGATACCAGCTCGGGCAAGGCCTGACAAACCGTTTCCCGAAGGACTGAGGCGCTGGGCCAGATCTCGCGCAACGTCTTGGCTCGCCTGCCGCTCGGGCTAATGAACCTTCGCGCGATTGCTCGAACAGATTGTCAAATATCATCAAATATGAGACGAGTCGTATGGTCTTGGAGTGGTATCGCGCGTTGGTCCTATATCTTGCTACGTCCGCTATTTGTAAAATATCGATAGAGAAATATCTCTTGGTAATCTTGAGTAGAAAGCGCCGGTCTCCGGGATTTGCGTCGAGTAAGGGTGCTTTGAGAATCGAAGGTGGTTTCAAATGGGAAAATTCGGCGTAGAGGTTATTTTTGCGAATGATAGGCCATTGTCACTTGCTGGCATGGAGTACGTAGCAGGCAAGGCCAATGCGATCAATCTGGTCGGTGTATGTAGAAGTTCGGATACATTGATCGATTCTATTTCACGCATTCATTGTGACGTCGTGCTGATCGATTACGCGATACGTGGCAATGGGAAAAGAGAAGGGATGGCGTTACTTGGCTATCTACGGCGTACCTATCCGCAGGTCGGAATGGTTGTGTTGGTCACACACGAGAATCCGGTGATCATTCAAGCGATCCTCGATCTGGGCGTGGAAAGCCTCGTCAGCAAGCTCGACGACGTCGGCCATATCGTCACTGCGATTCATGCGTGCTACGGCGGCGGCAGCTATCTTTCGCCGCAGATCAAGCGGTCGCTTGCATCGTCTGGGGGCGACGGAAGGCGGCCGCCGTTGAGGCTGTCGCCACGCGAAATTGAGGTGATCCGGCTTTATCTGTCCGGAATGACGATTAATCAGATCGCCGGGCGCTTAAATAGAGGCAAGCCAACGATCAGCTCGCAGAAGATTAGCGCGATGAAGAAGCTGGGTGTGAAAGGCGATGTCGAGTTGGTTCGCTACGCGACTTGTCTCGATCTGACCGACGAGAGAGGCGCGGACCGCTTCGAGATTCAATGATATTGGAATGAAAATTGGCGGATCGCCTGGCTAACCTGGGATGTTGCTACCGTCCTAGACGAACTGCTTGCGTAATGAGTCAATGGGCTGCTTAAGTTCGCTTACCTGATGCAGACTGCATCGGGTCGTATCGTTCCTTCGCCCGATAGAACATCTGTTCCGAAATGCCGACCTCGCGGATCACATCGGCCACCGGCGTGCCAAGCTCGGCTTACTTTGGCACCGCCACAATCTACTCGATCGGAAGGCGTTGCCGTTTCATGACAGGCCACCTCCTGGTTCAGGGTGAAGTTTGCTGCAAAACTCGGGCTCGGATTGGTCCACGATTTCTAAATCGGATCAAGTGTCTTGGCCGATACCTTGCGTTCTCGCCGAGAGCACGACGGTGATAGTCGAACTCTTCCTCCATGCTCGGCGGGTGCTCGAACGACTATATCGACCGCTTCACTGCGCCGTCAGGATCCAGGCACGCTCGGTTCCCAGTGAACAGCGCCGTCGCGCAGCGGAATACTCGGCGTCGCACCGCGTGCCGCAATCGCGACATGGCCCGGATTGGGGTTCTAAGCACTACCGCCTCCAACGGTATCGATCCGGCATCGGTCGGAATCCGGTTGAGCAACTCGGTCAGGACATTGCCGTCGGTGACATCCTGGTGCGTCCTCGAAACGGCACGCGTATGACGGATAGTCGAGTCGAGCGCGATATGCACTTTGCGCCACGTCCGACGCTTCGAATGGCAATGGTGGCGAACCTTCGATTCGCCTTCGCCGTAGGCCTTCATGCCCGTGCTGTGGGCCACCAAATTAGGACAGTGTTTAGAAAACTAATTATTTTTATTTCAAATTCCAATTTGTCTCATATCGCCCATTGAATTGCGCCACTACTATACGCTGGGGTTCACCTCAGCGAGATAGGCGCCATGCACGAACGGCGCGATGTCTCGCAGACCTGGCGGCCGACAAGGTCGGCGTGCCTTTTATTCGTGTAAGAGAGGGACAAGTGAAAAAGAAAGTTCTGAGTATTTCCATTGCTGCGCTGTTGGGTTTGATTGCAGCACCGATCGCATTTGCCGATCCCGTCGCCGAGGGGGGGGGCGGGGGCGGCGCCACCGAAGCTGGTGGCACCGAAGGCGGCGGCACAACGACTCCCGTGGCGGTCACGCAAGGCAAGGTGACGTTCGACGGGGAACTCACCACGAGCACGTGCTCGGTGCAGGCGGGGGATGAGGACAAGAAGGTATTGCTGCCGAAGATCTCGACGGTCGATCTGGCGAAGAAGGCTGATACCGCCGGTTCGACGTCGTTCACGATCGGCGTGTCGAATTGTGCGACTGACGTGAAGGCCGTGGCCGCTCACTTCGAAATGACCAATATGGATCCGGACACCGGCAACCTCAAGAACCTGGCAGAGGCTGCGACGGCAGCGAAGAACGTCACGGTCCAACTCGTGAACAGCGATGGCACGGGGGTGCGGGCCGGGACGACAGGCCGCTTCTTCAACGTGGCGGGCACGGGCACCGAGCGCGGCGCGACGCTGATCTACGGCGGCCAGTACTACGCGACCGGCGAGACCACGGCAGGTAAGGTGAACAGCTTCGCTCGCTTCACGCTCGCCTATCAGTAATGCCGAGTCGTAGCTGGTTGGCATACGGGTTCCGAGGGTTTCGCTTCGAAGCCTTCGGAGTTCGCGCGACGATCGAGCAAGGAGGTTTGCGTGCGGTTACGGAAATGGGGGCAGGGTGTCTCGGCGGCGTTTGTGTTGTGTGCGCTGTCGGTGTCGGCTCAGGCGGCGATTGTGATCACCGGTACGCGGGTCGTGTACCCGGAGCAGAGTCGCGAGGTCAACGTCCGGTTGACGAACATCGAGACGGCCCCGGTGCTGGTGCAATCGTGGATCGACGACGGCAACTCGGAGGCCAATCCTGACGAGATCAGGGTTCCGTTCGTCCTGACGCCGCCGGTGTTTCGGGCTGACCCGAAGAAGGGGCAGACGTTGCGCGTGATGTATACGGGGGCGGATCTGCCGAAGGATCGCGAGTCGTTGTTCTGGTTCAACGTGCTGGAAATTCCGCCTAAGCCGACGAGCGCCGATGAGCAGAATCTGCTGCAGCTCGCCTTTCGCACGCGCATCAAGCTACTTTTCAGGCCTGTCGCGCTTCAGGAGGGGCCGTCGGGCGAGTTGCTGAAGTGGAAGGTCGTCCGCGACGAGAAGGGGCGGAATGTCCTGCGGGTCGACAATCCGTCTCCCTACTATGTGTCGTTTAGCCGCGTGGCGCTAAAGGTTGGCAACGAGGAAATCCAGTTCGATCCGTCGATGGCGGCCCCGTTCGATCACATGTTGCTCGTCCAGAAGCCGGGTACGGCCAGGGTGCCCGTGCGAGGTACCGTCTCTTACATGCTGCTCAATGATTATGGAGCAGAGGTGGCAGGTTCGGCCACCGCGGAATAACCAGCCGAAAGAATCGGAAACGATAAGGATCGATTGTGGTTCGAGCAGCAATAACTATCGCGCTGGATGGTCGGCACGATGTCGATCCGAGTATATTTCGCCGTCGTCGAGTGGTTTCGGCAGCTTTTGTGGCGTTTGGCGCGGGATCGATGGGGGCTGACGCTTACGCCGCGAATCTGGACGAGTTTGCTGCCGAGTACTCCATGCAACGCGCAAACGATATGTCGGCGATGCAGATGGCAGCCCACACCGCGGTGGCTCCGATTTCTGTGTCGTTCAACTCCCGACTGTTCGCCGGCAGTGGTGCCGATCTGTCGCGTTTCGAGCGGGGCAATCCGATCGAGGCGGGGAGTTACGCGGTCGACGTATCCGTCAATGGGAAAGCGCGCGGCAGTTACGACGTATTGTTCCGCGCGGTCCCCGGTGGCGACGTCGCCATACCGTGCTTCACGCTCGAGATGCTGGAGCGGTTGGGCGTCGACGGCGACCAGGTCGCGAATCGCGTCCGGCAATCGCAGGCGGTCGCGAAGGCGAACGGTGAGGAGGCGGCCGCGGCTACGCGGGGAATCGCGCGGGAGGCTTGCTTCACGCTCCGCGAAACACTACCAGGCTCAACCTATGCGTTCGACAGCGCGGACCTGAAGCTTGAACTGACGATTCCGCAAACCGGCATGCGTAAGACGGCCCAAGGCTACGTCGATCCGTCACGGTGGGACGAGGGGATCAACGTTGGGTTGCTGCAGTACAACGTCAACGGGTATACGAGCGAGGGCACGTTCACCGGACACAATTTTAGCAGCCTGTATACCGGTCTGCTGTCGGGGCTGAACCTTGGCTCTTGGCATTTTCGTCACCGCTCGACGCTGAATTGGTCGAGTGCCGGGTCAGGCATGTCCTGGCAAAGCATCGAAACGTTTGTCCAGCGGGATATCACGGTGCTGCGCAGCCAGATCACGCTTGGCGACAGCTTCACGAGCGGTGAGCTGTTCGATTCGTTCGGCGTGCGCGGCTTGCAACTGTCGAGTGACGATCGCATGCTGCCGAACTCGCTGCAGGCGTACGCGCCTACGATCCGTGGCGTCGCAGATACCAACGCGCGTGTTGTCGTGCGGCAGGGCGGCAACACTCTCTACGAGGCGACTGTCTCGCCGGGGGCGTTCGAGTTCAACGATCTACCCGCCACCGGCTATGGAGGCGACCTTGACGTGGCGATCACCGAATCGGACGGGCGCATACACCGCTTCTCGGTGCCGTTTGCATCGGTTCCGCAGCTGTTGCGGCCCGGCCAGCAGCGTTTCAATTTCACCGTCGGCCAGTATCGGGACACGTTCGTCTATACGAAGCCATGGATCGCGCAGCTCACATACCAGCGTGGCATCACGAACCTCGTTACCGCGTATGCGGGAGCGCTGTCGTCGGCCGGCTACGGGTCCGGCATGCTCGGCATGGCGCTCAACACGCCGGTTGGCGCGTTCGCTTTCGACGTCACGACGGCGCACACCAGCGTGCCTGGCATGAGCACGTTCCACGGCGTCAGCTCCCGTGTTTCCTACAGCAAAATGATGACGTCGACCGGGACCAACTTTTCGGCGGCCGCGTACCGGTATTCGACTGCGAACTTTTTCAGTCTCCAGGACGCTGTGAGCGCGCGCAGCGATTGGGTGCGCTCGATTGGTCAGTACAACTACCGGGCGCGCACGCGTTTGCAGTTGAACGTCAACCAGCGTCTCGGCGAGCGCAGCGCGATGTACGTAACCGGCAGTTCACAGGACTACTGGGGGGGCGAGCGGGGGCGGGACCTGCAGTTTCAGATGGGCTTCAACAGCACATTCCGAAATATCCCGTATTCGGTGTACGTGCAGCGCACGAGAAACGGCGACGACCGCACGGTCACGCAGGTTGGGACCAACGTCTCGATCCCGCTCGGCAGGCAGACCTATACGAAGCGCAGCATCTTCGATTCGCTGACGGCATCGGCATCGCGGGATTCCACCGGCAGCAGCGCCATCCAGATGGCCCTGTCGGGCAGCCAGGGAAGCATCGCGCCGGTCAGCTACGGCATCAACGCGTCGCGCATCGTCGGCGGCGACAATCGTATTGCGTCGCTTGGCGCCTACGGCACCTACCGGTCGCCGATTGGCACGTACAACGCGAACGCGTCGGTCAGCAGCCAGGCGCGCCAAGCGTCGTTCGGGGCGAGCGGCGCGATGATCGCGCATCGCGGCGGCGTCACGCCGAGCCCGCCGCTCGGCCAGGCGGCGGCGCTGATCGAGGCGAAGGGGGCGACGGGCGGCGCGGTCGTCAATGGACAAGGGGCCTCGATCGATCGCTTTGGCTATGCGGTAATTCCGTCGTTGACGCCTTATCGCGTCAACACTGTCGAGATCGACCCGTCCCGTCTTCCCGACGACGTTGAACTTAAGAACACGAGCGAAGAGGTCGTGCCTCGCTACAACTCGGTCGTGTTCGTGAAGATGGGCACGGTGCGCGGGCGTCCAGTGTTCGCGACGATGCAGAAGTCGGACGGCTCGCCGTTGCCGATGGGCACCCAGTTGTTCGATGGCGCGGGCAAATCGATCGGTGGCGTTGGCCAGGGCGGCATGGCGTTCCTGCGCGGACTGGAAGGTTCCGGCGTGCTGTCCGCGAGGTGGGGGATTGGACCCAAGGAACAGTGCCAGGTGCCCTACGCGATACCTGCTGCAGTGGCGGGCACAAGACGTGCCGCGATCGTGATGCGCGTGCGGCTGCGCTGCGGCCTGGAGGAAATGCAATGACGCGCTGCGTCGAACGGAGCGGGAACCCGTGACAGGACTATTCGAATGACTGCATCGAAGCGCATCGCACTCGGTGTTGCGGCCGCTGTGCTCGCCGGGCCCGGGAGCGTCGCGTGGGGTGTAAGCAATCCCACGGTCACGATCAAGTTTCAGGGTTCCTATCATTCGGTGACTTGCACGGTCGCGGGCGGTAATGAGAACCAGACGGTGAAGTTGCCGCGGATTTCAACGGCATCGCTGTCGTCGCCGGGACGGACGGCGGGCGCCACTGCATTCTCGATTGCGTTGCGCTGCGACAGCAGCGTCGATGCGGTCCGTATCTATTTTCAGCGGGGCGTCACGACCAACGCAAACGGCAATCTGGACGTCGAGGACGTGAACTCCGCTACGAGCGCCAAGGGTGTCCAGGTTCAGTTGCTGAACGGCGATGGATCGCCGATTCAGGTGGGCAATGCCGCGACGATGAGATCGGTGAGGGTCGACTCCGCGACCACAACGGCGGTTCCCTTTGGCGCGCAGTACTACGCAACCGCGGCGACGCGCGCTGGCAAGGTGCGTACGTATGCGACGTTCGTTATCCAGATGCCGTGACGGTATTCCGCACACAGCTTTCGCCTTCATTCAAATGACATCCGACAGTTTAGGCGTCGCGTTGAGCGCGTCGCTGCAAGATACAGTGCTACACATCGCTTTGCTCGCGCAGGGCGCGCCGATTCCGGAAATCCATGTTTGGCGTGCGCGTTGCATTGGGCTCGTCGAGCGACTCGCTCAAGCGATGTACGACGACGGTTGGGAAAGCGACGTCGTGCGTGACGTCGGCCTCGCGCAATGCGCGTTGCTGGACGAGGTCACGTTCCACTACCTACCGGTGGGCCGCCGGGACCAGTGGATGCGCGAGACAATGCTATTCCGCTTTCATCGCCTACACAGCGGTGCGGACCGGATTCGGGCGCGAGTCGACGTGCTGTTGAACGCGGTGCATCCAGATCAGAGTCTACTGGATATGTATGCGACCCTATTCGAGCTCGGGCTGCCGCACGAGCGCGACGAGTTTCGAGACCGTTTGAGTATGGCGCGTCGCGTCGCATCGTCGGTCGATTCTAGTGCCGACGGCGCGTGGGTCGCGCCGACGTCGTCGTGCGCCACCGTTCCGGTGGGCGGGTGGCTGTCGCTTCGATGGGGGCTGCTCGCGGTGGCGCTGCTGGCGGGCGTATGGCTCGCCGTCGACATCTCGTTGCGGCATGCGGTGGAGCGCTTGCCAGACTTGGGCGCGGGCGTCGCTCACGACGGCAAGGAGGTACGGATGTGAATGTTCGATCGATGAAGGAGAGGGCGCTGGTTTGGATCACGACGCCGGTATTCGTATTCGGCTGCGCGTGGGCACTCGCCGAGCTGGGTGAATGGTGGAGTGCAGCGATCGTTTTGCTGCTCGTCGCGTTGGCCGTCTGCATCTCCGGCTGGTACGAGCGCCGATGCGCGACGCGTGCGGTCGGCGCCGAATCCACCGACGCACTCGGCAACACCCCACGAGAACTCGCGGTGATCGTTGTCGTTGGGCCGTATGCCGCGAGCTTGTTTCCGCGCGATGCGGGACGGACTATGCTTCGGCGAGATGATCGGGCGGTGTGGCTGTTGGCCGATACGCCGGCGCGGCTTAGCAGCGTCATGACGCAGGTAAAGGCGTCGCGGGGCCGTTTTCCGGACGCCGCGTTGCTGCCCGTGGTGCCGGAAGGCGACGACGAAAGCGCGCTGCGCCGTGAGTTTGCACATTGGCGTATCGCGCTGCAGGGGTCGTACTGCCATCCGGAATGTGTGTTGCCTTGCCACGTCGCCGTGTATGGATGTTTGGGCCCCGCCGAAGATAAGATGCCGCAGACGCGATGGTTCGGCGATCCGGTCGACATTGACGTACAGCGCGTCGAGAATGCCATGCGGCCTTATGACCGGCTGCCGGCGATCCGTCGTCAGCTCGCGGCGTCGCGGCAGCCGAGTGCGATGATGCGGAGCGCGCTCGGGCTTGCGGTGTTCGATTGGCTCGACGAGGCCGCATTGTTGTCGTCTATTTCCACACTTGCGAATGCGGCGCCGTTCGCGCTGCGCGGCGTGTCGCTGGCTGACGTCGGCTACATGTCGGTCCGGCCGGGCGCGTGGACGCGCTGGCTCATTGCCAGAACGGGCCTGCAGCCGCGGATCACGAAGCCGCTGACGGGGCCGCTCCCGCTGCCGTTCGTTCGCGCATCGAGGCCGCAAGTCGACGCGCGGCGTAGCGCACTGCTGTCGCGTAGCCGCGCATGGCCGCTTGGGTTGCACGTCCTGCTGTCGAGCGTGGTAGCGCTGACCGCGACGGTGGCGATATCGGGCTGGACGAATTACCGGATCGTCGAGCGCATCGCGGGCAACTTGTCTGCCTACCGGAACACGCCGGGAAACCGGATCACCGCGAAGGTCGACTCGTTCGAGCGGCTGCGCGCAGATCGCGACGAAGTAGCGCGCAATTTGCGCGACGGCGTGCCGTTCGGAGCGGGTTGGGGCCTGTATCCGGGACGCGCGTTGTTGGTCCGTCTCAATGCTGGGCTTGCGGGCTACCGGCCGCCGCTAACGACTGTGCAAATCGACAGCCTTTCGCTGTTCGCAAGTGGCAAGGCGACCTTTTCCCCGGAGGCCGCGCATCGCGAACTGGCGCATGCGCTGCAGCTGATCCAGGCGAACCCTGACCAGCGCGTGCTAATCGAAGGACACGCCGACAGTGAAGGATCGCCTCGCGCGAATATCCTGCTATCCGAAGCTCGCGCCCGTGCAATCCGCGATTGGCTGGCGGCCAAAGGCGGATTGTCAGTCGCCCGTTTCGCGATCCAGGGGTTGGGCGACGTCAGGCCGATTGCGGACAACAGCAGCGAAGCCGGGCGGGCACTGAACCGGCGCGTTGACGTTTCCCTCTTTCCTGATAGCACCCTGCGCCGATGATGTTGCGATCGGTTCCTCGGAACCCGTCGTTTTATCGCTGGATGGCCTGCCCGCGTCTCGCTGTCGCAAAGGCTGTTGCATGACGTCAACCCTCACGCGGAAATCGGGCAGTCTCCGAGCAAGCGATTTTATCTTATTAAAGATAGATTCGGCATCTCGATTAATTTTGATATTTCCGTGTGGCTATTTCTTAGGCGGATATTTATCTCAATAATCCGCCAGATTATTTTAAGTGAAATCCAATGGGTTGAACGGTATTTTCGCGTTGTGTCCCATATAAAAATGGGCCTTGTTGACATACCATCGTGCGGTTTGCACTGATAAGTGCGAAACAGACGAGCATCTGCTCATTGATTTTTACTCACTATGATCAAGCTGGAGAAGCTTATGGCCATATCCAACAGTGCACAGAAATTTATTGCGCGCAATCGTTCGCCGCGCGTCCAGATCGAGTACGACGTCGAAATTTACGGCTCGGAAAAGAAGGTGGAGTTGCCGTTTGTAATGGGCGTGCTCGCCGATCTGTCCGGCAAGCCGTTGGAGGCGCTTCCTGCTGTCGGCGACCGCAAGTTCTACAACATCGACATCGATAACTTTGATGAGCGGATGAAGGCGATGAAGCCCCGGGTGGCCTTTTCGGTGCCAAATACGCTGTCTGGCACCGGACAGCTGATGGTCGACATCACGTTCGAGAGCATGGACGACTTTTCGCCAGCGGCTGTTGCGAAAAAGGTCGATGCGCTGTCGCAGCTGCTCGAAGCGCGGACGCAACTCGCGAACCTGCAGACCTACATGGACGGCAAGTCGGGCGCGGAGAACCTCGTTAGCCAGGTGCTGAAGGATCCGGCGTTGCTCAATGCGCTCGCCAAAGCGCCGAAGCCTGAAGCGCGGAAGGCGGCAGCTCCGGAACCGCAAGAGCAATAAACGAGGCCCGAGCGGCAATCCACGATCTAACACAGGTGCAAAAGGAAAAACATGGCCGTACGTGAATCGCAGGCGCGCGCTGCCGAGACGCAGCTCAGCGCGCAATCGGACTTCAACGCGCTGCTGTCGCGCGAATTCAAGCCCAAGACAGAGCAGGCGCGCGAAGCGGTGGAGTCTGCCGTCAAGACGATGGCCGAGCAGGCGCTGTCGAACTCGGTGACGATGTCGGACGATGCCTATAAGAGCATCGAGGCGATCATCGGCGAGATCGATCGTAAACTGTCGGAACAGATCAATCTTATTCTGCACCACGAAGAATTCCAGCAATTGGAGAGCGCATGGCGCGGGCTGCATCACTTGGTGACGAACACGGAAACCGACGAGAAGCTGAAGATCCGCTTCATGGACGTGTCGAAGGAGGATCTGCGGCGCACGATGAAACGCTACAAGGGCGTGGCGTGGGATCAGAGCCCGTTCTTCAAGCAGATCTACGAAGAGGAATACGGTCAGTTGGGCGGCGAGCCGTACGGCTGTCTCGTCGCGGACTATTACTTCGACCACACGCCGCCGGACGTCGATCTGTTGGCGTCGATCGGCAAGGTCGCCGCTGCGGCGCATGCGCCGTTCATTACGGGGGCATCGCCGGCCGTGCTGCAGATGGATTCGTGGCAGGAGTTGGCAAACCCACGTGACCTGACCAAAATCTTTACGCAGAATCTCGAGTACGCACCGTGGAACTCGCTGCGCAACTCGGAAGACTCGCGCTACATTGGCCTCGCGATGCCGCGCTTCCTCGCGCGCCTGCCGTATGGCATTCGAACCAATCCGGTCGACGAATTCGATTTCGAGGAAGCGACCGACGGCTCGGATCATCGCAAGTACACGTGGGCGAACGCGGCCTATGCGATGGCGGTCAATATCAATCGCTCGTTCAAGCACTATGGCTGGTGCACGCTGATTCGCGGTGTTGAGAGCGGTGGTGTCGTCGAAAACCTGCCGTGCCATACGTTCCCGACCGATGACGGCGGTATTGACATGAAGTGCCCGACCGAGATTGCGATTTCGGACCGGCGTGAAGCGGAGCTTGCGAAGAACGGCTTCATTCCATTGATCCACCGCAAGAATACTGACTACGCGGCGTTCATCGGTGCGCAATCGCTGCAGAAGCCTGCCGAATACCACGATCCGGACGCGACTGCGAACGCGAACCTCTCTGCGCGTCTGCCGTATCTGTTCGCCTGCTCGCGTTTCGCGCACTACCTGAAGTGCATCGTGCGGGACAAGATCGGCTCGTTCAAGGAACGGGACGAAATGCAGCAGTGGCTCAACGAGTGGATCATGTACTACGTCGATGCCGATCCCGCGAACTCGTCGCAGGAAACTAAGGCCCGTCGCCCGCTCGCCGCTGCTGAGGTGGTCGTGGAAGAAGTCGAGGGCAATCCTGGCTACTATCAGGCCAAGTTCTTCCTGCGTCCGCATTTCCAGCTGGAAGGACTGACGGTCTCGTTGCGCCTCGTCGCGAAGCTTCCGTCGGTAAAGGCGGCCGCTTGAGCGCACGGCACGCGGCGGTGGTCGGCTGCTGACCGGCGGGGCGAGGCTCCGTCGATCGAACCGGACCCGGTTTCGAGGCGGCGTGCGTTCGTGGAAATCCCGGCGTGATGACAGGCCAGTGGAGTGGTGGTCAGGCACTCTATAAATACTCCTGATACACAATTTGTAGTACGAATTATCAACCAAGATATAAGGAGTGATGCTATGGCGCACGATATTTTCCTCAAGATCAACGGTATCGACGGCGAATCCAAGGATGCGTCGCACCAGAACGAAATTGAGATCTTGAGCTGGTCGTGGAATGTGTCCCAGCAATCGAACATGCACCTCGGTTCGGGCGGCGGTGCGGGCAAGGCGACTGTGGACGATCTGCAGTTCGAGCATTACATCGATCGTGCGAGCCCAAACCTGATTCAGTACTGCCTGCTGGGCAAGCACATCGACGAAGCGAAGCTTACGGTGCGTAAGGCCGGTGGCAATCCGCTCGAATACATCCTGCTGACGATGAACGACGTGCTTGTGACGCAGGTGAGCCCGTCTGGCGTCGCAGCCGACGAGTCTCGTCCCCACGAGAGCGTGCGACTGTCGTTCTCGCGCCTCAAGCAGGAATACGTCGTCCAGAACGCTCAAGGTGGCGGCGGCGGCGCGATCACGGCGACGTTCGACATCAAGAAGAATGCGGCTTAAGCGTCAACGCCCGTAGTTTCAGGGCGGTGACCAGGGTGTCTGCGTGACGCGCGGGCAGCCTGGTCAACGGCTGCTTCTGGCGCGACAGGATTTTCAATATGGCTTCTCGATTTTTGTTCGGCACGACGACGCGCCGCGGTGCAATCAGACGCATCGCGGCCGGACTATCGTTTCTGCCAATGACTGCGTGTGGGAGCTTTCCGGCTCCCAAGGAGCAAGCTTCGCTGAACCTGAAGATTAAGGTGAGCGATGGCGTCAATCCGGACGAGCTGGGGCGAGCCGCGCCCATCATGGTGAGGATCTACGAGTTGAAGTCGGCATACACGTTCGACAACGCCGACTTCTTCACGCTGCAAAGCGACAGCAAAAAGGTGCTCGGCGAAGACGCGATCGTGATTGACGAGTTCGTGTGTCGCCCGGGCGACGTCCGCAACATTCGTCGTCGATTGAATCCGGAGACCACGGTGATCGGCGTGCTCGCGGGATACCGCGATCTCGGCAAGTCAGTGTGGCGCGGGGTTTACCGCCTGCCGTCGCCGCCGGACGACGTGTGGCTCCGGGTGCTGACAGCTCGCTTGAAAATCAAATTGAACGTTGATGTCGGCCAGCGGGCCGTTCTGGTTACTGAATTGGATTGACTCATGAGTTGGTTTAACAAGGTCGTGTGGAGCGAAGGTCTTTTCCTGCTTCCCCAGCTGTTTCAGCAGCAAGAGCGCTATTTTGAACATTTCGCGCACAAGCGCGCGGCGCCGCTGAGCTCGTTCTTCTGGGGATTCAGCCAGTTCGACATCGATCAGGAGTCGCTTGCGTTCGGCAAGCTTGTGTTCAAGAGCGGAACCGGCATATTTCCGGACGGCACGCCGTTTGATGTGCCGGCGCACGTACCGCCGCCGCCGCCGCTGACGATCGCGCCCGAGCATCAGAACCAGTTGATCTATGTGGCCGTCCCGCTGCGTCTGCCCAATACGGAGGAGACCGCGTTTCGCGATCAGACGGGTTCGCTCGCCCGTTACAGGGCTTTCGAAAATGAGCTTCGGGACAGTAATGCGATCGGCCAGGGCCCGAAGCCCGTGCAACTGGCGAACCTGCGCTTGCGGCTTTTGCCCGAGAAAGAGTTGACGCAGTCGTGGATCGGCATCGCGCTGACGCGCATTAAGGCATTGCGTGTAGACGGTTCGGTGTCGCTGCACGACACTGATCACATTCCACCGGTCAGCCAATATGGCGCCGATCCGCTGCTGCGGGAGTGGGCCACTCAGTTGCACGGCCTCGCGAAGCTGCGCGCCGATGCGCTTGCCACTCGTCTGTCCGGTAGCGACGGGCGTGCTGGGGCGGCGGCGGAAGTGGCCGATTACCTGTTGTTGCAGGTACTGAATCGCTACGAGCCGCTGCTTGAACATATTTGCCGGATTCGCGAGACGCCGCCCGTGGAGTTCTATCGTGAACTCGCGGTGATGGCCGGCGAACTGTCGACGTTCGTGCGTCCTCAGACGCGGCGTCCGTTACCGACGCCGGGCTACGATCACGCGCAGTTGTTTGGGAGCATCCGGCCGCTCGTCGAGGAAGTACATTACCTGCTCAACCAAGTACTGATACGTGGTGCACAGCCGATTCCGCTAACCGAGCAGCCACACGGCATCCGCGTCGCTGCTGTGATGCCGGCCGAACTCTCGGGCTATTCGAGTCTCGTGCTCGCGGTCGGCGCGCAGATGTCGCCGGACGTGCTCCAGCAGCAATTCGCGTCGCAGACGAAGATCAGCCAGCCGCAGCGTCTGCCCGAACTGATCCGCTCGCATCTACCGGGCCTCACGGTGGTGCCGTTGCCGGTTCCGCCGCGACAGATTCCATTCAATTCGAGCTACATCTACTACGAGCTGTCGCGGAGTGGCCCGTTCTGGGAGCAGATCGCGCAACAGGGCGGGCTTGCGATGCACATCGCAGGCCACTTCCCGGAACTGAAGGTCGAACTGTGGGGAGTCCGTCATAAATGAGCTCGGGTACGTTCGATAAAGATGCGTTCGACTTTCTGTCGGGCGATTCCGGCGCGTTGCGCGAGCCTCAGAGGGAAGGCAGGGCTGACAGAAGGGGCGCGCCGCGCCCGCTGGCCGACACAGGCGAGTTTGACGCGACCGAGAATATTCAGCAGCGTCTCGACGAGGTGTTCGCCGCTGAAAATCCGCTGCTTGAGGCGGCGCGGCCGTTGCTCAGAATGCTCGCCGACATGCCGGCCACGCTCGACACGTCTGAGGCGGTGGACGACCTGCGGACGCTGCTCGTGCTCGAGGTCAACCTGTTCCAGAAAGTGTGCGATCGGGCCGATCTGCCGTGGAAGCACATGGCGGTCGTGCGATATTGCCTTTGTACCGCGCTTGATGAGGCGGCCAATCGCACGAACTGGGGCGGGGGCGGCGTATGGGCGACGCGGGGTCTGCTGATCACGTTCGAGGGGGAAGTCGACGGCGGTGAGAAGTTCTTCCTGCTGATTGGCCGGATGGCGACTGATCCACAGGAGTACGTCGATATCCTCGAAATCATGTATCGCGTCCTAGGTCTCGGATTTGAAGGGCGCTACAGCGTGGTGGCCGACGGACGTCGCTATCTGGAACAAATTCGCCAGCGTCTGTGGACGCTCATCACCGGCGCGCGCGATGCGCTTCAGCCGGAGTTGTCGACGCACTGGCGAGGCGCGGAGGCCGGCAGGCTGCCCCTGTTGCGCAGTGTGCCGGTCTGGGCCACGGCCGCCTGTGCGCTGCTCGCGCTGTTTGCGCTGTTCGTGTTTTACCAGTACCACCTGCTGTCGGAGCGCCATGTACTGGAAGCGCGGATTCTCGATATTGGCAAGGACAGGCTGGTGTCGGCGCCGCAGCGCCTGCGCCTGTCGTACCTGTTGAGGAACGAGGTCGCCCGCGGCCTGTTGACTGTGGACGAGGATGACCGGCGCAGCGTCGTCGTGTTCAAGGGCGATTCGATGTTTGCGTCGGGCCAGAGCACGGTGCTTCCGGTGGTCGAGCCGGCGTTGGGCAAGGTTGGCGGCGAGGTGGCGCGCGTCGGTGGCAGCGTGCTAGTGAGAGGGCATACGGACAATCAGCCGATCCGCAGCGCGGTCTTCCCGAGCAATCTCGTCCTGTCGGAAAAGCGCGCAGCGTATGTCGCGCAGATTCTTCAGCAGCGTGGTACGCCCGCGGATCGCATTCATGCGATCGGCAAGGGCGATACCCAGCCGGTTGGCGACAACGCCACGGCAGCTGGCCGGGCACTTAATCGCCGCGTGGAAATCGTGGTTACGCAGCAACGCTGAAATTAGACATGTCTTATTTGAAACGTCTTTACTATTGGATCTTTTCTCGGCGGATGTTGGCTTGCGTGGCAGTCCTGCTGGCGTGCGTCGCAGTTTGGTTCCTGGGGCCGTTGTTCGTGTTTGGCGACTTGCATCCATTCGCCGGCGACGCGATCCGGGTGATCGCGATCGCGCTGCTCATGGGCTGGCTCGTTTTGCGCCTGCTAAGATGGCCGTCAAGCCCGATCTGGGTGATTGCACTTTGCGTCGCGCTCTGGCACGTGGGGCCGCTTTTCGGGATGGGCGAGCGTCATCCTGTCGAGCCGATCTGGGTACGGGTCCTGCTGATTGCGACGATCGTTTTCTGCTACGCAGCCTACGGCCTGTACATGTTGTGGCAGGCATTGCGGACGAACGACGCGTTGCTGACGCGCTTTCTCCAGCCGAAGACGGACAAGCCGATCGAAGCCGGGCGCGACGAGATCCACGCGGTCGCCATGGTGGTGTCCAAGGCGATCGCTCAACTGAAGCGTCTGCGTGGCGGCACGCTGGGTTGGCGTCGTTTGCTTGAGGTCGACCGGCACCTGTACGGGTTGCCGTGGTACATGATGGTCGGCACAGCGGGGGCCGGGAAGACCACGGCGATCCTCGGTTCGGGCCTGCAATTTCCGCTGACCGAGCAGATGAGTGCGCTGTCCGCTCAGGGCATCGAACGCACCGTGAACTGCGAATGGTGGTTCGCGAACGAGGCGGTGCTAATAGATACCGCGGGTCGCTACCTCGAGCAGGACGATCCGCAGAACGAAATGGCCAAGACCATCAACGCGGCGGAATGGAAGGAACTGCTCGGTCAGTTGCGCAAGCATCGGCCCCGGGCGCCGCTCAACGGCGCGATCCTGGCGGTCAGCGTCGCTGACCTGGTAAGCCGGTCGGAAGCCGAACGCACCGCACTCGCCGCGAACTTGCGCGCTCGAATCGGCGAACTTCGGCAGCAGCTCGGGGTTCGTTTCCCGGTATACGTGTTTGTGACGAAGCTGGACATGCTGGCGGGCTTCACGGAGTATTTCCAGTCGCTGACCGCGGAAGGGCGCACCCAGATCTGGGGGTTCACGCTGCCCTGCAACGAGTCGGGCACATCAAGCGTCGCGGAGCTACGGCGTCACTGCGCGCGCGAGCTGACGTTGCTCGAGGCGCGGGTCGATGCTGGCTTGAACAACCGCTTGCTGGAGGAATACGAGGGCGACCGCCGCAAGCGGCTGTACCCGCTGGCGCACGAATTCCGCAGCTTGTCGGTGCAGCTCACGGATCTGCTCGAGCTGGTGTTCCTCGATTCCCGCTACGACGACGCGCAACTCCAGCACATGCTGCGGGGCGTGTATTTCACGAGCGCGGAGCAGACGGACCAGGTGATCGCCGCGGATCGCGAGACGGTGTTGCAGCGGCTGAGGCGCAAGCTGGCGCGCATACGCGGGAATAGCGATGCGGCGGCGCAGGTGCGCGGCGAGGGGGCGGTGTCGGGGCGTCGGAGCTACTTCCTGCGCAACGTGTTCCAGCATGTGATCGTGCCGGAAGCGCATCTGGTTCGTGCGGATCTGAAGTGGGAGATTCGCTTTAGATTAATGCGCTGGGCCGGTCATGTGCTGACCTTGACCCTGTTCGTCTGGCTCGTATTCTCGCTCACGGTGAGCTACGAGAACAACCATGCGTATCTGACCGCGATTTCCGCCAAGGCGTCGGCGCTGGCTGCGCGTGCCGCGGCCTACGGCAAGTCTCCGAAGCCGGCCGCAATCGGCGGTTTGCTGGACGGCTCGAGAGATCTGCCGCGTTATCGCGATCTTGATCTCGACGCGCCGGGCGGCGCGTACCGCTACGGCCTCTATGTCGTTCCGGCGATCGTCGAGGCGTCGGACGAGACCTATCTGAGTCTGCTGAAACAGACCTTGCTGCCGCAGATCGCGCGGCGCGCCGAAAGCGCGCTGAGCACGCAGCTTGGCGAGCAAAACCCGGACGACGTCTACCGGACGCTGTCCATCTACCTGATGCTGTACGACGACAGCCGTTACGATGCAAAGGCCGTGAAAGCCTGGGTGTTGCGCGACTGGGAGCGTTCGGACAGTGCGGCGGAGATGGGCGGTCGCAAAGCGATGGCGCGGCATCTGGATGCGCTATTCGTCGACGGGCGTCCCGTCAAGCCGACGGTGGCGCCGGACGCGGCGCTCGTGCAGCGGGCGCGGCTCTTCCTGAGCCAGAACTCTGCGCCGAAGCGGCTTTACGAGCGGGCGATCGGCGTGATGGAGAAGGAGGCACCCGAAAACTTCACGCTCTCGCAGGCGCTCGGGTTGCAAGGCGCGTCGCTCTTTAAGCTGGTGGACGGATCGCGCTTCGAGCAGGGCGTTCCGGGACTCTACACGTACGATGGCTATCACGCGCTGTTCAATCAGCGCCTGCCGGAATTCCTCGCGCGTGCGCAGGAAGACGACGATTGGGTCATGGGGCGCGCCGGCACGCGTTCCGACTGGACGAAGTCGATACAAGGCATGCGCGTCGTGACGGCGAAATCATCGCTCGCCGAGGACATTCGCCGCCAGTATCTGATTGATTACGGCAACTATTGGCAGCGGTTTCTCGCAGACATCCGGCCGGCCATGAGCGGCGAGAATGGCCGTGACGGCACGCTGGCTCTCGATCTGGCGACGCTGCGCGCGCTCGCCGCGCCAGACTCGCCGCTGGTGCGGCTGGCGCGGGCGGTTGTCCGGGAAACGTCGTTGTCGGTCGTCGATACGCAAGAGCCCACGTCGCTGAACGATCTCGCGCTGACGACGGTGGGCCGCAAGTCCTCCACGGTAAAGGCCGCGGCGGTCGAGGCGCGGAAGATCGCCGCGCAGCGGCCGGAACAGCGGCTCGAGAAAGAACTCGTCGACAACCGTTTCGCGGCGCTGCGCGAGGTCACCACCGGTCAGGCGGACACCGGCAGTGGCCCGGCGATGACGGACAAGCCCGTTGCGGCGGGCGGAAAGGCGTTACAACTCGACGCAGTCCTGACGCTGATCAACGAGCAGTACACGCGACTCGTCGTTGCGAACAACGCGTTGTCGGCCAACAGCATGCCGCCCGCCCTCGATATCGGCACGACGTTGCAGACCGAGGCCGAAAAACTTCCGGCGCCGCTGATGCTCGTGCTCGGAGGGATCGCGACGCAGGTGGCGGACAAGGTCGGGCAGGAGGTCGGAGGGCTGCTCGTGATGCAGGTCGATACGAGCGTCGGGCAGAGCTGTCGGCGCACGATCGACGGAAAATATCCGTTCACACGCAGCAGCCAGGAAGTGGACGTCGAGGACTTCAACAGGATGTTCTCAGCCGGCGGTGTATTCGACGAATTCTTCCAGAAATCGCTCGCGAGCTACGTCGACACAAACTCCAAGCCGTGGCGCTACAAGTCGTTGAGTCCCGGCATGCCGCCGATCAAGGGGCCGAGTCTCGAGCCGTTCGAACGCGCTGCCGCGATCCGTGAACTGTTTTTCCGCGATCAGGGTGCCAAGCGGATGGCTTGGAAGATGAACGCCAAGGTGGCGTCCATCGATCCGGAGATTACCGAATTGCTGATCGACATTGACGGTCAGACGCAACGTTACCTGCATGGGCCTGTCTCGCCGTTCCCGCTTAGCTGGCCGGGACCGCGCGGCGGCGCGATAGCCGAGGTCGCGGCCAAGCCCGCGATCCGGCCGGATACGTCGACGATCGTCGCGACCGGACCGTGGGCGCTGTTTCGATTGATCGAACGAGGTCGGCTGACTGGCACCGCGTCAGCCAGCCGCTTGACGCTGGATTTCGATTTCGATGGCCGGCATGCGGCGCTGGAGTTGATGACGGGCGGTCAGTTGAATCCGCTGACGAACGATCTGCTGACGGGCTTTCATTGTCCGGGAGGTCTCGCGTGACGCCGGGTACACCCGCGCTATGGGGAAGGCTGCCGGCGTTGGGCGAGCCGGTGCGCCACCGGATGACGGTCGTGCAGGTCGCTCAATGGCAGCGCTGGCTCGAGCGCCGTCCCGATCTGGTCGCGAGGCTGTCGGGCGAACAAGCGTCGCATGCGTTGCCGTGGAGTTTCGTGCTCTCACCCGGATGCGCGCCGTTTGGCGACGGAGGGCATGTGGTGGGCGTGATCGCCGATTCGTGCGATCGGGGCAGACGGCGGCATCCTTGCATCGTCTGCTGCATTGTGTCGCGTCGCTGGCTTGGGAGTCGGCTGCGCGAGCCTCGCGGCGTATTGTTCCGGATGGCGCGGCTGTTGTCGATGCACGTGCCGCCGCGTGCACGGCAAGAGGACACGACGGCGTCTGCAATGCCGTTGCTAGCGCAACTGGACGAGACATGGGACGCGGATCGCGCGTCGGTCTGGTTTCGCCCGAGCGGCCTTGGACGCAAGGCGGCCGCGCTGCCGACGATCGAGGATGCGTCGCCGGCGCTGCGCGGCACCGACCCGGCGCGCGTGCTGGTCGGCGTGCCGATCGCGCCGTGGGCGGAATGGCCGCGATGCGCGGTGCGTGACGAGGGCGGTTGGTTCTGGCAACAGGACGACCGCGGCGGCTACGTCGATCACCTGTGGATCGATGGTGATGGCGTGCCGGCGCGCGAAGCGGGCGTCGGGTTCGACGCCGACGAACGGCACGCGGACGCGAGCGAGTGCCACCGTACCGTCGATTCTGAGCAGGGGTGTATTCATGACCACACGGGACGCTGATACGTACTCGTTCGACAAGCTGCCGAGCGAACACGAAGCGAGCACGCGGGCGCTCGAACGGGCGATCGCTTCGAACTGCACGACTTTGCGCAGCCGGCATCGCGAGTACCGCGAGCTGATCGCATTTCGCCGGGCACCGCATATCAGGAAGCTCGAGCGTGCGTTGTGGCTGGCCGCCTGGAGGTTGCGCGACGCGGACGACGCGAAGATCGCGGCGTTATGCGGCAGCGGTAATCTGGCGACGATCGCGAGCATGCTTGGCGAGTGGCTGGGCGTGCACGCCACGCCGGTCGGATGGGTCGTGGGCATCGATCCGGCGGACGGGGCGCCGCCGGTCCCGCCACCACGGGCTGTCTACACCATGCAGTGTGTCGTTGCATTTGGGCGGAAGGTCGTCAATGCGCGCGAAGCCAGCGACCTCGAACTGGCCGCGAGTTATCTCGCCGATGCGTCGGCGAGCATTGTCGCTGATTTGCTGATCGACGTGTTGCTCAAGCGCGCGACGGTACGCGTCCGGTATCCGGCACGCGCGGCTGGCACATGAGGCTGGTTTTTTGCGTCGCGATGGCGACGCATATGGATCGATGCGCGGTTCGCGCATTTTTGTTTTGGGTGAGCAGGAGCGAACAGCCGCATGTCAATGAACTCTTTGGAAGGACGGCTCCATCAGGAGCGTACGGTGACGATCAGCAGCGACGCAATGCCGCGGCTGCTTGGTCAACCCGCGCTCCGGTTCCTGTCGCTTCGCGGTGAAGAACACCTGGGGAAGCTTTATACGTATGAGGTCCTGTTGCGTACGCCGGACGATTTTCACGTTCCGTTGTCGAGCAGTGCGAACCTCGATCTGAAGGCAATGATCGGAACGGAGATGACCGTCAGCATACAGCTTGACGGCATCGGCACAGGCGCGGAGCGCGGTGTCGGCGCAGGCGGTCGCGAGATCAGCGGTCTGGTCGTGAAGGCGGGCTTCCTGCGGACCGAGGGACGCTACAACGTCTACCGGATCGTGTTGAGGCCGTGGCTCTGGCTAGCGACGCTGACGAACGACTACAAGATCTTTCAGGACAAAACGGTTGTCGAGATCATCGACACCGTGTTGAGCGATTATCCGTACCCGGTCGACAAACGGCTCGACATCGACAAGTACACGGTGCAAGGCGAGAGCGAGCGCAACGAGCCGCGTGCGTTCCAGGTGCAGTACGGCGAGACGGATTTCGACTTCATCCAGCGCTTGATGGAGGAGTGGGGGATCTACTGGTTCTTCGAGCACTCCGATAGCAAGCACCGGCTCGTGCTGTGCGATCACATTGGGGCGCATCGCCGTTCGAGCAGTGCTGCTTATCACGAAATCGCGCATCACCCGGAAGGCGGCAAGACCGACATCGAGTATCTGAATTATTTCTCGACAGACGAATCGCTGCGGCCGGGTCGGGTGGTGATCGACGACTTCGACTTCACGCGGCCCAGGGCGCAACTGGTCACGTCCAATCATCAGCCGCGCGAAACGAACTGGGGCGAGGGCGAGCTTTTCGAGTGGCCGGGCGACTATACGGACAGCAAGCACGGCGACCTGATCAGCCGGGTCCGGATGGAGGAGCGTCGCGCGCCGGGCACCCGCGCATTCGGCAAAGGCAACGTGCGAGGTGTCGCATGCGGCCAGACCTTCACGCTCACGAAGCACAAGCATGACGACGCGAACCGGGAGTACATCGTCATCGAAGCCGCGTTGATGATGACCGAAATCGCCGACGAAACCGGCAGCGGTTACCACTACGAATGTAACAACGAGCTGATCGTTCAGCCGACGAGCGAAGTGTTCCGGATGCCACGAGAGACGCCGAAGCCGACCACGAGTGGCCCGCAGTCGGCGATCGTCGTCGGCCCGCCAGGCCACGAGGTGTGGACCGACGAGTTCGGTCGCGTGAAGGTGCGCTTCATGTGGGACCGATACGCACGCAACGACGCGACGGATTCATGTTGGGTGCGAGTCAGCCAGGCATGGGCGGGCGTGAACTTCGGCGGCATCTATATCCCGCGGATCGGACAGGAGGTGATAGTCGGCTTCATGAACGGCGACCCGGACCGCCCGCTGATCCTCGGCAGCCTCTACAACACAGTGACGCCGCCGCCGTGGGACTTGCCGGGAGACGCGACGAAGAGCGGCTTCAAGAGCAAGTCGATCAAGGGCGGCCGCGAAAACTACAACGGCATCCGTTTCGAGGACAAGCCGGGGGTTGAGGAATTCCACATGCAGGCGGAGCGAGACATGAACCGCCTGACGAAGAGCAGCGAGTCGCATACCGTCGGCGTGAATTTTTCGATCGGGGTGGGCCTCGCGCACAATCGCGCGGTGGGCGGCATGTTCAGCAGCATCGTGGGTGGCGCGGCCAGCTATGCGGTGGGCGGCGCCGAGTCGACGATCGTCGGCGGCGCTAGCGCGTTGAACGTAGGCGGTGCGTATGCGATCGCGGTGGGCGGACCGATGTCGACCTCCGTTGGGGGCGCGTATGCGTTGACCGTCGGCGGGGCGCTTTCCATCGTGTGCGGTGCGGCGGCCATTAACATGACGGCCGATGGCACGATCAAGCTGGTCGGTACGAAAATCAAAGTGGTTGGCAGCGATGAGGTCGTGATCCAGGGTTCGCCGTTGCAACTGAACCCGGGACGCGAGGACGGTGCCGGTGGAGGCGGGGGCGGTGCGATTCCGCCGATTCCGGTGCCGTTGTTCTTCAGGTCGATTACCGTGCCGATTTTGCCGCCGCTGCCGCCGCCGCCGGCCCTTCCGCCAGCGCCGAGCAGTGAGCCGCCGCCGCCGAGCAGTGAGCCGCCGCCGAGCAGTGAGCCACCGCCGCCGAGCAGTGAGCCGCCGCCGCCGAGCAGTGAGCCACCGCCGCCGAGCAGTGAGCCACCGCCGCCGA